>Ga0315336_1000868_pt1 | contig 69180 bp, 66 predicted proteins | sample ASW5metaG_FD_204512 | JGI IMG/M metagenome (GOLD analysis project Ga0315336, IMG submission 204512) | Ammonia-oxidizing marine archaeal communities from Monterey Bay, California, United States - ASW #5 | ecosystem: Environmental > Aquatic > Marine > Intertidal zone | place: USA: California... | reverse complement strand
CGAATGGGCAAGTACAATTCCCAAGGCGCCAATGAGGGGAATGATCAAGGAAAGGGCGACATGGGTTTCCAGGGAGAATATCATTTTATGATCCCCCTAAAAGAAAAGTCGTGGCTGCTTCGGCGAAGCCCACATTAATGGTGGTGTCGATACCGAAGTAAAAGCTACCCAGAATAAAAATCCAGCAGGGGACTAACATGGATAAGGGGGCTTCCGATTTTTCAGATCCTTCCGGCGGCGATCGGAAATAAGCGACCTCAACAACGCGCCAGACATAGATTACGGCCAGTAAACTTGAAATCAAAACGGCAATGACCAGAGCATACCCAAGATAAGAGCCTTTTTCGAGCGCCGCCAGAATGAGATACCATTTGCTGATAAATCCAGGCGTCAACGGTACGCCAATCAGGCCGAGCCCGCCCAACACAAAACCAAATGTCGTGATCGGCATGCGTTGTCCAATCCCTTCCAGATCCTTCAGGTATACAGAACCGACCGCATAGAACATGCAGCCAACGGACAGGAACAGGCCGGTTTTAACAATGGCATGGTTAAACACATGGACCAGCGACGCCGTCAGCCCGCTTTCGCTGGCGAGCGAGATACCCAGAACCATATAGCCCAGCTGGGCAACGCTGGAGTAGGCCAGCAAGCGCTTGAGGTTTTTCTGAAATATAGCCACGGCGGACATGGACAGGAAGCCGATGACGGCGAGTGGCAACAGGATGTCCGCCAGATCGATGACACCGAAACTGTAATCGCCTCCGAAAACCGTGTAAATGAACCGGATCAACAGATAGACAGACACCTTGGTGGCTGTCCCGGCAAAAAAGGCTGTGACGACGCTTGGTGCGTAGGTGTAGCCATTGGGTAGCCAGACATGGAACGGGAAAAGCGCCAGCTTAATGACAATCCCGACCACCAGAAAGCCGACAGCGGCCCGTATCGGCCGGGTATCCTCGATTTCGGAAAACCGCGAGGCAATGTCCGCAATATTCAGCGTGCCTGTCATGACATAAAGCAAACCGACACCAATGAGGAAAAACGTTGCGCCGACGGTTCCGATGATCAGATACTGATACGCTGCCGTGAGGGCACGTCTGTCCTGCCGCGCGCCTGACGCGATGAGTACATAGGATGACAGCGACATAATTTCCAGGAATACAAAAATATTAAAAGCATCGCCGGTAATACAAATGCCCAGCATTCCCGTGAGAGCCAGCAAATATGCGGCGTAAAACAGACCCTGTTGTTTTTCCGTAATTTCGCTTGTGATACTGTCGCGCGCATAGAGTAAGACGCCGGTGCTGATGCCACTGATGATCAGCAACATAAAGGCGCTTAACGGATCGACAACATATTCGATACCCCAGGGCGGCGCCCAGCTGCCCAGCTCATAAGAGATAGGTCCTGTCGCAGTGACCGCCAGGATCAGTTGAATACTGATCAGGAAAGAGACTGCACTGATGACCGTGGTGAGTGCCCAAGGCAGGCTCTTGCCTTTTAGCAAAGCGCACACGGCGGCGGAAAGCAATGGAATGACCACGACGAGGATCGGATAATGGGCGGACCAGAAAGCCATTTTACTTATCTTCCTCTAGCTCAAGTTCGAGGATCTCGTCTTCGTCAATCGTCCCGAAAGTTTCCTTGATCCGAACAACAAGTGATAATCCAAGCGCGGTCGTCGCGACGCCGACAACAATGGCGGTAAGGATCAGGACATGGGGCAGGGGGTTGGAATATACGGGTTCAGGAGCACCTTCCAGGGCTTCAACAACAATTGGTGCTGTGCCGCCGGTGATTTTTCCCATACTGATATAGAAAAGGAAAACTGAAATCTGGAACAGGGATAGCCCGATAAGTTTTTTAACCAGATTGCTCCGGCTCATGACCGTGTACAGGCCGATCATCAGCAAGATGATGAAAATCCAGTAATTGAAATAACTAAAATACATTTCTGGTCCCTAATCCGGCATTTTTGAGACTGGATCTGCACGCCCGACAAACGCGTAGTAAATTGCCAGCATGGCGGCGGCGACTGTGATGCCAACGCCAAGTTCGATAAGCAGAATTCCCAAATGTTGCCCACTGACGGGATCGCTTGAAAGGACGTTATAATCAAGGAAATTGCCGCCCATAAGAATACCGACCACGCCGACGCCGCCATAAAGCAGAACACCAAAAGCAATCAAATACAAAACGGCATTCTGACTTAAAACCCGCTGGGTAAATTGCAGTCCGAATATGAGTGCGTAGAGAATAAATCCGGCCGCAAAAATCACGCCCGCCTGAAATCCACCCCCCGGGCCATAATCTCCATGGAACTGGACATAAAGAGCGAATAAAAGAATAAACGGAATCAGAAGTTTTGCGATGACGTGCGGAATAAGATCGTGATCGCTTCCAATCCCCGATAAATTACGGCTCTGGCCGTTCTTCGCAGTTGATTTTTCTTCTTCTTCGTCGGATTTTCTGCGTCTCCGCTGGCTGAGAATGAGCAAGACACCAATGCCGGCGGTAAAGACAACGGTTGTTTCACCAAATGTATCAAAGCCACGATAACTGGACAGCACCGACGTCACCATATTCGGGACACCAATTTCTATGGGGCTTGTTTGAATGTAGCGTGGGGCGACATGTGTATGAACTGGATTATCTGGACTGCCATAGGTTGGCAATTGATATGTCGCGTATACGAGAACGGCTCCGACGGCCAAACAAATTGCCATCGCTCCTGGCGCTACTTTTATGCCGGCTTTTTCCTGGGATCCGACAAGGGCGAGCGTACCGATGTAGAGTACTGTACTAATTCCGGCACCAACGGCCGCTTCTGTGAAGGCCACATCAACGGCGTCGAGGCTGATAAAGACAAGCGCCATGATAAAGCTGACAATACCGAGCAGCATCGTTGCCACAAACAAGTTGCGCACAGTCAATACAGTAAGAGCCCCGGCAACCAGCAGAAACATCAAAAAAATGTCGATAAATTGAGCTATGACCCTTCCTCCCAATCACGCATCATTACTTTGTCCGTCCGCGGGCTCTTCTTCACCTGCTTTATATCCATCTAGCTTGGGTTTTAGGCCTGCCACGAAACTGGCATGGGCAAGGGCATAGGACGCGGTGGGGCTTGTAAAAAACACAAATACAATGACCATCAGTAATTTTACCGTAACCAACGAGAATCCACTTTGAAAAGACAGTCCGACAAAAATTAGAAAAGTGGCCAGTGTATCGGCCATACCGCCGGCATGGACCCGGGTGTAAAGATCTGGAAGGCGGAGCAAGCCGAGGCCTGTGACTAACAGGAGGAGGCTTCCGGCAATCAGCAAGGCCCAGGTTGCCATATCCAGGACAATATCAATCATCATGAATCCTCAGACTTGGAAAGCCGGCCGCGCAAGGTGCCGAATTTGAAATATTTCAGGACGGCGAGAGTGCCAATAAAATTTACAAGGGAGTAGACGAGCGCCAGATCCAGAAAGTCAGGTCTGCCGGCAAGGAAACCGCCTACACCAATAAGCAAAACGGTTTTTGTCCCGATTGCATTGACGGACAGAATGCGATCATATGATGTGGGTCCGAGGATCGCGCGACTGAGTGCGAAAGCGATGCTCACAAGAATTGCGATCGCCGTTATGGCGTAAATGATCATGCTTCCCCCATAACTTTCGTTACCCTGCGATCCATATCACCATTTTTAACGCCATCGGCGGACGTCTGCGTCAGGGCGTGAACTGTTACTTCATCACCATCCAAATCGACAGTAACGGTTCCCGGTGTCAGCGTAATGGAATTGGCATAGATTACTTTGCCAAGATCAGAGGTCTGCGTCACTTTCGTGGTGAACATAGAGGGGTTGAGATATTTCCCGGGGAAAAGGACACATTTGGCAACATCTAAATTTGCCTTAAATATTTCAACAAGTAGCCAGCCCCAGTACATAACGATTTTAGGGCCTAGATGAAGAGGGTGACCTTCATGATCGACAACATCCATGCGCCGGGCAATGAGAGCCGTTAATAGGCATGACGCGACACCGAAACCTGTAATCAGAGGTGTATAATGACCAGATAAAAGTAGCCAAACTGCCATTAGCACAAGAAAAAGACTGATGGTTTTTAGCAAATCACAAATTTCCCCTGTTTGACGACGGTCATTAAAAAGCGATTATTTTTTGGAACATCTTTCATTTGTATATGCCATGGGAATTACCTGCCCGCAAGAGTGAACAAGGCAAGAGGTGCTGCAAAATTGATTATTGATACAGTCAAATGCAGACATGCAGGTAATTAGCCTTTTATGACCAGTCGAAGTGAAGAACATTGCAAATAAACTCGATAAAATAGGATTAAGTTTGTCTTGTATTGCCGAGAGGCGCCCAAGTACGGCAGCTTGGCGCCAGCTGCCGTTTTTTGAGGTCTTTTTAATGAGATAAAGCGAATATTGAAATTATGATTAATAATATGCTAAACTATCTCTCTGGCAGGAAAGAGAAAAACCGCGTCCGGTAGTTGTGGGAGTATTTTATGACGGCAAAAATCGAGCAGTTACATAGCAAAGATGAAGTTCAAGCCTCACCTGAGCCTCAAGAAGAGTCTTTTGAATTAACAGGCCGGGTTAAGTGGTTTAATACGGCAAAGGGATTTGGCTTTTTGACGCCAGTTAGTGAACCTGGCGATATTTTCCTACATCTGTCGTGCCTGCGGGAAGCTGGACATGAGTATGTCGCGGAAGGCGTTAGCATAAGTTGTGAAGTTGTTCGCCGTGCCAAAGGTCTGCAAGCTGTCAAAGTCCTGGATATTGATACGTCAACAGCGGTGCCATTTGAACCCTTGCCCGTTGCAAAAGACAATGTAACCACACATCCGGCGGTGAAAGGCGAAGGAGACTTCGTTGAGGTGGAAGTGAAATGGTTTGACCCTGTAAAGGGATACGGTTTTTTGTCTCGCGGGGAAGGGACACAGGATGTATTCGTCCATATGGAAACTTTGCGTCGCGAGGGTGCATTACCTATACAGGCAGGCCAAAAATTTCGGGTGCGGATAGGGGACAGTGACAAGGGACCACAGGTAGCGGAAATCGAACGCCCTGAATCATGAAAAGTCCAAGGCGCTCGAATAAGAACTAGTCTAGTGTGACTGCATAGTCTTTGACGGGCGGCGTTTTCTTAATCAGCCCTTGGTCCAGCATAAATTTCGCGAATCGATCATATCTACCAACATCTAATGCAGCAGGACGCAATGCAAAGCGTGGAATCGTATCCGCCCAAGCTCTTTTGTTGAGCTCGTCGTCCAGCTCTTTATGCTTTTTGATAAAGAGTTTCCAGCTGTCGTCGGGATGATTGACGAGATATTGCACGGCATCTTCAAGCGCTAACATGAATGTTTTATAACGGGGGTCGGAAATTTTTGAATTGTTCGCAATGACGATGAGCTCATCATATGCGGGAACGCCTTCTTCTTCAGGATAAAACGCGCGACCGGGATATCCTTCGATGTCCATTTGATTCAGTTCAAAATTTCTAAACGCCCCGATAACGGCGTCAACCTGCCCGGAGAGCAAACTTGGGGACAAGGAAAAATTCACATTGATAAGCTCGATATCCGACAGGTCGACGCCGTTCGGTTCCAGCATGGCTTTCAGCATGGCGTCTTCAACGCCGCTGACGGAATAGCCTATCTTTTTGCCCTTTAAATCCGCAAGGCTCTTAATCGGCCCGTCCTTTAGAACAACAAGACTGTTAAGTGGCGTGGCGACCAGGGTGCCGACACGTGTCAGGGGAAGTCCTTCAGAAACCTGCAAATGCAATTGCGGTTGATAAGAGATAGCAAGATCGGCTTTGCCCGCAGCAACAAGCTTTGGCGGATCGCTTGGGTCGGCGGGCGCAATGAGTTCCACTTCCAATCCGTGTTTCTTGAAATACCCTTTTTCCTGCGCGACAATAAGTGTTGCGTGATCGGGATTGACAAACCAGTCAAGTAGGACGGTTATTTTATCCGCGGCACTTGCCTGGCCCATGGGAATGACCAGCATAGCTGCAAGAAATAGTGATTTTAGTTTCATAAAGTTGCTCCAGGCCTTGAGGTTAGGTGAATTTTTGATCTGGTTGCCACGGCATAATACGGCGTAAAATATGGTCAACCAGATAGTAAAGCGAAATTGCCATAAGCGTAAGAACGAGCAGGCTGGCGAACAGTAAATCAGTTTGAATACGGGCATTCGCGTGCAGCATCAGAAATCCTAATCCGGCAGAGGAGCCGACCCATTCGCCGACAATTGCGCCAATGGGGGCAACAGCTGCCGCAACCCGGATACCGGATGACAGTGATGGCAAAGCGAAGGGAATTTTGATGTATCTATATATAAAATAGAGCTTGGCCATCTTCGACTTGCCACTACGATCCTGTAAAAGGGAGGCAAGATTGATCCAGGCTGGATCTGTTCTATTTAGTCCATCCAAAAACCCAACAGCTACCGGGAAATAGATAATCAGGGCGCCAACAATGATTTTCGGACCAATTCCATAGCCGAGCCATAAGACGAGAATGGGGGCGATGGCGAACACCGGAACAGCCTGACTTGCAATCAGGATTGGAAATACCCATTGGCGCACGGGCCGGTATGCTGAAATCATCAAGGCGGAAAACATTCCAAAGGTAAGGCCTGCCGCGAGGCCCAACAGAATTTCTGTGGCCGTAATGACAGCATGTCCGGCGATCAGGTCCGCCTTGGCGATCAAGGCCTGCAAAACAAGGAGCGGTGACGGCAGAATAAATCTTGGCAAATCAGCGATGGCCGTAATCGCACCCCAGAGGAAAAGTAAGCCGACAATAGTGACGGTCGGTCGTATGATTTTCATACACCCGCCCCTTCAGTAAGAGCGAGTTGATGCATGATTTCCGAATATTGGTGTTTTAAAACATCATTTGCCGGATCTCGTGGTATTGCCCCATCAGGGATAATTTCCGACGATAGCGCAACCGGAGTTCCGGACAATACATAAATTATATTTCCTAAACGCAAGGCCTCCATTGGGTCGTGCGTAATCAGCAAGACCGTTCTTTCGCGCAATAGATCTGCAGCTAAACCCTGCAGCCGGAACTTAGTGATTGCATCAAGCGCGGAAAAAGGCTCGTCCATGAGAACAATTGGACAATTATCCATCAAAGTTCGGGCTAGGGCGACCCGTTGGCGCATGCCACCGGATAATGTATCTGGACGGGCAGTCTCGCGGTCTGCCAATCCCACATGTTCAAGTATTTCACGTGCATGGTCAAAATCCGGGGTTTCTCCCCTCAATCGAGCGCCGATAACAACATTCTCAATCACCGAAGCCCAGGGAAGCAATAAGTCCTTTTGATCCATAAAAGAGATCCGATCGCTTAACGCAGCGTTATCGCTACTGATCAGCGAACTGCCATCAGGCAAAGGGATAAAACCTGCAATGATTTTCAAGATACTGCTTTTACCCACGCCACTTGGTCCAAGCAGGCAAGTAATTTTCCCCGGTCTTAAGGAAAGTCGTAGATCCTTCAGGACCAGGGTCTCGCCAAAAGTAAGATTGGTAAGCTGCAAATCGACGCCGATTTGCCCAACCGCTTGATTAGCGGCTCGTGCCACGGTACCCTTTGCGCCTAATAGATTTTTTGTGTTGTCAGAAGCCATGTTTAACTCGTTCCTACGCAGGTATTAGCCTGATCAGGTACCGGGGTCGTTCCTATATTGGAACCTCTCAGCCGACATGGCTCCCCCCGAGGACGGCTCACTATAGGGAATATATTTTTCTCAGCAAAGGAAATTTGGGAGAATGCGGCAGGGCAACGGGAAATTTTATCGATGGATCCTTATATTGGGGCTTTTCTGCCTTCTTTTTTCAATCCAATCGACGACTGCAAGTGAATTTGAGACGCGCTCAATACTTTTAAAAACGACATCGCAGGAGATCAGGCTACGTGTGGAAGTTGCGGATAGCCAAGCACTTCGAAATAAAGGGTTGATGTATCGAGAGACGCTGGCACCGATGACAGGAATGCTCTTCGACTTCAACAAAACGACGACGGTATCTATGTGGATGAAGAATACGCCTCTGTCACTGGATATGTTGTTCATGGATGAACAGGGAAAAATTCTGTATATCAAAGAGCGTACGAAGCCGGGTTCGCTAGACACGATCTCCGCCTCTCTGCCTGTTCGCGCGGTATTAGAGGTTGAGGCGGGCTTTGTGCAAAGGTATCAAGTCAGAATAGGTAATACCGTCAGTGATATCATCTTCAACAGCAATTAGGACAAGGCGTAAGAGAGTGCCGAAATAAAAATGAAAAAAAATACCGGTGAGGCAGTTATCCCAGAGGGATTCGAAGAAGTCACAGGGGCAGCCCCTTTTGCTAATCGAAATGGCCCATATTATGAAAAGAAGATCAATGATGAAATTTCCGTACGAGCTTTTCGGGCGGCTGAAAAACATTTGAACGGTGTAAAGCTGGTTCATGGCGGCATGTTGATGTCTTTTGCTGATTCAGCTCTCGCCCGCGGCGTTATTCTCGCAACGGGCCGTCGTTGTGTTACCATCAAGATGAATTCAGAATTTCTTTCACCAGCGCGAGCCGGCGATTGGATAGAAGCCCATGTTGACGTTATCAAGAGCACTAAAACTGTCGTTTTCGTCCGCGGAGAGCTCAAAGTAGGTCGTCGAACGATCTTCAAGGCTGATGCAATTTTTCACTATGTACATGTCGGTCGCAGCTAATCCTCGTTCGCTAAAAACCGGGAGATGGGCGGCGTTTAAAAAAAGATGATGTTTTTTCTATCATTCACTTGCAGGGCGCCCCGCAATAGTATAGATCATCACCTCACGTTCGGGGTGTAGCACAGCCTGGTAGTGCGCTCGCTTTGGGAGCGAGAGGTCGCAAGTTCGAATCTTGCCACCCCGACCAATTAAAAAACGCTGTAAAACAAGTTTTTACAGCGTTTTTTTTATAATTTAGATTAATAGAACATGATTTATCTTTTGCCGTTATGTTGATTGTCGCGTCGTTTCGATTGCCGTAACCGAAAAATTCTCTAAAATGGAAAATGAATAAGTTCATAAGGGATCAGAGTGCCATGTTTAAATTTATTATGAAATCAGGATTTTCAAAGATTGCCTGCGCCGGACTTTTGGTGATCGGGGTTACTGTCACTGCATTTACAGTGTCGGCTGAGCCCTTCACCGGATTGAAACCAGCTTCTCCGCAACCTAATGCGGCTGAGCTTAAACCAGGCCTTGGCGTTCAATATTACGGGGCGAAATTCAATAACCTTGAAGAAATGGACGACTGGATGAAGTATGACGATGGGAACCCGGGTATTCCGATCCCCATGCTGAACTACCAGGTCGGTGCAGGCGATGTTTTGACGACCAAAAGCAATGATTTTGTCGGAGCGGATATCAAAGGGTTTATAAAAATGGACAAACCTGGCCGCTATACGTTTTTGGTCCATTCAAACGATGGCGTTTATCTGGCCATCGGCGACAAGCTGATTTATGAATTCCCAACAGTTCACGCCGACGCTTTTTCAGATGAATTAGTGCTTGAGATTTCGGAGCCTGGCTGGTATCCGATCCATATAAAATATTTTGAAAAAAAGAACACGTCCACTCTCGAACTCTACTGGGAAGCCCCAAATGGGGGCGATATGGATTATGTTCCGGCGGACGCGTTTGCACATATAGGAAAGTAAGCCAGCATGAGTCTCAAAGCGAGAATATTTCAACCGGCTAAAAACGCCATGCAGTCCGGCCGCAAAGGCACGAAACACTGGCGTTTGGAATATGCACCAGCTGCACATAAATATGTAGAGCCGCTGATGGGCTGGACTGGCTCAACAGATACAACACAGCAAGTTGTGGTGGATTTTGACGAAAAGGAAAATGCAATTGAATTTTGTGAGGCGAATAAAATTGCCTTTACTGTATTCGAGCCTAAGAAACGCAAGCTTCACTTGAAGGCCTATGCCGATAATTTTTCCTATAGCCGTGTCAGAGGCTGAAGCTGTTACTGTTTAAAAGATAACGGCCCCGTAGCTCAGCTGGATAGAGCAATTGACTTCTAATCAATAGGTCGCACGTTCGAGTCGTGCCGGGGTCGCCAATATTTTCAATGGCTTACTGTTTATTCAGTGAGCCGTTTTTCTTTCAGGGTAAGCGTCAGGTAAGCATCAAGCGTTATAATTTTCTATTTTTTCTTTACCGAATGCCTTTCTTTGTTCGGGCTGTGGCTTCCAGAGGGAGGATGATATGGGCCACATTCGTCTTGGCACATTAAGAAATGGCGGGATGTTGTCGAATTACTCGATACGAACGCACCGTTAGATGAACTAGCGGCGGCGGCAAGGGCTTCAGAGTTTGACCTAAAGCGCGCATCTGACGATCCGGTGTTCCAACTCGTTGCCAGTCTCTATGGTAAAATTGCCTCTTTGGGCGCGTTCGCCTGAATTTGAGCGTGCGTTGGTACAGCGTACAAATGAAGCCTCGCGGATTGTCGAGGAGTTTGCCGGCGGCTGGTACGGAAAAACAGTTCGGCAGAAACAAAAGCTCGACCAGGTAGCGATTAATAAATTCACACGCTACGCTCTCAAGATAGCGCACCAAACGCGCTCCTCGTGTCCCAAATATGATTTACCGAGTATCGCCCTCAAGGACCTCAACGAGGGGCCCACTCATCGCCGAGGAAGGCGGCTTGATACCAAGTATTGCGGCTAATGTTGGTGCGACGAATACAGGGTGTACCAATCGATCGACAGTTTTCCGGCCAATACCGGCACCCGCAAATATTATCGGAACATAGGTATCATATACCCAGGGCGTACCATGCATAACCGCGATTGCACTGCCTTCCTGCAAATACCAGTAAGGTTCTTGAACCACATAGATATCACCGGAATTTTGGGCGTGTGTGTTATTCCTAATCTTCTTGAGTACAGGCGTGTCTTGCAGCATGGGAAGCGCCTTCGTCGATATCGCAAGGGCGATGCCTTGCTTCTTAGCAAGCGCGTCGGCAATTGTCTTCTCGACTGTTAACTGGTCCAGCCCTGCTGCTAGGATTTCTTCTTGGTTAAGATAGAAATAAGGACGAAAAAATGCAAGCACCAGATTGTCCTTACCGAAGGCTGCTTTCGTGGCGTCATTGGCAAGGGCCTCGAGGTCGTTCGGATCAAGGCGGCCAGTTGCCATGCCGAATTCTGCCATAAGCTCCGGCGCTTCCGGCATGCCGTGATCGGCCGCCAGTACTATCACTGACCGGTCGAGACCGACTGTTTTCTCAATATGCTCAAATAACTCAGCGAGAACTTTATCGGTCTGCAGCACAACTTCCTCATTCTCAAGACTGGAAGGACCGAAAAAATGATTGATCGCATCAACCCCGGAGAAACTAACCGAGAGATAGTCCGGGACGTCATCGCGTCCCAAATTTTCATTATCGATTAAGGATTTCGTAAAATCCAAAACCAGTTTATCGCCAACCGGGCTAACAAGTAGTCGCGTATAGAATAGTTTGTCTCCGGCCTTGCCGTAAGGGTGTGGAAAGGTTCGCAAATAACCCTTCAGATCAGTTTCATATGGACGGTCATCCCGATCACCAAGAAGGTAGGTACCGATTTCTGCCGACAACGCCCAGGCTTCCCCCGAGTAGCTATCCGCCAGGCGCTGTGCGTTCCAGGTCTTGACCCATGTAGGGTAGGCCTCGTAATAGAAGGCGCTGGTCTGAAAATCGCCGGAATTGGTGGAATACCAGAATGCCTTTCCGGCATGCCCAGCCATTGCAACGGCGCTGCGATCTTTACCGGATACACCGAAAATTTTTGATTTTCCGTTATAATGGACCGCCATTTCATCAGAAATGGTTGAAGCCAGAATATTAACCGGCGATCGTCCTTGGCTGCGTGAACGTTTCTGTGCAGGATCGACTTGTGCCGCATCTGTTGCTGCGTTGTCGGTCGGTAGCAACGGATAATCTGCGTCTTCGATATTGTAAGCGAGCTCACCCTTATCCCGATCAAAAATGACATTGCCGACCATACCATGTTCGGATGGGTGAGCCCCAGTCGCCAGTGTCGTATGGCCGACGATTGTTTCCGTGTTGGCATGGTTGTAGTGTGCGTTGGTATAATGCGTGCCTTGCTCGAGAAGGTAGCGAAATCCGCCTTTACCAAAACGGTTTCCATACCGACGCAGAAGATCACCTCTGAGGCCATCAATAGTAATCTGTAAAACCAAGCGAGGCGAATTATCCGCTGCGAGTGTTTGTCTTATACCGTAGCTACCAACAAAGAGTGCGGAAACCAGTACTATTATCAATAAGCGCAACAAAATAACAAACCTTGCCTGTTAGGCCGGTACGATTGGATGACAATCGTACCGGCTTCATGAAAACAACGAATTTCTACTTGGAAGACTAAACGTCCGGTTAGTCATAAGATAACAACCGGACGTTAGATCTTCAGGTATTTTTTTCTACTACCCTTTCTTTTGGGGAAGCCCTAACAAAAAGATGTCACGGAGTTTCTCGGTTTCAGGCCTGAGATTCTCAATCCCTTTGTATGGTACATCATGAACGGCGGGCCTGTCTGGGTACTTCTGCTTGTATGCAAGGTGCCGCTTAATCATTCCGGCAAATTGCCCGCCGGCCCAGGGGCCATACTTGATCGCTTCGATAGGCCGACTCTCACGCGGGTCACGATAGAGATCAAATATTGGTGCTGCGATAGGATTTGATCCCGGAGGCGGCATGTGCATCTTGTATTTGTTCTTGACTACAGCCTTGAGTAAAGGGCCTTCGTAAATATGAACATAATCCCGCCGACCATGAGTTTCACCCAATAGCAATACACCGCTCTGATCGACACCATCAATAACTCTGTCTCGCGGTACCCCGTCTTTCGCATTTGCCACACGGGCCAAAGTGGTAAAGAGATCGCTTACATGAACAATATCTTCCGCAGAACCACCGGCTTCGATTACACCATCCCATTTCACCCAGGCATTAACGCGGACGCCTCCTTCAAGTGCATCCGTTTTGCCGCCTCGATAAATCCTGTCGGTCTGTCCAGAAATGCCCTCGTATTGCAGGAACGGCCCATTGTCACCCATCACTATAATAATCGTGTTTTCTGCAATCCCCAAATCATCTACTTCATCGATGATTTCACCGATCCATTCGTCGACTTCAACGAGGATATCCGCCATTGTTCCGCCATTCAGCGTGTTATATTTAGTCCTGAATTCCTGTACAAATGATAGGGGGAACAACGGCCAGTAATTTAGAAAGAATGGTTTGTCTTGCTTGGCAAGGGCACGAAGCTGTCCCAACGCATTTCGTTGGTAGCGTTCATTCATTTCCCGGTATTTTTTCTGTGTCCAGATTTCACCGGCTTCCATTTCAACTTCGTAAAGTTTTCCGTCTCGTAATTCGACTCCGGTGACCATATGTGCAGGATCTGGAACAAACTGCGCATCAAGAGTGAAAGTCTGCTGCTGCCGCGTTGCATCCACACCCCGAATGACATCTGCAGTTTCCATATCCCGACCCATAATCGCAAGTTGCCCCTGCTGGTGGATCGGAAATTCTGCGTGCATAAAGCCTTGATTGTTGGCATAGGCTTGTTCGATATCTCCCATATGCCATTTGCCAACATGTGAGGTGAAATAACCTGCATCCTGAAGGACTTCTGCAATGGTAATTTCTTCGCCGTGCAAGCCATCTCCGGCAATGGTTGCTTTGGCTTCAGTTGTTCCGGTACGGGTAGGATAACGTCCCGTCATCATCGCAACACGTGTCGGTGTACAAGATGGCTCGGTGTACATTCGTTGAAGGCTCATCCCTTCTTTAGCCAGCTCGTTCATACGCGGTGTTTTATAACCCCGAATAACGCTGAGCTCGTCCATACCGATTTCTCCGAAACCGACATCATCCAGCAGTATATAAATAATATTTGGTGGTTTTCCGCCGTTCCGCTCACGAACTTCCGCTAACTTTTCGTCTATTTTCTTATCATCAGCAATCCATTTATCTCTGTTTTGCGCCTCGATAATATAATATTCAGCATCATGGATAATTTCCGATGCCATCACAGATGTCGCAGGTAACAGGAATAGCATAGCAGCGGAGATTGTGAATAAAGATCTAGACATCATAATTCCTTCAGAAATTGGTCACCCAACTACCCAAGTAATTCAAATAATATACATAGATAGTAACGGTGATCAGACAAACTTTACCTTTCAAAATACTAGCGATCTACTTTCTTTATTTCAAGGCAAAATCTTTCAAGGCAAAATCTTAGTTGAGTGTCTTTTGTATAATAAATGTGACGCGTGATTGATCAGCAGTCATTTCGATACTGTTGTTTGCAAGTCTTCAGCACAAATAGTCCAATAGATTTTAATACTATTTAGTATTTGATCTGGTATATCGCTAGAGAACGCGGTACAAGTAAAAATGAGAGAATGATTAATCTAAAATCGACTTTTGTTTCAATTGGGGGATAATTATGAAAACCACTAGAGGAGCGTTATCGCTCATTTCTCTAATCGCCATCGCTGTACTGATTTCTGCGTGCGCGTCGTCATCGTCAAAACAGGACGGCCCAACAGATTTCTTGGCTGATTATGAAGGTTTCCAGACCGGACCAGAAGATGGCCCGGCCCTGATCTGGTTTCCTGAAGGTATCGACAATTTTGAGGAATTTAAAACCAGTTTCGCTGGATATAAGACAATTCTGGTCGACCCGATCATCGTTAGCTACGACAAGGCTGACGTACCGATTGATCCCGCAGATGTCGCCAAGCTGGTTGGCAGGCTTGAACAAGCAATGAAAGATAATCTTACCCCTGAATATCCTATCGTGACAGAACCTGGGCCAGGGGTTGTTCGGGTGTCCGTTGCACTGGCACATATTGACAACCCCTCGACGGCGGGCGCTTTTCTAAGCACCTTCACACCTGTTGGACTCGCGTTGTCTGCTGGATCAGCGGCCACCTCAGGTGAAGCCTATAATAGTGGGAGCGCGACAATGGAGGTGATTTTGTCTGATTCCGTTACAGGCAAGGCACTTGCTGCCGGTATTGACCGCTACACCGGAAGCAAATTGGGTTCCGTAAAGGAGAATAACGCAGCCTATGAAGCCTTTGAAGTTTGGTCAAAACGTTTTCGTAAATTGTTAGTCGGCGTCAATGCCAGTTAGCCCTTATATTTCGCCCAGATCCGTCAATTCAATATTGACGGATCTGGACGGATTTATTTTTCTGATCGAAATGTGAAAGGCGCGCGCTACTTTTTCTCAATTGAAACATGGAGTACCTAACAGAGTGTTCGGTTTATATTCATCTAGAATATTTCTGAGACCCTTTGCCGCTTTTCTGGCACTTTTGGTACTTTCCGGCTGCGCTTCCTATGCAGTGGTTGCGAATGACCCCTTAAATAAAGATACGGCAAAAAATTCATATTCTCTTGAAAAATTAAGTGAAAAGCTTTCAGGAAGTACGGATACCACAGTTATTCTGGCCTTTTCTGGCGGCGGAACGCGAGCGGCTGCTCTGGCTTACGGCGTTCTGGAAGCCCTGCGAGATATAGAAATTACGGATAGTCAGGCAGGCGATATAAGATTACTCGATGAAGTGGAAATTATTACGTCAGTTTCGGGCGGCAGTTTCGTTTCTGCTTATTATGGCCTGTTTGGTGACCGCATTTTCGAAGATTTCAAGGAGGAATTTCTCTATCAGGATATCGATGGCAAACTACTTACTGGTTTCCTGAACCCTATTTTTTGGTTCGGCTCAACGGGTCGCACCGAAATGGCTGTTGGAATTTATGAGGAAGATATTTTTCATGGCAAAACCTTTGCCGATATGAACCGCGAAGGGGCGCCGCTGATACTGATAAACGCCTCGGATCTCGGTAATGGGATCAGATTTTCATTTGTTCAAGAGTATTTCGACTTGCTGTGTTCCGATTTGTCGTCGTTTCCAGTGGCAAGAGCCGTTGCAGCGTCTTCTGCAGTTCCGGTCGTGTTTAATCCAGTTGTTGTAGAAACCTACCCGGAATCCTGTGATGACGAGTTGCCTGGTTGGGTTGCAAACTTAAAAAACCGGGAATTCAAAAGCAGCCAGATCGTCGCTGTCTTGGAAGAATTGCAGATCTATATCGACAAAAGATCGGAACGGCAGCTTCTTCATTTTGTTGATGGTGGGATTACTGATAATCTGGGATTACGGGCGCTCCAGGAGATTGTGGAAACGGCAGGTGGCGTATCTACTCTAAATGAACGAATGAACCGCGAACAGGCTAGTCAGACGATGTTGATATCAGTCGACGCGTCAACGCAACCTGAAACGGATATGGATCTTGTCGAGCAGCAACCCTCAGTCGCTGATGTTGTCTCTGCGGTAACTGATGTTCAGCTTCGCTTATATAACCGGTCTACAATTGACCTGATGGAAAGAAGCCTGGAAAGATGGACAGAGGAAACGGCCGCAGAAGGCAATACCATGGAACCCTATTTCGTAAAGCTCCAGTTTAATGATCTTCGGAAAAGCAAAAAAGATTTACTGCAATTCAAATTTCTTAACAAAATACCGACAAGCTTTTCGCTGAGTAAGGAAGAAGTCGATGAGCTTATCAAGACGGGCCGCGAACTGTTGCTCGACAATCCCGAATTCAAGCGGTTCATGGCTGACCGCAATAAAAACCTCTCGTAAAGCCGAAATCATTGTTTATCAGATCGTTAAGGGTCGTGGCCTAAAGCTTCAAAACGGGCAATGCCGTATAGGTGAAGGTGATAGCCAACGCACTCGCCGCACGCCTCTCGATATCTAATAGGGCCGGTTGTCAATACAGGTCAATATAGGGTGCTTCTACGAGAGTAAAAACGCGCACCACCGCATTTTCATCACCGCGAGCCCTCCTGACGATCTGTATTAATTCGTTTCTAACACTTGATCTTATCGGGCCCGTGGATGTGAGCAGAAGAGTGATCCCCGTGTCTGGCTCGACGCTATGGCGTGCCAAGGAAATCATATTGAGATCCGGACGGTTGTTTACATAGTCCCAAACGGCGTGACGCACAGCTGGAGAGGTGGGGTAGATAGCCGGGCGTGGTTGTCCTTCACGACCTTTTTCCACAACGTTTAGCAAGAGTGGCGTTGTTAGGATAACAGTGAGCAGTGCAAGAGACATCACTGCCTTGCGGACCCATGGGGTCACATTCGATTCACCAACTGCTGCATGTATCCCGAGCAACCTGAATATCAGGGCGGCTCCCAGAATAATTGCAACCAGATTGGTCGCAAACAGAACCGCGGCATTAACAGCAATAATCAACTCGCCATTTGTTAACCCTATGCCGATCACTGCAAGGGGCGGCAGCAGAGCAGCGGCAATGGCAACGCCTGCAAGCGTCCCCGACACATTTGGACGGCCCATGGCATATGCGGCTACCATCCCTGAGGCGAGGGCAATAACAAGATCAAGGACGTCCGGTTTACCCCGGGCTTCAACTTCCATCGAGACTTCAAATCCCGGGTTAGTGATGCCAAATAATAACGATGCGCCGAGCCCGATTAAAACTCCGGTACCACACACACTAAGGGCGCTGCGAAACAATTTAAAATTTCCCTGCGTAAGCGCCAAGCCCGCGGCAACAAGCGGTCCCATTAGTGGCGCGACAAGCATCGCCCCGATGACAACTGCCGTAGAGCCCTGAAGGAGACCCAGCGAAGCCAAGGTTGCCGCAAGCAGCATCATCACAATGAAATCGACGCCGCCTTCGGCGCCCAAGCCGATGCGATTTACGAGATCCTTGCGCTCGTCCCGATCTAGTGTTGGGAAAAAATTGTAGATCCGCTCTTTCAGCGATGTTTTTGTTGGCGCTTTGTCCATATTAGAATCTCTCATTATGCGCTGGGCGCTGACAGCTTATCACATAAATGCTATTTAAAATTCTAAATGGCAGATGTGCACGGTCCTCTACTTATTCATCTAATTTTAGGGTTGGTCATCGCTATGTAAGTTACTCAATGTCCCGTATTTTTCTTGAAAAATCGGGATCCTCCAACGTTGTTCTGGACGGATCCAATAGCGCTGCCTTTTGCAGGTCATTGAAGGACATATTTTCTTTCAACAATCCCATTTCATAGAGAAGTTCGTCCGAAAATCCAGGCAATAAAATCCTGTATTCAAATACCCGCTGGAGCAAAGAAATTTGTTTAGCATGGTCGAAAAGACTGGTCGTGCAATTATCTGTAAGTGTGTTGTAAAACTCCGCTTGCGCATGAATTTCATTGACCCGCGCCATCAATTCTTTAAAAAGCAGCTGAATTTTGTCTATTTCCGCCTCAATGCGATATAAATAGACCCGCTCTCCCCTCACATGTGTCCGAGTACCAATAGTATCCCGTTCACTTGTTAGCATATAAATGAGCTCGTAATTCCGGAACTGGCCGGTAACGGGGTGATAACTTTCTCCCACTTCCATTCTTGCTTCGACGGAAACGACCAACGGTTCACGACCCTCAAATTCGAAACTCAGGAACGTATGTGCGAGCCCGAAATCGTGGAAATGCGAGATGCCGTACCACACGCCTTTAAGATTTGAGAGGCCATAACTGCGATTTTCGAACGTTGCTGCCAGGACATTTCCACCGGGCCCAAAACGAAAATCGCGAAAATTCTTCACTTGTACCGTATCGTTGTCGATTTTGACGTCGGGTAAGACTGCATATTCTGGTTTCCAGTTTCGCTCGTGGCTCGGCGATCTGAACCCCATGACGAGAAAAAGAGCCACCAACAACAACACGACCCCAAGGCCAGCATATTTGAGAAATCTTTTCATTGGTAATGATACTCAATCTTCATACATAATTCGTGGAATTGCAGGCAATAGTCACACACTTATGGGCCCAAACGAAATTTTATTAAAGATTTTCTTCATTCGATTTCAGCGCCTAGGCAAAGGCATTTTAATGCGGGTAAATATTATAAACTCCCATGAAAGCCCGCCCGCAAAGCTATGATGAACCCGCCAATTCTGTTTAAAAGCGAGAAATTCTGTAGTATTTACAAGAAAAGAAAAATATTCGCGGCAAGGATAATATGGTAAAAGGTTAAACGTAATTAACTAAAAGCAATGGTGAAAAGAAAATGAGCATTATGTCCATTTCCACATCAATTGGAAAACTCAGTGCCCGTTTCTGGGCCGCAGCACTAGTTTTACCAATTGTATTTTTGTCCTCTCCAGCCCATGCAGAGGAAGATACGGGATGGAAGCATGAAGCCGTTGTCTATCTTTATGGCACTGGCATAGATGGCGATGTTGGTATCAGGAATATATCTGTTCCGGTTGATGTAGGCTTTGATGACATTCTTGATAACCTGAAATTTGGAGCCATGGGATATTACGAGGCGAGAAAAGATGACCAATGGTCCCTTATGATCGATGCCGCCTATTTATCCCTGTACAGCAAGCAAACACCCGTGAGCAATAGTATTTTGACGATTAACACGAAAGCCGAGTTGAGCCAGACGATTGTTGAGGCAATGCTGGCATACAAGGTACTTGATCATGAAGATCCGAGCGCTTTCTATGGTGATGTTAAAGTCGATGTTATCGGGGGTGCCCGGTACAACCAGATTAAACTGTCACTAGGGGTTGAGGCGGGAGCACTGGGTGCGGGAAGTCGCAGTAAAAAATTCGACTGGGTTGACCCAATCATTGGATTAAGAACTCAGTTCAAGCCCTCCGATAACGTAAAGGTATCTTTGTATGGTGATGTCGGCGGGTTCGGCGTTGGATCTGATCTCACCTGGCAGTTTTTGGCGCGCGTTGGGTATCAATTCGACAATAACCTCGAGTTAAGTGCCGGGTACCGTTTCTTGTATATGGATTATGAAGAAGGCAGTGGAGCGGATTACTTCAGTTACGATGCTACATACCAAGGACCCATCATCGGACTGGGATATAAATTTTAAACATTGAAGGCAGCTCTAAAAAACGCCACTCACTCTAAATCTCGAAAAGTGCAGACGAGGAGCAGTAATGAATTCGATAATTTTGGACTAGCCCATTTTATTAGCCATAATTTCAACTGCTTCTCTCAGAGGATCGTCAGCCAAATGCGCATAACGTTGTGTTGTCATCGGGTTTGTGTGCCCTAATAGGCGGCCGACGATTGCCAGGCTCATGCCACTGGAAATAATTTGTAATGCGTGAGTATGACGATTGTCATGGATGCGATAATTTTCAATTTTGGCAGATGACATCACTGAGCGCCAGAATCTTTTCAGTTCAACATTTGGTTTTTGAGAATTTTTCCTGGAAACAAACAGCCTGATTGATTACCGGTTGTATCCCGATGTGCCATCAACAATTCCATTGTTGCTCCAGAGAGTGGGAGGTGCTCAATTCGCTTTTGCTTGGTGTGGTGGGATGGTTTTATCCAAACACGTCGTTCAAAGTCGAAGTCCGTCCATTTTGCCGTTAAGACTTCCCCAATTCTTGCGTCGGTCAGAAGTTGAAGCTTTATGGCATTTGCCGCTATTTGGTTAGGGTGACTGTCAACGGCATTTGTTAGCTTTTTCAATTCTATATCAGACAACCAGCGATACCTTTTTTCTTCGTGAAACTTTTCTACCGCGGTGGCAGGATTGTCGCGGCGCCAGTTCTATTTTATTGCGGGCTCAAACATTTTCGACAAAAGGGAAAGCATTCGGTTGGCTTGATATGGTGTCTTTTTGACGTAATTATGGAGTGCTTGAATATCGCGAAGTTCAATCTCGAATACCTTGTGTGAGCCAAATGTAGGTAAGATAAACCTACTCAACATAGTTTTGTCATTCGCAACACTCTTGGGCCGTTTCTTCGGGATAGCGTGAAGGGCTAAATACTGATCTGCCAATTGTTAAACAGTCGGTGACGATCTTACCTCTTTTGAGTCCCAGAAAATTTTCTCCGCCAGGTCCGCTGTAAGTTTATCAACCGAATTTTTCGTAAGTTTCAATTTTGACAATAATATCGATACTCTTGTCGCTAATTAATAGGTCGCACGTTCGAGTTGTGCCGGGGTCGCCATATAAACCGTTGAAACAAGTTGTTTTCAACGGTTTTTTCTTTTCGACAGAATTGTCTATTTATAACAGGAAAGCCTCACCAATGGTCAACCCATACCGCTTGGTTCAAATGGGGCAGGCTCGGCGTATTGATTTTGCTCATCCTAAAATTACCTCGGAGGCTTAATTACGCTCAATGCTGAAAAACGATCTTAAGGTAGAATTTTATAAAGTTTAGTCCGTACGACCCGAAGCTTAAAAACCGGTAACGTGGTCAGGCGATGTTCCCTTAGTTCATTAACCAATTATTTTTATTTAAATACTACTTTAACAAATATTGATATAATTGTAGGTGTGCGGAGAGTACTATGTTGGCGGTCAATTCTGTTAGAAATAGAATCATCTATTTGTTTTTTGTTGGACTATTTGCGTTTGCTGGAGTTGGTGCGCTACATATAATTACCTCCGATACATTGGAGGCGAAATCACCAGGATATTGGGATGTTCTTTATGTAGAAGGTGAAGCACAATGGCGGCCCGCAGCAAGTGACGCCACATGGCATACCCTCAGTAATAATCTGCAGCTTCCTGCACGCGTGGAAATACGAACATTTGGGACCGGACATGCTCTGGTTGTCCATGGTTTCGATAAAATAGAGATGGGCCCCGACGCCGTCATTACTATTTCACCGGAGGCGGATTCTGACGCCACAACAGTCGTAACACAAACCGAAGGCAAGGTCGGGTATTCAGTCGAAAAACGCAAATCCGGAACATTTTCCGTTAAGACGCGATACCTCGTCGCCGTCGTGAAAGGAACCGGTTTTAGTGTCGATGTCAGTGATCAATCAGCGGCGGTAAGTGTGGAGGAGGGAAGTGTCTCAGTCTCCAATGCAAGTGACGGCGGAACTGCCGCCGTTGGTGTCGGGATGACGGCAAGCGTATCCGCCAACTCTGTCGGTGTTTCAACAGGTTCGAATGGAAGCTCGAATTCTTCAAATGCAAATAGTAATGCAAATTCCAACAATGGTGTCGGCAACAGCAACGGCAACAGCGGCGGTAACAGCGGCGGCAACAGCGGCGGTAACAGCGGCGGCAACAGCGGCGGTAACAGCGGCGGCAACAGCGGCGGCAACAGCGGCGGTAACAGCGGCGGCAACAGCGGCGGTAACAGCGGCGGTAACAGCGGCGGCAACAGCGGCGGTAACAGCGGCGGCAACAGCGGCGGCAACAGCGGCGGTAACAGCGGCGGTAACAGCGGCGGTAACAGCGGTGGCGGTGCTGGTGGCAGTGCCGCTGCCGGTAACCCACCGGTCTGAATTTTTAGAAACAATGGTCAAAATTAGCAATTTCCCAAACGCTCGATCTCGAATGTTGCTTGACAAATTACATGTTTGTGAAGCTATTGCAAAAAATGCTTCTTCGACGATCCTAAATGTGAATTCCAGCTGGTCAAAAGCTGGAATTTTCACCTAGCCGTCTTTGGAGCAATGTGTCTTGCTTTCTAGAATTTTAGTATTGTTTTTCGCATTCATCCTAACGGCCACGGCCTTTGGGACAGGAATGTTGGATATTGTCGAGCGGCCCTTGTTGGAACAACGTTTCAAACTGGATATCCGTGATGGAAGGCCGGATCTAGTCGTTGTCGAAATTGATCCAAAAAGCTTACGGGAAATCGGAACTTGGCCATGGAAGCGGTCACTTCATGCTTTGCTAGTTGATCGTTTAACGGCGGCAGGCGCCAAGACAATTGTATTTGACGTGGATTTCAGCCTTTCAAGTAGTGAAGCCGAGGATTTGGCTTTTGAAAAGGCACTCGCCCGGCGCAATGGAAGAACAGTCCTCGCCGCATTCCGCCAATGGAGCGACGCTGACGGGCGCTTTGTCGACGTCGGTCCGATGCCGCGATTTCTCCCCTATAGTGAGATCGCTTCGGCGAACATATTCCCTGAATCTGACGGTCTGCTATGGCGCCAACCCATGTTCCTCGCCTGGAATGATCAGGTTATTCCGACGATAGCCACCAGCATCGCAATGCGTGCAGGGTGGTCGGTTGATCCCGACACGCCAATACAGGATTTCTGGATCGACTACAGTATTACGCCAGATTCTTTCGAGCGTTATTCCTTTTCTGATGTCGCGGGTGGTATGGTCGACCCTGCTGTATTCAGTGGCAAAACTGTCCTTGTTGGCGCCACTGCTGTGGAACTTGGCGATAATGTCGCCACACCCTTGTATAAATCTCTGCCCGGTGTTCTGGTGCAAATGCTTGCCGCCCAGTCGCTGATGAAGGAGCGGGCATTGCAGCCGCTTCCAAACACTATAACCTTTCTCTTACTTTTTCTTGCCATAACCGGTGTCGTGGCCTTTAGCTGGAGGAAGAGCCCGGGGCAAGCGATAGCAGCCGTATTTGGCTTGAATATAGGCATCTTCATTGCGGCGGCGGTTCTTCAGTCCTTCTACGCAGTATTGGTCCCGGCCGCCCCTTTTATTGTCGGGACATTTTTAGTCGGAACATTCATTTTTCTCGTTCGCTTTCGTCAATTGGCCGCCCGGGCCGTTGCCGAACGCTTCGCACGTCTAAAATCGCAGGCGATGATGGCCAATGTGGCGAAAAATGCCTTTGACGCTCTAATCACGACGGATGAGAACGGCAAGATCCAAACCTTCAATCTGGCGGCAGAGCGCATATTCGAAATCAGACAATCAAAAGTCAGCGGGCGCGGTATGTCAGAATATTATGTGCCGTCGAAATTGACACATAACCTGGCATTCGAGGACGTGCTCAAACAAGCAGTGAGCACATCTGAACATTTACGTATATTGTGCAAGCGTGCTAACGGAAAAGCGTTTCACGCGGATCTGGCCGTAACCCGCATAGATGAGGAAGAAACCGGCGGTCTGATCCTATTAATGCGGGATATCGACGATTTCGTAAAGGTCGAAAGATTAGCTAAACGACGTGAGCGGGAACTAAAAATCGCCAAGCAACAAGCCGAAGGGGCAAACCGCGCGAAAACAGAATTTTTTGCGAATATGAGCCATGAATTTAAGACCCCCCTGAATGCCGTCATGGGCTTTGCTGAAATTATGCATGGGGAAATTCTCGGCCCTCTGGGTTCTCCCAAATATGTCGAATATTCCAAGGACATATATGATGGTGGAGCCAGACTCTTGGACACCCTTAACGATGTTCTGGATTTCGCAAGACTAGAAGACGGTAAATTTGTGATCCAGAGTGAAGAATTCAGCCTGTCAGATCTAGTGATACGTTTGGGAGAAAACTCGGTTGAACAAATAAAAACGGCCGGTCTTACTCTCACCATGAAGCTTCCATCACCTCCAATTGATTATACCAGCGACCAGCGACTATTGAAGCGGGCTTTGGAGGCAATCCTTTCCAATGCGATCAAATTTAACCGGCCTGAGGGCAAAATAGAACTGGCGCTCTGTTATAACGAAGAGGGAGATATCCAGTTATCGGTATCGGATAGTGGAATTGGAATACCGGCCGAGGAGATCGAAAACTGCTTTAGTGCCTTTGGACAGGCAAACCGAGGCTTGAACCGTCAATATGAGGGTGCCGGACTGGGTTTGTCGCTGGCGATAAAATATACAGAGGTTCTAGATGGTAAGCTGTTGATCGAATCCGAAGTAGACGAGGGGTCCACTGTTACAATAATTCTTCCCGTAGCCCAACAAGAGTGCACTGAAGCCGCAAGTTATGAAGGATTGGTCGGCAGTAAAGGAACATCATCTAGTATCAGTTTGGCTGAAAGCGATATTTCCCCGCAAAATAGTCAAAGCAATTCCCAATCCTGACATATTGCGTAATCACGCATGTATCTGAGACGCTGTTTCGGATCTAATATTGAACCATCGGTCGTTGATTTTGGAGCGGAGCAATAGAAAGGGTTTTTCCACAAATGTATAAAGTATGGCACCAGCAAAGATTGCAAAAATCATGCTCAATACGAACCTGGCTTCCGGCGGTGTTGCAATGATTTTGTGAAGTTGTGTATTGACGGAATGGTAGATAATTTTGTGGATCAGATAAATTGAGTAAGACCAGATTGCAAGCCGTGTCATCAGGTTTGCTGGCAAAATGGTCCGCGAACTCTCAGAGTTTGCCGCAATAAAAACAAGGCAAGCGTATCCCAAAGAAACCAAAGGATAGACCAGCAACGAGGGAATTAGGTCAAACGCCGCGGGGTTAATAATCTTTCCATCTATCATAATCCACGCAACCGCAAGCAATGCGAGCCCCGCTATGCCGATGATCCATTTGAATTTTACGAGAGCTTCCGTAATTCCAGGTTTTCTCAGCGTAAGCATTGCCACGGCGACACCGAACAACAGACCATCAAGGCGATTGTAGGTGGGATAATAAACCCATTTTAGGCCGGCGCCGACCCGCGCACGTCCTGAAAAAGCGTCGACCAGCCAAACCCAAGATACATATCTGAAAATCGCGCCAATTAGGATGGCCGCTAAAAATATCCATATGACTTTGGACCCCGGTTTAAAATACCCTATAGCCAGTAAAATTAGCGGGAAGAATAGATAGAAATGCTCTTCCACAGATAGCGACCAGGCATGAGAAAATGAATTATTACGCAGGTCGATCGGCAGATTTTGCGTAAAAGTCAGAAACCGCCATACCGGTTGTAATCCGCGCCCTTCGGTAATAACCGGGAATAAGAAATAGAGGCCAACGACGAAAAAGAACACAGGTAGAATGCGGAGTGAACGGTTCACATAGAATTTTGAAAAATTGATGGTATTGGTATCCTGATACTCGACTAAAAGCATCCGGCTGATCAAATACCCACTCAAAACAAAAAACAGATCGACACCTGTCCAGCCAAAACGCGCAAACGGCTCAAGCCAGTCCGGCACGCCGTAATAAACGTCGTAGTGAAAAATCATAACGAAGAGGATGGCCGCAACGCGCAAGTAATCCAGCCCGGCGTTTCTATTCTTGATTTCCATTTAATTCCCAATATGTTTGTTTTTACATATAATATATTCTCGCAAATATATAAAGTCCGCGTCAACCGACGGTGGCAATGCAGTATTCAGTCTGTGTATATTGATGCTGTCATATAGTAAGTCTTCAGCCTAAACAGTGTCTGGAGCGTTTTGTAACCATTTAAAAGGAAATATTGATGGGGAAAAGGAAGCCGTTCTAGCCACACTTGAAGAGTATGCTGCCGCATATTGTGCCAAGGATATTGATCGCCTGATGGCCCTGTTCGACGATGGTGACGGTATTTCCTTGATAGGCACAGGTTCAGATGAACTCTGCGCGGGACCCGAAGAAACAAAGGCAGTATTCGTAAGAAATTTTGCAGAGGCAACAGCAACGAAATTTGAGTGGCACTGGACTGATGTAATTGTCAGTGGCGAAAGTGCCGTCGTGGCGACAACACTAACAATTTACCTGGACGTTGAAGATGGATCGTTCGAAGTGCCCATTAGGTGGACAGTTTCGATGGCTCGGAAGGACGGAAAATGGAAATGGCTACATAGGCATGCTTCTGCCGCAGCAGATTCACAGGGAGAAGGAACAGCCTATCCGATTGATTAAGACAAGTAATGTCAGTAATTAAGTTATCTGTTTTTCGCTAGCAAGCGAAGTACAATAAAGGGTGTAATTTAGTCTGGATCTAACTTAGAAAATTATCATCTAAATTCACTATGCTAAATTGACGCTTTCTAGAAATGACGATGTCTTGTTGGTCTTATAAATAAAAAGGCAATTTATGGGATATGAAATAGTTACCCGGCGTCACGAATTTTGATTAGGAATTCATCCACAACGGCTTTTAAAGTCTCGGATTGTTCAGAGAGTTCGTTTGTTGAACCGTTGATTTCACCTGCGGCAGTGCCAGTTTCACGAGCGCCCTGCCTGACCTGATCAATATTACCGGAAACCTGTTTTGTGCCTTGCGAGGCTTGCTCAATATTGCGTGCAATCTCTGTCGTCGCAGCTGATTGTTCTTCAACAGCTGCGGAAATTGCTACCGCTATTTCATCGATCCTGCCAATGGTTGAGCCAATCCCTTCAATGGACCCGGCAGCTTGATCAGTAGAAGTCTGAATTTCAGAAATTTGTACACTGATCTGTTCCGTTGCTTTCGCCGTCTGGTTTGCCAGATTTTTGACTTCGGAGGCGACCACCGAGAAGCCTTTGCCCGCATCACCCGCACGAGCCGCTTCAATTGTCGCATTCAAGGCAAGTAGATTTGTTTGTTCCGCAATGTCATTAATCAGCTCTATGACTTCATTGATCTGATTAACTGAAGTTACCAGGCCCTTAACTGATTCATGGCTGCGATGCGCTTCCTCAACAGCTTCACTTGAAATTACGGATGAATCAGATACCTGTTTACTAATTTCGCTGATAGACGCCGAAAGTTCTTCTGCCGCAGTGGAAACGATCTGAACATTTGTTGACGCTTCTTCAGAAGCCGTCGCGACCGTTTGGGTTCGATCACTTGTGCGTTCGGCAACAGACGCCATTGAACTTGAAGAGGTCTGTAATTGATTAATTGCACCAGAGACCACATTAACAATTGATCCTATCTGATCTTCAAATTCACTCGTGGTTTTTGTCAAGAACTTGAGCTTCCGCTCATTCTCTTCATTTTCCATGCGATCGGCTGCTTCTTCAGCGAGACGCTTTTCTTCTTCTTTTTCACGCTGTAATTCTCGCTCTGCCTTTGCCCGCCGCTCTCTCTCTGCGTTTTCTTTCTCAAGCTCGTCTGCATGCGCCAAGCTGTCGCGTAAATGCGAAACGGCATCTGTTATGGCACCAATCTCATCTTTTGATTTGGCGACCGGAATTTCAATATCCCGTTCACCTTCTATAACCCTGTTGATGACATGAACGATATGTTTCAACGGTTTGAGTGAACGACGTAAGTACATGTAGAACGAAATTGTAAATGCCAGAAGGACCAAAACAAGGGAGCCAGATATTATCTGGGTCAGTGTGACCTCTTCTGCATGAGCTGCTGTTACATCGCGAAACGATATCCATGTACCGCCAGCCGTGCCGTCAATAAGCGCTACTGGCCGATAGGTTACTTCATAGCTGGTATCACCAACCCCCATGACTTGCTGTCCAGCAATCTTCACATCACCAATGCCTGTGGATATCTGGCTCCATAGATCGGGCGTAGTTTCGGTTTCAAGAGAACCTTCAGCTGACAAAAAGACTGACTCAATTCCTGTATCTTCCCTGAACTGCATCAAGGCGGCACTGATATCTCTTTCAAACACCACCATACCGACGGTTTTACCGCGTTTCGTAAGCGCACTTGCAACAGAAATAACAAGTTGGCCACTGTCATTTTGGTCATATCCTGCGACAATTCTGCCTTGCTCCATTGCAGCAGCCAAGACGCGCATGGTGGATTTTTTGCCTAGAATACTATCATCATCACCAGCAAACAGGATGGTCATATCGTTGCTCACAACGCGCATGTGATCAACGATCCCGCCAGTTGTAAGAGCATTATAATTGGTTACTGCTGCTTCTGGGACCTTGTCCCATTTCTTCTTTTGCAAAGCACCGGTTAATTCTTTGTTTCGGGCAAGTTTGGGAAGTTCGGATTTCATCGAATTTCCGATAACCGTTGTCGTCTTGCGCAATAGTAAATCTTGCGAACTCACTGAAAGATCAGAGTATCGGTCAGATGATGCGGTCAATGCGAAATAGCCTGCAACTCCCATACAAAGTGCTACTAGAGCTATGGAAACAAAGCCTCCAAGGAGGACTCTTCCGCTTAAGGACATCATACCATTTTCCTGATTACAATTACCAAGTCATGAGACGAACAGGTCGGCTCATCCGAGCGCAACCAGTTCTATTTTCGTTTGTTATTCGACCGAATAACCAGCTGCTTTCCACGCTGGAAAACCATCGCGGAAATAATACACATTGGTATATCCCCATTCGACCGCTTTAGCGCTAGCTTTTGAAGAACGCTTGCATTTTTCACCATTGCAATAAAATACAACTTTTTCACCCTTTGGCACTTCGGCACCCAGTGTGTCTGGTGAATAGACTTTCTTCAGTTCGATATGTACCGCATCAGGAATACGTCCGGCCTCCCAATCTGAATCTTTGCGGACGTCAATAAAGATGACGCCTTCATCAAACAAAGCTTTTGCTTCACTGGCGGAAACAGTCTTGGCCCCCGTAATTTCTGTTGGGGAAACATCCGAAGACGCACCGACAGAGGTTGCCAGAAACACACCAACAATCAACGTAGACAAAAATTTAAGCATAGTATTTTCCTTCCGTAATAACGTTATGAGTAGGACAAACAACAAACTGAAGTAGTGTGAGAAACTTACGTCCTGCAAACTCCGGAAATCACGAAAACCCTGGTCGTTGGAAACCGCCCCCATTTTTGTTTAATAAAAACTTGTATAAATTGATTGTATTAAAAAAGTCTGAAACCGGTGCCCTTTCTGACCAATTTGGTCCCTCGCTATTTCCAGCGAAGAGGCTGGCACATTCTTGTTCGGAACATAGTCAAAGGGTCTCGCCGCCATTTAAGCAGCGTACCTTGAAGGTTTTCAAAAACAATTGTTTCGTGCGTGCTTTGAGGGTTGAGAAAAGAGCACGATCGCGTTGATATCGGGGGAACAAGTGGCCAACCTTGCCCAACGCTCATTGATAACCGGCCGAGCCGCGGTAATGGCGTATAAAAGTAAGCGTATTGGGAGCTTATATATCGACCAAAATCGGCTTAATATTTAATAGAGTAATTGAAGACAATCCGGTTTTCCACCGAATTATAGGTCTCGCTGGACTTCACATACCCATTTATCCAGGAAATCGACAGATCAGGTAGCATGGGAGGACTGTATGTGAAAACAAAATCACGTTCCCATTCCGAACCCCGTTGACCGTCATTTCGTTTTATGTGATGACCAGATGTATATCGCACCATGGTTGTGAGGCCTTCAACGAAGTCTTTCAGGTCATAATCGAGGCGGACGATATAGGTGCGTTCGCCGCCACGGTCGAAATCCATGCGGGTCACGCTATGCCATGTTTTGTAACTATTCTCATCATTTACGCCGCCGTCCCATGACACCTGATGGCTGTCGCCACTTACATTCTGCAAACCTAAGGTAAAGCGCGCATTATGGGCGCTCAGATGCCCAACAAGGCTGGTCAGGCTCGAATAGTAGTCTGGACCAACATTGGCCACTGCGCCGTCACCGTCGGCCCATCCGAAATATTGATGGGCATCGAGCTTTAGAGTATAATCTTCGTTGAGCGCTATGGGATACTGGAGGTCGAGATACGCACGGTTCATGACATTATCTGCATGCCCGGCCGAAGCTTCTATGAACAGTGAATTTTCAAAATTGTGTTTTGCGCCCGCTATATAAACAGTGAAATCGTCCCCATTGGTATCTTGATATTTGTTAAACTTGGAGATTGTCTTTGGAGCGCTTCTATCTGTCGCCAAGGCATAGACTGTTGTCTCTCCGATGTCGTAGCTGAGAATAGCGGCTTGAGTTGCCGCTGGCGTTGCCCGATTATGTATGTCGTTCTTGAGAGGGTAGGACAGTTGTTTCCGGCCAATAATTAGATTTCCGTTTTTAGGTAATTTAAAATCCAGGTTAATCTCGCCGAGCTTCGCATAGGATATCTGACTGCCATCCGGCTGGTCTTGTAAAAGCCCGGTTCCGCCCTTACCATCCTCACCGACAAGCTTGAGGTTGGCGAAGCCAGCTGCGTTGAGGCTGACGAAATCGTTTAAGTAAGGAGAGTTATAGTAAAGCATCATGCCTTGCGTAAAGGCCACTGAATCCGGGTTTCCCTCATCTTTATCCCGGTTGAAATAGTAAGTTTTTAGTTTAACTTCAAACTCACCAAAATCCGAGGCTAACGTATTCGGAGTGGCCGAAAACATTGCTGTCGGTAGAATTGAAGCAATTGCAACAAGTCGCGGGAAGATCCGTTGTATACTTTTGTTATCTGCCATAAATTTGCCCAATATCGATTAAGTACCGAATTCTTTGATTGGCATCATTAGAACAAAGATTGTCCGCTCCGTATATTATTTTAAAATTTATCGGAAATCAGATTATCTGTTCTGCCAAGTTTGCATTGTCACAAAAATAAAAAAGGCCCGGGAAACCCCGAGCCTTTTCTCTAAGCAGGAATGTTATTAGCTATTGATAGCTGTTTCTACTGGCGTGTAGTCGAGATTGAGGTCCCTGGCAACGGGTTCGCAGGTAATTTGACCGTTCCACACATTCAGACCATTCGCGAGATGTGGATCCGCAGCTAGAGCACCTTTCCAGCCTTTGTTGGCTATTTTGATGGCATGGGGCAGGGTGACGTTGTTCAGCGCATAAGTCGACGTCCTGGCGACGCCACCCGGCATATTCGCGACACAATAATGAACAACACCGTCGACAACATATGTCGGATCCGCATGGGTTGTCGCTTTCGAAGTCTCGAAGCAACCGCCCTGATCAATGGCGACATCAACGATAACAGCACCTTCTTGCATCGTCGAAAGCATTTGGCGAGTTACCAGTTTTGGCGCCGCTGCGCCGGGAATAAGAACGGCTCCAACGACCAGATCAGCTTCGGAAACAAGTTTTTCCAAAACAGCATTTGTTGAGTAGATGACTTTCGCTGAAGACTCAAAGTGGCTTTCCAGTTTTTCAAGGGTTGCTGGATTGCGATCTAAAATAGTGACATCGGCGTGCAGGCCGACGGCCATTTGGGCCGCATTGAAACCAACGACACCGCCACCGATAATAACAACTTTGCCAGGGGCAACTCCTGGAACGCCGCCTAATAGAACGCCGCGACCCCCTTGGGCTTTTTCAAGGGCACCTGCACCGGCCTGAATCGACATCCGGCCTGCAACCTGGCTCATGGGTTTAAGAAGAGGGAGGCCACCTAGATTATCCGTTACGGTTTCATAGGCTATACAAACCGCACCTGATGCTATTAGATCTTTAGTCTGCTCGGGATCTGGAGCCAGATGAAGGTAAGTATAAAGAATTTGACCTTCACGAAGCATTGCCCGCTCGATTGCTTGAGGTTCCTTTACTTTAACAATCATCTCCGCAGTTGCGAACACTTCTTCTGCTGTTGCCACGATTGTTGCACCGGCTTCGATATAGGCTTCATCAAAAGCACCTATGCCGCGGCCGGCATCTTTTTCGACGATAACATCATGGCCGTTGGCAATAAGTTCCGCGACGCTTTCCGGCGTCAGCCCAACACGATATTCGTGATTTTTGATTTCTTTTGGTGCACCGATCAACATAGTAACAGCTCCCAGTTACAAGACTAATTTCAAGCCATGAGTATAGTCGAATCCGGATAGCAATTTTTCCTGAATTTCTTTGAAAATATGTTAAAAGTGATAATAAATAGTCATATATCTATAGATATCGGGAAAATTTCTTATGGATACGTTTGATCGCCATATTTTGTCTGAACTTCAAATCAATTCCAATCGACCGATTGTCGATATTGCCGCAGCTGTGAACCTATCTTTGTCCGCCTGCCATCGACGCATAAAAAATCTGGAAGATATCGGTGTAATTATCGGTTATGCAGCCCGCCTTGATAAAAAAGAGCTGGGTTTGGATATGGATGTTTTTGTCGAAATTTCTCTAATTTCGCAAAGCCAGGAAGCATTAGAGGCGTTCGAGAAGGCGGTAATCACCTATAACGAAATACTCGAATGCCATTTAACCACTGGAAATGCCGATTACATCATACGCGTTGCGGCCAAGGATGTGATCGACTTTGATCAAATACATCGGCACTGCCTTGCAAAGTTGCCTCATGTTGCCAGTATGAGGTCAACTTTCACCTTACGGTCTATTAAGCCTTGGACAGGCTATCCGGTTGGTTAACTGATTATTTTAAAGATATCCTAGAACGCCCCATGTCTGCCTTCACCTGCCGCAAAACGTGCTGCGCCGGTTTGTGCTTCTTGTTGTTTCGCGGCTTCAGCACATTTTGTTTCAAAAGCGATGGCATCGGCTTCAATACGTCCATTCTGTGCATAGAGACTTTGCCGATCAGAGAGCATGGCCACTTGCGGAAAGGTCGCCATTTTCTGGGCGAGCTGTTCTGCATCGATAACTGCATTCCCCTTGGCGCTGATGCGCGTAACCAGGCCCAGCGACAGAGCCTCGCTCGCATCCACTGCTTTTCCGGATAACATCATGTCCATGGCGGGGCCGGTGCCAATAACGCGCGGCAATCTGACTGTAGTTCCATCACTCATCGGAACACCCCAACGTCGAGAAAATACGCCAAAAACAGCAGTTTCATCAGCAATTCGAATATCACAAAATAGAGCGAGACCTAAACCCCCAGCGCAAGCATGGCCTGAAACTGCGGCAACAAGCGGTTTGGATAACGGCGCGTGAAACGGTCCGTCTGGGTGCCCAGCCCAGGCAATGTAGTCCACACGAGTAGCCGTTTCCTTTAAATCAGCACCAGCACAGAATGCACCACCAGCACCAGTTATCACGGCTACCCGCTGACTTTCATCTGCATCAAATTCCCGGAACATTTCTGTCAATAGATTTGCGGATGCCTGATCCAGGGCATTTCGAACTTCAGGTCGGTTAAGGGTTATCGTCGTTACTGGGCCATTTTTTTTCATCAAAATTTTTTCTTGGCTCATTCTCGTGTCTCCTTCTGGGTCAACTCTTCTAAATGATTGTTGGAGTCTTTGATTTTAGCTTATGGTAATAGGATGTAGGGGGGAATGGTATGATTTCATGTGATTTATTGGTTATCGGGAGCGGCCCGGCCGGTAAGCGGGCAGCAATTCAGGCTGCTAAATGGGGTAAAAAAGCGTATGTAATCGAGAAAAACTCCGAGGTAGGAGGGGTAACTGTACATACAGGGACAATCCCCAGTAAAACCCTTCGTGAAACCGTTCTTAATCTATCTGGATGGCGGGAACGAGCCTTCTACGGGCGATCCTACCGGGTAAAAAGCAATATAACGGCCGATGACTTGCGGCAGCGTATGGATATTACCCTCAATCATGAAGTCGACACGTTAGAACACCAGTTCGCACGCAATAATGTAAATATTGTCTATGGAACAGCCCATTTCGTGAGTCCCGATGTTGTTGAAGTCGAGCTTGAAGAAGGAGAGAAGCAACAATATCGTGCAAGCCGGATTCTAATCGCGTGCGGCACCGATCCATATCGTCCAGATGATATTCCGTTTGATGATGAGCGAATTATCGATAGTGACGACATACTCAAGATAAAGCAGGTGCCAAAATCCATAACGATTATTGGCGCCGGTGTTATCGGCGTCGAATATGCCACAATTTTTAGCGCGCTCGATGTCAAAGTGACCTTAGTTGAGCCGAGAAACAGCATGCTGGATTTTATCGATCGCGAACTGATAGATGACCTGATGCATCAGATGCGTGATTGTGGCGTCAATATGCGATTTGGACAGCAGGTCAAATCTGTGGGATTGGAAGGTTCCGGATCCGTTGTTGAGCTGGAAAATGGTCGTATGATCTACTCCGAAGTCACAATGTTTGCTGCAGGTCGTATCGGTAATACTGAAGGCTTGAAGCTCGAAAATTGTGGTTTAGAAGCCGATAGCCGTGGACGGATCTCCTTGGCTGATGCGAATAGTTTCCAAACCGCTGTGCCGCATATCTATGCGGCCGGTGATGTCATCGGCTTTCCAAGTCTTGCCTCTACATCTATGGAGCAAGGTCGGCTCGCGGTATTTCATGCGTTTGAAAAAGATGCTTTCGCCTATAGTGCCCCGGACTATTTTCCCTACGGTATTTATTCGGTTCCAGAACTTTCGACAGTCGGCATGTCTGAAGAAGAGGTGGTAGAGCGGGGAATTGCTTTTGAGAGTGGGATCTGCCGTTTTCGGGAAATCTCGCGTGGCCAAATCATGGGTTTGGATCACGGCATGATGAAATTGATTTTCTCAATGAAAACTAGGCGCTTGCTCGGGGCCCACATTTTGGGAGAGGGCGCGACCGAACTTATCCATATCGGGCAGGCGGTTCTCAATCTGAAGGGCACATTGGATTATTTCGTGGAGAACACGTTTAACTATCCGACCCTGGCTGAGGCATATAAAGTTGCTGCGCTCGACGCTTGGAACAAAATGCCCCAAGGCGTGGCTGGGAAATCGCAACAACAGGCCGACTAAGTATTAAACGGATCTAATTTTCAATCCGTTTAGTCACAAAGCCTTCTGCAGCCGGATATTTTTCCTTCACGCAATTTTCCGCGGCTGTCTCGGTATCAGCTTCTACTTCAAACATGCAGGGCGAAGCCCAGCGTTCTGAAATTAGAGGGTGTTCCTGATTGTCTTTAACAGCCTCACGAACTTTGGCGTTGTATACAGAAAAAATAAAAGCACTCATCTTACATTCTCTACTCTTTAGTTACGCTTCCAAATCCGCCACCGCCGGGCGTCTCAATAACAATTGTGTCTCCGGCCGACAAGTTAGATTCAGAGTTACCATTTAATGATACTACCTTACCATTCTTAAGAATTGCATAATTTATCCCTCTTTGGCCAGCGTTTCCTCCCGCCATGCCATAGGGATCTGTATCCCGATGCGAAGAAAGGATTGTAACGGTCATGGGTTCCAGGAATTTCATTTTGCGGATGGCACCGTTGCCTCCCTTGAATGCACCTTTTCCGCCTGAGTTTCGACGGATCGAGAATTCCTCAATTTGTACCGGGAACCGTTGCTCCAGAACCTCCGGATCGGTCATCCGGGTGTTTGTCATATGACTGTGAACCGCGTCTGTTCCATCATGGTCGGCCCCGGCGCCGGTTCCGCCGCAGATTGTTTCGTAATTTTGGTGAATGTCATTGCCATAGACAAAGTTATTCATTGTCCCCTGGCTGGACGCTAGAATTCCCAGAGCACCATACAGCGTGTCAGTGATAGCTTGCGACACTTCGGTATTTCCAGCGATAACGGCGGCGGGGTATTGGGGATTTATCATACTTCGTTCTGGAACAATTATCTTTAACGGCTTCATGCATCCTTCGTTGAGGGGAATATCATCCCCAACCAACGTTCTGAACACATACAGGACAGCCGCCTTGCAGATCGCAATGGGTGCATTGTAATTTCCCACGATCTGATCAGAGGTCCCGGTAAAATCGATGGTTGCTTCGCGGTTTTGGTGATCGACGGAAATGGCAACTTTAATGTGCGCCCCGTTATCCATGGGATATAAAAATGTCCCGTCTTTCAAGACATCCAGTACGCGGCGGACAGATTCTTCCGCGTTATCCTGTACATGTCGCATATAGGCTTCGACGACATCGAAGCCGAATTGACTGATCATTTTGCGAACTTCCTGAACGCCGGTTTCATTGGCGGCAATCTGGGCTGTTAAATCCGCAATGTTATGATCCGGATTACGACAGGGATATCTGCCGGAAGCGAGCAGGGCGCGTGTTTCGGTTTCTCGGAAATTACCTTGTTCAACGAGTAAAAAATTATCGATGAGAACGCCTTCGTCTTCGATAACCTCGCTATCAGGGGGCGCGGAACCGGGCGTCCGGCCACCGATGTCCGCGTGGTGGCCTCTGGATCCAACATAGAACAGGATATTCTTTCCCGGTTGGTCGAAGACAGGCGTGATGACGGTGACATCGGGAAGATGTGTGCCGCCATTATACGGAGCGTTCAGGGCATAGACGTTCCCCGGTTTCATATTTCCGGAGTTTTCAGTGATAACTGTTTTGATGGATTCGCCCATTGAGCCCAAATGCACGGGGACATGGGGTGCATTGGCGACCAGATTACCTTCTTGATCGAAAATGGCGCAGGAAAAATCCAGCCGTTCCTTGATGTTGACTGAATAAGCCGTATTGGACAGCGTTGCCCCCATCTGTTCAGCAATGGACATAAACAGATTGTTGAACACTTCCAGCATAACCGGATCCGCGTCTGTTCCGATGGCTGTTAGTTGTGCTTTTTCTTTATATCGGCTGACGATCAGATGCAGTCTTGTATTCAGTGTTGCCCGCCAACCGTCTTCGACTACGATGGTTCCGGTGGATTCGGTAATGATTGCCGGGCCCGTGACGATTTCGCCAGGCTTTAGATTTTCCCGGTCATACAGGAAAACTTTTTGCCAGCTGCCGTCTACATACATATCAACATGATCAAGAGGCGTTGCTTCCCCTGAAGATAGCGGGATATTCGATATGGGATCGATTTCCGTTTCCGTAACGCCAATGACTTCGATGGAAAGTGCTTCTGCTACCAGTTCGCGGTTTTCCGCGATGAAACCAAATCTTTTATGATGGGCGGTCTCGAAGGCTTCTTTCATACTCTCCGGTGATCCAAGTTCGATCAAAATTGCCGTATCTGTGCCTTCATAACGCAAATGTACTTGTTGGACATAACTCAGGTTTTCCTTCGAGACGCCTTGGGCCAGCACTTCAGCCTGCGCGTCCTTCGTCAAAGGTGCGCTAACGGTCACCAGTTGCGCGTACAAATCGGAATTAAGCGGTAGATCCAGCTGGGCTTCGCGCATGGCCCGCACATCGGCAAGTCCCATACCATAAGCAGAAAGAACGCCAGCAAAAGGATGAATAAAAACACTTTTCATGTCCAAAGCATCGGCTACGAGACAAGCATGTTGACCACCGGCGCCGCCAAAACAGTTCAACGTATACTCGGTGATGTCGTAACCGCGTTGTACGGAAATTTGCTTTACGGCGTTGGCCATATTCTCAACGGCAATTTTCAAAAAACCTTCTGCAACTTCTTCTGGAGACGGCGCCGGGGCGCCTGTCGCAGCGGCTATTTGATCGGCCATTTCGTTAAAACGACTACGGACAGCCTGACTATCTAGCGGCTCATCGGCATCGGGTCCGAATACTTTTGGGAAGTATTTTGGCTGGATTTTTCCAAGCATCACGTTGCAATCGGTGACTGCCAACCTGCCCCCGCGGCGATAACAGGCCGGCCCGGGGTTCGCACCGGCGGATTCAGGACCGACACGATAGCGTGATCCGTCAAACTGTAAAATTGATCCACCACCGGCCGCTACTGTATGTATATGCATCATCGGTGCGCGCATACGTACGCCAGCTACTTCTGTTTCGAAGCTACGTTCGTAACTACCTTCGTAGTGGGTGACATCCGTGGAGGTTCCGCCCATATCAAAACCAATAAGTTTCGTGAGGTTGCTCATGGCGGCGGTTCGCGTCATGCCGACGACACCGCCAGCCGGGCCAGACAAGATCGCGTCTTTGCCTTGAAACAGGCTGGCATCCGTCAGACCACCATTGGATTGCATAAACATTAGTCTTGGATTGTTTTCGGAGGTCTCGGACATACCCAGTTCGTCTTTAACCTGGTTCACGTAGCGCCTCAAAATAGGCGAAAGGTAGGCGTCCACCATAGTGGTATCACCTCGGGCAATAAGCTTGATCAGGGGGCTTACTGTGTGGCTCGATGAAATCTGCGTAAATCCAATTTCCATCGCAATTTCAGCAGCTTGTATCTCATGGTCGGTATATTTATATCCATGCATAAAGGCGATAGCGATAGAGCGAATACCCTTCTCAAAAGCCGAAATCATCTCGGCCTTTAACTTCTTTGTATTGAGAGGTAGCAAGACGGTGCCCTGTGCATTAACGCGTTCGTCGGCCTCGATCACCTGTTCGTACAGTAGCTCTGGTAATTTAATATCGAGGTCAAAAATACGGGGCCGACTTTGATACCCGATACGGAGCGCATCGCCAAATCCCTGGCTGGTCACATAAAGAGTCCGGTCTCCTTTGCGTTCCAAAAGGGCGTTGGTGGCGACGGTCGTCCCCATCTTGATGTTTTCAATCTGCGTTGCTGGATCAAACAGATCAGTCTCTTGTGCCAGAAGGTCCTTAATGCCTTGTACGGCAGCATCCTTATAACGCTCAGGATTTTCTGACAGCAGTTTATGGGATACAAGACGTCCATCGGGGCGTTTGCCGACGATGTCTGTAAAGGTTCCACCGCGGTCAATCCAGATTTGCCACATTCTCTTATTCCTTAGATAGATTTAGCGTGAGTATACGAGTTCAGGGAGCCATAAGGCAATTTGTGGAAATGCCAGAAGCATGCCGATCATCACAAACATGGTCAGAACAAAGGGCAGGGTGCCGATCATCACATCGTTTAACCGGCCGGATTTCCGAATACCTTGAACCACATAAAGATTGATACCGATGGGCGGTGTGATTAACGCTGTTTCCAAAAGCACCATGAGCAGGATGCCAAACCAGACCGGATCATACCCAAGTTGAATAATGATCGGGGCCAACAATGGCGCGGTTGTCAGCAGCATAGACAAGGTTTCCATAAAACAGCCAAGCAGGATGAGGAAGCCGATAATCATGAGCATGGTTTCAAAAGGGCTCAGGCCAAGGCTAATAATGAATTGAGTCAAGGCTTGCGTCAGACCAATGGTTGCCAGAATGAAATTCAGAAATATTGCCGCAAGGATAATCAGCATAATCATTGCTGTTGTCCGCATTGTCCCTTCAACCGCGCCTTTCAACATGTCAATTGTCAGGGTTTTATTGGCCGCGGCGAGTCCCATGGCAGCAACCACGCCCAATGAGGCGGCTTCCGTTGGGGTGGCCAAGCCGGCATATATGGAGCCAACGACGACGACGAATATTCCGAGCGGTGGCACCAGACCGGGCAAACTTGCAATACGGGACGCCCAAGTGACCTCAACTTTCGTCCCGCCCCAGCTTTTTTTGAAAGTACAGGCAATAATTACGGTCAGCATGAAAAGGCCGGCGAGTAATATACCTGGCAGAAACCCGGCAAGATATAGTTCTGGAACCGACGTGTCCGTGAGCAATCCGTATAAAATAAGATTGATGGATGGGGGAATTAAAATTCCAAGCGTCCCACCTGCAGCCAGGGTGCCGAGAAACAATCGCTCGTTATATTTACGTTTGCTTACTTCAGGGAGCGCCACCGTGCCAATAGTTGCGGCGGTCGCCACGCTTGAGCCGGACGTTGCAGCAAATAAAGAACATGCGCCAATGTTTGAATGCATCAATCCGCCGGGTAACCAGCCGAGCCATTGCACCATACCTTCATACATTTTTGAGGCGATACCGGAGCGCAGCAGGATTTCACCAAGCAGGACAAACATCGGAATGGCGACGAGCAGGAATTCGGTGCTATTTTGCCAGGCGATATCACCGAGCGCCCGATAGAGGGGGCTGGAACTGAACGCGAAATTTAGAGAAAGCGCCAGCCAACCAAGGGCTGCGGCGATGGGAATGCCCAGGGCGACCAGGCCCATCAAAACGATAACTGCGTGAATTAACATTTCCTCATCCCCCCTTATTCAACTGTTTCTTCGGAAATTTGTTCATCGACTGATTTCACACCAACCAGCCTTTGGATTGCGGCCCAGTCCTTTTGAAAAACAGCGACTATGGAGGCAATTAGGATCAATCCACCTGTGGCGAGGGCGAAAGCCAGGCCGAACCACCAGACAGTTTGGGGGATCGCGAGCGGTGTCCTTAAGGGGGTAATGGAGCGGGATCCATGAAAATAGCTGTCGGCTAGTAGGTTGAAGCCCAGATAAGCCATTAGTCCCATAAACCCGAGGAGGAGGGCCAATCCGATGATATCGGAAGCCACCCGTGCCCAACGGGGGAAAAGATGGTAGAAGGCATCCACGCGAATATTAGAACGGGTTATGATTGCGTAAGCGAAGGCGAGGCTGGTGGACATGCCAAAGGCGTATCCGGACAATTCGTCGGATCCTGCAAGGCTTATGTTAAAAAATTTTCGAACAAACACATCAATTGTGACCAGAAAAGCGGCACCGATAAGTAGGATACCACCGAGCCAGACAAGTCTTTTTGATATTCCCTCGCAGCCTGTCAAAAGCGTATTTAACATGAGAAATGCCCCCTAAGTAGTTGAAAAGGGCGGCAGTCAGCCTGACAGCCGCCCCGAGCAGTGTTGGTTACTTTTTCGTGGCATCCATGCCGATGATGCTACCAACGGATGCGTTCCAGTTTTTGGCACAATCATCGCCGCAACGCTCTGCCCAGCGGGCAAGAATGACATCCGTGGCGATCTGGTCCCGAACTTTAAGATCGGCCTTGCTTGGCGTAACCAAAGTCATGTTTGCTTTCTCGCCGATGTCACATTTTTTGCCGGACAGGCAATCCAGTGCGATCGCGTCTTCTTTTGCTGTTTCTTCCCACATGGCGTCCGTGAGTTTATCCAGCTCGGCCGTCAATGTGGCCTGTTTCTCAGCACCCAAATCGTTCCATTTGTCCATATTCATGGCACCGAAGGCCAGACCCCAACCGACACGCATGGTGTAGGCATGATCCGCTACCTGATACCATTTGGCTTTATACGCAGACATCGTGCCGGTAATTCCGCAATCAACGACACCTTTTTCAAGGGCCGGAATCACTTCTGCAAAAGGCACCGTGACGCTTGTTCCGCCAACGCCTTCGACAAAATCACCGAGAGTTGTCGCGTAAACGCGGATCTTTTTGCCTTTCAAATCGCCTATATTGTTAATGGCGCCTTTGCACCACAGCATTTGGCTTGGAAAGGGATATAACTGGAGCAATTTGGCGTTATAGGTTTCGGCCACGGCTTTTTCCAGAATTGGAAAGTAGGCTTCAGCAACCTTGCGCTGTGTCGTGATGTCCTGTGTGACGGAGGAAAGATCGCCCCCCTCAAAAACCGGATTTTCTGCGGCGACATAGCCTGGCAGGCCATAGGCATAGTCATAGACGCCTAACTTAAGCAGACGCATGATTTCAAAGCCTTTCAGACCAAGCTCGGTCTGCGGCTTGATGTCACCGGTAATCATGCCATTTGTCGCGGCAGCAATTTTTTCGTTCCAGAAGGGGCCTTCGTGTTTTTGATAATTGGTTAAGCTGCCCCAGGTGCCAACGCCCTTGATGACAACCGGATCATCGGCCTGTGCCGGCAATCCAATTAGGCTGACCGCGGCCATCATGGCGGCGGCGGAACCCAGTTTTACGAATGATTTCATAATGTTTCTCCCTGTCGAGGTTAAAGATTTAGTTGGTTGGTTAAAGGCTCGGGTCTTGTAGCCGGGTGGTATCCCAGCTTTTTATGTCCGTGATCAGCATGTGTCCCGGTGCATGTGAAATGAAAATAGGTAGTTTGGCAGATCGAATTGCCGCTTGCGGTGTGACACCGCAGGCCCAGAAGACAGGAACTTCTCCGGGTTTGATTTCTGTCGCGTCTCCCCAATCAGGCGTGTCAATATCTGATATGCCGATTGTCGCCGGATCACCGACATGAACGGGTGATCCATGGGCCTGCGGGAAGCGGGACGTAATGTTTACTGCACGAATGGCATCAACTTGTGACATGGGGCGCATGGATACGACGAGCGGCCCGGTAAATGGTCCTGCTGCCGCGGTTGCAATGTTCGTACGATACATGGGAACCGTCTTGCTCTCTTCCATATGTCGTAACGAGATACCCTCTGAAATTAACGCCTCCTCAAAGGAAAACGAGCAACCCAGAACGAAGGCTACCAGATCATTCGTCCAGATATTGCTAATATCGGTTGTGGTTTCAACGAGATCGCCATTGCGGTAAATGTTGTAGGCAGGGACATCACTTCTAATATCCACGTCCTTGCCGAGATCGTTTAGCAGGGAACTGCCCCCATCAGTAACGCCAACCAGAGGACATGGTTTCGGGTTCCTCTGGCAAAAACGGAAAAAATCAAGCGCATTTTCTGACGGGACAATCGCGACGTTGCCTTGTAGATATCCGAGCCCGAGTCCGGATGTCTGCCCGCAATAGTCGCCACGACGAATGGTTGAACGAATTTCGGCCGGGGAGCAGTTTTTGAGTTGCTGGAAGCGCTCAGCATCATCATTTCTAGTCATGGTATTTAGTATCCCCAGTTCACCTTGCCGGAATTCAATTTTCAGAATTCTCAGCGTCTTTGTTGGGAATGTTATTTCACACCATAGAAATAAATTCTAATTCTTAAAATTTAGTCGTTCTGATAAATTAATTTTATAGGGTGGTTGCTTTTCGGATATATATTTAGAAAAACCATTCAAGTTCAATGCTTTATAACTCGTTTCTAACATTGCCCCCAAATTTCAGAAAACGATAAAGACATCTTCTTCGGACCCATATATTTGAATATTAGCCTTGTTTTTGGTAATTTTGCGTGATTTCCAGCGCAAGACTTACTACTTTTTCAGTGATGGGATTATAGGGATCTGTTGGATAAGAGGCAGTAAATTTCAAGGCTGAGGGGACCCAGTCAGATTTAATTTCCTGCAGCTGTCCGGTTTCCAGTTCTCGTTTTATCATGGCCTTGGGAAGGGTTGCGATGCCGATTCCATCCAGGGTCATTCTCAAAATAGCGGCCAGGGAGCTGGACGGGAAGATCCGCGTCGGCAATTCGGTAGATTGTCGCAGTTGTCGCGTGAGCTCCGCATACGGGCGTGTGTTGCGGGCATAGGTCAAGAACGGATATTTTGCCAATTCAGCTAAAGACAGTTGTTGTTCTGACTGAATTTTCAGATCTGGCGAAGCGGCCCAGATTAAAGAAAAGTCCATAAGATCATGGTTTTCAATATGAAACTCTGAAACCGGGCCCATTAAAAAAGCAAAGTCGAGAGAGCGCTCCATCAATTCCCGCCTCAAATTGATCGTCGCATCTACCATAATTTCAACATCTACATCCGGAAATCTGTTGTGAAGGCCTGAAATAAACTGCGGCAGCCATGTATGAACGATGGTCTCGGATACACCCAGACGTAATATGCCGGAAATGGTCGTGGTATCTCCAATGCGATCCCGCAAAAGCGCAGATGTGCGGAGCATTTTTTCTGCATAGGGTAAAAGTTCAAGTCCTTTTGCAGTCAGTCGTATCTGACCTGTATCCCGTTCAAACAACCGAACACCCAAAATTTCTTCAAGTTTGGCTATGCGTGACGATATGGCAGGCTGGGTGGCATTCATTTTTTCTGCCGTTTTGCGAAAACTGCGAAGCGATGTCACCCATAAGAAAGTTTGCAGCTGTATTAAACTGAGATTGTCCTGCACGATAAATTATTCCTATTGAATATGGCGATGATTAAAAAAATAAATCTTATACAATCATTTGTAAACAGTCTGCGGAAATTAAGATTTAAGTGAGCCTAATCAGAAAATGATGTCGAGAGACAAACTAGCTCTTTCGCAGGTCTCCTACATTGATTATGCTCCACCGCAGATAAGAAAAACAAGGAAACAAGTATGAAAAGCTACCAATTTGAAGAATATGGCGCGCCCCTCGTTGAAAATACCGGAGAAAATCCGACCGCATCCGGGGATGAAATTCTCGTAAATGTCACGGCATGCGGTGTCTGCCACAGCGATATCCATATGTGGGAAGGTCATTTTGACCTGGGACACGGTAAACAGTTGGATATTAAAGCCGGGCGGGAATTACCCTTCACATTGGGTCACGAGATCGTCGGAACTGTCACCGCAGTTGGAGAGAATGTTACAGATGTTGCAGTTGGTGACAAACGGGTTGTTTTTCCCTGGATCGGCTGCGATCAGTGCAATATTTGCGCTTCCGGGAATGAGCATTTATGCAATCGCCCACGCGCCCTCGGAATTAACGTGAATGGCGGCTATTCAGATACCCTGGTGGTTCCAAACTCAAAATATCTTCTGGATTACGGCGATTTGTCGAAAGACCTTGCCTGTACCTATACTTGTTCCGGTTTGACAGCTTACGGGGCTCTTAAAAAAGTCAAATCGCGGGCAGATGGTGGTAAATTGCTGGTCATCGGTGCCGGGGGGGTTGGGCTTGCTGCCATGGCCATCGCTAAATCCGTGACCAACGCGGAAATTTATGTGGCTGATATTGACCCTGAAAAACGCCAGGCTGGCCTGGATGCAGGCGCGGTGGCTGCAATCGATCCGTCCGACCCGGCAACCTTTAAAAGCTTTATGGGTATGACCGGCGGCGGTGTGAACGCGACCATTGATTTTGTCGGTGCGGAAAGCAGCGCCGCCTTTGGCGCCAAGGTGCTGGCCAAAGGCGGCAAGCTTGTGATTGTCGGCTTGTTCGGCGGTAGTTTTTCCATGCCGATCCCGATGTTCCCGATTAAAGCCATGTCGGTTGAGGGAAGTTATGTCGGAAGTTTGTCTGAAATGCGTGAACTGATGGATCTGGCGAAAGCAGGCAAGCTCAGCGAACTGGCAATTACACCGCGCCCCATGGCAGAAGCCAATGCAACGCTGGAAGATTTAAGAGCTGGGAAAATTGTTGGTCGTGTTGTGCTTCAAAGCTAAGAGCATCAAAAAAAGGACACTTAAAAGGCGGCATTAGCCGCCTTTTTTGATTTAGTGGATGGGGCCACCTAACTCCATGTCAATCAGTTCATTGACAACTCGCAGTAATTCCACACAGGCATATAAATCTTCTTCGGCCTGGTTTGTATCCCGCAAATTCTGAGCTTCACCATGCAACAGGTCAATAGCCTGCTCGCCCTGCTGCAATATCAGGTTATGGGCTGTACTATAAAGATCCACCGTTGTTTCCGGGTGAAGTTCAATAACATTCATCATGGCACGCTTCCTTACAGTGGCCGTCAAACTACGTTGTACAGTGGCCGTCAAACTACGTTGTTAGGAAGGAGATTAGAAAATTCGTCTTAACAGCGGGTTAAGAAGTGTAGTAAAGAAAGCCGGAATTTAAAAAGGCAAGTCAACAGCGTTGGTCAGGAAACGCATAAAAGGCACCGCCTTTTGAAAAGTTTCATCGACCTCATCAATAAATCCAGGTGTCGTGATGCGATCATTGGAGGCAAGCGGCTTCATGATAAAGAAGGTTTTCCGGCGTAGGTCAACAATATCTGGATGATCAATATCATATCCCTTAGGCGCGCGCTTCAGGCCATCGCCGTTCACGTCAGTAAACGCAGCAACAAAATCAGAGTCTTGCTTGATGGCATTCCATTTTGCGCCCTGCTCGTGAATATTACGCCGAATTTCCGCGAGAACCGGGGTAGGAGGCAGGTAAACGCCGCCACCAAATCTCACGCCGTCGGGGGCGATATGCACATAAAATCCCGGTGCATGGGCATCCCGGCCGGCCTGATGCCGAAACTGGCAGGCACAATGCTCCTTGTAGGGCCGGGGATCCCGGGAGAAACGGACATCTCGGTAGATGCGGAACATTGAGCCGCCATTTGGGCGGGGATCGGCAATATACATGGGGGCAATTGCCTCCAGGCGGGGCGCCATGGCTTCAATAAAATCACTCATCGGATAAACAACGACATCCTTGAACCGCTGCTTGTTCTCATTGAACCAGGGACGGTTGTTATTCTCAATGAGCTCCGAATAAAAGGTCAGAAGGTCCTTGGGAAATCCTGAAAACTTGGTGGACATAATGCTATTACATATCCCTTGTTATATCTTACGGAAATCCAGAACTCGTTTTGCCTTACCGAGCGATCTTTCGACAGATCCTGGTTCGCAAATGTCAATCGCGGCGCTGACACCAAGGACACCTTTTATTCGATGTTGCAGCTCCTTGGCTGTTGCGTCATCGGGCGCAGCGGATAATTCGCGTTCCACACGGACCGTTAGCGAATCAAGAGCCCCTTCACGCCGGACTTCCAAAATATAGTGCGCAGAAAGGCCGCCGGTCTGGACAACCAGTTCTTCCACTTGCGAAGGAAATAAATTTACGCCTCGAATTATCAACATATCATCCGTGCGGCCGGTGATTTTCTCCATTCGTCGCATGGACCTGGATGTTCCAGGCAGCAATCGCGACAAATCTCCGGTCCGGTATCGAATGACAGGAAAGGCTTCTTTCGTTAGGGATGAGAATACAAGCTCACCTTGCTCTCCATCCGGCAGTACCTCACCGCTATCTGGATCAATTATTTCAGGGTAAAAATGATCTTCCCAGATTACCGGGCCATCTTTGGATTCAAGGCATTCAACAGCCACGCCGGGACCCATCACTTCAGACAATCCATAGATATCCAATGCGTCGATGTCAAACCGCTCTTCGATTTGAGCCCGCATCGCATTTGTCCAGGGTTCCGCTCCAAATATCCCGGCCTTAAGAGGACTTTTCCTAGGATCAAGGCCCTGACGTTCATATTCCTCGGCGATGGCCAGCATGTAAGACGGCGTTACCATAATAATATCGGCACCGAAGTCATTAATCACCTGGACTTGGCGTTCCGTTTGCCCACCTGACATGGGTACGACGGCACAGCCGAGACGTTCTGCACCATAATGGGCGCCCAAGCCGCCCGTAAAAAGTCCATAACCATATGTCACATGAACGGTATGTTCCCGCGTTCCGCCACAGGCTCGTATGGATCGCGCCCCGAGATCGGACCAGTTATCAATGTCCCCTTGAGTATAAGCGACGACCGTTGCACGTCCTGTTGTCCCGGATGACGCATGGAAGCGAACAACATCGGATTTTGGAACGGCAACCATTCCAAACGGATAATTGTCGCGAAGGTCCTGCTTTTTACAAAACGGAAACTTCGCGAGATCTTCGAGGGACTGAAAGTCATCCGGATGGACACCCGCGGCATCAAACCTGTCCTTGAAAAGCGGTACATTCGCATAACTATGCGCAAGACTGGTTTTCAAACGATCGACTTGGAGAGCCGATATTTCATCGCGACTGGCAATTTCAATAGAATCCAGTTCCGAATGTGACGGTGGTGTTAGACGCATTATTCCCTCATTTTAGTAGTATAGGTGTTTAAACCCGTTCAATTACGGTCGCGATCCCCTGGCCGACACCGATGCACATCGTGCATAGGGCATAGCGTCCGCCTGTCCGTTGAAGCTGATACATGGCTGTCGTGATCAAGCGAGCGCCTGACATTCCCAAGGGATGGCCCAGGGCAATGGCACCGCCTAATGGATTAACCCTTGGATCATCATCTTTCAGGCCTAGTTCTCGCATGACGGCGAGACCTTGGGCCGCAAACGCCTCATTCAGTTCAATCACATCCATATGGTCGATGCTGAGTCCCAGCCGGTCGAGAAGTTTCTTGCTGGCCGGGGCTGGGCCCATCCCCATGATCCGGGGAGGAACACCGGCGGTCGCAGCCCCAAGTATCCGGGCTTTTGCTGTCAGGCCGTATTTCTCCATGGCGTCTTCAGATGCTAAAAGAATGGCGCAGGCACCATCATTGACACCGGATGCATTTCCGGCCGTCACAGAACCGCCGGCGCGGAAGGGTGTCTTCAATGCGGCCAGTTTTTCGATGCTTGTTGCCCGCGGATGTTCGTCGCGATCAACGATAACCGGATCTCCCTTTCGCTGCGGGATTTGTACGGGCGTGATCTCATCCGCCAAAGTTCCATTTTCTTGAGCCGCAGCGGCTTTTTCCTGACTACGCAAGGCAAAAAGATCCTGGTCTTCCCGCCGGACTTGATAATCCTCTGCGACGTTTTCAGCAGTTTCGGGCATTGAATCAGTTCCAAAACCCTCCTGCATTTTCTTGTTTATAAAGCGCCAGCCGATTGTCGTGTCATAAACTTCCGCATTGCGCGAGAATGCGGCCGTGGCCTTGCCCATGACAAAGGGCGCCCGGCTCATGCTTTCCACGCCGCCAGAAATTCCCAACTCTGCCTCGCCTGTCATGATTTGTCGGGCGACTGTCGCTGTGGCGTCCATGCCGGACCCGCAGAGACGGTTAATAGTCGCACCAGACACCGTTTCCGGTAATCCCGCCAACAAAGAGCTCATACGTGCGACATTCCGATTGTCTTCTCCAGCCTGATTGGCATTGCCAAAAATCACATCGTCGACCTTGTCCCAGTCGACAGACGGGTTTCTTTCCATCAAAGCCTTAATGGGGATTGCGCCGAGATCGTCGGGCCGGACAGCTGACAGGGATCCGCCATAGCGGCCAATAGGTGTTCTTGTCGCGTCACAAATATATGCTTTTCTCATTTTTCTTCTTTCGCTGTGAGACCGGGGATCATTTGCCCCTTAATCGTGTGAGAATTACCACGGAAGAGTGCAACAATGGTGCCCTGTTCGTTGGTAACGGTGATATCATATAAACCCGTTCGGCCGGTTCTTGATTGTTCTTCTGCTGTTGCGGTTAAAAGCGAGTCCGGAGATACAGCTTTTAGAAAGTTAATTTGTGCCGATTGAGCTAACGTATTTTGATTATATGCATTGCAGGCATAGGCAAAAGCGGTATCAGCAAGGGTAAAGACATAACCACCATGACAGATATTATGGCCGTTCAACATGAAACCGGTGACCCGCATTGTCATGACAGCACGACCTGGACCGATGCCCTTGAGGGCAATTCCAAGATGCTGCGATGCGATATCCTTGCGATACATGGTTTCCGCAACTGTTTTAGCTACATCATCTGGTGACAGGCTTTCATTATCCGCCATCTTAACAACCCTTGAATTTTGCCGGTCGTTTTTCCATGAATGCAGCAACGCCTTCTTGAAAATCTTCCGTGTGATGGGCTATTTGCTGGAAATCCCGTTCTACATCCAACTGGGCCTTAAGATCATTGCCAAGGCTGGCATTCATCGCCTTTTTGATCAACGCATATCCTTTTGTTGGGCCGGATGCCATCCGTTTTGCCAGACTTTCAGCTGCTTCCATTAGATCGTCATCTTCATATACTTTCCAGATGAGGCCCATTTTCTCCGCATCTTCTGCGATAATTTTGTCGCCGAGCATGGCCAATCCCATAGCTTTACCTGATCCAACCAGTCTAGGCAGGAAATAAGTGCTGCCGGCATCAGGGACAAGACCGATATGACAAAAGGCCTGCAGAAAGTAGGCCGAGCGTGCGGCAAGAACAATATCGCTTGCAAGTGCCAGGCTCATGCTGGCTCCGGCAGCCAGGCCGTTTACGGCGGCAATGACCGGCTTATCCAGTTCGCGCAGAAAAAGGATGAGCGGATTATATTGTTTTTCCAAAGCCTCACCTGCGGTCAAGCGAGGATTATCAGCGTCCCCTTCATCGGACAGGTCGGCACCCGCCCCAAAAGCCCGGCCAGCGCCGGTTATCAGAATGCAGCGAACTTCATCGCTTTCAAGTTCAGGGCGAATATCTTTCAATTCCCGATGCATCAGGGCACTAAAACTGTTTAGTTTCTCAGGGCGGTTAAGAGTAAGTTTTGCTACGCCTTCCTGAATATCGAGTAAAATGGTTGAATAAGACATAGTACAGATTTCCCCGTTTTTTTTATTTAAGTGTATCATTAGCCGTTTTTCGAAAAATGATAAAGGAAGATTACCTACTTATGAGCAAGATGCCGAGAAAATAAATGGGACAAAAAAAAGCGATTGTCGAAGACAACCGCTTTGAAGTTGAGGAATTTAGAGTTTAGCTTGCGCGGGCAATCGTACCCTGTAAATGTTTTACTTGATTGCGGCCCGAATTCTTTGCCGCGTAAAGCGCCTCGTCGGCGCGATTAATATATGTCAAGGCGTCTTCGCGGGGCGTATAGAGTGCGACGCCGAATGACATGGTAATTTTTCCGACATCTTCACCGGTCGACCGTTTAATAAGTTTTTTGGAAGAAACTGCGGTGCGTAAGTCGTTGGCGAGATCGACGGCTTCATCCAATTTTGTATTGGGCAGGATGATACCGAATTCCTCGCCGCCATACCGCGCCGTTGTCGCAGTCCTGCCAACACCGCCGGTCAATGTTTTGGCAACCAGCTTCAAGACCAGATCACCACAGGAATGTCCATGAGTATCATTGAATTTCTTGAAGTGATCTATATCGGAAAGAACAAGACAGGTAGGTGTGTCTGTTTCCAGGGACATGGTTGTGGCTTTCACCAGAGCGCTATCAAAACTTCTCCGGTTTGCGATACCTGTCAATCCATCGGTTAGTGCTTCCTTTTGCACTTCAGCCAATAGCTTGCGCAAGTCGGAAATTTCTTTCGACGCGCTGCTCAGGCTGTTATTCAAGTTTTTCGCATTGTCGGACATGGCTGTTGTCTGACTGACAATTTCACCGATAACATCTTGCAGCTCATTAACACTTAGACCGTCCGCCTTGGTTGCGAAGTCGGAAAGCTGTTCGCCATAATCGGCAAATTCACCTGTTGTTGCGTTAAGATTTACCATCACAGTGTCCATTGATTCCTGGACAATACGGTTAGATTCCTGAATGGCTTTGCTTTCTTTTTCGAAGGTGAAAAAATCACGATAGATTTCACTTGCAATTTTATCAGTGAATTTTCCATCCGTGGCCATAAGTTCGTTGACACGGCGCACCAAGTCGGGATTGGACTCCGTCAGATACTCATACCAAATTGTATAATTCTTTGGCAGTTGGCGAATATTCTGGTCTTTGAGTAATGCCATTGTGTTTTTGGCATTAACCTCAGTCGACTTGAAGGAGTCACATTGTGCCACGAGCTTGATTCCTAAAAAAGAGTTTAGTTTTGTTTCGGTTTGTTACAGTTTGTTACGTTTTGTAACACTATTACTTAGAAAAGCCATAAATTGATTACCAATATATTAACCTGCTCAAAGTATCCGAAAACTAACCCCTTTTTATTGAAAATTTTCTCGAAAACATTTCTAAATCCCCAAATACTTGTATTTTATTTCACTATCTTCAATCAAAGCGGTTGAGCTGCCTTCCCAGACCACCTGTCCTTTTTCAATGATATAATGGCGATCTGCAAATTTACTGAGGGCCTGAACGTTCTTGTCAATAACCAGAATAGATTGGCCAGCCTGCTTCAAGCCAGTGAGACAGGCCCAGATTTCTTCGCGGATCAGCGGCGCCAACCCCTCTGTAGCCTCATCGAGAATGAGCAGTTCCGGATTGGTCATCAGGGCGCGGGCAATGGCCAGCATCTGCTGTTCGCCGCCCGACAACTGATTACCCATGCTGGTTTTGCGTTCGCGAAGCCTCGGAAACAGGTCGAGAACCCGATCGAGTGTCCAGGCGCCTTTTCCATCAGGACCGGCATATGCCGTTGCCACCAGATTTTCCAGCACATCTAAATTGGGGGAAATCATGCGGCCCTCCGGTACTAGGCCGACGCCAAGTCTGGCGATCTTATAAGAGGGCTGGGCTGCTATATTCATCGATTTAAACAGGATCTCGCCGGACCGGGCCGGGGTCAGTCCCATGATGGAGCGAACCGTCGTGGTTTTTCCCATGCCATTGCGGCCCATCAAGGTAACCACTTCCCCGGCGGCAATTTCCAAGGACATGCCAAACAGCACCTGACTTTGGCCATAGAAGGTATTTATGGATTTGACCTCCAGCATGTTCAGGCCTCCTCGCCGAGATAGGCCTGGCGGACCTCCGCGTTCTGGCGGATTTCCTCAGGCGTACCAGTAGCGATTGCCTTGCCATAAACTAGAACCGTGATACGGTCGGCGAGCCTGAAGACGGCGTCCATGTCATGCTCAATCAAAAGAATAGAATACTGCTCCTTGAGAGACCTCAGGATCGTTACCAGATTGGCGCTGTCTTCCACGGACATCCCCGCCATGGGTTCATCGAGCAGCAGCATCTTCGGATTTGTGGCCAGCGCCACGGCAATTTCGAGCTGGCGTTGCTCGCCGTGACTGAGAGCGGAGACGATGGTGTCTTTCTTGCCTTCCAGTCCCATATGCCGAAGGGTTTCAAGCGCCGGTTCGACGAGCGAAGAAGTTTCATTTGCCGGGCGCCAGAAGTGAAAGGAATGTCCCTGATGGGCCTGAACGGCCAGCGAAATATTTTCCAGTACCGAGAAATTCTGGAATAAAGAGGTGATCTGAAACGACCGCGCCAGTCCCAGATGGGACCGCGCCGGTTCAGACATTCGGTGGATTTGTTGACCAGCAAAGGTCACCGTACCGGTATCGGAGCGGATTTCACCGGTAAGCTGCTTGATGAGGGTTGTCTTGCCAGCGCCATTGGGACCGATGATCGCATGAAGTTCGCCTTGCCGAACTGTGAGCGACAAGGCATCCGTCGCCAGCAACCCGCCATAGCGCTTGACCATATTTTCGATTATGAGGAGATCTGTACTCATGAGCGGATATCTTTCCCGGGCAGGAAACTATCGATGCCATTGCGGGCATACAAAACAATGACGATAAGAAGCGGGCCAAACAAGAGTTGCCAATATTCGCCGACACGCAATCCACCTATGGTCAGCGGGATCGAGGAAAGCAATTCTTCAAGCATAAGAAAGGCGACCGCGCCATATAACGGACCAAATAAATTGCCGATGCCGCCGAGCACGATCATGATGATCAAATCTCCCGACCGGGTCCAATGCATCATATCGGGACTGACAAAATCGTTCAGATTGGCCATCAAAAACCCAGCGTATCCAGCGATCGTTCCGGCAATGACAAAAGCCACCAGCCGATATTTATACGGGGAAAACCCAATGGAACGCATTCGGGCCTCGTTGGATTTACTACCACGGATCACCGTGCCGAATTGCGAGCCAACCAACCGGTGCATGAGATAGAGAAGGATGAGCAACGAGAAGAAGACAAGGTAATACAGGCTGTTTTCATTACTCAGATCGATCAGGCCCATCATATCACTACGAGAATAAATGCTGAGGCCATCATCAGCGCCATATGTCTCCACCCCAACCGCTGTGAAATACAGCATCTGGGAAAAGGCCATGGTGATCATGATAAAGTAAACACCGCGGGTTCTGAGACTGATGGCCCCGATGACAAGGGCAATGACAGCAGATCCAAAGAGTGCGCCAAACAATTGTACATAGCCGTTCAGCATCCAGTCGACGCCATCTTCAAAGGCATGAAAAGCACCAATACCAACCATATAGGCGCCAACGCCTATATAAGCAGCGTGACCAAAACTCACCATCCCGCCATAGCCGATCAGCAGATTGAGGCTGAGGGCAGCAATTGCCAGAATAAGAATACGGGTGGTGAGGCCCACATAGAAGCTGTCATCAAGCATATCGGCAACGAAGGGAACCAGAGCCAGGACCAGGATCAGGGTGCCATTGATCAGAACGCGCGGGGAAATGCTCACCGGCCAACTCCCTTCGGTGGGAACAGGCCTTGCGGCCGGACAGCAAGCACCAGCGCCATCAGGATATAAATAAGCATGGAGGATATGGCAGGCGCCGCTGTGGCGGCACTATCTTCGGCAAACATGAGTTTCAGGAATTCTGGCAGGAAAGAGCGGCCGACGGTATCTATTAGTCCAACAATAATAGCGGCAATAAACGCCCCTTTGATCGACCCGATCCCACCGATAACAATAACAACCAATGTCAGGATAAGAATACCATCGCCCATACCGATCTCGACGGAAAGGATCGGCCCGGCCATCAGCCCCGCGAGCGCCGCCAGGGCTGCGCCCAAGCCGAAAACCAGGGTAAAGAGAAGTTTGATATTAATTCCGAGTGCGCCAATCATTTCCCGGTTACTGGCGCCGGCGCGGATAAGCATGCCCATGCGGGTCTTGGAAACTATGGCATACAGAAGACCGGCGACGACGAAGCCAACTAGAATAATCGCCACCCGGTAGGTTGGGTAGGGAACGCCCGGGATAACCTCGACCGTGGAATTCAGGAAGGCCGGTAATGGGATGTCTAGTCCAATGGGGCCCCAGATCAGGCGGACAAATTCATTGAAGAACAGGATCAGTCCAAACGTCGCCAGAACTTGATCAAGATGGTCACGTGCATATAAATTTCGAAGGGCGATAACCTCAACCAGCACGCCCAGAATAAACGTTGCCGGGATCGCCAATAACGCCCCTAATAGAAAGGAATCTGTCCAGCCGGTAAAGGTGGCACAGAAATAGGCCCCCATCATATAGAGGGAGCCATGGGCCAGATTAACCAGATCCATGATCCCGAAGACAAGCGTCAAGCCTGCTGCGAGCAAAAACAACAATATGCCGAGTTGGAACCCGTTCAGCACCTGTTCCAGCAAAAGCAACCAGTTCATGGCGGGACCTTATAACGAAGATACGAAAGCAAAAGGAAAAGCGCGCAGCGACTGCTGCAGCTGCGCGCTCGTAAGTTTCCGTAGAAACCGGCCGATGGTAACTACCAGGATAATTTGCAGTCTTTTACATACGTGTCCTGATGGTCAACAAATACGGTATCGACGATTTTCGTGGTGTAGACGCCTTCGGGATCCTTACCAACCTGACGCAGGTAAAAATTCTGGATGGGCATATGGTTCTGTCCAAACTTGAAGTTACCGCGAATACTGTCGAATTCAGCCAGACGCAGGGCGTTTCGTGTATCGTCCCGATTGCTCAAGTCGCCTTTTACTTTTTCAACAGCACTGTTGATCAGCATGATTGAATCATAAGATTGAGCAGCATAATGGCTTGGGTAATGGCCGTATTTCGCTTTGAAATCCGCAACAAATTTTTTGTTCGCGGCATTGTCCAGATCAGGTGACCAGAACTGTGTCATCAAACTGCCATCTGCCAATTCACCAATTCGTGGCAGGCTGATGCTGTCGACGGTGAAAACAGTATATAGCGGTACAGATGCGGCGAGGGCGGCTTGTGAATACTGCTTCATGAACTGCGCACCATGTTTTCCTGGATAGAACACAAAGAGTGCATCAGGCTTTGCAGCCCGCACTTTTGCTAATTCCGCGGAGAAATCGAGCTGGGCCGGAAACTTGGTCATGTCCTTGCCGACGATTTTACCCTTAAAAGTACGTTCAACACCGGTGACCATGTTTTTACCGGCGGCGTAATTCGGCGCCATGATATACAGGTTCTTGATACCGCGCTGATTGAGCACTTCACCCATGGCCATTGGTGTCTGGTCATTCTGCCAGGATGTGGAAAAGAAATTCTCATGGCAGAGTTTGCCGGCAACCGGACTTGGACCGGCGTTTGAACCAATTAAGAAAGTGTCATTTTCTACAACACTTTTATACGAGGCCAAAAGAACATGGCTCCAGATATAGCCGGCAACAAAATCGACTTTGTCTTTTTTGACAAGCTTGTCGGTTTTTTGTTTTCCAATTTCCGGCTTGAACCCGTCATCTTCATAAATGATCTCAATGTCTTTACCGGCCATTTTGCCACCGAGATGGTCAACGGCAAGATCCACGGCTTCGCGCATATCTTTGCCAATTGCTCCAGCGCCCGTCGACAATGTTGTCACGAAACCGATTTTCACGCTGTCTGCCGCAACCGACAAAGCTGGTGTGCCGAGCAACGCGATAGCGGAGACAAGGCCAATAAATTTCTTGTTCACAATAAAACTCCCTGTGCTGTGCGGAAGCAGACCCGTTACCTGCTTCAACCAATTAAGCAGCTGATAGATTAGGTGTTTTTTGTGATAGAGCAAAGAATTTGTTTAAAAATGCTATTCACTTTTGTTATTAGACCAAATTCTTGAGCGGATTTTATGTCTTAGGTCCGGGCCCTAGTTAAATGCCTTGAAGGTAATCATCGTAAATGTGTCTTTAATATTCTCCAGGGACTGTATTTGTTCATTAACGAAATGACCAATATCCTGCTCATCGGAAAGATAACATTTCATCATCAGGTCATATTGACCGGAAATAGAATAGACCTCGGATACATGTTCGACATTTTCAACGGCTTGCGCAGCGACGTCATAGGCTTTTCCAAGCTCACACTTCACCATGATAAAGATTGTTTTCATTGGCGAATTCCTCTTTGTTGCCTGGAAACAAAAACCACGGGAAATTTATAGCACGAAACAATAAATTTTGGGAATGACAGAGCGCCTGAAATTTAAAAAATCAGATCCGTCAGAATCGGCTTTCTAACTGGGCCTATTCTGACGCGGACTTGCGGAAGGGGATATTGAAGAAAGCAGGGACATTATCTCCCAAACCAAGAACCGGGACACTGTCATCGTCGTTGGAATAGCGTGACCGTCTCGACTTATTCTGGGACTTCCGGGGTTTAGTGGCGACGGCTTCTTTTTGTGTTGTACTAGTTGACTTATTGACCGCAGTTGATTTTTCTGTGGTCTTGCTTTTTGAGACTGTCTTTTCTACCGTATCCGTATCCGTATCCGTATCCGTTTTCTTGGTCGATTCTTTGGTTGATTTCCGCGGCGTCCGGGTCCGGCTGCGTGACGGGGTTTTTGACCGGCGTTTTTCGCGGGCGGAAATTTCCGACGCTTCCGCCGCAATTTCGTCCAATCCATCAAGGGCCAGAGGCGGAATTTCTTTGCCTACAAGTTTGGTGATTGCATCAAGATATTTGCCGTCGCTTTTGGTTGCGATGGTATAGGCATGACCTTCCTGACCCGCTCTCCCGGTCCGGCCAATGCGATGTATATAGTCTTCTGCGTGGGAGGGGACATCGAAATTGAAGACATGGCTGACAGAGCTGACGTCAATTCCGCGAGCAGCAACATCAGAGCAGACGAGCAGCGAAATTTCACCGGATTTAAACTTGGCCAGTGTTTCCATGCGGTGGCTCTGGCTCATATCGCCATGCATTGCACCGGCACTGAAGCCGTGCTTTTCTAAAGAGCCGAAAAGAATATCCACGTCTTTTTTCCGGTTACAGAAAATAAAGGCGTTTTTCACATCTTCGCTTTTAAGCAATTTGCGAATAGCGGGGCGTTTTTCGGATCGTTGGACTGTCAAGAGCCCTTGCGTCACGGTCTTTGCCGTATCTGTCGGCGCAGAAACTTTAACTTCCTTCGGGTTCATCAGGAATTTGTCGGCCAGTTTGCGCATGTCCTTGGACATGGTGGCGGAGAAGAACAAGGTCTGGCGCAGCGGTGGCATCAACGAGACGATGCGCTCCACGTCCGGAATAAAGCCCATATCCATCATCCGGTCTGCTTCATCGATCACCAGCGTCTTGACGCCGTTCAGCAGAACCTTGCCACGTTCAAAATGATCCAGCAGGCGTCCCGGCGTCGCGATCAATACGTCGACACCCTTGTCCAGCTTGGCTTCCTGATCAGCGAAAGAAACACCGCCGATAAGCAGGGCCATGGAAAGGTTCGTGTATTTCCCGTAATTTTCAAAATTTTCCGCAACCTGGGCGGCCAGTTCACGTGTCGGCTCCAGGATCAGGGATCGCGGCATTCTGGATTTTGCCTGGCCCGATGCCAGGATATCGATCATCGGCAGCGTGAAACTTGCTGTCTTTCCGGTACCGGTTTGTGCCGTTCCAAGAACATCCCGCCCCATAAGGACATAGGGGATGGCTTTTTCTTGTATGGGAGTAGGGGTATCATAACCGGAATCCCCGACTGCTTTCAAAACTTCAGGGCTTAAGCCGAGATCTGCAAAATTCATAAATAAAGAACTGCCGTATAAAAATGGTGTAAAGTCTGTAAAACATTGCGCAATTTAGTGAAAAGGGGCGCTCTGTCAAACGTTTCCTGCGTTTTTTCTAATAATACAGGGGTGAAACGGTTAAATCCTGCCTAAATGTCACATTTTAAAGAATTTTGTTCTCAGGTAGCGACTGTCGTTGTACTGGTATTTGGAACCAATTAGGCAGAATCATTCATTATATTACAACAAATTAGGCAGAAATGATAGAGAAACCTACCTTAATCCTTGTTCCGGGGTTGCTATGCACGGTTGATTTGTGGCGCGATCAGATTGCCGCGTTTGAAAATCACTACACTATTATGGTTGCCGATCACACCACCGATGACCGGATGCCCGCCATTGCCGCGCGGTTGCTGGCGGCCGCCCCTCCGACATTTGCCCTCGCCGGGCTGTCCATGGGCGGCTATATCGCCTTGGAAGTGATGCGGCAGGCGGCAGAGCGGGTGACCCATCTGGCGATTATGGATAGCCGCGCCATCAATGACACGCCCGTTGAGCGGCAGCGCCGTCAAGATTTTATCACGCTGGTGGAAAGGGGCAAAACCTTCAAGGGCGTCACGGAAACCCTGTTGCCCCTGTTAGTTCACCCCTCGCGCCTGACCGATGCGGTCCTAACAAAACGCATTTACAAAATGGCGGAAGATATTGGAAAAGAAGCTTTTATACGTCAGGAGAGGGCATTGCTGGAGCGCGAGGAGCTGACCGGGATATTGAAGGACATCCGCTGTCCGACGTTGGTCTTGGCTGGTGCCCAGGATACCCTGATCCCGCCGCGTGTCCAGCGTGAGATGGCGATAGAGATTCCGACAGCCGTTTATACGGAAGTTTCCAATAGTGGACATCTGCCAACCATGGAACGGCCGGAGGAAACAACAAAAATCATGCGAACCTGGCTAGCGCGCTAAGGCAAAAAGGGTAAAACAAGCCTTTAGAAAAACTGCAGGCTTGTTTTGCGTGATTTCGGAGGGATGCGCGCCTAGACGTCGACGTCCTCAACGAAGCGGGCATTCTCCTGAATGAAGGAAAACCGCAGTTCCGGTTTTTTCCCCATCAGGCTTTCGACCCGATCGGCGGTTTCGCCAAACTCTTCCAGGGGGACTTCGACTTTCAGCAGGACGCGCTTGTCCGGATTCATGGTCGTTTCTTTAAGTTGCGCGGGCGGCATTTCTCCCAGCCCCTTGAAACGGCTGATATCGATCTTGCCGCGACCGGTGAATTCTGTTGCCATCAACTTGTCTTTATCGGCATCATCCATGGCATAAAGTGTCTTGCCCCCCTGCGAGATGCGGAACAACGGTGGCTGTGCAAGATAAAGATGTCCGTCGGTAATCAATTGCCGCATTTCCCGATAGAAGAATGTCATAAGCAACGACGCGATATGCGCTCCGTCAACATCGGCGTCGGTCATGATGATGACTTTTTCATAGCGCAAATCTTCATTCCGGTATTTATCGCGTAACCCGCAGCCCAGTGCTTGAATGAGGTCCTTCAGTTCCTGATTGGCCTTGATCTTTTCGGCCCCGGCAGAGGCGACGTTCAGGATCTTGCCGCGCAGCGGCAGGATGGCCTGGGTTTTCCGGTTACGGCCCTGTTTCGCGGAGCCGCCCGCTGAATCACCCTCAACAATAAATATTTCCGTGCCTTCATTGCCGCTCTGGCTGCAGTCGGCAAGCTTTCCGGGCAGCCGCAAGCGGCTGGTCGCGGTCTTGCGGCTGGTTTCCTTTTCCTGGCGTCGACGCAGGCGTTCCTCTGATTTTTCAATTACCCAGCCCAGCAGGTTGTTGGCTTGATCCGGGGCAGCAGCGAGCCAGTTATCAAAATGATCCTTGATCGCCAGATCGACAATCCGGGTTGCTTCAGTTGTTGTCAGCTTTTCCTTTGTCTGTCCCTGAAACTGCGGCTCCGGTATGAAGACTGACAATACGCTACAGGCACCGGCCAGAATATCGTCGGCGGTGATTTGCGCGGCCTTCTTGTTATTGATCAGGTCCCCATAAGCCTTGAGGCCGCGCATCAAGGCGCCTCGAAACCCCAGCTCATGGGTGCCGCCTTCAGGTGTCGGCACAGTATTACAGTAGGAGTTGAGGAAAGACTGATTGTCTGCGGGCCAGGCAATAGCCCATTCCACGCGACCACGATCCCCTTCAATTTCCACGCGGCCGGCGAACGGCTCAGGCGTCACGGTTTGCCGATTATCCAAGGAGGCATCGAGGAAGTCCCTCAGGCCGCCGGGGAAATGCAGGACCGCTTCTTCAGGTGTCTCATCCTTGATCAGCTCAGGCGCGGCTTTCCAGCGAATTTCCACGCCGCGGAACAAATACGCCTTGGAGCGAACCAGTTTATAGAGCTTGCTGGGGCGCAGGGCCGTTCCAGCCTCGAAGATGTCCGGGTCGGGATGAAAGTGTATACTTGTGCCGCGCCGATTGGGGGCGGCTCCGACTTTTTCCAGCTTGGTCTGGGGGACGCCACGGGAATATTCCTGGCGCCAGAGCTCCTTGTCGCGGGCGACTTCAACGGTCAAGCGATCGGACAGGGCATTGACCACGGAAACTCCCACACCATGCAGGCCACCAGCTGTGTGATAGACTTTGTTGGAGAATTTTCCACCCGAATGCAACGTGGTCAGGATAACTTCCAGCGCCGATTTATCCTTGTATTTTGGATGTCGGTCAATGGGAATACCCCGGCCATTATCGCGAATGGCGAGCGATCCGTCGGCCATCAGCTCCACATCGATCCGCGAGGCGAATCCGGCCACAGCTTCGTCCATGGAGTTATCGAGAACTTCTGCCGCCAAATGATGGCGTGCACGCTCGTCCGTGCCGCCAATATACATCCCCGGACGCATGCGAACCGGTTCAAGCCCTTCAAGGACTTCGATGTCTTTCGCGGAGTAATCGGTACTTTCGGGTTTCGGTTGTTGAAAAAGATCGGGCATACAGGCAATTCACTGACTAAATGGATAACAGGTGTTTATGTAAAATTCTATTCTTTCACCGTGATGAAAGTGTATAAGTTATACTCTGATTTTGTCGATATTAGGAAGCTTAAAGATCATGACAACTGAATTCCGTGACCCCGTTATCCGCACGGCGCCGCAACCGAGCGATTGCAACAGCAATGGCGATATATTCGGCGGCTGGGTGCTGTCGCAAATGGATATCGCCGGTGGCATCATGGCAGCCCGACGGGTAAAGGGGCGGGCGGTTACAGTCGCTGTCGAAGCCATGACCTTCCATCAACCGATTAAAGTCGGGGATATCGTCAGTATTTATGGCGAAATCGAGCGCGTCGGCCGCACGTCTGTGGCCGTCAAGCTGACGACCATTGTCGCCCGCAAGCTGGATTCAGAGGAAATAAAAGTTACGGAAGGCACCTATGTTTTTGTCGCCATCGACGATGAGGGGCGTCCTCGCGCCATCGAACAGTAAATAAATGCTGGCCCGTACCTTGGGATAAACTCTAAGGTGTGACATATCAGGCAAAAAAAGAGGCCGCAATTCGAATGCGGCCTCTTCGTTTTACGGGTATCTGTGATCAGACACTGAAATACATGTCGAACTCGACCGGATGCGGTGCATGTTCGAAGGCAAAGACTTCTTCCCATTTCATGGCCAGATAGGCGTCGATCATGTCTTCTGTGAAAACGCCACCTTTTTTCAGGAATTCGCGGTCGGCATCGAGGGATTCCAGTGCTTCACGAAGTGATCCGCAGACGGTCGGAATATCTTTGAGTTCTTCCGGTGGCAGATCATACAAATCCTTGTCCATGGCATCGCCCGGGTGGATTTTGTTCTGGATACCGTCCATGCCCGCCATCATCATTGCAGCAAAAGCAAGATACGGATTTGCTGTGCAATCGGGGAAGCGAATTTCCACGCGTTTACCGTTCGGGCTTGGGGAGTAGGGGATCCGGCAGGAGGCGGAACGGTTACGGGCGGAATAGGCCAGAAGCACTGGGGCTTCAAAACCCGGAATCAACCGCTTGTAAGAGTTTGTTCCAGCATTTGTGAAGGCGTTGATCGCTTTTGCATGCTTGATAATACCACCAATATAAAACAGGGCAGTTTCAGACAGATCCGCATACCCGGAACCGGCGAAGACAGGTTTGCCATCTTTCCAGATCGACTGATGGGTGTGCATGCCGGAGCCGTTATCACCGGAGACAGGCTTGGGCATAAAAGTTGCCGTCTTGCCGTAGGCATGGGCAACGTTATGCACCACATATTTCTGGATTTGAATTTCGTCAGCAGCAGAAACCAATGTGTTGTATTTCATGCCCAGCTCATGCTGGCTCGGGGCAACTTCATGGTGATGCTTTTCAACGCCAATGCCCATTTCCTTACAGACGGAGACCATTTCACCGCGAATGTCGGCGCCGCTATCAACTGGCTGTACGGGGAAATAACCGCCTTTTACGCGCGGACGGTGACCAGAATTGCCGCCTTCCATTTCCTCGCCCGACATATGCGGTGCTTCGCTGTCTCCCAGCTTGTAGAAAGTATGATGGCTGTCATTGGCGAACTGAACATCGTCGAACATGAAGAATTCCATTTCCGGACCCATGTTGATGGTGTCGCCAACGCCGGTGCTGGCAAGAAAAGCTTCTGCTTTCTTGGCAACGGAGCGCGGATCACGTTCGTAGCTTTCTCCGCTCAACGGATCAAGAATGTCGCAGAAAACAATAAGGGTAGAGCGTGCCGCGAAGGCATCCATGACAGCAGAAGAGGCATCGGGCATCAATGTCATGTCGGATTCGTTAATGGCTTTCCAGCCGGTGATGGAAGACCCATCAAACATAACGCCATCTTCAAACATATCTTCGTCAACAACATCAACATGCATGGCAAGATGCTGCCATTTTCCTTTAGGGTCGGTAAAACGAAGGTCTACGTATTCGACTTCGTTTTCCTTGATCATTTCCAATACTTTAGCAACCATGACTATGTCTCTCTGTGTTTAACCGTTAAAACTCAAAATTATTTGCCCGTCCGTCGAACGTCCGGCGTTTAGATAGCTTCGGCACCTTTTTCACCGGTGCGAATTCGAATAACTTCCTCGACCGTGGAGACGAAGATCTTGCCATCACCGATGCGTCCCGTCCGGGCAGCTTGTTGAATGGCTTCCAGGGCCCGTTCGACCAGGGTATCTTCGAGGACGATTTCTATTTTTACCTTAGGGAGAAAATCGACCACATACTCGGCGCCACGATAAAGTTCCGTATGTCCTTTCTGGCGTCCAAACCCTTTGGCTTCCGTTACGGTAATGCCCTGCAGTCCAACTTCATGAAGAGCTTCCTTCACTTCATCGAGCTTGAAGGGTTTGATGATGGCTTCGATTTTTTTCATAAGGCAGATCTCAACTTCTAAAATTAGGGTCTAAGATATCTTTGACTTCTCTATAGCATGAGCTGTGCCAGATTGACGGGTTAAAAGAGGTGTCTCTGGAACTCCCGGAAATATGGCCCTTTCAGCTCTCCTGACTATAAAGGAATGAAATGTGGTCAAAAAATGGGCGCTTAAATAATAGGCGTTTGCCTATTATTTAGTCACTTATACCTTGCGAAGCTTGTACAGCCCTTTAAAGTCGTTGGGATCTGCAACTTTGCCTTTGCGGATGATCAGCAGTCGTTCTTTGCGGGCAAGGGATATTGCCTGCTGGCGGACCGCCGTCATATATTTCCGCCAGATATCCGCGGGCGCCGTGTCCTTGGCCCGGTCGGCAGCTATTTGTTTGGCGATATCCTGGGGTGGGACGTCTTTTCCGTCCCGCACTGCGTTCAGGATGTAGGTTGCCACGGGATCATCTTCGACAACGACGGCTTCAGGCTCGTCGGCGGCTTGTTCATTCTCGTCTGTCATTTTTTCACCATTGCGAACAGAAAGACATGGGGTCCTTCTTTAAAAGCCGGTTGTAGGTAGCCTTGCACCAAAAGGCAAGCATCCTGATGCCGACCGTCAGTAATGGGGTGGCTTTTCGACCGGTGTCCCATCGGGCAGGGCTTCTTCCAAGGTCTCGATACGATCTCCCGCCCGGGATAATTGTCGCTGCAGTTTTTCAATCTCTTCCCATTGCTTGTTGACGATATCACTGAGGTCATTCAGGGATTGCTCCTGTTCCATGAATTTCAGTTCGAGATCGTTCAGGCGCTGTTCGGTCATGATTTAGATGCCTTGTTGAAGGAATTGGTCGAAGCGATCCATGGCCTGCTCGATATTCTTTACGGAGTTGGCATAGGAGAAACGGATATATCCTTCGCCTTCCGCGCCGAAACTGGTGCCGGCAATGGCCGCCACGCCTTTACTGGACAGTAGCTGATCCTGCAGTTCCTTCGCGGTGAAGCCGGTCCCGGTGATATTTGGAAAGGCATAGAACGCGCCTTTGGGCATAACGCAGGACACACCGGGCAGGGCGTTGAGCCGACTGTGTATAATATGACGGCGTTCGTCAAAAGCCGCCATCATCACGTCGACCGGACCTTGATCCCCGATGAGGGCCTCGATACCCGCATATTGCGCCGACGCGTTGACGCAGGAATGATAATTGACGCATAGCCGCTGGGCATGGGGGACCAGGGCCTCGGGCCAGAGGCCCCAACCCATGCGCCACCCTGTCATGGCATAGGTTTTTGACCAGCCATCCAGAACAATCAGTCGGTCTCTCAGATTGTCGAAGGCCAGCATGCTGGTATGGCCTTCTCCGTCATAGGTCATGCGGCTGTAAATCTCATCGGATAATATATGGACATGTGGGAAATTCTCCAGCCCTTCGGCCAGCTGCTGCAACTGCTCCGCGGGCACCACACCGCCCGTCGGGTTGGCCGGGGTGTTGAGGATAATCAATCTGGTTTTGTCAGTGATTTGTGCGAGCACGGTATCCGCATCGAAAGAAAAGCCATTTTCCTCGATCAGGCGGATCGGAACCGCTGTCGCACCGGAATAGCGGATCATGCTTTCATATATGGGAAAGCCCGGGTTGGGATACATAATTTCCGCGCCGGCCTCGCCGAACATTTCGATGGCAAAAGCCATGGTCACCTTGCCGCCGGGGACAACAATAATGTTGTCAGGATTGACTGTGACATGCCGGTACTTGGTGATATCTGCAGCGACCGCCGCACGGAGTTCCGGGATACCGTTGGCTGCGGTATAACCGTGATGGCCGTCGCGCAAGGCCTTGATGCCTGCTTGGACGATATTATCCGGCGTCGGGAAATCAGGCTGGCCGATCCCAAGATTGATAATATCCATTCCTTCGGCCGCCAGGGCGTTGGCCCGGGCCAGCACATCAAAAGCGGTTTCTGTTCCGAGGCGAAACATTTTTTTCGAGACGGTCATCCGTATTCCTTTATTCGGCGCATATTCTTTTTCAGATATGCCTTTGTTCCGCCCGTTGGGCAAGCAAAACAAGGAAACAGGTTGGAAATGAACCGGTTTCACTTGTAATCTGGGAGTGTCGGTGCCTAACTTGTCGCCGATTTTATAGTTTGGGTTGAGGAAAGCAGTTGCCGTGAAAAATTCAAGTGATGTGTTGGGAGAATTCGGGACGACAATTTTTGAAGTCATGTCCAAACTGGCGATCGAACATGAAGCGATCAATCTGGGGCAGGGCTTTCCCGATGAAGACGGTCCGGCCGATATTCTTGCCAAAGCGGCCGAGGCGGTGAAGGAAGGGCCTAACCAGTATCCCCCGATGATGGGACTGCCAGAACTGCGCGTCGCCGTTGCCGATCACGACTTTCGGTTCTACGGCATCAGCAGCAACTGGCAAACCGATACCTTGGTTACCTCCGGCGCCACGGAGGCCATTGCCGCAAGCCTGTTCGGGCTTATAAACCCGGGCGATGAAGTTGTCTTGTTTGAGCCGCTATATGATTGTTATCTGCCGCTGGTGAAGCTGGCAGGCGGTATTCCGAAATTTGTCCGGCTGGATCCACCGCACTGGAATCTGGATGAAGGCCGCCTCAATGCTGCGTTCAGTGAGAAAACCAAGCTCGTCCTGCTGAACAGCCCCATGAACCCGACGGGCAAAGTCTTTAACGTTGAAGAGCTTGAGAAAATTGCTGCTCTGGTTCTGAAATATGATGCATATGCCATCTGCGATGAGGTCTATGAGCACATAATTTTTGGCGACAAAAAGCATGTCTCCTTATTGACCTTCCCGGAAATGGGAGAACGGACGGCCCGTATTGCCTCTGCCGGGAAAACATTTTCCCTGACCGGCTGGAAAGTCGGCTATGTGACGGCGTCGGCGCCGATGATCGCCCGCATCGCCAAGGCTCATCAGTTCCTGGTGTTTACCACACCGCCAAATCTGCAAAAAGGCGTCGCCTACGGTCTGAACAAGGATAACGAATTTTTTGAAGACCTGAAATTCTCCATGCAGTCAAAGCGCGACCTGTTTAGAGATGGCCTGCAAGGGCTCGGCTTTTCAACGGCGCAATGTGACGGCACCTACTTCCTCAATGCGGATATCAACTCAATTGGTTTCGACGGCACCGATGAAGAATTTTGCCGTCTTATCACGACGGAAGCGGGGGTCGCGGCGGTTCCAGTCAGCGCCTTCTATCAGTCGGAAGGGGCGATGACAAATTTCGCTCGGTTCTGTTTTTGCAAGAAGCCGGAAGTCCTTGAAGCGGCGATTGAAAAACTGGGACGATTTTTTTCGTAAAATAGCATAAAGTTTCCTTGACCGGTTTGGCGAGGATCGCTAAACAGGGCGCCTCTTATGGCGAGCGTAGCTCAGTTGGTTAGAGCGCCTGACTGTGACTCAGGAGGTCGCGGGTTCAATCCCCGTCGCCCGCCCCAAATTAAGCCCCTGAAATCGAGATGGTTTCGGGGGCTTCTCTTTTCAGGCATCATAATCGGTTTCACACTTCTGTTCCTAATTGGTGCTCATCTAGCCTTGCAATGGCCGTCGCTGCGAGTCGTTTCTGCCGCGTATATTTTCGTACCATCTGTTCTGTTTCGCGGCCGGTGATTGAAGCAATATCTTCTGGAGAATGCCGAGCCTATTTGATCTGAATCAAGTTCGAAGAATGCATAGATGTTAGGATAGGTCGGATTTATTTAGTAGCCTGTTGGGAGCTGTGAAATGCAATTTGGCCTATTTTACTTTGCCAACCTCGAAGGCGGGAGTAGCGAAGAACAGAACAAATATCACCTCATTCTTAAGAGCGCGAAATGGGCTGATCAGAACGGCTTCGACCGGCTTTGGACGCCGGAAAGGCACTTCCACAGCTTTGGTGCCTTGTCCCCCAATCCGTCCGTACTCGCAGCCGCGCTAGCGGCGACGACCGAGAAAATTCAAATTTGCGCTGGAAGCGTGGTCTTACCCCTGCATGACCCGATCCGGGTGGCTGAGGAGTGGGCCGTTGTTGATAATATTTCAAATGGCCGGATCGGAATTGGGGTGGCCTGCGGTTGGGTTCCCAACGATTTTGTTATTTCCGGAAATCAAGAAGAATTTGACAGTCGCAAGGAAGTCTTCGCGAAGCACACCACGACGCTAAGGAACCTTTTGCGTGGCGAGAAGCTTCACGTCACCAACCCAATGGGAGACCAAATTGCGGTCCAGACACAACCACGCCCAATCCAGAAGGAAGTCCCAATCTGGATCACGGCAGCATTCAATCCGGAGACGTTTCGTCAGGCTGGGGAAATTGGGGCCAATGTCCTTACCCATTTGTTGGGGCAGACCCTGACCGGTCTCAAGTCGAAGATATCCATCTATCGCAAAGCCTGGGATGAGGCGGGACACCCGGGCCGCGGGATCGTGACGCTAATGCTCCACACCTTTGTTGGCGAGGACGATGATGCGGTCCACGAGATTGTACGAGAGCCGATGAAAGCATATTTGGCAGGGTCTTTGAATCTTGCATCTGCGAATATCGAGTCAGTAGCATTTCTAAAAGAGCCCGAAAAAATCGATGTTGGCGCGCTGACTGACGTTGACGTGGATGATGCACTTGAAGCTTCATTCGAAAAATATTTTCACATGTCCGGTCTATTTGGATCTTATGAGAAATGTCTGGATATGGTCGATCAGGTGGAACAAGCTGATGTTGACGAGATTGCCTGTCTTATCGACTTCGGTGTTGATTCTGACACTGTGTTGCAAAGCCTGGAGAAATTGAACGTTGTACGCATTATCTCTAACTCTTACTAAGCGCCCAGTTTCCGTACGGCTGCGAAGAAATGAAGGGCGTTCAATTTATCCGACATCGCTACTGATCTTACCTCACTGTTGTGCGGTTACCACTGACACCCCCTACCCAAGAACAAAAAAGGCCTGTAAAGTCTGGACAGAAGCAATCGCCGTCAGATCATCAAAAAGGAATAATAAGAATGACTGTTCAGCTGACGACAGAAGACCTTTCCGCCGACGAGCATGCTCGGCAAATGGCCGATTATATCGCCAAGGGTGAGAAACGAGCGAACGCCTTGAACAATCGCGGACCCATTCGACTTGATGAAAATGGGAAACTTGCGGCCGATATTCTGCAGGCATATGAGACATACGGGTTCTACGTGTTTGAAAATGTTATCGGCGATGAAGAACTGAATGAACTTCGGGCGGATGTGGAGCAGGTTCTCTCCCGCGCGCCTGTAACGCCGGATGCGACAAAAGACAGCCAGGGCCGGGCGGCTCTCGGTCCGGAATACACGCGATATCCTTATCGTTTTGCCAAGCCGCTCAGTGATCCATTGGGCG
>Ga0315336_1000867_pt1 | contig 69274 bp, 59 predicted proteins | sample ASW5metaG_FD_204512 | JGI IMG/M metagenome (GOLD analysis project Ga0315336, IMG submission 204512) | Ammonia-oxidizing marine archaeal communities from Monterey Bay, California, United States - ASW #5 | ecosystem: Environmental > Aquatic > Marine > Intertidal zone | place: USA: California... | reverse complement strand
CTGATCGGCGCCAGCGAGCTGCCTGCTGGCGGAGGCCACGAGCGCGCCCTGCACGCCGGCGGCGATAAGCGCCGTCAGGATGCCCAGCGCCAGCACCTTCTCCATCGGGCCGAAAGCGCCCTCATGGAAGAAATACCAGAGCAGCAAACCGGTCAGGAACACCACACCGGAGGCGCCGAGTTGCGGCCGGATGAAGCGCTCCGCCTTGATCTCCGGATCGCGGGCGACAGCGATGGTCGTGCCGGCCCAGAACACACCCGCCATCACATGCAGGCCGACGACGATGATGTAGACATATTGCATGACCGCATTCCTCTCTCCCGCCCGCCGCGCGTCGCAGCCATGTCGCGACGCCATCAATAAGAGATAGTTAGATATCGAACGATTAGATGTCAATTAATGAAGCCGAGTTTCACCTTCCCATTGCATGCTCTACTGTAAGGTCATGACACCGTTTGACCGTCCGCCCGTCGGTATGAACCTTGCACGCACCTCGAAGGTGGTGGCGCAGGCTTTCGATGCCGCGCTGGTCGAGGCCGGCGGCACGCTGCCGGTCTGGCTGACCTTGCTGTCGGTCAAATCGAAGGAACTGGCCAACCAGCGCGAGCTCGCCGGCATGATCGGCATTCAGGGCGCGACGCTGACCCACCACCTCAACGCCATGGAGGCGCAGGGGTTGCTGACGCGCCGCCGCGACCCGGAAAATCGCAGGGTCCATCAGGTAGCGCTGACCGCCTCCGGCGAGGCGCTGTTCGATAAACTCCGACGTGCGGCGATCGCTTTCGACAAGCGGCTGCGGGCTGGCATTCCCGATGACAGGCTGGCCGAGTTCGCCGATGTGCTGGCGCTGCTGAGGCAGAACGCGGAACCGCCTCAGTCGTAGTCCGCTATCGTGCCGAAAGTGTAGTGCCGCAGCTTGAGCGCTGTGATCAACGCCGTCAGCTTCGCCTTGCCGTCAAAAGCGTCCTGGAACATCTCGTCATGCATGAGCAGGATCAGCTTGTTCGGCCTGGCGAAATGGCTGTAGACGAAGAGATGGTCGATCTCGCTGACCAGATGGTCGACGCTCTGAACCGGCTTGCCGCTGTTCTCATGTACCCATTCGTGGTCCCAGCCATAGAGCCAGAAGCCCGACGCCGCGACGAATTCGTAGTCCGGATCCTCGCGGCCGGCTTCCGCCGGTCCCAGCGAATTGTCGTTCTTTGAGTAGTTGGGCAGCCGGAATACATCGCGTCCCGGCAACCGCGCGCGTACGGCCGGCTTCAGGCCAAGCACCGCATTCGCCCTGAGCATGTCGGCGACGACGCCTTCAGTGTCACCGTAGAAATGCCGGTAGTGATTGTAGGCGTGGCTGTAGCTGTGGTTGCCGATCGTCACCAGCGGCATCGATTGCGCCCGTTGCAGCAGCGCGCGGTTGGCGGCGTTGGCCTCGGCACGCATGCCGACCATGAACAAGGTAACCGGCACCTGCTCGGCCTGCACCACGTCTAGGATGTTGCTGGTTCCGTTCAGCGGACCATCGTCGAAGGTAAGGTAGATGGTGCGATCGGCGGCCAGGGCGGGCGACGTGACAAGCAACAGCATCAGTATAAGAAGTTGAAGCCGCATCCCTGAAATCCGGTGGCAATCCTCGCAACCTGCCATACCCGAAAAGAGATCGGTATGGCTGGCCATGCCGCATCGAGATTCAGGTCAGCTCGAGTCGAGAATGTTGGCTTTCGGGCACCGGAGCGGGGCGTACCTAATGTACGTGAGCGCCGGAAGCGCAGAAAGCCGTCAGTCGCGGGCCGACCTCACCTGAACATCGGTGCGCCTCAGGCCAGGCTGCCCTGCAACACCTTAAGCTTCGCCTTCGTCGGGCTGCGCGCGATCAGCCATTCCCGCGCCTTGTCGTGCGGCATCGGGAAGGCGATCGAATAGCCCTGTACCTGGTCGCAGCCGATCGCCATCAAAGAGTCGAGCTCCGCTTCGGTCTCGGCGCCCTCCGCAACGATCGAGATGCCGAGCCCCCGGGCAAGCTCGGTGATGGCGCGCACGATCTTGCTGTTGTCGCCGTTCTCATTGATGTTCTGCACGAAGCGGCGGTCGATCTTCAAGCGGTCGATCTCGTTCGGGTTAACGTGGCTGAGCGAAGCATAGCCCGTGCCGAAATCGTCAAGCTCGAGATGCACACCGGCGGCGCGGATATAGCGGAGCTTCGAGGCGATGCCTGTCTTCTCGTCGTCGAGAATGACGGATTCGACGATCTCGAGCGCCAGCTTCTGCGGCGCCAGCCCGGCGCGCTCCAGCGTGCCGAACAGGAAGCTGTCGAAATCCGGCTCGCGCAGTTCCGTGCCTGAGACGTTGACGGCGATGCGGCCGAAATCGATGCCGGCGCGGTCCCATTCCGCGGCTTCCTCGATCGCCCTGCTGATAACGATACGGCCGATATCGGGCATGAAGCCGCATTTTTCGGCCACGGGAATGAACTCGCCGGGCGAGATCATGCCGCGCGTCGCGTGCCGCCAGCGCACCAGTGCCTCGATGCCGCTGATCTTGCCGCTGGTCAGCGACACCTGCGGCTGGAAATAGACCTCGAAGCTCTTGTTGGCGATCGCTGTGCGGATGTCCTGTTCGAGTTGCTTGCGATGGTCGAGTTCACGGCGCAATTCCTCCGAGAAGAAGGAGAAGTTCCCGCCGCCGAGCTTCTTGGCGGAATAGAGCGCAAGGTCGGCATGGACGAGCAGGTCCTGCGCGTTGTCGGCGTCGACCGGATACACGGCTATGCCGGCGCTGGCGCCGGGCATGATCGTCGTGCCCTGGAACATGATCGGCTCGTTGATCTCGCCCAAGATGCGCTTGGCAAGCGCATGGATGTCGTCCGTGGTGCCGGCGCCATTGAGGATCATGACGAACTCGTCGCCGCCGAGCCGCGCGCAGAGATCCGAAGCCCTGCAGGAATCGCGCATGCGCTGCGCCGTCACCACCAGCACATAGTCGCCGGCGGCGTGGCCGAGCGTGTCGTTGATCTGCTTGAAGCGGTCGAGATCGAACTGGATCACCGCCAGGCGTTCGCGGCGCCGGTGCGCGCCCTTGATCAGCGTGTCGAAATGGTCGGTGAGAAAGGTGCGGTTGTGGAGACCGGTCAGGCCGTCATGAACGGCGATGAAGGCCATCGAGTTGCGCGCGTCGACCAGCTCGCGGGTCTTGCGCAGGATGGCGTTGGACATCGGCCGAAAGATGAACAGCGCCACCAGGACGATGACGCTGAGAGTGGCGAAGAACAGCGTCCGGTGCAGGTCGAGGATGTTGCTGGCCTGCGCGTCGGCGAAGGCGCTGATGCGCTGGCCGAGCGCGGCGTAGCCCGACAACGTCGCATTGGCGACGGAAGCGTCGAGGCCGGCGCGTTCGCCGCCGCCCTTGTAGCCGTCGCTCTGCATGCCGAGCTGTGATTCGAAGGACGACACCAGCCTCTCGCCATTGGCGACGAGGCCGATCGAGAAGTAATCCAGGTGGAAGGGCTTGTTGAACAGCACATATTCGATCGATTTGGGATCGTTGCGCGCCGGCGACAGCGGATCGGCGCCGGTCTGCTTGAGCAGCCGGTCGTAGCTCGTCTCGAATTCGGCCGTCGCCTGCTTGAGCGCCGTGACCAGCGCCGGCTGCTTGTCGCGCGAGGCGGCGCCGGTGGCGCTGGCCAGGAACACGATGCGTTGCGAGAGCGCTTTCTGCGTCGCGACGATGTCGAGCAGGGAATCATTGTGCTGCTGCTGCGCCATCAGTTGCTGCAGGAGAATGAAGGAGGCCACGACCATCGCGGCAATGATCGCCAGCGCCAGCCAGTAGCCGGACTTGATGAGCAGTATCAGCTTGCGCGAAACGCTCTGCACTGGCTGCTGCGACATGACTGGTTGACCCCCTCCGGCCGACGGATTCCGGCCTTGGATGCGTGATGTGAAGACGCTTGCCCCGAAAGGGTTAACAGGTCGGCAAGGGAGGCTGGCGGCCATCGTGGCGGCGCGACAAAGCGTGCAAGATGGTTATCATGTCGTTTCCCGCGCGCGCCTTTTTGATCGCATTATCGCCGTGTCGCCGTCCGGAATTGCCTTCGAGCTTTCGCCACGCCACCGATGCGGTCGCTTTTGCGATGGATTTTTCATGCCGGCGGCGCGACAGTCCGGCCTCCAAGCGAACAGGGCCGGGCCATGAGCAGAGCTTTCCTTTCCCACATCGACAGCGAACTCCAGGGCCTGAAATCAGCCGGGCTCTACAAGTCCGAGCGCGTGATTTCCTCGATGCAGTCCGCCGAGATCGAGGTGGGCGGCGAAAAGGTGCTGAACTTCTGCGCCAACAACTATCTCGGCCTTGCCGACAGCCTGGATCTTCGCGACGCGGCAAAGCATGCGCTCGACCGCTACGGCTACGGCATGGCCTCGGTGCGCTTCATCTGCGGCACGCAGGAAGAGCACAAGCAGCTCGAGGCAACGATCTCGTCCTTTCTCGGCATGGAGGACACCATCCTTTACAGTTCCTGCTTCGACGCCAATGGCGGCCTGTTCGAGACGCTGCTCGGCGAGGAGGATGCCATCATTTCGGACGCGCTGAATCACGCCTCGATCATCGATGGGGTGCGGCTCTCCAAGGCCAGGCGCTTCCGCTACGCCAACAACGACATGGCCGATCTCGAAGTCCGCCTGAAAGAGGCGAAGGACAGCCGCTTCCGGCTGATCGCCACCGATGGCGTGTTTTCGATGGACGGCATCATCGCCAACCTGCGCGGCGTTTGCGACCTTGCCGAGAAATACGACGCCATGGTGATGGTCGACGACAGTCACGCGGTCGGATTCGTCGGCAAGCACGGCCGCGGCTCGGCCGAGCATTGCGGTGTCGAGGGCAGGGTGGACATCATCACCGGCACGCTCGGCAAGGCGCTGGGTGGCGCCTCCGGCGGCTATACCTCAGGCAAGAGGCAGGTGGTCGACTGGCTGCGGCAGCGCTCGCGCCCCTATCTCTTCTCCAACACGCTGATGCCGGCGATTGCCGGCGCCTCGATCAAGGTCTTCGACATGATCCGAAATGGCGAAGCGCTTCGCGAGCGCCTCTATGCCAATGCGCAACGTTTCCGGTCTCAGATGGGCAAGCTGGGCTTTACCCTCGCCGGTGCCGATCACCCGATCATCCCAGTGATGCTTGGCGACGCGGCGCTGGCGCAGGAGATGGCGCAGCGGATGCTGAAGCGCGGCATCTATGTCATCGGCTTCTCGTTCCCGGTGGTGCCGAAGGGTCAGGCGCGCATCCGCACCCAGATGTCGGCTGCGCATTCCAGTGCCGATATCGATCGCGCGGTCGAGGCGTTCGGCGAGGTCGGCAAGGAATTGGGCGTGATTTCGTGAACGGCTGGCGCTGAAAACGATTCCGGATCAAGCGATTCAAGGAAGAAGAGAATGTCCAACATGATGAAGGCGCTGGTGAAGGCCAAGGCCGAGCCGGGCATCTGGATGGAAGAGGTGCCGGTGCCGGAAATCGGCCCCAACGACGTGCTGATCAAGGTCAGGAAGACCGCGATTTGTGGCACCGACGTCCACATTTACAACTGGGACCAGTGGGCGCAAAAGACGGTGCCGGTACCGATGGTGACCGGCCATGAATTCGTCGGCACGGTCGCCGACTACGGCGCGGCCGTTACCGAGTACAAGGTCGGCCAGCGTGTCTCGGGCGAAGGCCATATCGTCTGCGGCCATTGCCGCAACTGTCGCGCAGGGCGAGGGCATCTGTGCCGCAACACGCTGGGCGTAGGCGTCAACCGCCCCGGCGCCTTCGGCGAATACATGGCGATCCCGCAGCACAATGTGGTGCCGATCCCCGACGACGTGCCGGACGAGATCGCGGCGATCTTCGATCCGCTGGGCAATGCCGTTCACACCGCATTGTCCTTCGATCTGGTCGGCGAAGACGTGCTGGTCACCGGTGCCGGACCGATCGGCATAATGGGCGCCCTGGTCGCGCAATGCGTCGGCGCGCGCAAGGTCGTCATCACCGACATCAACCCGGTGCGCCTCGAACTGGCGAAGAAGCTCGGCGTCCAGCACGTCGTCGACGCCTCGAAGCAGAAGCTGCGCGACGTGATGCCCTCGATCGGCATGAACGAGGGTTTCGATGTCGGCCTGGAGATGTCGGGCGCGGCACCCGCCTTCCGCGACATGATCGACACCATGAACAATGGCGGCAAGATCGCCATCCTCGGCATCGCGCCGACCGGCTTCGAGATCGACTGGAACAAGGTGATCTTCAAGATGCTGCACCTGAAGGGCATCTACGGCCGCGAGATGTTCGAGACCTGGTACAAGATGATCGCGCTTGTGCAAGGGCCGCTGGATGTTTCGGGGCTGATCACCCATCGCATCGGCATCGACGATTTCCAGGCCGGGTTCGACGCGATGCGCAGCGGCAGTTCGGGCAAGGTGGTGATGGATTGGTAGAACCGTCATCTTTCAGACACCTGAACCCGGACTGGAATGCCGAGCCCAATGCTCCCGACGTGGAGCTGACCGTCGAGGGTAAAACGGTTCAGCTCACCTTTTTGTTGAACTCTTGGGCCTATGACGCCAGCGAGGGAGAGATGGGAACCCTTCGTTTCGTCGGTTGTAGTCGCTGGCGATGGGACTCAGACGATCATGCCTGGTTTGCGGCTAAAGGCCTCCATAGCAAGCAGGCTCCAAAATGGGGCGAGTTCTACGAGGTGATCGGCGACGACCGGCCAGTCAGCGATGAGGAATGGGAAGTTCTCGCGCCTGATGGACCTAAGTCGCGGCAGTTTCTGTTCTGTTTTAGAGACGATACGATCGAAGTTGTTGCCGAACGCTGGTCGCTCGCTCGAAAAATGCCAACGGCTGGTTAGCCCCTATCGTCGCTGCTGCCAGCGCCGGCACAAGCTCCTCTCAACTTTGCCTCCAGCGCTGCCAACGCAATGCTGATCGCGTTGCGGTCGTCATTGTTCATCTTCGCCAGCAGCTCCCTCTCAAACGCCTTCGCCAGTGGCACCATCTCGTGATAGGCCGCAAGCCCCGCCTTGGTCAGCGCAAGGTGCTCCACCCGTCGGTCCTTCTCATCCGGTGTGCGCACCAGCCAGCGTCTGCGTTCCAGCTCGGCTACCGCGCGCGACACTTTTGTCTTGTGCATGGCCGATTGCTCGCCAAGCTCCGTCGCTGTCATCGTGCCGCGCTGGCCGAGGCCCGACAGCGTGCGCCATTCCGGCCGCGTCAGGCCATGGCGCTTCTTGTAGATGCCCGAGAACTCGCGGCTGACGGTGTCGGCCAGCCGGTAGAGGCGATAGGGCAGGAAGCTCTCCAGCTCGAGGACGTCGGGTTCCATTTAGCGCTCCCGGTCTGCAGCGCGGACGTTGATAGTTACATTTTCGATGGTTACAAATGAAACCAGTTTGGTCAACATCATCGGCCGGCGTGGTTGATAGGTTTGCCAGCCGGGGTCAGGGAGGATCGGATGAGCTTTTCCTACATGCCGGGGTTCGGCAATGATTTCGAGACCGAGACGCTGCCCGGCTCGCTGCCGCAGGGCCGCAACTCGCCGCAGCGACCGGCCTACGGGCTCTACGCCGAGCAGCTGTCGGGCTCGCCCTTCACCGCGCCACGCGGCACCAACGAGCGCTCCTGGCTCTATCGCATTCGTCCGAGCGTAAAGCACACCGGCCGCTTCAAGGCCGCGAGCTATCCCTTGTGGAAGACCGGGCCCAACATCGGTGATCATGAACTGGCGCTCGGCCAATACAGATGGAACCCGACGCCTATGCCCAGCGAGCCGACGGATTTCATTTCCGGCATGCGCACCTTCACCACGGCCGGCGATGCGATCGGCCAATCCGGTATGGCCGCGCATGTCTATGTCGCCAACCGCTCGATGGTGGACGACCATTTCTTCAACGCCGACGGCGAATTGCTGGTCGTGCCGCAGGTCGGCGCGATCCGCTTCGTCACCGAGATGGGCGTGATCGAGCTGCGGCCCGGCGAGATCGCCGTCCTGCCGCGAGGCCTCGTCTTCAAGGTCGAGCTGGCCGACAAAGAGGCGCGCGGCTATGTCTGCGAAAACTACGGCGCCAAGTTCACCATGCCGGACCGTGGCCCGATCGGCGCCAACTGCCTGGCCAATCCGCGCGACTTCAAGACGCCCTGCGCCTGGTTCGAGGAGAAGGAGACGCCTTGCCGGCTGATCGTCAAATGGTGCGGCGCATTCCATGTCACTGACCTCGGCCATTCTCCCCTGGATGTCGTCGCCTGGCACGGTAACTACGCGCCTTATAAATATGATCTGGCGACGTTTTCGCCGGTCGGCGCCATCTTGTTCGACCACCCGGATCCGTCGATCTTCACCGTGCTGACGGCGCCGAGCGGCGAGGAAGGCACCGCCAATGTCGACTTCGTCATCTTCCCGCCGCGCTGGCTGGTGGCGGAAAACACCTTCCGCCCGCCCTGGTACCATCGCAACATCATGAGCGAGTTCATGGGCCTCATCCACGGCCAGTACGATGCCAAGGAGGAAGGTTTTGTGCCCGGGGGCATCAGTCTGCACAACCAGATGCTGGCGCATGGGCCGGATGCTTCCGGCTTCGAAAAGGCGACGCGCGCCGACCTCAAGCCGGTCAAGCTCGACAACACCATGGCCTTCATGTTCGAGACGCGGTTTCCCCAGATGCTGACCCGCTACGCCGCCGAACTCGGCACCTTGCAAGAGAGCTATATCGACTGCTGGGCCGACCTGAAGAAGCGTTTCAACGGCACGCCGGAGGGCGACTGGTCTTGAGCGCGCACAGAGCGGACCGACTTGTCCTGCTCGGTTCCAAAGGCGGACCGGCGTTGCGACCAGGCGGTCCTTGGCCGAGCTCGTCATTGCTGGAACTCGGTGGGCGCATCGTTGTTGTCGACTGCGGGCTTGGCGTGACGCGCGGGCTGGTCGATGCAGGCATGAGCCTGAAGGCGCTCGACCTGATCTTCATCACGCACCTCCATTCCGATCATGTGCTGGAACTTGGTCCGCTGATCCACACCGCCTGGACGGCTGGGCTGGCGACGCCCGTGACCGTTTTCGGCCCATCCGGCACCGGCCGTTACTGGCAGCGTTTCTGCCAGGCGATGGAGTTCGACATCGAGATCCGCATCGTCGACGAGGGGCGGCCTGATATCCGCGATCTGGTCACCGTGACCGAATTCGGCGAAGGCGCGGTTCTGGATGAGCGCGGCCTGTCGGCGACGGCGCTGCGCGTAGACCATCCGCCGGTGACCGAATGCTTCGCGCTGCGCTTCGAGCATGGCGGCGCAAGCGTGGTGTTTTCCGCCGATACCGCCTTCTTTCCGCCGCTTGCCGGTTTTGCGAGAGGCGCCGACATTCTCGTCCACGAGGCGATGCTGGAGGAAGGCGTGGAGCGGCTGGTCGCCAGGACCGGCAACGGAGCGCGGCTGCGCGAGCATCTCTTCGCCAGCCACAGCCTTGCCGGGGAGGCAGGCCGCATCGCCAGTGACGCCGGCGTGCGGCGGCTGGTGCTCAACCATCTCATTCCGGCCGATGATCCGGCGATCGGCGAGGCCGACTGGGTCGCCGCTGTCAGGAAAACTTGGTCCGGCGACTTGACGATTGCCCGCGACGGCCTTGTTGTACAGCTAGACGGCGCCAAAGCCGCGCGAGGAGAGGAAACCGCATGAAGCTTGCCACATTGAAGAACGGGACGCGCGACGGGAAGCTGGTCGTGGTCTCGCGCGATCTGACGCGGTTCACCGATGCCTCCTTCCTTGTGCCGACGCTGCAGGCCGCGCTCGACGACTGGCGCCGCATTGCCCCGCATCTCGCGACGTTGGCGGAATCGCTCGAGACCAACGCGGTGCCGTCGGAGCGCTTTCATGAACACAACGCGCATTCGCCGCTGCCGCGAGCCTATCAGTGGGCGGACGGCTCGGCCTATGTGAACCATGTCGAACTGGTGCGGAAGGCGCGCGGCGCCGAGATGCCGGCAAGCTTCTGGACCGATCCGTTGATCTACCAGGGCGGGTCGGACAGTTTTGTTTCCCCGCGCGATCCCATCCGCATGGCCGACGAAGCCTTCGGCATCGACATGGAGGCGGAAGTCGCCGTCATCGTCGACGACGTGCGGATGGGCGCGAGCCTCGAAGTGGCGAGGGAGGCGATCCGCCTCGTCATGCTGGTCAACGACGTTACGCTACGCGCCATCACCGGGCCCGAGCTGGCGAAAGGCTTCGGCTTCTTCCAGTCGAAGCCGTCTTCAGCTTTCTCGCCTGTCGCGGTCACACCGGATGAACTGGGCGACGCCTGGGATGGCGGCAAGGTCAGCCTGCCGCTGCTTGCCGACCTCAATGGCAAGCCCTTCGGCCGCGCCAATGCCGGCGTCGACATGACCTTCGATTTTCCGGCGCTGATCGCGCATGCCGCGAAGACCCGGCCGCTAGCCGCCGGAACCATCATCGGCTCGGGCACCGTTTCCAACAAGTTGAACGGCGGACCGGGCAAGCCGGTCTCGGCAGGCGGCGCCGGCTATTCCTGCATCGCCGAACTGCGCATGATCGAGACCATCGAGACCGGCGAGCCGAAGACGCCCTTCCTGCGTTTCGGCGACACGGTGCGCATCGAGATGAAGGACAAGGCCGGACACTCGATCTTCGGCGCCATCGAGCAGAAGGTCGAGAGATACGAGGGGTGAAGGTTGTCGGAACCGGAAGATGAGTCGGCAGCCACATATCTGGCCACCACGGCCTTCCTCAATATTGTCGGCGTCGTGTTCGTGCCGTGCGGCTTGTTTTTCTCACATGCCTCCAGTCTCGCACGACAGGAGGCGTTCTTATGATAAACGTGCGCGCGAGGACGAAGAAACAGCCGATCGAAACAGCCGTGAAGGCTACGGAACGGCGATATCGTTTTGCCGTATTCACCGGCGCCAGCTTCGTATCGATGCTGATCGTCAGCTGGTTGTGGATGTGGCCGGACTTGCCCAGAATTTGGGTTGGCCAGCCGCTCTTCCACTTGGTCGAGGCCGTCTGGAATTTCGACATGCAATCTCACAACAGAAGACTGAACAGGTTGATCGGCGATCTCTTCATGATCGGCGCACTGATCGCATATGTGCTGCTGTTTTTTCCGATCATGCTCGCATGGGCAGCGAGCCGGCAGTGGACCCAAAACGCAAGCGCGTTCAACGCGCAGGTGAAAGCGGTCGGCGACAACCTAGGCAAACTCCGCACACGAAGATGAGGGATGGGAGGAGAGGGAGGGCAATGCCGGACGAGGCGCTGTATGGACTGTTCGGGTTCTGGGCGCTCGAGGCGCGCTCGCCCGCTTTGGCCAACCGCAGCGATATGCCGCGCAAAGCAATGCTGTTCCACACCATTGCCAGTATCAACGTTGCTCTGGGCGCGGAGACGCAGATGTTGCATTGCCTCAAGATCGTGCTGCTGCTCGCCGGCTTCGTCCTCACGGCGGCGGGTATCGACGTTACCGGCAGCATGGCGCGATGACCCTTCTCGAACATCTGCGCCGCATGGCGCGCAACAATCTCTGGTCGAACGATCGTCTCTACCGCGCCGTGCTTGCGCTCAAGCCTGGTGAGTTCGAGGCGGAGCGCACCAGCTTCTTCCCGTCGATCAGGGAAACGCTGAACCACGTCCTTGCGGTCGACCGTCTTTATATGGATTTCCTGACGGATGGTGGCCTGGGCGCAGCGGCCTATGACGACTATGTGCCGTTCGACAATGCGACGGACCTTGCGGCGGCGCAGGTGGATTTCGACCGCAAGCTGGTCGCCTTTTGCGACAGCCTATCGGAGGCCGATCTCGATCGCCGCGTCATCACCGACCGGCGGGAGGACGGCATGATCCCCGAAAAGATCGGCGACATCCTCGCCCATGTCTTCCTGCACGACATCCATCACCGCGGCCAGGTGCATGCGATGCTTTCCGGCACATCGACAGCGCCGCCGCAATTGGATGAGTTCCTGCTCGAGTGCGACATCAAGCTTAGAAAGGACGAAGTCGAGCGGCTCAAGCTGTAGGCCGCTCGACGCTTTCCAGGCTCAGGCCGCCTTGCCGTCCAGCTTGATCACGCCGCGCTTGATCTGGTCCTGCTCGATCGACTCGAACAGGGCGCGGAAATTGCCCTCGCCAAAACCTTCGTCGCCCTTGCGCTGGATGAACTCGAAGAAGATCGGACCGATCACGGTCTTGGAAAAGATCTGCAGCAGGATCTTGGTCATGCCGCCGTCGACGACGCCTTCGCCGTCGATCAGGATGCCGTGCTTCTTCATGCGCTCGATCGGCTCGTCATGGCCGTGCACGCGCTCATGCGACATCTCGTAATACGTATCGGGCGGACCGGGCATGAACTTCAGCCCGTTGGCGGCAAGCTTGTCGGTGGCGTCATAGATCGCGTCAGTGCCGACTGCGATATGCTGGATACCTTCGCCATTGTACTTCTTGAGGTACTCGGCGATCTGGCTGGTCTCGTCCTTGGACTCGTTCAGCGGAATGCGGATCTTGCCGCAGGGCGAGGTGATGGCGCGGCTGACCAGGCCGGTGATCTTTCCATCGATGTCGAAGAAATGGATCTGCTTGAAGCCGAACAAGTCGCGGTAGAAATCCCACCATTTGTCCATGTTGCCGCGATAGACATTGTGGGTCAGGTGATCGAGGAAATAAAAGCCGACGCCTTCGGGCTTCGGATCGCGCTCGCCCAGCCACTCGAACTCCGCATCATAGGCTGAGCCTTTCTCGCCATAGGCTTCGATGAAATAGATCAGCGAGCCGCCAATGCCGACGATGGCCGGCACGTCGAGTGCCTTGTCGGTGCCTTCATAGGGCGTGGCGCCTTTCGATACGGCATGGTCGAAAGCGTGCCTGGCATCCACCACGCGCCACGCCATCGAGGCGGCGCAGGGGCCGTGCTTTTCCACGAACTGCATCGCATGCGAGCCGGGTTCGGCATTCACGACATAATTGATGTCGCCCTGCCGCCACACGGCGATGTTCTTGGTGCGGTGTTTTGCAACCGCGACATAACCCATGCGGGTGAACAACTCGGCGAGCTTTGCCGGCTCCGTATGCGCGAATTCGACGAATTCGAAACCGTCAGTGCCGGCGGGGTTTTGCTTGCTGATCCTGGCGGGCGGGGCGTCATGCGGGAAGGGGCCCATGGCTATCCTCCGAAAGCTGTGCGGCCGGGCTTGGCCATCTTTCACCATGATAGCGGGGGAGCACCGCAAGGTGCTTGCATTCAAGCGCCTGAAATGCGCATCATGTGCGCAAATCGTGCATAAATGGAGAAAAATTCATGGATGATGCGCGAGTAGATCAGTTTGACCGCAAGATAATGGCGCTTTTGCAGGACGATGCGCGTTATACCAATAACGACCTTTCGGAGCGAGTGAACCTCTCGCCCTCGCAATGCTCCCGCCGACGGCAGCGCCTGGAGGACGATGGCTATATCAAGGGTTACCGCGCCGTGCTCGACCGCGATCGTCTCGGCTTTTCGCTGGTCAACGTCATCTCGGTGACCCTGGCCACCCACAACCGCGACAACGCACGCCGCTTTGGCGAGCTGGTCGCCCGACTGCCCGAAGTGCAGGAGGCGCATGCGCTGACCGGCGAGATGGACTACATCCTGAAGGTGGTGACGCCCGACCTCAAATCACTGTCGGAGTTCGTCAACGGCGTGTTGTTGCCGCACGAATCCGTGCAGCATGTAAAGACGGCGATCGTGCTGGAGACGCTGAAGGAAACCGGCGCGCTGCCGATCTAACCCCGCTGTTGCTGGATCAACCCATACAGGTTGGTGCTGCGTGCGCCGGAGCGGCAATAGGCGAACACGGGGCCTTCGAGCTCGTCGAGCGCCTGGGCCTGGTCCTCGACATTGTCCATGGTAAGCTGGCCGCTGATCACCGGAATGTAGCGGAAGCCGAGGCCGGCTGCTTCCGCGGCGCCCTTGATGCTGGCGGAAGAGGGCTGGCCCGGCTGCTCATCATCCGGCCGGTTGCAGATCACGCTCTTGAAGCCTGCATCCTTGATGGCCGCGATATCCCCGGGCTGGATCTGGCCGGAGACCGAATAGCTGTCGCTGATCTGGCGGTATTCCATGATGTCGTCCTCGCGATCTCTTTTGGGCAGTCTTGCCACTCCGGGAGAGGGGCGGCAATCCGCATTGAAGGAATTCCCTGCCAAATAGCGACGACCGATCGAAAATTCCAACCGGGCCGATCCCGGCCCGGTTGGGTTCTGAACCGTTCAGCTTCCCAGGATCGCGCCTTTGATCTGAGTGATGTTGTTGTGCATCATGTCGATATAGGTCGACGCCGGGCCGTCCGACCCCGACAGGGCGTCCGAATAGAGCGTGCCGCCCACCTTGATACCTGTTTCGCCAGCGATCTGCTCGATCAGCCGGGGATTGGTGATGTTCTCGACGAAGATCGCCGCTGCCTTGTCCTGCTTCACCTGTTCGACCAGCTTGGCGACGTCGGCGGCCGACGGCTCGGAATCGGTCGAGATGCCTTGGGGCGCCAGGAAGGTCAGCCCGTACGCATGTTCGAAATAGCCGAAGGCGTCATGCGAGGTGATGACGACGCGCTTGGCCTCGGGGATAGACTGAATCGCCGCTTTCACTTCGCCTTCCAGTGCGTCGAGCTTGGTGCTGTAGGCGGCTGCATTGGCCTTGTAACTGTCGCAGCCTTCGCTATCGGCCGCGCAGAACGCGTCGGCGATGTTCTTCACATAGATCTTGGCGTTGGCGATCGACTGGAACGCGTGCGGATCGGTGACGGTCTTGCCGCCGCTGGTGCCCGCGCCTTCGGCCGCATCCGCATCGGCGAATTCCGGCTTGAAGTCGATCGGCGTCACGCCCTCGGTCAGCGTCACGATCGCGGCCTTGGTGGCGCTGGCGTCGACCAGGCGCTGCAGGAAACCTTCGAAATGCAGGCCGTTGACCAGCACCACATCGGCTTTCGCCATTGCGACAGCGTCGGCCGGGCTCGGTTCATAGACATGCGCATCGCCATCCGGCCCGACGATGGTGGTGATGTTAACCCGGTCGCCGCCGACATTTTTCGCGAAATCGGCGATCACGGTGAAGCTCGCCACCACCTTGAGCGGCGCCGCGAAGGCCGAGGACGTTGCGAAAGCGCTTAATGTTATAACGCTCAGGGTCAGGACGGCGCGGAAGGATTTCAGCATTTGTCGGTCTCCTTGCTTGGGGATTGGGTCAGGCGGTCCGGTGACGGTGATGCACGATACGACCACGCAGCACACCGCGCGTGCCGAACAGGATCGAGCAGAAATAGACGACGCCGGCCGAAAGGATGATCGCCGGGCCGGAGGGCAGCGAGGCGTGGTAGGACAGAAGCAGCCCGGCGATGCAGGAGGCAAAGCCGATCAGCACCGCCAGCACGCACATCGGCTCCACGCGCGCCGTCCAGAAGCGGGCTGCCGCCGCGGGCAGCATCATCAATCCGACCGACAGCAGCGTGCCCAGCGCCTGGAAGCCGCCGACGAGGTTGAGCACGACCAGCCCAAGGAAGATGAAATGCACCGGGCTGCCCATGCGGCTGACCGAGCGCAGGAAAAGCGGGTCGAGGCATTCGGCGACCAATGCCCGCCAGAAGACGGCGAGGCAGGCGAGCGTCACCACCACGATGCCGCCGATCAGGATCAGCGCCTCATTGTTGAGCGCCAGCACCGTGCCGAACAGCACATGCATGAGGTCGACGCTGGAGCCGCGGATCGACACCATCAGCACGCCGACGGCAAGCGAGATGAGATAGAAGGCCGCCATGGAGGCGTCCTCGCGCTGGATGGTGAAGCGCGAGACGGCGCCGGCGCCAAGCGCGACGATGATGCCGGCGATCAGTCCACCGACGGTCATCGGCAGGATTTCCAGGCCATAGAGCAGGAAGCCGGCGGCAGCTCCCGGCAGGATGGCATGCGCCATGGCATCTCCCGACAGGCTCATGCGCCGCAGCATCAGGAAGACGCCCACAGGACAGGCGCCGAGCGACAGCATCAGCGAGCCGAACAGCGCCCGCTGCATGAAGGCGAAGTCGGCGAAGGGCGCGATGAACAGGCCGTAGAGGAGATCCATCACGCCGCCCTCGGTCCTGAACCGTGCTGGTGATCATGGTGGTGATCATGGGCATGCGTGTGATCATGATGGTCGTGGTCATGCCCATGGTCATGAGCGTGACCATCCGGCTCGCACCAAGGAGCGTTCTCTTCCCAGGCTTCATGGAAGCGCCGCGCCTTGAGCAGGTTTTCCGGCCGGAGCGTCTCCTTTGTGTCGCCCCAGGCAACGGTCTGGCGGGCGAGCAGCAGCGTTTCCGGGAAATTCTGCCGCACGAGATCGAGGTCGTGCACCACGACCATGATCGTGCGTTCCTCGCCGTGCCAGCGCTTGATCAGGGCAATCAGGTCGCCGACCGTCTTGGCGTCGACTGCGTTGAAGGGCTCGTCGAGCAGGATGATGTCGGCGTCCTGCAAAAGCACGCGGGCAAACAGCGTGCGCTGCAACTGGCCGCCGGACAGCGTGTCGATCGGGCGCTTCTCGAAGCCGCCCAGCCCGACCGCCATCAGCGCCTTGCTGACCGACTCGCGGTCGTCCCTTGTATATCGCCCCAGCATGCCGCGCTTCGGCCACAGCCCGAGCGAGACGAGGTCGACGACGCGCGCCGGGAAGCTGCGGTCTAGCTCCGACTGCTGCGGCAGATAGGCGACACTTGCGCCCGGCATGCGCACCACCGCGCCTTCCATCGGTTTCAAGACGCCCACGATGCCCTTCATCAGCGTCGACTTGCCCGAACCGTTGGCGCCGACCACGGCCGTCAGCGAGCCTTTGCGGACCACCCCGTTGAGATGATGAATTGCCGGGTGACTGTTGTAGCCCAGCGTCAGGTCGCGGAAGGTCAGGCAGGCATTGGTCATCAGGGGGCGGTCCGCGAAATCGGGTGCTTGGTCGATATGTGATGTTATTACATTAGTCAACACGCCGCCGGGGCGGAATTTTGTCACGACTGGTCAACTCGCTGTGTATGCGGGTGAGGGGTGATCGGCGGATTGGCTCAATTGGTTTCGCCTTCGGCGGCCTTGCTCCAAGCCGGCTCGGACTCTAAAGAGGCGCCACCCACAACAGGAAGGAACGCCCAATGAGCATTCGTCGCATCGATGTCGGCCCGCGCATGAGCCAGATCGTGATCCACGGCAACACGGTCTATCTGGCCGGCCAGGTTGGCCAGCCCGGCGGCAACGTCGCCTCGCAGACGCGCGACATCCTGAAGACCATCGACGAATTGCTGGCCAAGGCCGGCACCGACAAGACCAAGATCGTGCAGACGATCATCTGGCTGGCCGACATGAGCACCTTCGCCGAGATGAATTCGGAATGGGACAAATGGGTGCCGCAGGGCCACACCCCGGCCCGCGCCACCGGCGAAGCCAAGCTTGCCGGCCCGGAATATCTGGTCGAGATCATTGTGACGGCGGCGCTCTAGTGCGCCGACTGCCCCTTCTTCCCTTGTGGCAGAAGGGGCATTGGCGCTAGCCCTGTGACGGCGTGAACCTTGCCACCAGCGTGTGGCTCTCGGCCGGATAGATGAAGCGCACATGCGTAACCGGGTGCTCGGCGCTCCAGGTGCGCCGCTCGACCACCAGGCAGGGCGCGCCCGGATCGATGTCGAGCGCGTCGGCGACCGTGTCGTCCGCCGCCATGGCGCGGATGCGGTGCTCGGCCTCGCTCCATGGCACGCGGCCGATCAGCCAGGGGCCGGGCGCGATATCGAGGAATTCCTCCTCGGCTGCTCCGGCCACGGCAGAAAGGTTGATCAGCCGCTGCTCTAGCGCGAATGGCCGTTCGCCGGCAAAATGCAGCCCTTCCAGCGCAAGCACCGGACCCGGCGCGGAAAGCCCGAGCAGCGCGCGGTCCTCGGCGCTGCTGCGCCGCTTCACGCGCTCCAGCCGCTCGTAGCGATAGGTCAGGCCGAGCGCCTCGACCTCGATCCTGATGTCGTGCAGTTCAAGCACTGCCGCCTGCGACTGCGGCTGGCGCACGAAACTGCCGGAGCGGCGCCGCCGCTCGATCAATCCGGCCTTGGCGAGCTGCGACAGCGCCTTGTTCACGGTCATGCGCGAGCAATTGTAGTGAGCCGTCAGCTCGTGCTCGAACGGGATGCGATGTCCAGGCGCCCAAGCGCCTGAAAGGATCTTTTCGCGGATGTCCGACAGGATGCGCTGATGCAGCGAGATGATTTCGCTGCCCTCGATGTCATCTGTCTCGACGAGGCTCATTGGACGGTCCTGCCTCAGCTCTGCGACAATGCGGTCATGACTTTGCGGAACCGCTCGGCGATCGCCTCGCGCTTGGCGTGCCTGCCACCGCTCACCTGCTTCTTGCCGTGCACCCAGACGCAGTCGACCTTGCTGCCATTGGCAAAAATCCAGGCGTCGAGGATGGCGTCGCCCGTCTTGCCGGCAAGCGACGGGTGGCCGGCGTCGAGCGAGACGAGATCGGCCGGACCGCCCGCGGCGATACGGGATGGCCCGGCGCCGAGCGCCTGGCTGCCGCCGTCGAGCGAAGCGTCGAACAGCGCGCGCCCCGTGGAGCCGCCGGACCGGGCCAGGACATTGCGGGCCCGGTAGGCGAGGCGCTGCGAATATTCGAGCTGACGAAGCTCGTCCGGCAGGCCGATCAGCACATTGGAATCGGAGCCGACGCCGAAGCGGCCGCCATGCTCGACGAACAGGGGCACGTCGAAAATGCCGTCGCCGAGATTAGCCTCGGTGATTGGGCAGAGCCCGGCGATCGCGCCGCTTTTGGCCATGGCGATCGCCTCGCTCTCGGTCATATGCGTGGCGTGGATCAGGCACCAGCGATTGTCGATCTTGGCGTTGGCGAGCAGGAATTCGACCGGACGCTTGCCTGACCAGGCCACGCAGTCCTCCACTTCCTTTACCTGTTCCGCGACATGGATATGGATCGGCCCGTTCGGCGCCATGGCCGCGACGGCATTGAGCTCGTCCGGCGTTGTGGCGCGCAGACTGTGCGGCGCGACGCCGACGACGGCCTGCTCCAGCGGACGAACAGCCTCGCGGCTCTTCTCAAGCAGGCGTCCGAAACGCTGGACATCATTGATGAATCGCCGCTGGCCTTCGTTGGGGGCAGCGCCGCCAAAGGCGGAATGGGCATAGAAGACCGGCAGCAGCGTCAGTCCGATCCCGGTGTCGGCCGCCCCCGCAGCGATCCGCTCCGCCATCTCGGCGATATTGGCGTAGGGCTGTCCGTCGCGGTCGTGGTGGAGATAGTGGAATTCGCCGACGCGAGAGAAGCCGGCTTCCAGCATCTCGACATAGAGCTGTGCCGCGACCGCTTCTGCCTGGCCCGGCGTCATCGACAGCGCGAAGCGGTACATCACCTCGCGCCAGCTCCAGAAACTGTCGGCTGAAGGGCCGCGCAATTCGGCCAGCCCGGCCATGCCGCGCTGGAAGGCGTGGCTGTGCAAATTGGGCATGCCGGGCACGACGATGGCATGGCGCTCGTCTCCGGCCTGCAGGGAAGCATCGGCCTCGACGGTGGAGATGCGGACGCCGTCGAAGGCGATCCTCACATTGCCCTGCCAGCCGCCTGGCAGCAACGCCTGTTCCGCAAAGATCGCCGTCACTTCTCTCTCCAAATCTGTATGCGCCGGCGACGTTACCACTTGCGCCGCCTTTCAATATGTATATACATAATTGCCATTCTTTCAAATGGAAAAGACAATGGGTGGAGCAAGCGGGAAGAGCAGTCTTCGGGTCTGGCGCAATGCGCGCCTGGCGACGATGGCCGATGGCGCGGCTGGCCTCGGCATCGTCGAGAACGGCGCGGTCGCCGTGCGGGATGGACTCATCCTTTATGCTGGGCTGGAGGCCGATATGCCGGCCCTGGCCGGGAAGGGCGCCGAGATCGTCGATTGCCAAGGGCGCTGGATCACGCCCGGCCTGATCGACTGCCATACGCATCTTGTTTATGCCGGCAATCGCGCCAACGAGTTCGAGATGCGGCTGGCCGGTGCCACCTATGAAGAAGTTGCGCGCGCCGGGGGTGGTATCGTCTCCTCGGTCAAGTCGTTGCGCACTGCCAGCGAGAACGAACTTGTCGCCCAGACGCTGCCGCGCCTCGATGCGCTGATCGCCGAAGGCGTCACCACCGTCGAGGTCAAGTCGGGCTACGGCCTCGACGCGGACAATGAGAAGAAGTCGCTGCGCGCCGCTCGCCGTCTGGCCAATGAGCGTCGGGTCACGGTCCGCACGACTTGCCTTGCCGCGCATGCGCTGCCGCCCGAAGCCAAGGGCGACAAGGACGCATTCATCGATCTCGTCGCTGGCACGATCCTGCCGCAAGTCGCTGCTGAAAAACTCGCCGACGCCGTCGATGGCTTTTGCGAGGGCATCGCGTTTTCGCCGGAACAGATGACGCGGGTCTTCGATAGCGCCAAGGCGCTCGGCCTGCCGGTAAAACTGCATGCCGACCAGCTTTCCAACCTGCATGGCGCGGCGCTTGCCGCGCGCTACGGCGCCTTGTCGGCCGACCATCTCGAATATACGGACGAGGAGGGCGCCGCGGCGATGGCGAAGGCCGGTACCGTGGCGGGCATCCTGCCCGGCGCCTATTACTTCATCCGCGAGACCAAGAAGCCGCCGGTCGATCTCTTCCGCCGCCACGGCGTCAAGATGGCGCTCGCCACCGACTCCAATCCTGGCACCTCGCCGCTCACCTCGCTGCTGCTCACCATGAACATGGCCGCCACGCTTTTCGGCCTCACCGTCGACGAATGCCTTGCGGGCGTCACCCGCGAGGCCGCGCGTGCGCTGGGGCTGCTCGCCCAGACCGGCACGCTGGAAGCCGGCAAATCGGCCGACCTCGCTGTCTGGGACATCGAGCGCCCAGCCGAACTCGTCTACCGCATGGGCTTCAACCCGCTCCATGCCCGTATCTGGAGAGGACAATGACCGAACTGATCCTGAAGCCCGGCGACGCGACGCTCGCCGACTGGCGCACCATCTATCGCGGCGCCATGCCGAAGCTCGATGACGCCTGCCGTCCGAAGATCAAGGCCAGCGCCGAAGCGGTCGCACGGATCGTCGCCAAGGGCGAGCCGGTCTATGGCATCAACACCGGATTCGGCAAGCTCGCCAGCGTCCGCATCCCGGCTGACGATCTGGAAACGCTGCAGCGCAATATCGTGCTTTCGCACGCCGCCGGCGTCGGCGAGCCGATGCCCGTCGCGGTGGTGCGGCTGATGATGGCGCTGAAGCTCGCCAGCCTCGCCCAGGGCGCTTCCGGCGTGCGCGCCGAGACCATCGAATTGCTGGAGGCGATGCTCGCCAACGACGTCATCCCCGTTGTGCCGGCGCAAGGCTCCGTCGGCGCCTCGGGCGACCTCGCGCCGCTCTCGCATATGACGGCGGTCATGATCGGCGTCGGCGAATGCTTTACCCCGCACGGCCGTTTCCCGGCCAAGGTCGCCTTCGTGTCGCATGGGCTGGAGCCGGTGACGCTCGGCGCCAAGGAAGGCCTGGCGCTGCTCAACGGCACGCAGTTCTCCACCGCCTTCGCACTGGCCGGCCTGTTCGAGGCCGAGACGCTCTACCAGTCGGCGCTGGTCGCCGGAGCCCTGTCGACCGACGCCGCGAAGGGCTCCGACGCGCCCTTCGACCCGCGCATCCATCTGCTGAGAAAGCATCGCGGCCAGATCGAAACGGCGGATGCGCTCCGCAATCTCATGGCCGGCAGCGCCATCCGTGAATCGCACCGCGTCGGCGATGAGCGGGTGCAGGATCCGTATTGCCTGCGCTGCCAGCCGCAGGTGATGGGCGCCGCGCTCGATGTGCTGCGCAAGGCGGCCGACACGCTTGCGACCGAGGCCAACGGCGTCACCGACAATCCGCTGATCTTCGCCGAGGACGACACCGCGCTTTCGGGCGGCAATTTCCACGCGGAGCCGGTTGCCTTTGCAGCCGACATGATCGCGCTTGCCGTCTGCGAGATCGGCTCGCTGTCGGAGCGGCGCATCGCCATGCTGGTCGATCCGGCACTGTCGGGCATGCCGGCCTTCCTCACGCCGAAGCCCGGCCTGAATTCGGGCTTCATGATCCCGCAGGTGACGGCCGCGGCGCTGGTTTCGGAGAACAAGCAGAAGGCCTATCCGGCAAGCGTCGATTCCATTCCGACCTCGGCCAACCAGGAAGACCATGTCTCGATGGCCGCGCACGGCGCGCGGCGCCTGCTCGGCATGATCGAAAATGCGACCGCGGTCATAGGCATCGAGTTGCTGGCCGCCGCTCAAGGCTGCGATTTCCAGGCTCCCCTTGCGTCCAGCCAAGCGCTGGAAGCGGTGCGCAGGCTGGTTCGCGCCGAGGTGCCGTACCTGGACAATGACCGGCATTTCCATCCCGACATGGAAAAGGCGATCGCCATGGTCCGCAGCCGCGCCGTGGTGAAGGCAGCTGGCGCCGTGGCGTTGCCGTCAATCGCGGGAGCGGCATGATGACCACGCCTTCCTGGCTCACCGTCACCCAGGGCACCGCGCCGCTCCTGGTCTCGATCCCGCATACCGGTATCGACCTTGCCGGCCTCGACAACCGGCTGGTGTCGACCTGGCTCGGCCAGCGCGACTGCGACTGGTGGATCGACAGGCTGTATGATTTCGCCGAGGACCTTGGCGCATCCGTCGTGCACACCGCCATCTCGCGCACGGTCATCGACGTCAACCGCGACCCGTCCGGCGTCTCGCTCTATCCCGGCCAGGCGACGACGACGCTTTGCCCGACGGAAACTTTCGACGGCGATCCGCTCTACAATATGGGCGACGAACCGACCCCGTCCGAGATCGACCGGCGCCGAGAGACTTATTTCATGCCGTATCATGCCGCCCTTCAGGCCGAGATCGACCGGCTGCGCGGCATGCACGAGAACGTCGTACTCTATGATTGCCATTCGATCCGCTCGGTGCTGCCGCGTCTTTTCGAAGGCACGCTGCCGGTCTTCAACCTCGGCACCAATGACGGCAGGAGTACCGATCCGTCCTTGCAGGAGAAGGTGGCCGGCATCCTCGCCGAGACCGGCGAGACCTGGGTTGTCAACGGCCGTTTCAAGGGCGGCTGGATCACGCGCAGCTTCGGCCAGCCGCAAAACGGCGTCCATGCGTTGCAGATGGAACTTTCCAACCGCGGCTATATGCGTGAGCCGGACGAGAAGGGCGCGCCGGAAAACTGGCCGACGCCCTACGATCCAACCTACGCCGCTCCGATCCGCGCGACGCTGAAAACCATCCTCGAAACCGCCATTGAATGGGCTGGGCGCTGACGCGCCGCCTTATTGGAAAGGGACAATGATGAACGATCCCCGCCACAACATCCGTGAAGTGCGCGCACCCCGCGGCGACAAGCTGAACGCCCGCTACTGGACGACCGAGGCGCCGCTGCGCATGCTGATGAACAACCTCGATCCGGAGGTTGCCGAGAATCCGAACGAGCTTGTCGTCTATGGCGGCATCGGCCGGGCCGCGCGCACCTGGAACGATTTCGACCGCATTGTCGCTTCGCTGAAAACGCTCGGCGAGGACGAGACGCTGCTCGTCCAGTCCGGCAAGCCGGTCGGCGTCTTCAAGACCCATGCCAACGCCCCGCGCGTGTTGATCGCCAACTCCAACATCGTGCCGCACTGGGCGACCTGGGAGAAGTTCAACGAGCTCGATAGGAAGGGCCTGATGATGTACGGCCAGATGACGGCCGGCTCCTGGATCTATATCGGCACGCAAGGCATCGTGCAGGGCACCTACGAGACATTCGTCGAGGCCGGCCGCCAGCATTACAACGGCAACCTCAGGGGCAAGTGGATCCTGACCGGCGGTCTCGGCGGCATGGGCGGCGCGCAGCCTCTGGCGGCCGTCATGGCCGGCGCATGCTGCCTTGCCATCGAATGCAACCCTGACTCGATCGATTTCCGCCTGCGAACCCGCTATCTCGACGAGAAGGCCGAGACGCTCGACGAGGCAATGGAAATGATCGAGCGCTGGACCAAGGCCGGCGAAGCGAAGTCGGTCGGCCTGCTCGGCAACGCGGCCGAGATCGTACCGGAGATGTTCAGGCGCGGCATCCGCCCCGACATGGTCACCGACCAGACCTCGGCGCATGACCCCATCAACGGCTACCTGCCCAAGGGCTGGACGATGGCCGAGTGGCGCGAGAAGCGCAGTTCTGACCCCAAGGCAGTCGAGAAGGCCGCGCGTGCGTCGATGCGCGAGCATGTCGAGGCGATGGTTGCGTTCTGGAACGCCGGCGTTCCGACGCTCGACTATGGCAACAACATCCGCCAGGTCGCCAAGGACGAAGGTTTTGAGAACGCCTTCGCCTTCCCGGGCTTCGTGCCGGCCTATATCCGACCGCTGTTCTGCCGCGGCATCGGCCCATTCCGCTGGGCGGCGCTGTCGGGCGACCCGGAGGATATCTACAAGACCGACGCCAAGGTGCGCGAGCTGACCCCAGGCAATACGCATCTGCACAACTGGCTGGACATGGCGCGCGAGCGCATCTCCTTCCAGGGCCTGCCGGCGCGCATCTGCTGGGTTGGCCTTGGCGATCGCCACCGGCTTGGCCTCGCCTTCAACGACATGGTGGCCAAGGGCGAGCTCAAGGCCCCGGTCGTCATCGGCCGCGACCATCTTGATTCCGGCTCGGTCGCCTCGCCGAACCGCGAGACAGAAGCGATGAAGGACGGCTCCGACGCCATTTCCGACTGGCCGCTACTCAACGCCCTGCTCAACACCGCGTCCGGCGCCACCTGGGTGTCGCTGCATCATGGCGGCGGCGTCGGCATGGGCTTCTCGCAGCATGCCGGCATGGTGATCGTCGCCGACGGCACGCCCGACGCGGCAAAGCGCCTGGAGCGTGTGTTGTGGAACGACCCGGCGACCGGCGTGATGCGCCACGCCGATGCCGGCTACGACATCGCCATCCAATGTGCCAAAGAGCACCAGCTCAACCTGCCCGGCATCCTGGGCTAGGCGATGCGCATCCTTCGTGCCGCCGGCTATCGCGTCATGCCGTGGAAGAATGGCGGCGGCACGACGACCGAGATCGCGATCTCGCCCGACAGCGCCGGGCTCGACGATTTCGACTGGCGCGTCTCCATGGCCCGCGTCGAAGCCGGCGGGCCCTTTTCCAGCTTCGCCGGCATCGACCGCACGCTCTCGGTGCTGGAAGGCGAGGGGATTGTCCTCGATATTGCCGGCCAACCTCCGGCGCGGCTGACCACGGCCTCGGCGCCGCTCGCCTTTCCAGGCGACGTGCCGACCAGCGCCGCGCTGATCGGTGGCCCGATCACCGACCTCAACGTCATGACGCGCCGTGGCCGCATGTCGCACAAGGTCGACCGGCTCATGCTTTCGGAGGCCCTGAATGTTGAGTTGAGCGCCAGCACAACCTTCATCCTGTTGCTCGGCGGAGAACTCCTCGCACACGGTGAAAAACCGGTCCGGGTCTTGCCGCTGGACGCACTGATGCTCGATCGGAGTTTCACTGATCTTCGACTGGAGCCAGTTGAAGGTGCCTCACTGTTTGTGATCCGCATCGACCGGACCACCGCCAACGACTAGGCCGTTTGGCAGCCGAACGTTCAAGACGGACTTCAACGGAAGTTTGGACAATTCCGCGACAACTCGGCCCATGCCTTGTCCAATTCAGATTTCGACTGGGTGGTCTCAATTTGCCGCGCGGTGGCGTTGTCGATGAAGTTGCTTTCGGCGCGCATGACGTGGAAAGCTCCTCCTGAAGGTCGCTGGTAAAGTACGATATATCCGCAGTTCCGGTCGATCTTCTCGAACTTGGTGGCGATATCGACTGCCGCATAGACGCCCGGAAACGGGGCGTTCGTCGGGTCCTTCAGCCACGTGAATTTGAGTAGCTTCCGCTCGAGCAAGGGGCCGGCCTGAGAGCGGAACTTCTCGCTTTGCTCCACGAAAACAGTTACCGGGATGGAGGATTTGGCGGCATCATCCATCATTTCATACGCTCGTTCGGGATTGCCGTTGTCGAGCATCGAGAAGTAGTTGGCGATCGTCTGTGTCGCGTCTCGAATCGATTCTTGAGACGGTGCCCACTCCTGCGAATATGCAGGCGGGCCGCCGGTCAAAGTCAGGGCGACCAACGCTACGAATGCCATGACTGCACGCATCTGCTTACCTTCCCCCAAGGTGCCAGAGGCAATCTCGCCAATAGGCATATTTCAAACCGACAGAAGATCAACCATTAACGGCTGTTGCCAAACATGATCGCGGCGCGGGCGAATTATCGCCCGGCCCCTTGCATGTATCACGAAAAAGCCCGAATCCTTACCCTGATCCAATCAGGGGCGGAGAGCGAGGGGCGTTCGCCCATTGAGTTGTCGAAAGGCACGCCCCTGTCGTGGTGCGCAGAACAAACTTTCGGCCGATCAGTCATGCAACCAATTGCAATTGAACCGGTTTTAGGGCCATTGCCGTGGCGGTGACGCCGCATTGCGCCCGCCTTACGGAATTTTCAATGAACATTCAGACGACCCCGAACAAGATCGAACAGACAAGCGCCGGCTTCCCGGCGGTGACTGAAGCTCCGATACGCTCCAACTTCCTGCCTGAGGATCGGCTGCGCGCCTTGGGCGTGGCGCTCGCCAAGGGCGAGGTCAAGGACCTGTTCGGCCTCGCCCCTTTCGAGTTCCAGGCCCGGATCCGCGACAGCGCCAAGAAGATTCTCGAAGTTTACCGCTCGACGAACGCCGCCCAGGCCAAGGGCGAGACCATCACGCCGGCCGCGCAATGGCTGCTCGACAACAACTATCTGGTCGAGGAGACCATTTTCCAGGTCAAGCGCGACCTGCCCCGCCGCTTCTACCGGCAACTGCCGACGTTGACGCTGGGCGACGGGACCGTTTTGCCGCGCGCCTTCGTCGTTGCCTGGAGTTATGTCGAGCATTCCGACAGCTCGGTCTCGGCCAACATGTTTAAGGCCATCGTCGAGGGCTTCCAGTCGGTCGAGCCTATGAAGATCGGCGAGCTCTGGGCGCTGCCCTCGCTGCTGCGCTTCGTGCTGATCGAGAACCTGCGCCGCATCGCCGTGCGCGTCGATCGCACCAGGCAGATGCGGCACATCGCCAACGAGGTTGCCGACCGGGTTCTCGCCACTGACGACAATGCCGACCGCACCAGGATTCTGTCCAACTACAGCGCGCATGCGCAGGACACCACTTTCGCCACCCAGCTGCTCTACCGCCTGCGCGACGGGTCGCAGAACGCTGGCCGCGCGTTGGAATGGCTGGAAGGCGAGTTGGAAAAGACCGGCTCCGACGCCGAGGAGATCATCATCTCCGAGCATCAGACGCTGTCCAGCGGCAACGTCACCACCGGCAACATCATCCGCGGCCTGCGCCTCATCAACGACGTTGACTGGACGGTCTGGTTCGAGGGCGTCAGCCGCATCGACACGTTGCTGCGCGAGCGCACGGATTTTGCCGATCTCGACTTCTTCTCGCGCGACCAGTACCGCACCGCGATCGAGCAACTGGCTCGGCGTTCGGACCTTTCCGAATTCCGCGTCGCCGAAAAGGCGATCGAGCTCGCCGGCCATACGCCCGGCGTCACCGATGCGTCCGGCGTGCCCGAAACCGCCGACCCGGCCGTGCATACCGATGTCGGCTTCTTCCTGGTCGGACCCCGCCGGCAGGAGCTGGAGAAGGCGATCGGCTACCGGCCGCCTTTCTATGTGACCTTCAAGCGCGGCTTTGCCAGCGCCGGCTGGCTGGGCATCGTGGTGCCGGTCTTCCTGTTGACGGCGCTGTTGCTGATGCTGTCGGGAAGGGCGCTCGCCAATCTCGGCCTTTCGGTGGAATCGATCACGCTGATGCTGGCGCTGTTCGCGGTGCCGGCGAGCGAAGGCGCTCTGGCCTTCTTCAACACCGTGGTTGCGTTGTTCCTGAAGCCAACCAGGCTGGTCGGCTACGACTACAACAAGCACGGCATCCCGGCCCAGGCGCGCACGCTGGTCGTGGTGCCTTCGCTGATCGGCTCCCGCGACGATGTCGAGGAGAATATCCGCAACATCGAGGTGCATCACCTCGCCAACACCGGCAAGGAAATCCATTTCGCCCTTTTGTCCGACTGGCCGGATTCCAAGACCGAGATCGACGCCGCCGACATCGAGATCCTGCAATATGCCCGCGACGAGATCGCCAGGCTCAATGCCCGCTATCCGTCGGAAGGCTCGCCGCGCTTCTACCTCCTGCATCGCCGTCGCCTCTACAATCAGGCGCAGGGCTGCTGGATGGGCTGGGAGCGCAAGCGCGGTAAGCTGCATGAGCTGAATCTTCTCCTGCGCGGCGACAGCGACACCACCTTCCTGCCGCTCGACGTGCCGTTGCCGGAAAAGGTCGTCTATGTGATGACGCTCGACGCCGACACGCGCACCACGCGCGATGCGGTTTCGAGCCTGGTCGGCAAGCTCGCCCATCCGCTGAACCGCCCGCATTTCGATCCGGTCAAGCGCGTCGTCAGCGCCGGCTACACCATCCTGCAGCCACGCATCACCGCTTCGCTGACCAGCGGCGACGATGCCTCCTTCTTCCAGCGCGTATTCTCGGCCAATCGCGGCCTCGACCCCTATGTGTTCGCCGTCTCCGACGTCTATCAGGATGTCTTCGGCGACGGCTCCTTCACCGGCAAGGGCCTTTACCATGTCGACGCGTTCGAGGCGGCGCTGAAGAACCGCATCGACGAAAACACCATTCTCAGCCACGACCTGCTGGAAGGCGCGCTCGCGCGGGCCGCGCTGGTGACGGATGTTGAGCTGGTCGAGGATTATCCGACCCGCTACTCGGTCGACGCCTCGCGCCATCACCGCTGGGCGCGCGGCGACTGGCAGTTGCTCGGCTACATATTCGATCCGCGCTCCGGCGTGCCCGCGCTGTCGCGCTGGAAGATGGTCGACAATCTGCGCCGCTCGCTGACCCCGATCTTCTGGGTCATGGCCTGCGTCGCCGGCTGGACGCTGCTGCCTTTCACCCAGGCCGCTCAGTGGCAGGCCCTGATGATCCTCAGCCTGTTCATGGCGCCGACCTTCGACATCGTGAACGGCATTCTGCCCAACAGTGGTGACCAGACCCCGCGCGGCCATTTTTCGGCGCTTGCGCGCGACACCGTGTTCGGCACGGCGCTTGTGGCGCTCAAGGTGCTCCTGATGGCGCATCTGGCCTGGATGATGGGCGACGCCATCATACGCACCATATACCGCCTTTTCGTCAGCCGGCAGAACCTTCTGGAGTGGCGCACCGCTTCGCAGGCAGCCAAGGGCGGGAACGATCTCGGCGCTTATTATGGCATGATGTATGGCGCGGTGATCATCGGCGTCGTCGGCCTGGCCATTCCGGTGCTGGCCGATTCCACCGGCGCCTTCGTCGCCTTCTTCTTCGCAATCTTCTGGATCGCTTCGCCCGCCGTCGCCTGCTGGATCAGCCGTTCGGCCGAAACCGAGGACAGGCTGCGCATCTCGACCGCCGACATCCAGGTGCTGCGCACCTTTGCGCGCCGCACCTGGCATTATTTCGAGACCTTCGTCACGCCCGAGCAGCACCACCTGCCGCCGGACAATTTTCAGGAGAGCCCGGCGCCGGTCGTGGCGCCGCGCACCTCGCCGACCAATATCGGCGTCTATCTGCTCTCGGTGGTTTCTGCGCGCGACTTCGGCTGGATCAGCCTGTCGGACGCCATCACCCGCATCGACGCCACCATGACGACGATCGAGAACATGCCGCGCGATCGCGGCCATCTCTACAACTGGTATGACACGACGACGCTGAAGCCGCTCTATCCGCTTTATATCTCGGCGGTCGACAGCGGCAATCTCGCCGGCCATCTGGTCGCGGTGGCGGCGTCCTGCGCCGAATGGGCTGAGGCGCCCTCCGTGCATCTGCAGGGGGATTTCGAAGGCATCATCGATACCGTCACCATCCTTGACGAAAGTCTGGACGAGCTGCCGGACGACCGCAGGCAATTGCGGCCGCTGCGCCAGCGCCTGGCCGACCGTCTGGACGGCATGCGCCGCGCGGTCGCCACCATCAAGGCGCAGCCCGAGATGGCGTCGATCCGCACCATCAACCTTGCCGTGCTGGCGGGCGAGATCCGCAAGCTCGCGACCGCCATCCACACCGAGGCGGCGTCGCCGAAAAGCGATGTCATCGCCGACTGGGCGGCGCGTCTGGAGGCAACCTGCGAGGCGCATGTGCACGATTCGCACAATGACGAGAGCGCCGTCGCCGCGCTGCGCGCCAAGCTGCTAGCCTTGCGCGAGCGCTGCCGCCGCTATGCCTTCGAAATGGATTTCTCCTTCCTCATGCGGCAGGAGCGCAAGCTTCTCTCGATCGGCTACCGTGTCGAGGACCGCCAGCTCGACGAGAGCTGCTATGACCTGCTCGCCTCCGAGGCGCGGCTCACCAGCCTGTTCGCCATCGCCAAGGGCGACCTGCCGACCGAGCATTGGTTCCGCCTGGGACGGCCGATCGTCGAGATCGGCTTCCAGGGCGCGCTGATGTCCTGGTCGGGCTCGATGTTCGAGTACCTGATGCCGCCGCTGGTCATGAAGGAGCCGCAGGGCTCGATCCTCAACCAGACGAGCAAGCTCATCGTCAAACGCCAGATCCAGTATGCGCGTTCCAAGAATGTGCCGTGGGGCATTTCGGAGGCGGCCTACAACGCCCGCGACCGAGAGCTCACCTATCAGTACACCAATTTCGGCGTGCCCGGCCTTGGCCTCAAGCGAGGTCTTGGGCAGAACACCGTTATCGCGCCCTACGCGACGATCCTGGCGGCGCAGTTCAGCCCGCGTGAGGCGGTGCAAAACCTGCAGCGGCTGCGCTCGATAGGCGCGCTCGGCCGCCACGGCTTCTACGACGCGGTCGATTTCACGCCGCAGCGTGTGCCCGAAGGCACCGACCACGCCGTGGTGCAGAACTACATGGCGCATCATTCCGGCATGTCGATAGCGGCGGTCGCCGATGCTATCTTCGAGGGCCGGCTGCGCGAGCGCTTCCACAGCGATCCGGTGATCGAGTCGGCCGAGCTTCTGTTGCAGGAGAAGGCGCCGCGCGACATTCCGACCGCGACCGTCCGGACGGAAGCCGACGAGCGCTCCAAGGACGAGACCGAGACCGAGAGCCCGGACAGCCGCGTCATCCTCGACCCGATCAAGGCGTTGCGGGCGACCAACGTCATGTCCAACGGTCGCTATTCCGTCATGGTCACCGCGACCGGCTCCGGCTACAGCCGCTTCGGCGAGCTTGCCGTCACCCGCTGGCAGCCGGATCCGAGCGAGGATCGCCTCGGCTCCTACATTTTCCTGCGCGACACGGCGACTGGCGACTGGTGGTCGGCCACCGCCGAGCCGAAGCGCGCCGAGGGCGAACGCGTCCAGACGCTGTTTGCCGACGACAAGGCGAGCTTCACCAAGACGGTGGGTTCGCTGCGCACCGAAGTCGAATGCATTGTCATTTCCGAGGGCAATGGCGAGGGTCGCCGCATCACTCTCTACAATGACGGCGCGACCGACCGGCATATCGAAGTGACCTCCTTTGCCGAGCTGGTGCTTGGCAACGAAGCCTCGGACAACGCGCATCCGGCGTTCTCCAAGATGTTCGTGGAGACCGAGATCGCGCCCAACAACGGCGCGATCTTCGCCACGAGGCGCAAGCGCGACAAGAACGATCCCGACCTCACCATGGTGCATTTCGTCACCGACCCGTCGGGCCCGTCGCGCGATGCCGAGGCCGAGACCGACCGGCGCGCCTTCATCGGCCGCGGCCGCACGATTGCCGATGCCATTGCCTTCGATCCGGGCGTCAGGCTTTCCGGCAGCCAGGGCTTCACGCTCGATCCCGTGGCGGCGCTGCGCCGCCAGGTGCGAGTGCCGGCCAACAAGAAGATCTCGCTGACCTTCTGGACGGCTGTCGGCGCCAATCGCGAGGAGCTCGACGAGGCGATCGCCCGCCTCGACCACCAGGAGAGCTTCGCCCGCCAGGCGATGCTCGCCTGGACGCGCAGCCAGGTGCAGACGCGCCACCTTGGGCTCAGCCTCACCGACGCTGCCAATGTCCAGAAGCTGGCGCGCTACCTGATCTATCCCGATCCGTTCCTGCGCCTGCCGGCGGATTCGATCGCGTCGGGCCTCGGCCGCCAGTCGAGCCTCTGGCCGACCAGCATTTCGGGCGACTTCCCGATCTTCCTCGTGCGCATCGGCGACGTCGCCGACCTCGAGATCGTGGCCCAGGCGCTGCGCTTCCAGGAATACATGCGGGCGCGCGGCATGATGATCGACTTTGTCGTGGTCAACGAGCAGGCGTCCTCCTACGTGCAGGACCTGCAGCGCGCGGTGGAGACGCTGTGCGAGAACAGCCGCCTGCGCGGCCGGGAGCTGGGACCCCGCCAGCACATCTTCGCGGTGCGCCGCGACCTCATGGACGAGCCGACCTACAAGACCCTGTTGTCGGTCGCGCGGGTCGCTTTGCATACGCGCAACGGCACGATCTTCGACCAGCTCGAACGCGCCGAGACCGCGGCCCTCCAGGCCCGCGATGCCTTGCTTCAGACGGAAGGCGCAACGCCGCGCGAGCCCGCTCCGCCGCTCCCCTTGCCGGTGCGAGCGAGCCAGGCCGGCCGCGACATTGCCGCCGACGGCAGCGGCCTCAGCCTCTGGAACGGCTTTGGCGGCTTCGAGGGCGACGGCCGCCACTATGTGACGCGGCTGACCGGGCGGCGTTCCACGCCGCAGCCCTGGATCAACGTCATCTCGAACGCTTCCTTCGGCTTCCATGTCTCGGCCGAGGGCGCCGGCTTCACCTGGAGCCGCAACAGCCGCGACTACCAGTTGACGCCCTGGTCGAACGATCCGGTCTCGAACCGGCCGGGCGAGGGCTTCTATGTTTTCGATATCGCCAGCGGCAAGGCTTTCTCGCCGATGGCGGCGACGGTTCGCGACCCGTCGATGACGTATGAGACCTGGCACGGCCAGGGCTTCTCGACGTTCCGCTCACGGCGCGGCCCATTGTCGATGGATCTGACGCAGGTGGTTGACCCGGCCGATCCGGTGAAGATCACCCGGCTGCGCATCCAGAATTCCGGCTCCGTGCCGGCGCGGCTGCGCGTCTATGCCTATGCCGAATGGGTGCTGGGCGGCCACCGCTCGCGCACCGCGGCGACCATCGTGCCTTCCCGGGATCCAGCGACCGGCTCCATGCTGGCGCAAAACCCCTATGGGCTCGATTTCGGCGACCGCGTCGCCTTCCTCGCGGCAAGCCATCCAGTGCATTCGGTGACCGCCGACCGCTCCGAATTTATCGGCAGGCACGGCACGACGGAATATCCTCAGGCCGTGCTCGGCGGGCTCGCGCTGTCCGGTCGTGTCGAGGCGGGCGACGACCCCTGCGCGGTTCTGGCCAGCGACATCGACATTCCTGCTGGCGGCGACGTCACGCTCGCGTGGCTGCTTGGCGACGCGGCCACGCCCGCCGAGGCCAGCGCGCTGGTGCAGACCCATCGCGGCAAGGATTTCGATCAACGCCTGGCCGACAATGAAAAGGCCTGGCGCGGCTTCCTCGACACCATTCAGGTCCAGACGCCCGACGAGGCCATGAACGCCATGGTCAACCATTGGCTGCCTTACCAGAGCCTGGCCTGCCGCATCCGCGCGCGCTCGGCCTTCTACCAGGCCAGCGGCGCCTTTGGTTTCCGCGATCAGTTGCAGGACACGCTGGCCCTGCTGGCGCACGACCCGCAGCTGGCGCGCGACCAGATCCTCAACGCCGCGCGCCGTCAGTTTCCGGAAGGCGACGTGCAGCATTGGTGGCTTCCGCGCACCGACGCCGGCGTGCGCACCATGATATCGGACGACGTGGTCTGGCTGGCGCATGCGACGGCCCGCTACATCGAGGTGACCGGCGATGCCGGTATCCTCGGGGAGCAGTTGCCCTTCATCGACGGGCAGCAGCTCGGCGAAGGCGAGCATGACGCCTTTTTCACGCCGGAGATCACCAAGAGCACCGCGCCGCTCTATGACCATTGCGCGCGGGCGCTTGATCTAGCGATCGAGCGAAGCAGCCCTGCCGGGCTGCCGCTGATCCTCGGCGGCGACTGGAACGACGGCATGAACCGCGTCGGCGAGGGCGGCAAGGGTGAGAGCGTGTGGCTGGGCTGGTTCCTGTTGAAGACGCTCAACGATTTCGCCCCCGTCGCCAGGGGACAGGGCGACGCCAAGCGGGCGCAAGCCTGGGCCAACCATGCGGATGTGCTCAAGCGAGCCTTGGAAAGCACCGCCTGGGACGGCCAATGGTACCGGCGCGGCAGCTTCGATGACGGCACGCCGCTCGGCTCGCGCAGTTCCGACGAGTGCAAGATCGACTCCATCGCCCAGTCCTGGAGCGTGCTGTCGGGCGGGGGCGATCCCGCGCGTTCGACAACGGCCATGGACCAAGCGACCGAAATGCTGGTGGATGACGAACTCAAGATCGTCAAATTGTTCACGCCGCCCTTCTCGAAGAGCGAGAAGGATCCCGGTTATATCAAGAGCTATCCGCCGGGCGTGCGCGAGAATGGCGGCCAGTACACCCATGCCGCCACCTGGTTCGTGATCGCGCTGGCGGAAATGGGCCGCACCGACGAGGCCTATCGCTGCTTCTCGATGTTGAACCCGGTCAATCACGCCTCGGACGAAGCGGCGGCGGAACATTACCGCGTCGAGCCCTATGTCGTGGCCGCCGACATCTATTCCGGCGAAGGCAAGGGCGGTCGAGGCGGCTGGACCTGGTATACTGGCTCGGCAGGCTGGCTTTATCGCGCTGCGGTTGAAGGCATCCTCGGCATCGAGCGCCGCGGCAAGGAGATCACGTTTAAGCCGAAGCTGCCTGGCCACTGGGACGGCTACGCCGCCACACTCAAAATGTTCGGCGGCGAGATCAAGCTTAGCGTGATCCGCGACAAAAAGACCAAGTCGATCTCGCTGGAAGTCGACGGTTCGAAGAAAAAGTCGACCTCTTTTGAGCCGAAAGCCGGTGAGAAGACCGAGGTCGTCGTAAGAATTCCTGCGTAAAATCAACAACTTGTTCGAGCGGCCGCGCACTTTTCAGGGTGCGCGGCCGATCGGCGCTTTTACTTGACCGGCGTTTCGCGCCCGTGCCGCGGCCTTTCCTTCAGCGCATGCTAAACAAGCGGCGTGTGACTAAAAATGTGGCAGCGGGGGCCAAGTGCCATTATTTTGCCGCAAGGCTGACATTTCACCTTTTATCTCAAACCGTTAGGTGATCACGTCAGATTTCGTACCGTCGTTATCTTTTGTTCGCTAAATGGGAACGGAGGGGATAGACGGGGCATTGTTTCGCGACACGTTAACCGATACGTGTCAGGAAATGGTGCGGTGCACAATACCGGCATTGAGCACAGACAAGAGTTTGGCGGAGTAGCTGAAGTGTCACTTCTGCAGATCTACTTTAGAGCGCTGGGTTATCTGGCGGCCGACAAGAAGCGCGTCGCGCTGATATGTGGCGCCAATGTCGCGCTTGCGGCGATCGCAATCCTCGAGCCGATCCTGCTGGGCCGCGTGATCGGTGCCATCTCCGAAAAAGGCCCCGTGTTTTCGACACTCGCCGCGTGGGCCGCCATAGGGGCCTTCAACGTCGTCGCCTTCGTGCTTGTGGCGCGCGGCGCCGACCGTTTCGCCCACGCCCGCCGCTCGGAAGTGCTTTGCCAGTCCTTTGAGCGCGTGATCACGATGCCGCTTGCCTGGCATCATCAGCGCGGCACGTCGAATTCGCTGCACACGCTGCTGCGCGCCGTCGAGACCCTGTTCAGCCTATGGCTCGAGTTCATGCGCGTGCATTTGTCCACCGCCATCGCGCTGGTGCTGCTTGTGCCGACCGCGCTCGCCATGGATATCCGCATGTCGGTCGTGCTGCTCGGCCTGGGCGTTCTTTACGTCGGCATCGGGCGCATCGTGATGCGCCGCACCAAGTCGGGGCAGACCGCTGTCGAACGCCACTATCATACCGTCTTTGCCCATGTGACCGATAGCGTCAGCAACGTCGCCGTGCTGCAGAGCTACAACCGCATCGGCCACGAGACCGCGACGCTGAAGCGTTACGTCAAGGACCTGCTCGACGCGCAGAACCCGGTGCTCGACTGGTGGGCGATCGCCAATGCGCTGAACCGTCTGTCATCGACCATCTCGATGATGATCGTGCTCTCGATTGGCGCTTATCTCGTCACCCGGGGCGAGCTTCGCGTCGGCGACGTGGTGGCCTTCACCGGCTTTGCCGGAATGCTGATCGCCCGTCTCGACCAGATGTCGGCCTTCACCACACAGATTTCCGAGGCCCGCGCCAAGCTTGAGGATTTCTATCGCCTCGAGGACTCGGCTGCCGAGACCGCCGAGCCGGACGGCCTCCGCGAGCTCGCCAACGTCACCGGCCATGTGCGCTTCGAGGACGTCAGCTTCGAATTCCCGAATTCCGGCCATGGCATCGAGAATGTGTCGTTCGAGGTCAAGGCTGGTCAGACGGTCGCCATCGTTGGCCCGACCGGCGCCGGGAAAACGACGCTCATCAATCTCCTGCAGCGCGTCTTTACGCCTTCAAGTGGCCGTATCCTGATCGACGGCATCGATACCAAGACGGTGACCCGCAAGTCGCTGCGCCATGCGATCGCCACCGTCTTCCAGGATGCCGGCCTGCTCAATCGCTCGATCGAGGACAATATTCGCGTCGGCCGCGCCGATGCGACCTATGACGAGATTCACGCCGCGGCGATCGCCGCCGCCGCGCAGGACTTCATCCTGGCCAAGAGCGGCGGCTATGACACCGTCGTCGGCGAACGCGGCGGCCAGCTCTCGGGTGGTGAGCGCCAGCGTATCGCCATCGCTCGCGCCGTGCTGAAGGATGCGCCGATCCTGGTGCTCGACGAGGCGACCAGCGCGCTCGACGTCGAGACCGAGGACCGAGTCAAGGACGCGATCGACGAACTGCGGCGCAACCGCACGACGTTCATCATCGCCCACCGCCTGACCACGGTCCGCGACGCCGACCTCGTGGTGTTCATGGACAAGGGCAAGGTGGTCGAGATGGGCGGCTTTACCGAGCTGTCACTGCGCAACGGCCGCTTCGCCGCTCTTCTGCGAGCCGGCGGTCTGCTCAACGACGAAGAGGTCCGCCGCCTGAGCCGCCCGGTCACGGAAGCGGCCTAAAGGCATGACCTTACCTTCTCCCCATGGGGAGAAGGTCGCCGCGCAGCGGCCGGATGAGGGGTGCTCCAGCTTGGCGCCCCTCTTTTGTTGCAAGGGACAAGTCTCACCTCTCATTCCTTCCAATGCCCCTCATCCGTCCGGCGCTACGCGCCGATCCACCATCTCCACCAGAGGGAAGACGGAAAGAGTGCGATTGCCCCTGACGCGTCACCGGTTTATCTAGGGCGCCATGAGCGACACCACTTCACGCTTTTCGGGCTGGGCGGATCTCGCCAACCCGACGCGCTTCGTCGGGCTGGCCGATAAGGTCATTCCCTGGCTGGCGACGCTTGCCGCGATGCTGCTCACCGGGGGCTTGTATATGAGCTTCACGGCGCCCGAGGATTTCCAGCAGGGCATCACCGTACGCATCATGTATATCCACGTTCCTTTCGCCTGGCTCGCCATGATGTGCTACACGATCATGGCGATATCGGCGCTGGGCACGCTGGTCTGGCGCCATCCGCTGGCCGATGTCGCGCTGAAGTCGGCGGCCCCGATCGGCGCAACCTTTACCGCGCTGGCGCTGATTACCGGCTCCATCTGGGGCAAGCCGATGTGGGGCACCTGGTGGGTGTGGGACGCGCGGCTGACCTCGGTCTTCGTGCTTTTCCTGATGTATCTCGGCATCATCGCGCTCACGCGTGCGCTGGATGATGCCGGCCGTGCAGCCTGGGCCGCCGCCATCATCACGCTCGTCGGCTTCATCAACATTCCGATCATCAAATTCTCGGTCGACTGGTGGAACACCCTGCACCAGCCCGCCTCGGTCTTTCGGCTCGGCGGCCCGACCATCGACCCCTCGATGCTGTGGCCGCTCGCCGTCATGGCGCTGGGCTTCACCGTTCTGTTCTTCGCCCTGCACCTGATGGCGATGCGCACGGAGATATTCAGGCGCCGCGTCACCGCGATGCGCAGAGTGGCAGCGCGGCAAGCCGAGCGTGCCTAATTCCCAGTTGCGGGGTCGCTCATCATCCCGTCTTGCCCCGCGCCGCTACCGGCAGCGTATCCAGCACCTTGTCGCCCTCGATCAGATGCACCTGGTCGAACAAATTCGTCACCACGCAGCAATGATCGGGTACGACGCGCACGCGCTCGCCGATGCGCAAGGCTGCGCCGTGCGATAGAGTCACGGTGCCGTGCTCCTCGCTGAGGCCCGTGACAAATGCGCCCGGCACGCCCAGCAACTCACCGAACTCCGGCAGTCCCAGCGTGTCCGAGGATAGCGCCTTGCTGCCGCTGTCGAGGATGGCGCGTGTGGCCGTCGGATGACTGACCACCGTGGCAAGCACCGTCAGTGCGCAGTCGTCCAGCGTGCCGACGCCTTTGGCGACCTGGTAGCGGTCGAGATAGATATAGGTGCCGGGCCGGTATTCGGTGACGACACTGTCTTCGCCAGAGCGCCACATATCCGGCGTGCCGCCGCTGGAGACGCGTTCGCATTCGAGGCCGGTCGCCGCAAGCGCATCGCGCGCGGTCTTCAGCCATGCCTCGGCTTCCGCCGCGCGCCCCGCCGCCGGATATGTCATCAGTCCGCCGAAGGAGAGCCCCTTTGCCTGATCGATGAATTTTGCCAGCGCAATCGCCTCGACCGGGCTCTGCACACCGCAGCGCCCCATGCCTGTGTCGCACTCGACCAGCACCGAGAGCGGATGGCCGGCATCGGTGAAGGTGGCGGCAAGCCCTTCCAGCGTTTCATGGCTGTCAGCAGTGACCGACAATGTCACGCGGCCATGCAGAGCCTTCAGCCGCTGCAGCTTGGCGCGTCCCAGTATGTTGTAGGGCAGGAAAATGTCCTCCAGCCCGGCATCGGCCATTACCTCGGCCTCGCCGATCTTCTGGCAGGTGATGCCGACCGCGCCCGCCGCGACCTGCTTCTTCGCCCAGTAGGGCAGCTTGTGGGTCTTGATATGCGGCCTGAGCTTCAATCCATGCGCGTCGGCATGCGCCTGGGCGCGTCTGATGTTGGCTTCGGCGCGGGCCGCGTCGATAAGGATCGCCGGCGTGTCGAGGTCGTCTATGCTGGGCATGAAATCACCATTCAAAGCATGTCTTCCGAAATTGTGAGCCTGTTTCGGAACAAGGACATGCGCAAAAATCGAAAAGGACCTGTTGGGTTTATGGTCCCGATCCGGCCGTATGTCACGGGGCCAGAGCCGCGGGTTTGCGTCGACAGCGGACCGGCATTGGGCTATTCGGATGGCAGATTTTCAGCAAGGCATCGGCCCGAGGAGGACACCCATGAAGCGCTCCAAGATCAACGACATCATCCGCGAAGCCGATGCCTTCATCCGCTCCTTCGGCTATATCATGCCGCCCTTCGCCTATTGGTCGCCGGAAGAGATGAGGGCGCACAAGGCCGACTCCCCGGCCATCTTCACCTCGCGCCTTGGCTGGGACATCACCGACTACGGCCAGGAGAAGTTCGACGAGCTCGGCCTGTTCCTGTTCACCGTGCGCAACGGGCGCTACGAGGACATGAAGCTCGGCATGGGCATGCTCTATGCCGAGAAGATCATGATCTCGCGCAAGGACCAGCTTTCGCCGATGCACCGCCACAACATCAAGGCCGAGGACATCATCAACCGCGGCGGCGGCAAGCTGGTGCTGGAACTGTTCATGCATGATCGCGACGGCGGCATCGACCCGAAGGCTGAGGTCTCGGTGCCGGTCGACGGCACCATCACCAGATTGCCGGCGGGCGGCCTGCTGAAGCTCGATCCCGGCCAGAGCGTCACGCTGCTGCCCGGCGTCTGGCACGCCTTCTGGGCAGAGGGCAAGGATGTGCTGATCGGCGAGGTCTCAACGGTCAATGACGACCTCACCGATAACGTGTTCCGCGAGCCGATCGGCCGCTTCTCCAACATCGACGAGGACGTCGCGCCGCTGCACCTCCTGGTGTCGGATTACGAGAAGTGGGTGGGGTAGGTCGACAGCGCCTGGTTGCGCCAGCTACCGCGCATACTTGTCCGCTTTGCGGTTCCCAAGCAGCAGCTTGCGCTCCAGATGCGCGCGAAGCTCGCCGTAATAGGCGCTGAGAAAAGCCTTTGAATCGACCGGCTCGACCCTGGCGCCGATCTTGCGGCCGATCGTCTCCGCCACCGCTTTGAGCGCCGAATAATCGTCGCGGCGCAGCACTTCCTCGAGCTTCTGCAGCTCGGCGATGCCGTAGGCGTCGAGCTGCGCGGGGCTGAACAGGAAGCGGGCCGCGAGTGGGTCCTTGCGCAGCGAGAGGTCCTCGACCAGCGCCACTTTCGGCGCCTCGACCACCCAGGTGCCCGCGAGCAGGTCGCCGATCCGCAGCCGGTCGCGGTTGAAGAGCGGGAAGAGCGAGAACAGCAGCGCCCAGACCAGGCCGAAGATGGTGGTCAGCGTGTCGGCGACATCGGCGCTGGCGCGCGCGGCGAGGATCGACAGCGGCAGGAAGACCTCGATCTCGCGCATCAGGTTGCGCGCGATGACCTGGTCGAGCGTGAGGCCCGCGCCGCTGCGCGACGCCACCCTGACTCCAACCATGCGCTTGCCCGGCGTGGCTGCCCGCCGTCCCGCCTCGAAGGCGATGAAATAGACGTTGCGCAGGAAGAAAATGAAGATGATCCAGACGATGAACAGCGGTTCGGCGTCCCTCACGCCAAGCCCGCCAAGGCCGAACAGCGCGACAAGGCTGACCACGACCGCCGCCACGATGATGATCACCACGTCGAGTAGGAATCCGGAAGCGCGGGTGCCGGCGTCCGCGAGCTTCACCCTGAGGTCGACGCCCTCCGGCGTCACCAGCGGACGGATCAGCGCTGCCGGGTCCTTGGCCTTCGCTGCCCTAGCGGTCGCCATGCCGCACCATCCGGAACAGGTAGAAATAACAGATCCAAAAAGCCAGCATGCCGCCGCCGATTGAGTAGCGGGCGGCGTCGCTGGTGATCGTCTGCCTGCCGATGCCTTCCAGCAAGCCGGCAAAAAGCAGCATCACCGTGACGCCGATCATGGCGGTCGCCGCGATGCGCCCGGCCCGGGCGGCGGCCGCCATGCGGGTCAGCTCGCCGGGAAAGGCGATGCTGGTGCCGATGCGCATGCCGGCAGCACCCGCGATGGCGATGGCGAACAGCTCCGTCGTGCCGTGGATCGAAAGCCAGCCGCCGAGCGCGAAGCCCAGGCCCTTGGCGGCATAGATCTGGAAAATTGCGCCGAGCATGCAGCCATTCATCAGGATGATCAGCACGCTCGGCACGGCGAAGGCGAAACCCAGCGCGAAGGCCAGGATCGAGACCTGCGTGTTGTGGGTGAAGAGATAGGCGGCAAAGCCCGACAGAAAATGGTCGCCGCCGCCGTAAAGCACGGCCCGCAGCGTGTCGGCCGACGAATCCGGGTTGCGCCCGCCCGCCAGGCTCGGCGCGATGATGGCGTCATACCAGCGCTTGTCGGAAGCGACCAGCCAATAGCCGGCGATCGCGCCGATGACCGTCAGCGCGACCGACGTCCACACCTCGCGCCATAGGTCGCGGATCGCTGCCGGCCAATCGTGCAGGAAGAAGTCGCCGATGCGCGTCCTTAAGGATCGCCGCGCGCCGTAGAGATAGAAATAGCCGCGCAGGCACAGCGCCTCGAGATAGGAAATCAGCGCGCTGTCGAGCGAGGTCGCGCGCGCCACCGAAAGCGACGACAACGCCGAACGGTAGAGCAGGGGCAGCGATAGCAGCTCGTCCTCCGAGAGCGCGCGCGGCGCTCGCTTCTCGACGCGCGCCAGCAGCGCCTCGAAGGCCTTCCAGTCGGCTTCCCGCTCCTGGCGGAAGCTTGCCAGCGACTGGCGAACCGCATCGGTGCCGGCCAACAGCGTCATAAGAGGTTCTCCTCCTTGAGCTGGATATAGCGTTCGACCAGAGCCGGGCCGAGCCGCTGGTGGTCGGCCTCGATGACATGCGCGCCAAGCAGCCTGAGCCTGCCGATCACCACCTGCCGCTGCCGCAACAGGTCGCCGGCGGTGACGGAGCGGGCGACATCCTCCGGCGTTTCCGGCGACATGTCGCAGAGCGTCTCGAGTTCCACATCCTTCATCAGCATGAACAGCACCAGATGCCGCTCGGTCAGCCGGCCGACGGTGCGCAGCATCAGCTCGGCGCTGATCGGGTCGACGAAATCCGTGAAGACGATGACCAGCGAGCGCCGGTCGAGCCTGGCCGAAAGCGTAGTGAGAGCCAAGGTGAAATTGGTCTCCTCGGTGGAATAATCGATCTCGGCTGCACGCTTCTGGATCATGGTAAAACTTGGCGAGCCGCGCACCGCGCCGCTGGAGACGCGCGGCCTGGCGTCGAAGGAGAACAGGCTGACGAGATCGCCGCCCTTGAGCGCGATGAAGGCCGACAGAAGTGCGGCCGTCACGGCGCGGTCGACCTTGGGCACGCCATCGACCGGCTCGCACATCAGGCGGCCGCTATCGATCGCCAGAACGATGTTGTTGTTCTCCTCGATGCGGAATTCGCGTGCCAGAAGCTTGCCGTGGCGGGCGCTGCGCTTCCAGTCGATCATGCGCCGACCCATTCCGGGCTGGTAGTCCTTCAGCGCCTCGAACTCGCGGCCCTGGCCGGCACGCTTCTGCGCGTGGCCGTCGGCAAGGGCCGAGCGCTGCAGGAGCGTGATCGCCTCGTCGCGCGCGCTGCTGACGTCGGGCAGTACCGCGACCTTTCGGTCGACCGGCAGGATGACCTGGTTCCACACCAGCCCGAACGGGCCCTGCCAGCGCAACCAGAGCCGGTCGAAGCTGGCGATGCCGCGCCGGATCGCCTCGAACTCGAGGTCGAGCGTACCGCCATTGGCCGGCAGCGCGCCGCCGGTGCCCGCCACCGGCTGCAGCCGCTGATCGTGCCCGACCCGCGCCTGCAGGCGGCGCAGCTTTGCCCTGACATCTGCCGCGATATGCAGCGTGAAGCGCCCGCCGACGCCAACCTGCGGCGGCGCGATCAGCGTGGCATTGAGCGAGGCGCGGCCGCGGCCGGCCGCCGCATCCGCCGCGACGAAGGCCAGCAGCACACAAATCCACAGCAAGCCGAGATACCAGACAGAGGGCAGCGCGAGCGCGATCAGGAAGGCGGGGATTGCCCCCGCCGCCGCCGCCCAGACCGCTCTGCCGCTCGGATAGATCAACGCGGCGCTTCCGTATGGTCGACGAGGTCGGAGACGATCTGCTCGACCAGCCGCCCGTCGATCTGCGCCGCCGGCGAAAGCACGACGCGGTGGCGCAGCGCCGGAACGGCCAGCGCCTTGACGTCGTCCGGAATGACATAGTTGCGGCCGTCGAGTGCAGCCCTGGCGCGCGCTGCCCGGGCCAGCATGGCGCCAGCGCGCGGACTGGCGCCGACTTCGAGGTCCGGGCTTTCGCGCGTGCCGCGCACGAGCGCGGCGATATAGCCGACGACATCGTCGACCAGCATGACGTCGCCCACCGTGGCCAGTGCCGCTTCCAGCGCCTTGCGGTCGGTCCGCGCCTTGATGCCGTATTGCTCGATGTCGTGCGAGGCCGAGCCGCCGCCGTGATTGACGATGATGGCGCGCTCTTCCGCGAGGTCCGGATAGCTCACCCGATGCTTGAACAGGAAGCGGTCGAGCTGCGCTTCGGGCAGCGGATAGACGCCCTGATGCTCGATCGGGTTCTGTGTCGCCACCACCATGAAATTCCGGCCGAGCGGATGCGTGGTGCCGTCGAAGGTGACGGCGTGCTCCTGCATGGCTTCGAGCAGGGCTGCCTGCGTCTTCGGCGGCGTGCGGTTGATTTCGTCGGCAAGCAGAAGGTCGCAGAAAATCGGGCCGCGCGTCAGCGTGAACTGCCCGGTCTGGAAATTGTAGATATTGGAGCCGACGATGTCGCCGGGCATCAGGTCCGGCGTGAACTGGATGCGGCCATAGGCAACGCCCAGCGCCTGCGCGAAGCAGCGCGCCGTCATGGTCTTGGCGGTGCCAGGCGGTCCCTCGAGCAGGATATGGCCGCCGGCGAACAATGCCGTCAGCATCAGATCGACGGTATCGTGCTGCCCGGTGATTGCTTTCGCCACTTCCTCCCTGATCGCGTTCGCCAGGGTCTTCACTTCATCGACGTTCACCGAGCCTCCTTGCCGTCCAGTCATGCAGTTGTTCGGCTGCTTCATGCATTGCGGCCAGATTGTTGGATTCGTTCGCTGCCTTGAAGCGCCGGGTGAAGCCATGCGCCTCGTCTTTGTCGCGGGAATCGAGCCAGCGGTCGAGCGCTTCGCCCTGCAGCCCGTGTGGGGCGCCGAGCAGTGCGCCGGCGCGCTGACGCACCAGCGTCGCATAGCGGTCGCCAAGCCCTGCCAGCCGCCCGGCGCGCCTGAGCAGCATCGCCGTGGTGTCGACCAGCGCCCGCTTGCCGAAGGCGATGGCGCGGCCTTCCGCGCGCGGCGGGCCGAAGCGGCCGAGCCCGTGCAGGAAGGCGAGCGCGGCCGCGACCAGCACCGACAGGGTCAGCGCCAGGAAGGGCGGCTCGACCAGAAGCTTGGCGAGATCGTATGTCTGGCCGATGCCGTGCAGCGCCAGGTCGAACATGACGGCGCCCTGGGCAGGCTCCAGCATGGCGATCATGTCGAGCGCGGCGGCTGCCGTTTGCTCGTCCTTCAGCCCGGCATTGTTGATGAAATCGGGATCGGTGAGGATGTAGAAGGGTTCGTTGTCGAGCTCGGTCAGGATAGCCCTGCCGTCGCCGGCCGCGATCAGCGGATTGTCGTCCGGAACCCATTGCAATTCCTCCGGCGCGGGCACCATGCGGCCGGCGATGTTGATCTGCGAGAGCGTGTTCTTTGCCTCGCCGAGCTTCGCCTTGGCGATGCGGCCGAGCCAGTCGTTGACGACCGAGTTCGGCAACCGCTCGATTTTCGTTTCCCAACCCTCCCGGCCAGGCAAGGGCATGGTCTGCCATTTCGGCAGCACGAAGAGCGTGTCCTTGCCCGAGCGCAGCTTGATCAGGCGATCGAGCGCGGACGGGTCGCTGCCCGGCGCGATGGTGACGACGAGCAGGAAGGTCGACGCCAACGGGGACTCCAGGTCCTTCTCGCCCCGTTCCATCGGCGGCGCCTGTCCGTTGGTGAGCTTCAGCCATTCGACAAGCCCTGCATAGCCGGTGCCGCCTTTCGAAAAAGGCGTGCCGCCACCTTCGGGTTCGCGGAAATCAGGGGCATAGGTGGACAAAAGGAAGAACCCGGCCGCCGCCAGCAGGCTGGCGAAAATGCCCCAGAACAGGGTTCTGCGGCTGAACGGTTCCTGCTCTGCTTCCGTCGCCGCCGCGCTCATGCCCAGGCATCCCGGAAGGCGAAACGCTCATAGGCGCCGCGCGCCTGCCGCCAGCCCTCGGCGCCGACGGGACGGCGGGCAAACAAGGCTGCCTCGACGATGCGTGCCATCTCGCTGAAGGCGGCGCGGGGCCGGGTGGGGATGGAACCGGCGGCGGCAATATCGCGCGCGGTCAGCGACGGGCGCAGGAAATCGGGCAGTCGGGTGGCGATGTCGGCGACGCTGCGGCGCAACAGAAGATGCACCGCCTCGTCATATTCGCCGCGCGCGGCGAGCGCATCCGCCTCGGAGAGCAGGATCTGCGCCGCGCCGGCATCCGGGCGCCACTCTTCGTTCGCTTCGGTCTCTTCGCGTTTCCCCCGCCACGGCAGGCGCCAGGCGACGCCTTTCGCCTCGAGGAAAAGCAGGAAGGCAATGATCGCGACGCCAATGATCACCGCGCCCCAGAACAGGTAGATCATATAAGGGCCAAGCTTGGCCAGGCCATCTAGAAACGGCTTCAGCCATTCAGGCGGCTCGGGCCGTACATAGGACGGCAGCCCGAACTGGATCGAATCGTCCGTCAGCAATTGCTTGTGCAACTGCGCCAGCCGTCCGGCGTCTTGCGTCCCTGCGGCTGCCACCCGCTCGTTCCCCCTGCAACCTGCGGTTCGGAGCCGACACTGGCAATACGCCAGGACAATTGCAAGCGCACTGGACGCAGCCCTCCAAACTTGGCAAATTTACTTTGAAGTCATCGAACCTGATGCGGCGGTGACTCGGGGGAATTGTCATGACCACTGCAACATTAGGACGCTCCGGCCGATTCGAGATCGGCAGGGTATTCAGCAACACGTTCGGAGTGATCACACGCAACATCGGACTTTGCGTGGGACTGGCACTGTTGTTTTCAGGGCTGCCGGCGCTGATCATACGGCTGCTGACCCAACCGCAAATCGATGCAATGGTGCACCAGGATCCGGCAGCGATGGCCGACCCGAGCGCCGTGTTCCGCAATTCCTACATCACCATCATCGCCGGATTGATCTCCTTCGTGTGCGCGCTGCTGCTGCAATCCGCGCTCGTGCGGGCGACCATCGAGGACCTCAACGGCAAGCGGCCGTCCTTCGGCGACTGCATCCAGATAGCTATCCGCTTTCTGCTGCCGACGCTGGCGATCGGCCTTCTTGTCGGTCTCGGCGCGGGTCTCGGTCTGATGCTGTTGATCGTACCCGGCATCATCCTATGGCTCGGCTGGTCGATGTCGGTGCCGGTCCTGATCCAGGAGCGGCGGGGCGTGTTCGGCTCGATGTCGCGCAGCCGCGCCTTGACCAAGGGCAGCCGCTGGCCGCTTTTCGGCCTGTTCCTTATTCTGATCGTCATCGCGATGATCATCCAGTGGGGAATGTTGCTCGTATTCGTGCTGTTCGGCGGCATCGTGGCCGAGATCGGGGCCGCGCTGGTGCAGACCCTGGTGTCCATGGTTCTGTCGATCGCTGCAGCCGTGAGCTACGTCGAACTGCGCCAGGCGAAGGAAGGGGCAAGCATCGACGAGCTGGCGGAGATATTCTCGTAGGTCCAAGACCGCGATAAAAATAGCTCGTGGTGCGGTTCGGCTTGCTTGAAAGGAGGATAGTGGCTTCGGCAGCGCTGGCGCGCCCGGAAACATTCCGGATCGGGCGGGGTTTGAGCGAGAGCTTCGCGATCATCGGCCGCAACCTGCCGCTTTGCGGTCTGCTGGTTTTTATTTTCGATGTCTTGCCAAGCGCCGCGTTTTCGCTGGGATCATTGGCCTTGCACGAAGAAAGGGTTTCCGAGGCCTCGAGCCAGATAAAAATCCTGGGATTAGCCGAGGCCGTTAGCCACTTGGCTCTCGCCGGCATGCTGCAGATTGCTGTCGCGTCTATGGTGATGGCGGACACGAAGCGCCGCCGACCAACGCTGCGTGATTGTATAGCGGCGGCGGGAAGATGGATGGTTTCCGGAACGGCCGTCTGGTTGATGGCCAATGCGGCTTTGTTAACCAGCTGGGCTATATACTGGCGCGCCGCAGTTAACTATTTCCAGTCGCCCGGACACATCCACTTGCCGTTGGCTAATTGGATATTGACGGCGGGCGCGGTCGCCGCCGCCATTCCTGGGCTTGCTTTGGGGGCGCGCTGGTTCGTTGCCGCTCCTGTGCTTGAGCGGGAGAGGCAGGGCATACTTAAGAGCCTCGGTCGCAGTCGCGACCTCACCAAGGGGAGTCGATGGTCGCTGGTCATGTTTTGGCTCCTCACCTTTGGCGTGTTGTTCTGGATGACCACAATATCAAGACATTGGATGCTTCCGTTTGGCGTCTCATTCCGAGTCTTGTTCAACCCGCTAGCGAACGTAGCTGACTCTTTTGTGAAGGCTGTGGTCATGGCTGTAAGCTACGTCGAATTGTTGAGGATCAAGGAAGGGGGCGCGGTCGAAGACGTGGCCGAGATATTCTCTTGAACCATGGGGCCTGGCCGCAAGGCTCTCAATGACAGCAGTCGCTTTGCCTGCTAGCAGATGTTAGGTTCGTCCGGCATAGGCATGACGAGGTGATCGCCACATCCGCCTTGGCCAGCGCCACTGCCAGCTTCGCTTGCAGTCCCGGCAACTCGTCCTTCTCGTCGCGCCGCCTCAGGCATTCGACCAGCCCGTGCAGCGCCCAGACATTGTCCGGATGCTGGGCACAGCGTTGCACGGCGCCGCTCAGACCCAGATCGTCGCGATAGACCTGCTCGGCCTCGGCCGCGTGGCCCTGGTCGAGCAGGAGCGCCGCCAGCGCGTGGCGCGGCGGGTGCATCCAGGCCCATGGCTCGGTGTAGGAGAGATTTTCGTCGAGCTCGACCGCGCGCCGCAGATGCTCGTATGCCTCGTCGTGACGACCCCGGTGGTAGGCGAGCTCGCCGTTGAGCAGCGCCACGCCGACGCCAAGCGAGGCTCTTGTCGGGTTGCTGAGGAAGCGGCGCTCGGGCGAAATGCTGTCGATTTGCCGGTGCAATAACTCGCTTTCGCGCTCGGCGGGAGCGAAGTCGCGCAGCGTCGCATGCGCGACGCCCTTGGCGTAGTGCTGAAGCGCGTTGGTAACCACATAGAGTTCGGGCTCGCCATTCATCGGTTCGTCGATGATTTCGCGCCACCGCCCAAAGCGCACCTGAACATGCGATTTCATCGCATGGTAGCCCTCGACCGTTTGCGTCAGCTTCGGACGCTCGGGGATGCTGACGACATCGCGCGTCACCAGGCTGCGCACCTTGTCCGCCGCCCACAAGGCAGGTCGCGACTGGCCGAGGAACATGCAGGTGAACATCATCAGATGCAGGTCGTGGCAGCAGCCGAGCAGGTAGTAGGTCGGCTCGCCGGAATAGGCGAGGTAGAGGTCGTTGGCGCGCACCGCCTTCTCGCTGGCGAGCTTTGCCTTTTCATACTCGCCGCAGAGAACGTAAATGTGGCCCGGCATATGGTTCATGTGGCCGGCATCCGGGCACATTGTGCCGAGCCGCTCCGCCGAGCGCATGCCGCGCTCAGGCTGCGTCGACATTTCGAGCAGGTGGATGTGCAGATGCAGGGCCGCCGGGTGCGGCGTGGCGCCTGCCTCGTCGGAAAGCCGGATCGAGCGCTCGCAAATCTCCAGCGCTTCGAGCACGTCCGAATTCGGCGCCGGTGCGCCGGTCTTGAGGTTCCACAGGCGCCGCACCGTGCGCATCATCAGCGCCTCGGTCGTCAGCGCCATCACGTCATGGTCGTCGGGGAACTCGCGATAGACCTGCCGCATCGCGGTGGCATAGGCGTCGTCCCATTTTTCGAATTCCGCCGCGCTCACGCCATGCGGCTGCTGGAAGCGGGCGGCCAGCGCGTCGATCAGGCGCTGCTCGACCGGGCTCGCGCTCGCAGCCTTGGCTTGCGCAAGCCGCACATGCTCGAAGCAGCGTTTGGCCACCTGGGCGGCCTCGGCCTTGCCATGTTCCTTCCAGGTGAGGTTGTAGAAAGGCCCTGCGGCATAGGCGATGCCCCAATGCACGAAGGCGCAGGCTGGGTCGGTCTCCAGCGCCTTCTCGAAGCATTTTATCCCTTCCTCGTGGTTGAAGCCGTAGCACCAGTTCAGCCCGATATCGAACCAGCGCTGCGTCTCAGCCGAGGAGGTGGAAATAGGACGGCGATAGGTGCCGAGGTCGAACTGGTCCATGCCTTGCTGCTTCTCACATTTCGCGCCGGCGGGCGTCGGCGCAATTTCAGCCGAAAGGCAACAGCTTGGCAAACGGCTTCTCAGCCCTCGAAGCGCGAGGGGCGAAACGGCTCGAGCAAGGGACTGGCCGTCCCTGTGACGATCTCGCCGGCCAGCAGTTCGCCAGCGATGAGCCCCAGCGTCGCGCCACTGTGACTGAAGACGACATGATAACCCGGGATACCGGTCAATTGGCCGACGACCGGCTCGCCGTCGGCCGGAATGGGCTTCGGCCCGACGTGAAGGCTTTCCAGGTCGAGCCGCGGATTGCCCTCCAGCACCGCGGAGGCTTCCTTGAGCAGCCCCGCGATCGTGGACGGCTTTGCCTCGTATGTGCCATCGTCTCGCACGATGACTTCCTCTTCCGACCATGCCGAATCCAGCGCGAAGGCGCCCTTCGGAGTGGGCCTGATGGCGACGCGAGGCGTGTTGAGCACGGCGCGCAGCGGATGCGGAACCGGTTTGCTGAAAACCAGCAGCGCACGTGTCGTGCCGTCGCCTATGCGCCTGCCGACCTTTGCAGCCATCGCCGGCACTGCCGGGCCCGTTGCGACAACCACGACGTCGGCATCGACCACGTCGCCGGAAGTGGTTTTCACGCCGCTGGCGCGGCCGTTGGCGAGTGTGACGTCCACCTTGCCGGCATCGATGAGAATGCGGCCGCCAAGGTGACGGAACTCGTTCAGCAACAGGCCGATGAGGGATGGCAGGTCGACCCAGCCTTCGCCGGCATTGAAGATGGCGCCCTGAGGCGAGACCGCGCTTGCGTCGACGCCCGGCGTCACAGCGGCGATCTCTCCAGGAGCGAGCAGTCGCGTCTCGTAGCCGATCGACTGTTCGTGTCGGTGGATGTCCGCGATCTGGTTGGAGGCGTCATCGGCATCCCAGGTGAGGCCGCCGTCGAAGCGCAGCCAGGCGGCCGAATCATGTTTCGTTGCAAAAGCCCCGTAGCGCTCTATGCCCTGCACGCGCAGCCGGTGGTAGGCCGCGGAGCGCTTTCGCGCCGAATTGAGCCAGGCCAGCGAGCGCGACGATGCGCCGTTGGCTGCGGCGCCGTCGTTCACAATGGTGGTTTGGACGCCGAGGCGCGCGAGGTGGACGGCCGTGGAGACGCCGAAGATGCCGGCGCCGACGACGACGGCCTTGAGGGCGGTGTTGTTGGTCATGGATGCAGCTTTCGATGGTTCAGACGATCAGTTTTTGGGGTGTGCGGGGATTGGCAGGCTGGGCGCCGCGGAATTCGTTCACAGCACCTCGGCCAGGAATTGCTTGAGGCGCGGGCTCTTCGGCCTGTCGAAGACTTCGGCCGGCGGGCCGACCTCGACGATCCGGCCTTCGTCCATGAACGCGACCTGGTCGGCGACCTTGCGGGCGAAACCCATCTCGTGGGTGACGACGATCATGGTCATGCCGCGTCGCCCGAGATCGGCCATCAGGTTGAGCACGCCTTTGACGAGTTCGGGATCGAGCGCGCTGGTGACTTCATCGAAAAGGATGACTTCGGGTTCCATGGCCAGAGCCCGCGCGATTGCAACGCGCTGCTGCTGGCCGCCCGAAAGGCGGCTCGGACGGTAGTCCGCGCGGGCGGCGAGACCCACTTCCGTCAGACGTCCCTCGGCAATTCGCCTGGCCTGGCTTTGCGCCATGCCTTTTATCCTGGTCAGCGCCAGCATGACGTTCTCGATTGCCGTATGGTTCGGGAACAGGTTGAAATGCTGGAACACCATCCCCACGCGTCGCCGCAACTTCTCCGGCCGCATCGTCAGGATGCTTTCGCCGTCGAGCATCACGTCGCCGCCTTTGGGTTCGACAAGCCGGTTGAGGCAGCGCAGCAGGGTCGATTTTCCTGAGCCGGACGGGCCGATGATGCAGGTGACCGTCCCCGGCTCGACCTTGAGCCGGATCTGCTTGAGAACCTGATGCTCGCCATAGGCCATGTCCAGGTCGCGGACTTCGAGGCTACCGGCCTTGATGGCCGGTTCCTTCTCGACCTTGGCCACTGAATCCTTCAACTCGCCCACTTCGACGAGGCCGCTGACAACGCCGCCCGCCTTCTGTTTGCCGAGGCGCAGCCGGTTGTCGATGTAGTTGACCACATGGGTTAGCGGGACGGTGATGACGAGATAGAAGACGCCGGCCAGGAGCAGCGGCGACAGATTGCCGGTTACGACCGCTTGGTCCTGGCCAATGCGGAAAATCTCGCGTTCTGAAGCCAGCAGGCCGAGAAAGTAGACGAGGCTGGAATCCTTGACGTTGCCGATGAACTGGTTGACCAGCGCCGGAAGCACACGGCGTATGCCCTGCGGGATTACGATCAGCCGCATGCCCTGGTTGTAGCTCATGCTGAGCGCGCGGCAGGCCTCCATCTGGCCGGTTTCGACGCTCTGGATACCGGAGCGGAAGATCTCGCCGATATAGGCGCCGGCAATCAGGCTGAGCGCTAGGATGCCGAGCGGGTAGGGGGAGGGGCCGAAAATCTCGCGCCCGATGCGGGCGAATCCCTGGCCGATCAGCAAGATGGTGAGGATGGCGGGGAGGCCGCGAAATATGTCGGTATAGACGCGTGCCGGGATGCGCAGCCAGGCGGAGCGGGAGATGCCCATTACGGCGATCACCATCCCGATCAGAACGCCGAGGACCGTCGAAGCGGCGGCGAGGATCAGCGTATTCTTCAGTCCGACCGCAAGCAGCGACGGCAGCACCGATGCCATCGCGTCCCAGTCGAAGAAACTTCGTTGAAGATTTGCGAGCCAGTCCATCAGTCATCCTGCCTTGCGAGCGGCGCAAATTGCCGCCCGGCCGATTATTTGCCGTCTGCCAAGGAGATGGCCGCCGGCATTCGCGCCGGCGGCCAAATTCGCGTCAGTTTTTCTTGGGGAGGTATTGATCCGGCATCGGCGATCCGGGGAACCATTTTTGATAGAGGTCCCGCCAGGTGCCGTCCTGCATGGCTTCGTGGATGCCCTTGTTGAGCGCCTCGCGGAACGCGTCGTTGCCCTTGCGCACCACAAATCCGGCGGGTGCGTCGAAGGACGGGATGTTGACGGCGATCTTCAGGGTCGGATAGCGCTCGCCATATTGCTTGGCGGCTTCATAGTCGAGGAAGTGACCGTCGATCGTGCCGTTGTTGAGCGCGGCGATGGCCGAGTTGTTGTCCGGGAATTTCACCAGGTCGGTGTTCTTGAAATTCTTGGTGGCGTAAATCTCCTGCAACGTCCCCTGGACGACGCCCAGCCGCTTGCCGGCAAGGCCGTCGGCGGAGGTGATCTTGGGGTCCGACGTCAGCACCGACAGGTATCCGGCGAGATAGCCGTCCGAGAAATCGACGGTCTTCTTGCGCTGCTCGGTCGTTCCGATCGCGGCGACTGCGACGTCGAAGCGCTGGTTGGCGACCGATGGCATCAGCGCCGAGAATTCCTGGCCGGTGAAGGTCACCTGGTCTGGCTTGAATCCCATCCGGCCCACCACGTTCAGGAAGAATTCGAGGTCGAACCCGGTAAACTTGCCGTCAGCCGTGGTGAAGGCATAAGGCTTGGCATCTCCCATCGTGCCGACGCTGATCGTCTTTGGATCTATGAGATTGTATGGGTTGTCCGCCGCCCAGGCCTTGGGCAGTGATAGGGCTGCAAGTGCGACTGCTAGGATCAAGGAGCCGACGCGCTGACGCCGGCTTGATATGAAAAGACCTCTGATATTCATGGTTGTTCTCCACTCTGAAGATCGTCCCGTGCGGGGGGCACAGCGAACAATTGTCTGTACGGCCTGCGATCCGGCGCCTGTCGCGCTCTTGTTATCAAGAGACCGGTCTCAAATTGCCGTGAGACCGGTCTCTTGACATTTGTAGGCACGACGAACAGCATCCGTCAACGAATTTGAAGAGTGACTTTTCCACAATGAAGCGCCCCGCCAGGATATCTGCGATCACCGTCAGCGACGTCGCCCGGGAGGCGAAGGTTTCGAAGGCGACCGCCGCGCGCGTTCTGGGTGGCTATGGCCGGGTCAGCCAGGCGGTGCACGCGGCCGTGTTGGAAGCGGCGAAGGCGCTGGACTATCGGCCGAACGAGCTGGCTCGCAGCATGACAACCGGCCGTTCAGGCAGTATCGGCGTGGTCGTCGGCGATATCGAAAACCCCTTCTTCTCGCTCGCGGTGCGCGGCATCAGCGATATCGCGCGCTTATCGGGCATCAACGTCATCCTGGCCAACTCGGGTGAGGACGTCGAAGCGGAAAGGAGCGCCATACGCGTGCTCTTGGCAAAGCAGGTCGACGGCTTGATCGTCACGCCCGCCCAGGCCGGAGACATCGCCCACCTCCGCGAGATTTCCTGCCCGCTGGCGCTGCTCGACCGGGCACTGCCGGAGCTCGATGTCGACACGGTGACGGTCGACGACCGCAACGCCGCGCTGCGCGCTTCGCGCAAGTTGGCCGAAGCCGGGCACCGCAGGATCGCCTATGTCACCGCCGCGGTCCTGTCCGGGAATTTTCGCGGTGCCGCTTCAAGGATCAACACTTCCACGGTGCGCGAGCGCATACTGGGCTTCCTCGAAGCCTGCCGCGAAGCCGGCATCGAGGATGCGGAGCGCAACATCCATTTCGGCAGCGGGCGGTCGCAGAAGTCGCATGCCTCGCTGCTGCAGTTGCTCCGGAGCGCCGCCAGGCCAACCGCAATCCTGGCCTCCGACAGCGTCGTGGCGCTCGACCTGTTCAAGGCGATCCGGGAATGCGGCCTCGGCATTCCGCGGGACATATCGCTGGTGACCTTCCACGATGCCGACTGGACCAGCGTGACGACGCCCCCTATCACCGTGATAGATCAGCCGGTCTATGAGCTCGGAAAATCGGCGGCGGAGCTGCTCATCCGCCGTCTGAAAGGCGATGACCGGCCCCCTGAAAGGATAGTCCTGCCGACGAAGATTATAGAGCGGATGTCAGTAGGTGGTCCCCCGACCCAATCGCACGATCGATCCTGACCCGGGCAGGGCCGCTACAAACCGGACGACGCGGCGGGAGGGTTTCGCCAGCCGCCGCAGTCCCGGAAGGATCAGCTCTCCAGCCACACTTTCTCGAAATGCTGCTCGAGCGCCTGGTGCTGCTCGCAGCCCTGCACGCCCTTGCGATAGGTCCGGTAGACCGAGCGCCAGTAGGGTTGGATGATGATGCCGGAGTCGCGCAGGTTCGTCTCGATCTTGGCCATGATCTCCTTGCGCGCCGCTGCGTCGGGTGTCGCAAGCGCCTTGTCGAGGAGCTCGTCGAACTCCTTGTTCGCATAGGCGCTTTCGTTCCAGGCCGCGCCCGATTTGTAGGCCAGCGCCAGCACCTGGACGCCGAGCGGGCGCCCGAGCCATTCGGTGCAGGAATAGGGGAACTTGCTCCAGTCGTTCCAAAAAGTCGCGGCCGGCAGCACGGTGCGCTTGATCTTGAGGCCGGCCTCGCGGATCTGCGCGGCGATCGCGTCGGCGGTGCTCTTTTGCCATTCGATGTCGACCGAGATCAGCTCATATTCATGGTCGGCCTTGCCGGCTTCGGAAATCAGCTTCCTGGCCTGATCGACATCGCGCTTGGCCGGGCCGACATCGGCGAATTCGGGATGCATCGGGCCGACATGGTGGTTGTCGGCGGTTTTTCCGCGCCCGTCGAGGCCGAGCTTCAGCACGGCAGCATTGTCGACGGCAAGCTGGGCGGCGCGGCGCACCTTGATGTCGTCATAGGGTGCGTTAGAGACATTGAAGCGCGCGACGATGGTCGAGCCGGTGGCGATCTCCGAATTCTGCAGCCCCATCTTCTCCGTTTGCGATACCGCGTCGGACGCAGTCTCGTGGTCTGTGTCGATCTCGCCGGATTCGAAGGCAGAAAGCATGGCGTTGGGGTCGGAGCCGTAGTCGACCCATTTGATGCCGTCGAGATGGAACTCGCCCTTCCACCATGGCTTGTCTTTGCGCTTTACCTCGGCGCCCGTCTCGGCGTCCCAGCTCACCAGTTCACAAGGGCCGGTGGTGATGGCCAAGGCCTTCTTCGGATCGGCATCGCCTTCATAGGAGCGGTGCATGATCAGCGCCGGATAATCGGCCATGCCGGCGATCAGCGAGATGTCGGGCTTGGGCAGGTTGAGCTTGACGGTGTAGTCGTCGACCTTTTGGATGCCGCCCTCGACCGGCTTCTTGGTGTCGGCGTTGACCAGCGTGCCCATGCGCGCGGCGACCGAATTGCCGGCGACCGAGGCGTCGCACCAGCGGTTGAGGTTGTGAATTACGTCGTCGGCGTTGAAAGTGTCGCCGTTCGACCAGGTAACGCCCTTGCGCACATGCAGCGTGATCGTCCTGGCGTCGTCGCTGGTTTCCCAGCTTTCGAGCAGCCATGGCTCGAAGCTGAAATCGGTTTTCCAGCGCACCAGATATTCGTTGCACTGGCGCGCGACATTCGACATCTCGACGCCGTCGAAGGTGCGCGGGTCCTTGAAACCCTTGACGTTCATCGCGACGCGCAGCACGCCGCCCTTCTTCGGCTCGGCGGCGCGGGCAGGCGAGGGCGCGATCCCGCCCAGCGCCATCGCGCCGGCGGCGCTGACGCCGAAGCCGGCCATCAGCGCCAGATATTCGCGCCGGCTGATCGCGCCTTTCCTGAAATCGTCGGCGATCGGCTTGGCACGCGGATGCAGTTTCCTGTCGGTCAGCATGAATTTCATCGTCGTTCCCTCTTGTTGGGCGCTATGGGCAACCGCCAGTCGCGGGGCGGATGAGACCCGCCGGAGCGCCGTTGCCTGCTGAGGGATGATAGGTCCGCCTTCCGCGGCCAAATGTTTGATTTTCCGCAATTCTTATGCGCTGTTCCGCGGATGGCTGGTACAGCTGATCTCCCCCACAAGGGGAGAGATTGGCGCGTCATCGCCGGCGCCTAGTCTGACAACATCCGTAATAATCCTCGCAAACGCCTCCGCCGCGCGCGGAACCATAGAGCGCGCCCGCAGGAAACTGTGCACCAGGCGCGGTTCTTCCCGCCATACGGCTTGCCCGCCGGCGGCGAGGATGCGGTCGCGATAGGCCCGGCCGTCGGAGGAAAGCGGATCGCATTCGGCGGTAACGATGATTGCACGCGGCAGGCCGGAGAAGTCGCGGTCGCGGAGCGGCGAGAAGGTCGGATCGTCCGGCGAATGCAAGGGCGTCGAGCGGATGCGCCGGTAGAAGTCGATATCGCCGAGCGTCAGCAATGGCGCCTCGGGGTGTTTCAGATAGGAGCTGCCGGTCCCGTCGCCGCCGAGGTCGGGATAGATGAGCATCTGGCCGACGGCATGTCTTGGGTGGTGCCGTGTGGCATGCGAGACGGCCGCCGCGAGATTGCCGCCGGCGCTCTCGCCGCAAAGCACGATCGGCGATGCGTCCGTGGCCGCCACCCATTCGAACACGGCCAGCGCATCTTCGAAGGAAGCCGGATGAAGATGCTCGGGCGCCAGCCGGTAGTCGGCCGACACGACTTCGAAGCCGGTGCCGGCGCATATTTCCGCGCAGATGTCGTCATGGCTGTCGAGGTCGCCGAGCACGAAACCGCCGCCGTGATAGTAGACGACGACCGCCGCCGCGATCCTGTTCGCCATGCGGTAGCGGCGGACCGGGATCGCATGCGTTGCCGTGGCGACGAGGTCGTCGCTGCTTCTAACCCCTTCCGGACGGCCCCGGTGGAATGCCGCGCACATTTGATTGTAGACCGATCGCTGCTCGGCGATCGGCGCGGTGACGATCTCCGGCGGGTACCAACTGTTGACCTTGTCGATATAGTCCCAGAGTTCCGGATCGAGCACGGCGGCATATTTGCCGTGCTTGGCGGGATCGGGGTTGCTGGCCATCGCCGTCAGAGCTCGGCGTAGAGCCGTGCCGCGTTCTCGAAGGTGAAGCGCAACGGCACCGACCCTTCCACTTGCCAGACGCTGACCGTCTCGCCGGCCAGCAGCCGGCAGGCGGCGGCCGTATCGGTGACCGCGCCGCCATAGAGCCGGTTGGCAAGGTTAAGGATGCCGGTCTGGTGCATGGCCGCGCTGCCGCTGCCGCACGCGTCCTTGACCAGAAGCACGCGAAAACCGTGGGCCACCGCGTCCTTCACCGTGGCGTCGACGCAGGCCTCGGTCCACACGCCGGCAATGACCAGCCATTCGATGCCGGCTGCCTTGAGATTGTCAGCGAAGTCATTCCGACCGAAGGCGCTTGCCTCCTGCTTGGCCAGCAGCGCCTCCCCGTCGCGTGGCGCCACCTCATAGCAGATCGCCGTCAGCGGGTCGTCCTTGTCGGAAAATGCCGACTTGCCGCTCTCGTCGACGGGATGGAACGGCCGCGCCTTGGCGAGATCGACGATATAGGCCCAGTGATGGAGCGGCACGTCATTCGCCCGCGCCGCCTCCTGCAGGCGCTGGACATTGGCGAGGATGTCGTCAAAACCCTCAACCAGATAGCGCTTGTCCTTACGATGCTCTTCCTGGAGATCGATGAACACAGCGGCCACCGTGCCGCGCCGGATGGAGATTGGGTTCTTCATGCGAATGCCGTCGGCGCGTCGGTGTTACTTGTCAAGAAACTCATCTTCATACGGGAAGCGCGACAGCAGTTCGGTGCCGGTCTCGGTGATCAGGATCTCGTCCTCCAGCTTGACGCCCTCGCGGCCGCCCTTCTCGCCGATATAGCTTTCCACGCTCACCACCATGCCCGGCACCATAATGCCGTCGCGCCCATAGGTCGCGTAGTCCATGGAATGCGCGATGAAGGGTGTCTCGCCATGCATGCCTACGCCGTGCATGACCGAGGTATAGCGCTGGTCGACGAAGCGTTCCGGGATCTTCCAGGCCTTTTCGGCGATCTCGCGGAAGGCCATCCCTGGTTTCACGATCCCGATATTGTGCTGCACCTGGTCGTACGCCATGCGGTAGAGCGACTTCTGATAGGGGGTCGGCTTGCCCGGGCCGCAGCGAAAGGTGCGCGAGAAGTCGGAGAAATAGCCGTAGCAGCCGATCGTATCGGTATCGAGCGCGACCAGTTCTCCCGGCCTGATCTTGCGGCCGCTCGCCTCGTTGAACCAGGGATTGGTGCGCTGGCCCGAACTGAGCAGGCGGGTCTCGATGAATTCGCCGCCCTGGCGGATCACCTCGTGATACATGATGGCGAAGAGCTCGTTTTCGGAAACCCCGGGCTTGATCGCCTCCCGCACGGCCGCCACCGCGGCTTCGGCGCCCGCCATCGAGACCTGCAGGCATTTCACTTCCTCGGGCGTCTTCACCGCGCGCACGGCAAGGATCTCGCCTTGGCAGTCCTTCACCTCGCAGCCGCGATTTTCCAAGGCCAGCGCCTGCAAATGGCTGCATCGGTCGAGTCCGAGCTTCATCGAGCCGCCGCCATGCTTCTTCAGAAGCTCGGTGATCTCGTCGGCGAACGGCCCCGCGGTCTCGTCGTCGCGCCCGGAGACGGAGGACCATACCAGCTTCGACGGCCGCGCCTCGTCGATCGTGTCGAGCACCATCGAGACATGGTAGCTCTGCGGATATTCGAACAGCACGATCGGCCCTTCGGTGGGGATGAAGAAGTAGCGCGTCGAGTTACGCAGGAAGTAGCCGAACATGTTGCGCGAGCCGGTGGCGTAACGCTGGTTGTAGGGATCGAACAGCACGACGCCGCCGTAGCCCGCCTCGCGCATCCAGGCGCGCAACTTGGCAAGGCGGCCCTTGCGCAGCGCGTCGGCGTCGATGAAGGACGGCTCGGTGTCGGACAGCCACATGCCGCCGGCGGGATCGGCCGCGGCCGGGTGGCGCATGCGGTCCTTGAAGTCCACATCCTCGGTGCTGTCCGGGTCGAAAACGACGATGCTCATGGGTCCCTGGCCTTGGTGGATTGCAAGCCTGGACCATGGCGCAGGAGCGCGACACGAGTTGTGCGAAAGGCCGCACATGTTGTGCCGGATACCGCTCCGTTAGATGCGGGGGCCAAATACTGCGGCCGCTGTCCGCGACCAATGGGCCGAATTCCTAATGCCGCCGCATCGCCTTGGGCGCGTGCCCGTGCTCTTCGCGAAACGCCCTTGCAAAGCTCGACATCGAGGCGAACCCGCAGGCCAGCGCCACGTCGCGCACCATCAGCGTCGAATGCGCAAGCAGGTCGGCTGCCCGCTTGAGCCGCAACCTCCGGTAATATCCGTTTGGCGAGACGTCCAGTTCGGCGCGGAAATTGCGCTCGAGCTTGTCGGGCGACACGCCGAGCCGTTCCGCCAGCTCCGCCATACCGAGCCTTTCCTCCACCGCGTCCTCCATGATGGCGATGGCCGAGAGCACCAGCTCGTTCTGGACGCCGGTGCGCAGCCTGAGCGGCATCAGCTTGCGGTCGACAGAGGACCGCAAGGGCGAGTGCACAAACCATTCGGCGACGCCCGCCGCGATCTCGGCGCCGTAATCCTGCGTGATGATTTCCAGCATCATGTCGAGGCTGCCGACGCCGCCGGCCGAGGTAAAGCGCTTGCGGTCGATGACGAACAGATCGCGGCGAAGCTCGATGTCCGGAAAAGCCTCGGTAAAGGCGGCCTGACTCGTCCAGTGCAAGGTGCAGGCATGGCCGTCGAGCAGGCCCGCTCGAGCCAGGAAGAACGCCGCATCCGCCACGGCGCCGATATGCGCGCCGCCGCGCAAGCTTTTGCGGATCCAGTTCATCGCCTCGTCGGCAACGACATGGTCGGCATCGCCGCCGGAGCAGACCACGATGCGATCGACTTTTGGCGCATCGGCCGCTGAAAAGCCCGGCTGGATGACGACGCCGTTGGAGGCCTCGATCGTGCCTCGATCGGCGCCGACGATCACCCAGCGATAGCAGTCGCGCCTGGCAAGGACGTTGGCGGCGCGCAGCGGCTCGATGACCGAAGAAAACGCCATCATCGGAAAGCCGGGAAAGACCAGCACCGCGAAGGTGACGGGCGCTTCATGCGTGGCCTGCTTTGCCTGGCTCCGCCCGCTCATGGCTGGCCGTAGCGCGGCAGCACGATCTCGGCCGTCAGCGGGGCGAGCTCGGTGCCGCTTGCCAGTTCCGGGCTCAGCCAGATCATCTCTTCGATTTCGGCCGCCGGGATCGGCTCGCCGGTGATGGAGAGTTCGAAGAGCTCGGCTTCGACGCGGGCATGCGGCTCGTTGGCGGCGGGCGCTGAAAAGGAGCCCAGATGCGAAGCGTCGGCCGGATCGACGAGGATGCCCAGCTCCTCGCGCAATTCGCGCGCAAGGGCGGCGGCGGGTTGCTCGCCCGGCTCGATCTTGCCGCCGGCTTGCATGAAGGCGCTGGTGCCGCGCTTGCGCACCAGAAGCAGCCTGCCGTCGTCGTCGCGGATGACTGCGGCGGCGATCCGGATCGTCCTGGCCGTCGTTGTCCTGGCCTGTACTGTGCTGAAATGGCTTGACGTCACGATAGGCTGTTTCCCGGCGGCGGTTTTGGTGGCACAGAGAGGCGGACTGTAGCGGGCCGTGCGGCCGGCTTGCAACGGAGAGACAACACGATGTTCGCGGCAACGGCAATCGACACGAGCAACAAGCCTGCCTTCTACAAGGAGTTGGCCACGCAATTGAAAGCGCTGCTGGAAGGCGAGGGCGATTCCATCGCTAACGCCGCCAACACTGCGGCGCTGATCTACCAGATGGTGCCCGACCTGAACTGGGCAGGCTTCTACTTCCTCGCCTCCGAGGACGAACTGGTGCTCGGGCCTTTCCAGGGCAAGCCGGCCTGCGTGCGCATCGCCGTCGGCAAGGGCGTCTGCGGCAAAGCCATCGAGCTCGACATGTCGATGCTGGTCAAGGACGTCAACGAATTTCCCGGCCACATCGCCTGCGACGCCGATTCGCGTTCGGAACTGGTCGTGCTGTTGCGCGATGCCGAAGGCGCCTTCGGCGTGCTCGATCTCGACAGCCCGCTGCCCGGCCGCTTCGACAAGGAAGACCAGGCAGGCATAGAGAAGCTCGCCGCGATCTATGTCGCGGCGTGTGAGTTCGAGGACGATGACGGGGAATAGGGCACATGGGATTGCGGCGGGCGCGCCTCACCGCAATCTCAGGCGAACCTGACCAGCATCAGGCTGAAGGCGGCGATGAAGATGAAGGCCGAGCAGGCCAGAATCAGCGGCCTCAGGCCACGCGAGCGCAGCTGGGAAATGTCGGCATGAAGGCCCATGGCGGCGAGCCCCATGGTCAGCATCACTTGCGCGGCCAGGGCGACTGCTGAACGGACCTCGCCCGGGATCGTGACAAGGCTGTTAAGCGCCACGACCGCGACGAAGGCTACGACGAACCAGGGCATCGGCGGCTTGGCGCCGGAAGCGTCGGCGCTGCTACGGCGCGCCATGACGCCGAGCGCGAGCACCATCGGCGCCAGCATGGCGACCCGCGTCAGCTTGGCGACTGTCGCGGTTTCGCCGGCAAGGGTGCCGTTCTGGAAGCCGGCGCCGATCACCTGCGCCACCTCATGGATCGAGGCGCCGGCCCACAGACCGAACGCATGCTGGTCGAGGCCGAAGACCGGCGCCATCAGCGGAAAGCCGAGCATGGCGATGGTGCCGAACAGCGTGATGGCGGCAACGGCATAGGTTACGTCCTCGTCGCGGGCATCGGTGACGATGTTGGTGGCGACGATCGCCGAGGCGCCGCAGATCGAGGTGCCGGCGGCGATGAGCTGCGCGAGCTTGCGGTCGACGCCGATCAGCCGGCCGAGCGTGATGGTGAAGAGGAAGGTGGCGCCGAGCGTGGCGGCAACGATGCCGACGCCGCCAAGGCCGATGCCTGCCACCTGACCCAGCGTGAGCTGGAAGCCGAGCAGCACGATGGCGAAGCGCAGCAGGCGCTTTTGCGAGAAGCCGATGCCGGCCCTGGCGTGGGCGGGCAGGCCAAGGACATTGGAATAAACCATGCCGGCGACGACGGCCAGGATCATCGGGCTGAACAAGGTGAGGCCGGAGAAGCCGCGCGCCGAATACGCGACGGCCGTGATCATCGCCACCAGTACCAGTCCGGGCACGACGCCGGCCGAGATCGCGGTCAGGGTGGGGCGCGTGCGGTCGGCGTCGGCCGGGTTCAGGCGGCTTGGAAGATCGTTCGCGGTGGCGGGCAGGAAGGACAATTGAATTCTCCAGGCGCTTTCGCAGCCGAAATGCCATTCCGCAATCAATCTTTCCAGCGAATTATTTGAGTTACAATGATCGATTTTTCAGAATGATCTCGATACGCGCCGGGATTGCCTGACAGGACGGTGCAGCTTCGTGTCGACGCGGCCGGCTTGACAGCGTGCCGGCTCCCGGTCCAGCTTCGCCCCATGACCGCCTTTATCGCAAATCCGCAGCGACGCCGCCGTTCGAAGGAGCGGCAAGCTGACTGCGTGGAGACAAAGGCCGGCTAGCAAGTCACCCGGTTCGTCCCATCCCCAGCCCGCCCATCGCGACGATCGGCGGGTTTCTTGCATTTGGAGTACATGAATGAGCATCGTCTCTTCCATCGGGTTTCGGTCGGCGGCACCGGCGGATGCCGCCGCCATCAAGGCCATCGTGCGCGCGGCTTATGCCAAATGGGTGCCGGTGATCGGCCGCGAGCCCTTGCCGATGCGCGCCGACTACGACAAGGCCGTTCGCGAGCACCAGTTCGAACTCGCCATCGAGGATGGCCGCATCGTCGGCCTGATCGAGACAATCGCGCATGACGATCATATCTGGATCGAGAATGTGGCCGTGACTCCCGAGGCGCAGGGCAGGGGTATCGGGCGCCAGCTCCTCGACAGCGTAGAGCGCACAGCTGTTGAAGCAGGCCTTCGCGAGCTTCGGCTGCTGACCAACGGCGCTTTCAAGGCCAATGTGTCGCTGTACAAGAGGCAGGGCTATGCGGTCGATCGCGAGGAGCCGTTCATGAACGGCACGACGGTCTATATGAGCAAGAGGTTGGCGTGACGGTGGCTTCGCCAAAACGGATGTGCCGGCTCAATAGGGCGCGCTTGCGTTTGACAGAACACATGCCGCATCGTTATCTCTGACGGTATACGACGACAACCTCGCCACAATCGAGCAAAAGCGGCCCTCAGGGAGCGAAACCATGTCACACAATCTGCAGTTCTATATCGATGGCGCCTGGGTCGATCCGGTGGTGCCGAAGACTCTCGATGTCATCGACCCCTCCAACGAGGACGCTTTCGCGCAGAGTTCGCTCGGCTCCAAGGCCGATGTCGACAAGGCGGTGGCCGCCGCCAAGCGGGCTTTCGCCACTTTCGGCTTCACCTCGGTCGAGGAACGGCTCGATATCCTCAACCGCGTCATCGAGATCTACAAGAAGCGCAGTAAGGACCTCGCGCTCGCCGTCTCGCGCGAGATGGGCGCGCCGCGCCAGATGGCGCTGGACAGCCAGGTCGGCGTCGGCCAGGCGCATCTGGAGAAGATGGCCGAGGTGCTCAAGACCTTCCAGTTCCGCCATGTCAAGGGCTCGTCGCTCATCGTCAAGGAGCCGATCGGCGTCGTTGGCCTGATCACGCCGTGGAACTGGCCGCTCAACCAGATCACCTGCAAGGTCGGCCCCGCGCTCGCCGCGGGCTGCACCATGGTGCTGAAGCCATCCGAGATCGCTCCGCTCGACGCCATCATCTTCGCCGAGATAATCGACGAGGCCGGCGTGCCGGAGGGCGTCTTCAATCTCGTCAACGGTGACGGTCCGGGCGTCGGCCAGGCTTTGGCCAGCCATCCCGATGTCGACATGATGTCGTTTACGGGATCGACCCGCGCCGGCATCCTGGTCGCCAAGGCGGCCGCCGATACGGTCAAGCGCGTGCATCAGGAGCTCGGCGGCAAGTCGGCCAACATCCTGTTCCCCGATGTCGACCTGGAACGTGCCGTCACCAAGGGCGTCGCCGGCTGCTTCGGCAACAGCGGCCAGTCCTGCAACGCGCCCACCCGCATGTTCGTGCCGCGCGACCGTCACGACGAAGCGGCAGGCTACGCCAAGAAGGCGGCGGAAAAGTTCACCGTCGGCCCGGCCGACGCGCCCACCTCGAAGCTTGGCCCGGTGGTCAGCCAGATCCAGTTCGACAAGATCCAGGACCTGATCCAGAGCGGCATCGACGAGGGCGCGACGCTGGTCGCCGGGGGGCCGGGCCGTCCGGCCGAGCTCAATCGCGGCTACTATGTCCGTCCCACGGTCTTTGCCAACGTCACGCACGACATGCGCATAGCGAAGGAAGAGATCTTCGGGCCGGTGCTGTCGATCATGCCCTACGACACGGTCGAGCAGGCGGTCGAACAGGCCAACGACACCGTCTACGGCCTGGCCTCCTACATCCAGGCCAAGGACATCGAGAAGGCGCGCGCCGTGGCTGCCCGCATGCGCTCCGGCAATGTCTACATCAACTACCCGACCTGGGACGCCGGCCTGCCCTTCGGCGGCTATAAGCAGTCCGGCAACGGCCGCGAATATGCCGAATATGGTCTGGAGGATTTCCTCGAGATCAAGGGCATCGCGGGGTACCAGGCGGCCGAGTAGGGGTTACGCGTTGGCAGCCTGAGGCCAGGGCTTGGAAGCAGCTTCAGAAAGGCGCGGTCGAGCTGGCTGACGAGGATGTGCTTGCCGAGCCTTTCATCCGCTTTCCCTCGGGAACGACGTCGGGCAACTGGGCTCGCCATGATGTCCGAGCGGTCCGGCCTGCAGCCGAGAACCGTCGCCGAGGTGCGCCAGCTTATGACCGGCTGCCAGCTCGCGCAGCAGAACATCGGCCTGACCGTCGTGCCCGAGATCGACGCCAGGTCATGCCCGCTGCCAGGCCTTGCCGTGATTCCTTTGCGGGACGGCCTGCCGCCGAGAAAGCTGGGGGTGGTGACAAGCGAGTTTCACCAGCCGTCGCAATTCGAGAATGCCGTTCTCTCGCAGCTTCGCGAAATGACCTGGCCGTCCCGGAGATAAATGAAGCGAAGGCCTTTGATGTCTTGGAGGAAAACTTGGCTGGGGAACCTGGATTCGAACCAGGACTAACGGAGTCAGAGTCCGTGGGTCTACCGTTAACCTATTCCCCAGCAGGCGCGGTTGGTACCGCGCGAAGCGGGCGGCTCAGTGTGCCGCGAGCGCTGCCTTGTAGCCGCCATCCCGAAATAGTCAAGCCCGCTATCGAGTTCAACCGCAGCCTTTTTGAAGCCTTTGTCCGACGCATGTCGGTCGCCCAAAGTCGCTCGGCGCTTTTGAGCGGCATGCATTGCCGCTCGGCAGGGCGGGCGGAGGGCCTCAGCTCTCGCCGCGGCTGTATTGGGAATGCTCGAAATAGAGCACCACGCCAAGACCGACCAACAGCGGAATGATCAGATAGAACAGACGGAATACGAGGAGCGCGGCGAGCACGCCGACCGGATCCATATCGGAAAGGCCTGTGAGGAAGACGACCTCGAATACGCCGAGAGCGCCGGGCGCATGCGAAAGAAGCCCGATCGAGAACGACACCATGAATACGCCAAGCACGACGAAATAGCCGGGATTGCCGGCCTCCGGCAGGGCGAAATAGATGATCGCGGCGGCGCCCAGCAGTTCGACCGGCCCGATCAGCAATTGCCGCGCGACGATCGGCAGCGCCGGATAGTGCACCTGGAAGCTGCCTATCTTCAAAGGTCTCAGCCGCAGCCAACTGCCGAAGGCATAGGTCCCGACGAGGATGAGCATCGCTAGACCCGCGGCGAATGCCGCGCCGTGATGCGGGGCGCCCGTGAAACGGTCGATGATCTGCGGTTCGAGAAGAAGCACCAGGCCGCCGAGAAAGACGCTGGACAGGATGAAGGTGAACCAGCAGATCGCCACCAGCACGCCGATCTCCTGGCCGGTCAGCCCGCGCGTGCCGTAGGCGCGATACCGGATCACCGCGCCGGAAAACACCGAGCCGCCGATATTGTGCGACACCGCGTAGGTGGTGAAGGAGCAAAGCGTGACGAACAGCCACGACACTTTCTTGCCGATATGCAGGAGCGCAATGTGGTCGTAGCCGGCCAGCGAGGCATAGGCAACGACGGAACTCAGCGCCGCCAGCACCCAGCCGCGCGGCGGGATGGCGGCGATGCCGGTCCAGAGGTCGTTGAGCGAAATGCCGCGCAGTTCATGGACGAGCAGCCAGAGCGAGAACGCAACGGCCGCGATGCCTATGACCGGCCAGATATAGCGCCTCCAATTCATGGCGTCGTCATCATGCGTTGCAGCTCATTCGTTCGGATTGGCCCGGTGTGCCCGTATATGGTGGTTTTCAGACATGCCTGATTGAAGCCGGCTATTCAACCGGCAAGACATTACCCAACGTGATGCAAGCAAAATTCGAACCAATGCGCTCTTGGTGATTGCGAGGGGCACTGCTACTCTGTCGCCAACTTGAAACAAATCAAGGTGCCTGCTGCGTCCGTTTGCGGTTCGCGCGGCGCCGGAAGGAACTGAAGTGGAAGACCACGACACCGGCGCGGGCGCGTCGGCAGTGGGCATGTCCGGGACATCGCCGAAGGAGTCGGCGGGCCTTCCCGCGGGGCGTTTCAGCCGCCACGCAGGCGGGCATGCCAGGCACGCCGACCAACGACAAACTGGCGCTGGCCGGGCTGACCAGCAAGGCGATCCGACCAAAGGCAAGACGCGCAAGCGTCGCAAGCGCAGGCGCGGCCGCAAGGTGTTCGCGCGCGACGAGAACGGCGCCGTGCAGCATGCCGCGCCTGCCACCACCTCTGGAGGCCAGGTTCAGAGTGCGCCGCCGCGGATCGAGCCACGGCCGCCGCTCCAGGCCCCGCCGCGTCCGCCGCAGCAGGAATTGCCGGTTTTCGCCGCGCTCGACCTCGGCACCAACAATTGCCGCCTGCTGGTCGCCGTGCCCGGCCGCCATGGCCAGTTCCGCGTCATCGACGCCTTTTCGCGCATCGTCAGGCTGGGCGAGGGGCTGACCACCAGCGGCAGGCTCAGCCAGGCCGCGATGGATCGCGCCGTCGAGGCGCTGAAGATCTGCGGCGAGAAGCTGCGCAACCGCAAGATCAGGAAAGCCAGGCTGATCGCCACCGAGGCCTGCCGTTCGGCCGCCAACGGCGTCGAGTTCCTGGGACGCGTCGAGCGCGAGGCCGGGTTGAAGCTGGAGATCATCGACCGCCAGACCGAGGCCCGCCTTGCCGTTTCCGGCTGCGGCTCTCTGATTGAGCGCGACACGCAAGGCGTGGTGCTGTTCGACATTGGCGGCGGCTCGTCGGAGATCGCGCTGATCGACCTGACCGGAAGGCGCTCTCAGCGGCTCGCCAACCACATTGTGTCGTGGACCTCCCTTCCTGTTGGCGTGGTATCCCTCGCCGAGCGCTTCGGCGGCCGTACGGTCACGCGCGAAACCTTTGCCGCCATGGTCGACGACGTCGCCGCGCGGTTGCGGGTCTTCGATGGCCGCGACCGGCTCGCGCATGTACTGGCCAGCCCGAACTTTCATCTGCTTGGCACCTCGGGAACGGTGACGACGCTGGCCGGCGTGCATCTCGATCTCGAGCGCTACGACCGCCGCCGCGTCGACGGGCTCTGGATGGACCGCGACAGCGTCGACCGCATGATCGAGCGGCTGATCGGCTGGGATTTCCAGCGGCGCTGCGCCAATCCCTGCATCGGCGCCGACCGCGCCGATCTCGTGCTTGCCGGCTGCGCCATACTGGAGGCGATCCGTGGCGTCTGGCCGTCCGAGCGGCTGCGCGTCGCCGACCGCGGCCTGCGCGAGGGTATCCTGAGCGAATTGATGGCCGATGACGGCGTCTGGCGCAAAGCATGATCCCCAGAAGTGGAAGCCGGGTTTTGGAAAAGATCATGCGCGAGAGAGAGCGGCGATGACGAAGAAGCCGGAAAAGCCCGGCTCGGCCGGCATGCGCGTGCTCAAGACCAGGATCAAGAAGAAGAGCGGCTTGAAGGAATCTTCGCGCCGCTGGCTCGAGCGTCACATGAACGATCCATATGTGCAGCGCTCCAAGGCCGATGGCTACCGCTCCCGCGCCGCCTACAAGCTGATCGAGATCGATGACAAGCACCATTTGCTGAAGCCTGGCATGAAGGTGATCGACCTCGGCGCCGCGCCCGGCGGCTGGTGTCAGGTGGCGGCCGCGCGGACCAAGTCGACGGCGGAAAATCCGCATGTCGTCGGCATCGACTATCTCGAAATGGACGCGGTTCCCGGCGCCGTTATCCTGCGGATGGATTTCCTCGATCCGGACGCGCCGCAGAAGCTCGCGGAGGCGCTGGGTGGCCAGCCTGGCGTTGTGCTGTCCGATATGGCGGCGCCCACCACCGGCCACCGCCGCACCGATCATCTGCGCACCATGCATCTGTGCGAAGTCGCGGCCGAATTCGCGCTGCATGTGCTGAAGCCCGGCGGGCATTTCCTCGCCAAGACATTTCAGGGCGGCGCCGAGAATGAGCTTTTGTCACGTCTGAAGC
>Ga0315336_1000866_pt1 | contig 69308 bp, 65 predicted proteins | sample ASW5metaG_FD_204512 | JGI IMG/M metagenome (GOLD analysis project Ga0315336, IMG submission 204512) | Ammonia-oxidizing marine archaeal communities from Monterey Bay, California, United States - ASW #5 | ecosystem: Environmental > Aquatic > Marine > Intertidal zone | place: USA: California... | reverse complement strand
TGATCACCCGGAAAAAACCGAGATACTTGCTGTAAACAGCAGCGCCTATGTGGCCGATATCGATACGCCGGGCGACTATGAACTCACTGTTAGCAGCGCACTCGCACCTAGAGCCCCTTGTTGTTAAAAAAAACGGCCATATCCAGGATACAGCCGCTTTCTAAACTTGGTGATGTCTGAATCAGGCTGCTTTAGCCTTGTTTTTCCGGCGCCAGGCCATAAAGCCAAGAGCGGCCAGACCAGCTCCGTAAAGCGGCAACGCTGCCGGGAGCGGGACGGCTGAAATCTGAACATTCATTTCCGTTTTGGCGAGTGAGCTTCCGTCTTTATCAAAAGCCTCCAGCATAAAGTTATAGATGCCGCTGGCGTTCGGGTCGAAACCCGCGACGAACCAATTGATAGCCCATGAATTTTGCGCCACATTATTCTCGTCAATCAAGGCCGCATATTCTGCAGCCGTAGTGGCTTCTTCACCGGCGCCACTGGCAGTGCTGTTGGTACCGATGGAATTATCAGAATAAGGAACGTTGATGGGATCGAGGGTAACATACGAAGTACCAATACCAGGATCTGTATCAATTGACAGAAGATAAGAATAATCCGCCAAAGATGCGCCGGCACCACCGCCAACATTGGTGTTTACGGACCATTCGAAATTCCAGAGTGGACGGTTGGGGTCCGCGTTGCCCGGGCCATTTCCTGGATCAAACGTATATGTAGTAGTTCCGCCGTTGGGGAAAATATTGGCGGCGGGAAACCGTTGCTTCGCCCGCAAACCGAGTTCCACATCATTTTGTGTATCAACGGCGAAGCTACCATTAGCATTGCCGCTCCCAAATATGACATCCGGTATCACATCGGTATTAGCGACGATGGCCGCATGAGCATTAAGCGCAAGGAGCGATGCTCCGGCTACTATGAGTGAAATAGTGATTTTTTTTAATGCCATCTTTTTTCTTTCATATTGTTTTACCTCAAACCATATCCATGGCTTGCAGGACAAATAGATTTTGATAGTAAATTTGCGGGATTAGAAAGTCTAATCTCCTTATAATAGAGAAATTTTTAGGAAAAATCAATCATATTTGAATTTTATATTCTATTTTTGCAGGTATTTTTTCCAAGAAAACGAGATATTTCAGAGGATTCTGGAGAATCTTTTTTTTCCAATGCCCTTAAAAAGGTTATGCATTTTTTTGCTCACCAAAAAGTATATTCTATTTTTATGATATATGGATTCGATATTTATTATCATTGAGAGGCTGAATAATGATATGTAAAAGGCGCACTTTTACTGAGACGTATACTCGATAAACACGAATTTGATATGGTTTTGATTGAAGTTCCCTGAATTTTACTACTGTCCGTACCATTCTTGATTTGGTATAACTGCGAAAATGGTGAAAACAATAATAAAAAAACCGTTCCCGCTCTGGCCTTTGGCGTCCATGAGTACGGCTTACTTCATTGTCGGCACGTCGAGCCTGTCCGTCATCGGTTTAACCTATGAAATTGCCGACGACTTAAAGGTCTCACCGGCGGATATCGCCTTTCTGATCACCGTCTTTGCCTTGACTTTCGCTATTGCCGCCCCCTTGACGCAAGTGTTTCTCTATCGGCTTCCGCGGATCACAATCCTCTCCCTGGGCCTGATTATTCTTGCGGGTGCGCAGACCATGGGGGCCTATGCCACCAGTTATGAAATGCTGTTTATTTCCCGCGGTATTATGGGGCTGGGAGCTGCCTCGGTCAGTCCCATGTGTTCCGCCATCGGCGCCGGGCTGGCCCCGAAGGAGCAGCAGGCGCGGGCCATGGGGGTTGTCTTCGCTGGATTGACCTTTGCCTCTGTCATGGGAACGCCTTTGTCCGCCTATCTGGGGACCCTGATTGGCTGGCGGAATGTCATGTTGTTGTTGTCCTTTTGTTGCCTGCTGTCGATGACTGCCGTGTTATTGTTGGTACGGGACCGCAATCCGGGCGCGGAATCATCCCTGCGCCATCTTTTTCGGGCCCTATCAGGACGTAAGTCCGCCGGGGCGATCCTGATGACATTTTTGCAGATGACGTCGATGTTCTGCACCTATGCGCTAATCGCTCCCTTTATGACCAACAAATTTAACATGCCGGAGAATTTGATTGCCATGGTGTTGTTCATCTATGGTGTTAATGGAGTCCTGGGAAACCTTTTCGCAGGCCGACTGGGGGATCGGTTTGGGCCCGACAAGATTATTCTGTTCAGTCTGGTCGGGTTGGCCGTGGGATTGTTAATTCTGCAATTTGTTGAGCCGGTTCTATTATTGGCGCTGGTCGGGATTTCCTGTTGGGCCTTTTCAGGCATGATGTTCCATTCGCCGCAACAACAGCGTATCGCTAACATTGATCCGGCACAGCGCAGTCTGTTGCTGGCCATGAATGCGTCTGCCCTGTATCTGGGGATTTCTGCTGGATCCTGGATATCAAATTTTGCGTATGTGAAATTCGGCTACGATTTCTTGCCGCTGGTATCGCTGGGTGTTCTGGCAATCTGTACCATCCCCTTTGCCTTTTATGTCCTGTTCGGATCCAGGCAGGGAAGCGGCTGACAGCGAGGAAATCCCGCTGCCAGCAATGCGTTACTTAGGCGTTGAATGCTCTAGCTTCAAACCCTTGGCCGATCCCTTTTGAAAGCCCTTCCAATAAGTATGCTCCGGCTTTTGCGAGCCATCTTTTTCAACGGCGAAGACACCGTCTTCCGCAACCTCAACAATATCCAGGTAAGACTTCATTTTGTCGTCTCCCTTCAGATGCTGGTTGAAATAGGCAGTGACAAAATGCTGGGCAATATTGTTCATGCGCAAGGTATCCCAAACCGGATCCGCATAATGTTCAAACGGGAAAAAGTCGAGATTGTCGACTGGCGCCCAGGATTCAATTGGCGCAGGAATTGGCGCAGCGGCATTATGGCCGGCGCTCATGAAGGTGAGCAAATATCGGTCCGCATTGACAGATCCGTCATAGAGCGCCTTAACGCCATTTTCATACAGCGACGTTTCATCCTCACTGCCGCCGATGAACATCATGGGTTTGCGCACACCGGCCAACCCTTCGGCGTTCCAGAATCCGGCATTCATGCCCCAGGGTCCGATGGCGACGATGGCTTTAAACCGGTCATCAATGAGCGCTTTATGCGAGTCTGTACCCGCCATCATCACTTCCAGTGTCCCGGCTGGGGCGCCCCAGGGATATTCAGTGCTGGCCTTGGTGACGCCACCGCCAGCGGTGATCACCGCGCCATAGCCGCCCATGGAATACCCGATCAGACCGGTATTTGATGTATCAACCATGCCATAGAGGAAACTTTTGCTGTCGTTATTTAGCTGCTCCATCGCATTCAGGACAAATTTCTGGTCCAGGGCCCGGTTGACCAGGGTGCTGCCAAAGGCCGCCTTATTGTCATAGGTGCTGTCTGTATGATCAATGGAGACAGCAATATATCCCTTGGACGCCAGGTTTTCAGCGAAATGGCTCATCAGGAACCGGTTGCCTGGATATCCGTGGGAGATGATCACCAGGGGGTAGGGTTTTCCAGACTGCTCCGGCTCGTCCCCGCGGGTGGCAAGACCATACAAGGTCACTTGAGTTTTGCCATCGCGCAAAAATACATTGTCGTATGTGCCGCCATTTTCATCCCCGTCGGCGGGATACCAGATTTCAACCGTCAGCGGTCGGTCATATTTTGGCAGTGGCTTTCCGGCTTCCACTTTCAAGATATCGATCTGGTCTTTATGGATAAGTTTGAGGGTCTGAACGCCAATTCCAAAATCACCGGGTTTGGCAAGAGCCGGTGCGTCCGGCCGCTGGCCGTCAACACGGTTGTCAACAGCATTGGCGACACCACTCATCATCATCCCCGCAATTACGATCCCTAGTATTTTTTTCATCATTTATTTCCCATTATGAGATTTTTATCCAGATCGACGGTACGCGAATCAACTGTTCAAGAAAAGAACAATTTCGCGATAATATTGTTCCCGATCCTGAAATCAATATGGCGCAAGTACTGGACTTTGGAAGTAATTATTTTTCCGGCCTTGTGCAATGAGAGGTGGAACATTAAGCTTTCCTTGTAAATAAAAAAATAATGTGGAGGAAGACAATGTCGATACTAAAAACCCTCGCCCTCAGTGCGGTGGGACTAACTTTCATGACTGGAGCAGCGTTTGCGGCGGATTGCAAACCGTCAAAATGGGGCGCGGATGATGAAATTGGCTCGGCCAACCTGGTGACGCCGGAACGAACGCTGGCGGCCAGCAAACTCATCAAGCAAGGCAAGTCGGTGCCACTTGGAATTGTTATCGACAGCTCAACCCCAGCCTTTCCTCCGCGTGGGCTGAGTTTACAAGTCGTACAACCGAACCAGCAGGGGGGGCAACGCCTGTTTGCCTATAAAGGCAGTTACAATGATGACTTGATGCAACTATGGCTGGGCATCGGGTCTCAAATTGATGGTCTTGGTCATCTGGGGCAAGATGGTATGTATTACAACTGTAATGAAGAAAAAGACTTTGCCGCCATTACAGGCTTGAAAAAACTGGGAACCCATCTTGTACCGCCAATGGTTGGTCGGGGCGTCGTTTTGAATATGGCCAAACATTTTGGCATGGACTCGCTGCCCGCCGGTAAGTTCTTTACCGCAGCGGACATTCAGGCCGCCTCCAAGGCGCAAGGCGTCGAAATTCGCGAAGGCGATGTTGTGTTGTTCTATACCGGCTGGACAGACGCCAAGTTCGAATCCGATCCGGTGGCCTGGGCAAGTGGGGAGCCGGGGACATCTGAAGATGCCGCGGAATGGCTGGCATCGAAGAATGTGATGGCCGTTGGCGCCGACACCTGGGGGGTTGATGTTGTGCCGCCTGAAAAAGAAGGCCGCCCTTTCTACGGCCATGTGGTGCTGTTGAAAGAGCATGGCATTTATATTCTGGAAACCATGGATACCGGTCCTCTCGTCCGCGACGGCGTGACTGAATTCATGTTTGTTCTTGGCCAGCCACGGGTCCGTGGGACGGTTCAGATGATCATCAATCCTGTGGCTCTGTACTAAAGATTGAGCCTTTGAAATTGGCGGGGATTGGGGGAACTCAATCCCCGTTTTTTATGCCTAAACGAGATTAGAATTTCGATTGATACTCGGTAAAAGAGTTAAAAAACTTGACATTTGATGCTTGCTGTTGTAGTCTTCAGGCCTTCAAGACAAATACCCAATGCCAGAGCTTGGCGTTACGGTGATTCTAGATCACCCATTTTATGTTGGCGTTTTTTAACCGGAGATTTCTGTGTCGGAACAAGATATTCGCGCTGCCTTTTTGCAGCAGGAAAAAGCCTGTGAAGCACTCGGATCGCCCTTTACGGCGCGGCTGTGCCGCTTGGCAGCAGAGCGGTTGCAACGGGGAAATGCCGTGGCCGATCATATACTGAACTGGCCGGGGGATGCCTCGGCGCTGGCGGATTCCGTGCCGTTGCGGCTGGCCGGCGCGCTGCATGGCCTGTTGATTTCGAAAACCTCGGTCCTCTTGCAGGCGGTCTATCCGCCCCACGACCAGTCGGTTGATGACGATACACTATGGTCAGCAATTAGTACGGTTCTGGAAAAAGACAGCGCGTTTATTCTGAAGCGCCTGAAAAGTCCGCCGCAAACCAACGAAGTGCGTCGGTCGGGTGCGACCTTGCCTTTATTCCTTGAGATCAGCCGGCGGACAGGGCTGCCGCTGAGCTTGACGGAAATCGGTGCCAGTGCGGGATTGAACCTGTTTCTGGATGACTATCACATAACCCTGGGGGATCAGACCTGGGGAGATGAAAATTCCGCCGTGACCCTCAATCCGAAATGGCATGGGGTGCCGGCACCACAGGCGGAGCTGGAGATTCTGGCCAGAAGCGGCTGTGATTTGAAACCCATTGACCCGGGCTCAAATGAGGATCGGGAACGCAAGCTATCTTACATCTGGGCCGATCAGGAGGATCGGTTGACCCGTACCAAGGCGGCCTTCGATATTGCCGCGGCCAGTGATATCCGGGTGATTGAGGCCGATGCTCTGGACTGGTTGAGACAGGAAACCGCGCGGTCCCATGACGGTGCGGTGCATGTTATCTACAGTACCATCGCCTGGCAATACCTCCCCGAAGAGGCGCAGGCCGTCGGCGAAGCAATTATTCATGCCGCCGGGGCCAAAGCCACCCCTGAGGCACCGCTTGCCTGGGCGCTGATGGAAAATGACGGCGTTGGTCCGGGCGCCGAACTTAGTCTGACGCTCTGGCCTGGCGGCGAACGGCAACAGGTGGGCCGGGCCGATTTCCACGGCCGTTGGGTGGATTGGACAGGTTGGCAGGACTAGGAGTACATATTCCCGCTACCATTTTTCGACCCACGGCCGCAGGTCAATCTCGAACGTCCAGGCGCTGCGCTGCTGGGAATGCAGATGCCAGTAATTCTCGGCGATTTCGACGGGGCGCAGGATTCCGTCATGGTCCCTGGTGGCATAGCGGTCGGGGAAACGTTCGGCGACAAAGGCCGTATCGATGGCGCCGTCAATAATGGTATGGGCGACGTGAATACCCTTCGGCCCGAGTTCGCGGGCCAGGCTTTGGGCGAGGGCGCGCAGGCCGTGTTTGGCGCCAGCGAAGGCGGAATAGCCCGCGCCGCCACGCACCGAGGCGGTGGCCCCAGTAAAGATTATCGTCCCGGCGTTGCGCGGTATCATGTATTTGGCGGCTTCCCGGCCCGCCAGAAAACCGGCGAAGCAGCTCATTTCCCAGACTTTCCGGTAGACCCGGGTGGTCATGTCGGTGATGGGAAAATTAACATTGCCGCCAATATTGAACACGACAACCCCGAGGGGGGCGATATCCTGTTCAATTTTGGCAAACAGCGCGGTGACCTCGTCCTCTTCGCGGGCGTCGGCGCCGAAGGCATGGGCGGAACCCCCTTGCGCGGTAATTTCTGCGGCGAGATCCTGCAGTTTGTCCAGATGCCGGGCCCGGCGAACAAGGCAGGTCTCAAACCCTTCGCGGGCAAATCGTTTGGCGATGGCGCCACCGGTCGCATCTCCGGCGCCGATAACAAGACAGGATTGTTTGGTCATTTTTTTTCCTTATTAATGCCTGCTATGAGATAAAAAGTTTGGATCGGGACGCAGATAATGTCAATGATGACGCTGTTGCGGAAATCAGTGGCGCACTGAGACAAAAAAGAACCATAATCCTGTGTCGCAATGGACAGGAATGTGGTCGTATGGACGGCAACAGTAGGGGGGAGAATTGAATGGCACGGTATTCGGCCTTTGAAATTTTCAAGCAGGCGCTTTCCGGTCACCAGAACTGGTCGGCGGCCTGGCGCGATCCGGTGCCCAAAGACCAGTATGATGTGATCATCATTGGCGGCGGCGGCCATGGCCTGGCGACGGCCTACTATCTGGCCAAAGAGCATGGCATCACCAATGTCGCGGTGCTTGAAAAAGGCTGGTTGGGCGGCGGCAATACGGGCCGCAATACGACCATTGTCCGGTCCAACTACATGATCGAGGGTAATACGGATTTTTACGAGCATTCATTGAAGCTGTGGGAAGATCTGTCGCAGGACCTGAACTATAACGTCATGTTCTCCCAGCGCGGACAGTATAATACCTATCATAACCCGGCGCAGCGCGATGCGGCGCGCCGGCGTGTCAATAGCTTGCGGCTCAATGATATCGAAGCGGAAATGATTGATACCGATCAGATGAAGGCGCAGGTTCCGGGGCTGGATTATTCAGCCAACGCCCGCTTTCCTATTCTCGGTGCTATCCACCAGAAACGCGCCGGAACAGCGCGCCATGATGCCGTGGCCTGGGGCTATGCCCGCGGTGCCGATGAGCTGGGTGTGGATATTATCCAGAATTGCGAAGTTGAGGAATTTATCCGCGATCAAGGCGCAATTGTCGGGGTAAGAACCTCACGCGGTGAAATCCGGGCCCCGAAGATTGGCACGGCTGTGGCCGGACATACCTCGCATCTGGCGGCCAAAGCAGGCTTGACCCTGCCGATTGAAAGTCATGTTCTGCAAGCTTTCGTTTCAGAGCCGCTGAAGCCGATTTTTGATACAGTAATTTCCTTTGGCGCCGCGCATTTCTATATCAGCCAGTCGGACAAGGGCGGGTTGGTCATGGGCGGTGATCTCGATGGCTATAACAGCTACGCACAAAAAGGCGGCTTGCCAACATTTGAGCATGTGTTCGCTGCCGGCGTTTCCTTCGCGCCGTTCCTGTCGCGGTTGAAAGTCCTGCGTCAATGGGGCGGGGTCATGGATATGAGCATGGATGGCAGCCCGATCATTTGCAAATCGCCGATTGATGGATTGTATATCAATGGCGGCTGGTGTTATGGCGGATTTAAAGCGACGCCCGCATCCGGTTGGTGCTTCGCCCATACCATTGCCCGGGATGAACCACATCGCTTCAATGAAAAATTCAGGCTGGACCGGTTTTCCAAAGGATATCAAATTGACGAAAGAGGCGCGGGGCCAGTTCCAAATGCACATTAGAACAATCAGGAAATTTTACCGCAAAGGGACCGATTATGCTGCAGATTGATTGCCCCTTTTGCGGAAAACGGGATGAGACGGAATTTGTCTATGGTGGCGATGCCAGCCGGACCCGTCCTGATATGTCCAATACGGATTTGAAAGTCTGGAGCGATTATGTTTTCTTGCGGGAAAACCCGAAAGGCCCGCATGCGGAATATTGGTTCCATCAGCAAAGCTGTCGATCCTGGTTGAAAGTCAACCGCGATGTGGTCACGAATGAGATTAGCGAAGTTGCCTTTGTTGCGCCGGCTGCGGGAGAAGGCAAATGACGCGCAAAGCAACCAATTGCCGGATCGCCGGGGGGCGTATTGATCGCTCAAAACCGGTGAAATTTCGCTTTGATGGACGCGAATTGACGGGGTTCGAAGGGGACACCCTGGCCTCGGCCCTGCTGGCCAACGGAAAACATCTGGTCGCCCGAAGTTTTAAATATCACCGGCCGCGGGGTATTTATTCCGCCGGTGTGGAAGAACCCAATGCTTTGGTTGAATTGGGCGAGAAGGGACGCCTGACACCGAACGTGCAGTCCACAACGCAGGAGCTGTTTGATGGGCTGACGGCGCAGAGCCAGAACCGCTGGCCCTCGTTACGGTTTGACTTCCTCTCCATCAATGGGCTGTTTTCACGATTCCTGTCGGCCGGGTTTTATTACAAGACCTTCATGTGGCCCGCTGGCGCGTGGGAATTCTATGAGAAATTCATCCGCCGAGCGGCGGGAATGGGCAAGGGAACGCATTTACCAGATCCCGAAAGTTATGAGCATGTGCATGATCACACGGAAGTTCTTGTGGTCGGCAGTGGGGCCGCGGGTTTGAGTGCAGCGCTGACGGCGGGTCAGGCCGGCCATCGCGTTTTGCTGGTCGAACAGGATTTCGAGTTGGGCGGCGCGTTGCAGTATGAGCAGGGCCAGATAGCCGGAAAATCCTCGGCTGACTGGCGCGCGCAAATGCTCATGGAAATCGAGGCGCTGGATAATATCAAGATCCTGCGACGAACAACGGCCTTTGGCTATTACGACGACAATATGGTTGGCTGCGTGGAACGGGTACAGGATCATGTCAGTATGCCCGATCCACATTTGCCGCGGCAACGATTACGCCATGTGCGGGCTGGAAAAGTCATTTTGGCAACCGGCGCGCTGGAACGGCCCTTCATTTTCGGCAATAACGATTTGCCGGGGGTTATGCTGGCAACTGCCGCGGAACAGTATCTCAATCGCTATGCGGTGACTGTCGGGGAACAGATCATTCTTTATACCAATCAGGATCGCGCCTATGACGTGGCGGCCTCACTCATACAAAGAGGGATCAAACCGGCGGCGATCATTGATAGCCGGGTGTCTATCGATGGCCGGTTGCATGAATTCACCCGGATCAACGGCATTCCGTTTTTCCCCGGCTGTGAAGTGATTGAAGCCAGCGGTCACCAGCGGGTCAGCAGCGTCACCTTTGTCCGCTTGTCCGACGGAGCCGACGCCAAGAAAATCACGCTTGAGTGCGATAGCCTGCTGCAATCTGCAGGCTGGGCGCCGGTGGTTCATTTGCAAAGCCAGATCGGAGTTAAACCGGTTTATGACGCGGCACTGGATACTTATTTGCCCGGATTATGCGCAAATGATGATCATGGCTGTGCCGGGGCTGTGGCCGGATATTATGACGCCGAAGCGGCGGCGTTGCATGCGGTCAAAATTGCCAAATACCTGACGGGAAGCCGCAAGACTTCGCCGCAATTGTTCAAGGGAACGCCGGTAGCAGATCGCCGTTCGGTTACAAGCCGGCCTTTGAGAAAATCAGGAAAAAGCTTCGTTGATTTGCAGCATGATGTGACCCGTGATGATATTGAACAGGCCCAACTGGAAGGGTTCAAATCCCCGGAACATGTCAAAAGATACACCACGCAGGGCATGGCAGGAGATCAGGGAAAAACTGGTAATATCAATACGTTAGAGGTTCTATCTGAGACACAAAATAAAGAAAGATCGATTATTGGAACCACGACGTTCCGGCCGCCTTATACCCCGATCAGTATCGGGGTGATTGCCGGACGGTCCGTTGGCGCTGAGCTGAGTGCGACCCGTTACAGTCCGTTCCATGCCTGCCACCAGCGGGCGGGCGCGAAGTTCGTTGAGGCCGGTGACTGGATAAGGGCCTGGTACTACCCGAAATCCGGCGAGGATGTTACGGCAGCCTATATCCGCGAAACCGAAGAAGTTCGACAAACTGCCGGTATGGTGGATGTGTCGTCCTTGGGTAAAATCGATGTGCAAGGGCCGGATGCCGCGGAATTTCTGAACCGGGTTTATACAAACGGTTGGAAAATGCTGGCGGTGGGGAAAGCCCGCTATGGCCTGATGTTGCGCGATGACGGTATGGTCATGGATGACGGGACGACCTGGCGGTTGTCGGAAAATCGCTACTTCATGACGACAACGACGACGGGTGCAGCGCGGGTTATGCGGCATCTGGAATATTTGCTGCAAGTTGACTGGCCGGAATTGAAAGTCAATCTGACCTCTGTCACCGATGAATGGGCCGGCGTGGCGCTGGCGGGACCAAACAGCCGGAATATCCTGACGTCAAGTTTTCCGGGTACGGATTTCAGCACAGAGGCGGTTCCTTTTATGGGGGTTCTTGATTTTGAGCATGAAGGACTGCCGGTGCGCATTTGCCGGTTGAGTTTTTCCGGGGAACTGGCATTTGAAGTCTACACCCGCGCTGGCTTTGCCGAGCAGCTGTGGAACCAATTGCAAGGCGGCGGACAGGGCGAGGGGATGATTCTATATGGCTCGGAAGCCTTGGGCGCGCTGCGGATTGAAAAGGGACATGTGGCGGGTCCCGAACTTGATGGTCGGACCACGGCGACGGATCTGGGTCTGGGCGGCATGCTCAGCAGCAAGAAACCCTATGTGGGCAGCGTCCTGAAAGATCGCGAAGGACTGATCCGCAAAGACCGGCAACAGCTGGTCGGTCTTGTGCCGGTGGATGGCACGATTCCGTTGCAAGCAGGATATCTTCTGTTCGAAGGTGATGGCACGACACCACGCGGGCACGGCCTGGGACAGGTCACCTCCGTCACCTATAGCCCGGCCATGGGGCGGCAAATCGGACTTGGGCTGCTGGCTGAAGGCCGGGCGCGGGACGGCACTATTATCCGCGCCGTCGATGCCATGAGTGATAGCGTGATTGATGTGAAAGTATGTTCGCCGCATTTCTATGATCCAAAAGGGGAGAAGTTACATGCTTGAGCGTAAATCACCCCTGAGCCAGAAACGCATCCTTGGAAAATTTGGAAATTTATCCGAGGAAATAGGCGTAACTATAAAAGAAACCAAGAGTTTTTCGTATCTGGAGCTCTCCTTCTGGGAAGCGGCCTCCCCTGCGTTAAGTTCAAAGCTTTTCGAATTATTAGGTGTCGGTGAGCTGCCGGTCGCGGGCAAGGTTTCGCGCATCAAGGAAGGGGCGTTGATGCGGGCGGCACCACGGCGTCTGGTATATTATGGCGATGAAGGGACAGCCGAAATCCTGCGAGCCATGGTGTCCAGCGAAGAGGGCAGTGTGGTCTCCCTCAGCCATAGTCGCTGCGCTCTGTCCCTCAGTGGTCCGAAAGTCACCAATCTGTTGAAGCGGGGCATCCGTCTTGATTTATCCGAGAAGGAGTTTCCCATCGGTGCGTGCGGGTTTACGGAGATACATGGATTGGGCGTATTTTTAATCCGCAATAAAACCGACCAGTTTGAATTGATTTTCATGCGGACGACCGCCCTGAATATGTGGACCTGGTTGACGGAAACAGCGGAACAGTTCGGTTACGAGGTTTTGTAAGCCTCGAACCCGTCCCGAATAAGCGCGGCGCAGCGGGCTAATTCTTCGTCTGAATAGGGAAGGGCCGTGCCGACGCCCCAGACCGGCCCGGGCCAGGCGTCGTCGTCATGTTGCCGGGCGATCACGTGAATATGCAGTTGCGACACCATATTGCCCAGGGCACCAATATTGATTTTATGGGCCGAGAACAGGTCCGTCATCAGGCGGGATGCGCGGCGAACTTCTGCCATGACAACGGCGTAGCTTTCGGCCTCAAGATCATGCAATTCCGTGAGATCTGCCCGTTGAGGGACAAGGATGATCCACGGATAGCGGCTGTCTTTCAACAGCAGGACGCGACAGATTTGCAAATCAATAATCGGGACAGTGTCTTGGGCAAGCTGCGGATGAAGGTCGAACATGAAAGCCTCAATATACGGGTCTGCGGGCAGGAGAACTGATTGAGCCTGCAGTAGAGCAAATAATGCGGGTGAAGAACAGCAAGTTTTTGCCATCGGGGGCAGATCGGCGTAGTCTGATGCGCAACCAGAACAAACCCATACTTCTAACAGGAAGAGGAGCTTCATTATGAAGTTACAGGTCATATCTCTAAAGTTTATTGCAGTCCTTACGGCGGCGCTGGTATTGATGACGGCGCTGGCAACGGCCGAGCCGACGCGGCTGACTTTTTTGCATACAAATGATATGGATCAAATATCCGGTGTTAAGGGGAATGGCGGTTTTGCCGAGCTATCGGCCATGTTAATGGCGGAACGGAAACGCTCTCCCAATGCCATTACGACCTTTGGCGGCGATTTGATTTCACCGTCCATCCTGTCCGGCCTGACCAAGGGTACGCAAATGATCGAGCTGATGAACGCGGTTAATGCGGATGTCGCCGTGCTCGGAAATCACGAATTTGATTTTGGACCTGAAGTGACAGCAGCCCGCGTTGCCGAATCCAATTTTCCATGGCTTGGCACCAATGTCTTCGATACCAGCGGCAAGATTGCAGTGGGTGCGGAAGGGTATCTGATCATGGAGATTGCCGGGTTCAAGGTTGGCTTCTTCGGGATCACCACACCGGAAACAAAATTCCTTGCCTCCCCCGGGGACACGATAAAATTTGGCGATATCTTCGAGACGGCGGAACGGTCTGTCAAATCCCTGAAAGAGCAGGGGGCGGAGATCATTGTAGCCATGACCCATATGGATTTTGAAGAAGATATGCGGCTTGCCAGAAGCGTCAAGGGCATTCATTTAATCCTTGCCGGTCATGATCATATTCCGGCGAATATGGTCATTGGCAGCACGACAATTATGCAATCGGGGTCTCAGGGTATTTACCTGGGTGTTGTCGATCTGGATGTTGAATGGATCGAAAAACGCGGCAAAAAACGCCTTATAGTGCAGCCCAGCTGGCGCATGATTCCAACGAAAGGCGCCGATCGCGACCCCAAAATAGGCGCCATTGTTGCCCGCTATGAAGCGGAGCTGGATAAAGAACTGGGCGTCGAAATCGGTACAACGACCGTGGCGCTGGATACCCGCCGGGGGACCGTCCGGTCAACGGAATCAAACTTCGCCAATCTGATTGCCGATGCCATGAAAGACGAAGTGAATGCGGATATCGGCTTCACCAACGGTGGCGGTATTCGTGGTGACAAGGTTTATGACGCCGGAACCGTTTTAACACGCAAAGATATCCTGACGGAGCTGCCCTTTGGCAATGTCACCGTCAAGGTCGCGCTGTCTGGTGAAGACGTCAAAATGGTCGTCGAAACCGGCGTCTCGAAAGTCGAGGATGTTGCCGGACGTTTCGGTCATTATTCCGGGCTGACCTTTGGTTATGACAAGGCGCTGCCTGTGGGCGCGCGCGCCTATGATATCAAGATCAACGGCGAGCCTTTGGATCCGGCCAAGACATATACCCTGGCGACCAATGATTATGTCGCCAATGGCGGTGATGGCTATGCGGTTCTCAAAGGAAAACCGCAGCTTATTGATCGTGCTGGAGGAACGCTTATGGCGACCACGGTTATCGATTATATTGCCGAACGCGGCCAGATAAGCCCGACCACCGGCGATCGCATCAACGCGAAATAGCAGCTTGAATATAGGCGCAAAGGCGGGGAACTGTCTTTGCGCTTTTTCTTTGCTTTTCAAACAGGATGGTTGCCGTTAATCTGCGGCGAAAGCAACCGCACGGCTGACTCTAAAGAGCGGCCGAAAGATAAAACAGGACCCAGATTATGACCGACACTGTTGTTACCCCTTCTTCCACCGACACCTTCGAATTCATCCATTACGCCGACCGTATCCGGCAGGCTGCCGCCGCCAAGCCCGATTTGCCGGTACTCAAATGTGGCGAAGAGGTGCGCACATGGTCGGAATTTTTGCCGCGCACCAATCAGGTGGCCAATATGCTGGCCTCCCGCGGATTGGGGCGGGGGGATATGGTGGCGATCCTGGCGAAAAGCAGTGTCGAGTATCTGGAAGTGTTTCTCGGCGCGCTGCAAGCCGGATTGTGCATTGTCCCGCTATCCGGCATGGCCTCGTCGGAGCAACTGGCGGTGATGATCCGCGATTCCGGATCAAAAATGGTCTTCGCGTCTGACGCAACCAAAAACTTGATCGAGCCGTTTAAGGGAACAATCGATGACGTGCCGGATGATGGCTATGTGGCCTTCGATTTCGCAGCGGAAGGCTGGACACCCTATGAAAATCTGCTGGCCGGCATGTCAGAAGCCGATTTGTTTGTCGATGTGGTGGAATCAGATCCGTTTAACCTGATTTACTCTTCCGGCACCACCGGTGTTCCCAAAGGGATTGAACAGAGCCAGAAAATGCGGAACCAGCATATCGTGCGGTTTGAAGCCATGGGGATTAGTTCCGATGCGGTGACCCTTGTGTCCACGGCGCTGTATTCAAACACGACCTTGGTGGCGCTCTTGCCCACCTTGGCGCTGGGCGGTCGGATTGTCGTGATGCCCAAGTTTGATGCTGCCGAGTTCCTTAAAATTGCCGAGCGGGAGAAAGCCAGCCATGCCATGTTGGTGCCAGTCCAATATCAACGCATTCTCGCGCGGCCCGATTTTGATAGCTATGATCTCAGTTCATTTGAAGTGAAACTATCGACCAGCGCGCCGCTCCGTGAAGGGGTGAAACGGGATATTGTTGCGCGCTGGCCAGGCAAGATGATTGAAGTTTATGGCCTGACCGAAGGCGGCATTGGGACGGCGCTGTCGGCAACCGAGTTTCCGGATAAACTGGCCTCGGTCGGGCAAGCCGGTGAGGGCGTCGAGCTGCGGATTATCAATGAGCAAGGAGTCGAGCTTGCCAAAGGCGAAATTGGCGAGATCGTCGGTCGTTCAGATGCCATGATGTCCGGGTATCATGGCCGCAAGGATCTGACGGAAGAAATGATTTGGCGCTCGCCGGACGGACTGGTGTTTTTCAAAAGCGGTGATATGGGCCGGTTTGACGAGGATGACTTTCTGTTTCTGCTCGACAGAAAGAAGGACATGATTATCTCTGGCGGCTTCAATATTTATGCGGCAGATATCGAAGTGGTGCTGGCCAAGCATGAAAATGTCGCGGATGTGGCGGTGATCGGTATTCCCAGCGAGGAGTGGGGCGAAACCCCTTTGGCCCTGGTGGTCAGATCTGCGGGATCTCTAGTATCAGCGGAAGACATCCGCAGTTGGGTGAACGAACGGCTTGGCAAAACCCAACGGGTTTCAGCCGTTGAATTTCGCGATAACCTTCCGCGCAGTACCATTGGAAAAGTCATGAAGCGCGAGCTTCGGATACCCTACTGGGAAACCACATAAAGATCTTGCAGATAGCGGATAAAAAATGTTCTAGCTTACGGTGTATAGGATTTATCTAGTACACCTTATGGACTGCTTTACTAATGTTTAAGAGTTTACTGCCAAAATAAGAGCATAAATTAATTTTATTGATATTTCCGCTTCCGGGCGGGCAGGTTAGCTTGAGGCAAGGTATTCAGTATGAGTAGGGGAGAGGTAGGGCAAGAGGCGGATAACGCTGATAACCCGACGTTCAAGAGCCGCTTTAAAGCTTGGTGGGACGGCTATGATTTGGAAAAGTCAAAACCACAGCTCGTTCTTGAAGAAGCGGAACGCCAACAGATAGAAGACGATGGCCCGCCGACCGTCAAGGGGTGGAGCGTCAGCCGACAAAAATCTGTTGTCACGCTTTTTGGTGAAGGGATGACGCGCTGTATTCCCGACGAGATGAAAACCAAACTGACCCAGGCCATGGGAATCAACAAAACCATGAGTGTGAGTGAGCTCGGCGGGAACATGGGCGGGTTTGCCCGTTGGGTCGCCGAAACTTACGAAACATATGTCACTAATTATGACGAAGACCAGGCGCTCATCGATGCGGCCAACGAAATGACGAAAATGGCTGGCCTGCAACGCAACATTAACTCCGTCCTTTGTGATTTCAACGATTTCCAGCCCAAAGAGCGGTCGGCAAATGTCGTCTATTCATCGGAAGCCTTGTTCCATGTAAAAGACAAATGGAAATGCTATAAAGCCATCCACCGGATGTTGCGACCAGAAGGTCAGTTTATGATGTCCGATTTTATGCTCGACGGTATGGGCGGCGACGCCCCTGAGCTGGACAGCTGGAAGCAAGGCGAGCCCTTGATGCCACATTTGCTGGACGTTCAGGAAACCCGTAAATTGATGACGAAAGCCGGTTTTGAGGTTAGCATCGCCGAAAATATCACGGATGAGTATTGCTTGAACGTCCAGCGCGCTTTTGCCGACTATGCCAAGCGAACAGCAGACGGCGAAAAAAGCGGGCATCTGCATAACTGGATTTTGAAAGAAGGAGAGCTTTGGATGCGCCGGGTCAAATTGATGGATGCTGGTCATTTGAAAGTGTTTCGGATTTATGCCCGGGTGCCGCTACAGATTAAGTAAAACAGCATTCTGACATTGGATCCTCCAATTTACTGAATTTGATGGTTTTCACCATTGACAGCGCGAGATCAGGTCAGTATGTTCCGGCTTCGAATTTATTATTGCTATTAGGATATGAACAATGAAAGTCTTAAACTCGCTTAAGTCCGCGAAGAAACGCCATCGCGATTGCCGCGTCGTGCGCCGCAAAGGACGTGTTTATGTCATCAATAAAACGAACCCGCGGTTTAAAGCGCGTCAAGGCTGATTATACGCCGAACGTTTTTGTCTCAATTTTAAAAACCGCTCTACGAAAGTAGCAGCGGTTTTTTTATTGCCTTCACCCGCGTTAACGTCCTAAGTCATTGGCAGGAAATGTTGAAAATTTACAGGTGCTGCCATGTTGATGCCAAAACCCAATCAGGATGTCCTTGCCAAGCGGGACTATCTGGTTGCCGAGCTTCGCAAGATTGTTGCCGATTCTGAAGCGGTTATTGATGACAAAGATAACTTGCGCGCATTTGAATGCGATGGCTTGAGCGCCTATCGCCAACTTCCCATGATTGCAGTGCTGCCAGAAACCGTCGGCGAAATCTCCGAAATTCTCAAATTCTGTGCGACGGAAGGCGTCAATGTTGTTCCCCGAGGGGCTGGAACCTCTTTATCGGGCGGCGCTCTCCCGCTTGCGGATGGTGTTTTGCTGGGGCTCGGTAAGTTCAAGAAAATCCTTGAAATCGATTACGAGAATCGCTGCATGGTGGTTCAGCCGGGCGTGACCAACCTGGCCATAACGGACGCGGTTAAGGCCGATGGATTTTACTACGCGCCGGATCCTTCCAGCCAGATCGCCTGTACCATCGGCGGCAATATCGCGGAAAATTCCGGCGGTGTGCATTGCCTTAAATATGGCCTGACAACGCATAACGTTCTCGGCGTTGAAATGGTGACCATGGCCGGAGAGGTGATCCGGCTGGGTGGGAAACACCTCGATGCTGAAGGCTATGACCTCCTCGGTATCATAACCGGTTCAGAAGGATTACTGGGCGTGATTACGGAAGTCACCGTAAAAATTCTGGCGACACCTGAATATGTTTCCGCGCAACTTATCGGATTTCCGTCCAGTGAACAGGCGGGCGACTGCGTCGGCAAGATTATTGGTGCCGGAATTATTCCGGCCGGCATGGAGATGATGGATCGCTATGCAATCCACGCGGCCGAGGAATTCTGTCAGGCAGGCTATCCGTTGGATGTGGAGGCCTTGCTGATTGTTGAGCTTGACGGTCCGAAAGTTGAAATCGAGTATTATTCGGCGAAAATTGACGAGATTGCTACTGCTTGTGGCGCCACCGTCAGTCGGACCAGTCAGAATGAAGCTGAACGGCTTGCATTTTGGGCAGGCCGTAAAGCAGCTTTCCCAGCTGTTGGACGGATTTCTCCAGACTATATGTGCATGGATGGGACGATCCCGCGGAGCCAGCTGCCAAAGGTTCTCAAGCGTATGGGCGAATTGTCAGAACATTACGGGTTGCGGGTTGCCAATGTTTTCCATGCGGGAGATGGCAATTTGCATCCGCTTATCCTGTTTGATGCGAATATTCCGGGAGAGCTTGAACGCTGCGAGGATTTTGGCGCTGACATCCTGAAGCTTTGTGTTGAGGTTGGCGGTGTCCTGACAGGAGAGCATGGTGTCGGCATTGAAAAGCGGGATCTGATGGGGGAAATGTTTTCCGAAGATGATCTCAAGCAGCAGCAACGGCTGAAATGTGCGTTTGATCCTGATGGCCGCCTAAATCCCGGGAAAGTTTTCCCCATACTCCATCGCTGTGCCGAACTCGGCAAAATGCATGTCCATAACGGCGAGCTTCCCTTTCCGGATATTCCAAGGTTTTAGGATACATGCAAACCACCAAGATAACATCTGACGACCAGATACAGGATATGCTGGATTGGGCCCTTGCCGGCAAGCATGGCCTTGCCGTTCAGGGGCAGGCCTCCAAGGTGTCGCTTGGGCGTCCTATGGCCGTTGACGCCGTTCTGGATATGTCGGGCCTTACCGGTGTACAGCTCTACGAACCGGCGGAACTGGTGATGAAGGCAAAGGCCGGCATGAAGCTGAGTGATGTGAAGGCAACTCTGGATCAACACGGTCAGAAACTGGCGTTCGAGCCGCCGGATTATGGGCCATTATTGGGCACTGCGGCAGATTTGGGGACACTCGGTGGCATTTTTTCTGCAAACCTGTCTGGATCCAGCCGGGTGAAATCGGGTGCTGCCCGTGATCATTTGCTTGGGGTCAGTGGGTTTACGGGAAGGGCGCAAACCTTCCAAACCGGCAGTCGCGTGATGAAGAATGTCACCGGATATGATTTATGCAAGCTGGTTGCCGGTAGCTACGGAACCTTGGCGATCGCGACCGAATTAACTTTCAAGGTGCTGCCAAAACATGACACTGTACGAACAGTACTGATTTACGGTGCGGATCTGCCGACAGCGATTACCTGTATGCGAGATGCCTTGTCTTCTGTACATGACGTTGCGGCAGCGGCTTACTTACCAGCTGAAATCGCTGCCAGAATACCGATCGATTATATTTCAAATGCGGGCACATCGGTTGTCGCGCTGAAAATTGAAGGGCCGAAACCATCGGCGACCTTCCGCTGTGAAGCCATGTGTAAAATTATGGCGCCGTTCGGGAAAATTGAAGAACTCCATAGCCATAAGTCGTCGCAGTTCTGGGCACTGACCGGTAACGCTTCTCCCTTTGTTGGGGAACTGGCTCCGCTTTGGCGTTTATCTGTGCCGCCAGCCAATGCGGATCAGGTGATTGCAGCAATAAAGCAGCAAGATACGGAGTGCCTGTACTTTGTCGATTGGGCAGGCGGACTGATTTGGCTACAGCTTGCTTCTGAACTGGAAGATGGCGGGGAAGCCGTTATCCGCGGCGCCGTCGGCGCTGAGGGCCATGCCACATTAATTCGCGGATCGGAAACACTTCGCCGTCATATCGCACCCTTTCATCCGGTTAGTCCAACTATCGCGATGTTGAACCGCCGGATCAAGGAAGGCTTTGATCCGGAAAATATCCTTAATCCTGGCCGTATGTATCTGGATGAAACAGGGCAGGGAAGTAGTTGATATGAAAACAGAATTTTCCTTGCTGCAATTGGCAGATCCAAAATTTTCGAGATCCAATGACATTCTTCGAAATTGCGTACATTGCGGGTTCTGCACGGCGACTTGCCCGACCTATACAGAACTCGGTGATGAACGGGATAGTCCGCGTGGCCGGATTTATCTCATTCAGCAAATGCTGGAGAGTGAGGCGCCGGCCCCGGCGTCAACGGTTACCCATATCGATCGCTGTTTGTCCTGTCTGTCCTGCATGACCACTTGTCCGTCGGGCGTGCATTATATGCATCTGGTCGATCACGCCCGACAGTATATCGAGGAAACCTATGAACGCCCGGCATTTGATCGGTTTTTGCGGGGTCTTCTGGGTATTATCCTGCCCAGACCAAATTTGTTTCGCCTGGCGTTGATTGGCGCTTTTCTGGCGAAACCGCTCAAGGGGCTGTTTCGCGGTCGAATTCGGGCGATGCTTGATATGGCGCCAACAAAACTTGAACCACCATCGGCTCTGGACGGCATTGAACAACATGTTCCAACGGTTCCGAGAAAAAAACGGGTCGCCCTGATGACGGGCTGTGCCCAGAAAGTATTGGCGCCGGATATCAACGATTCAACTATTCGGCTTCTGGCCCGTCATGGCGTGGAAGTGCTTATTCCAAAAGCGGCCGGGTGTTGTGGCGCGTTACCTCTACATATGGGAAAAGAAGAGGGTGCCCTCGATCTGGCGCGAGAAAACATCCGGGCCTGGTCGACGGAGATAGAGGGCGACGGGCTGGATGCCATTCTGATCAATACCTCTGGCTGTGGAACCACGGTGAAGGATTATGGACATCTGTTTGAAGATGACAAGGAACTCTCGGTGAAAGCCGCGGTAGTCGCAGAACTGGCCTGTGATATTACGGAATTTCTTCCGCAACTGGATATGCAGAAAACCGCAGACATACCGCCGCTGAAAATTGCTTATCATTCCGCCTGTTCGCTGCAACATGGTCAAAAAATAACAGAACCACCCAAACAGCTCCTGGCGGCGATGGATTTTCAAGTGGTTGATATCCCGGAATCTCATATTTGTTGCGGATCTGCGGGAACCTATAATTTATTGCAGCCGGACATGTCCGGGAAACTGAAAGCCCGTAAAGTGGCAAATATCGCCAAAACAAACCCTGAAGTTATTGCTGCTGGCAATATCGGCTGCATTGCGCAAATTGCCTCAGGTATGGATCTTCCTGTGCTGCATACGGTGCAATTGCTTGATTGGGCAACCGGAGGGCCGACACCCGATCCGCTTCAATAAGGGCAGTTTTCACAATTTCGTGTCTCCCTCGCTCTTACCAACTGCCCAAAAATGCCTTATATTCCATATATGAAATGGTCTAACTTCACTCTCGTACTGATAGCTACTATATTTTTGTGGAGTAGCCCGGCGAATGCCCGGCAAGACGACCCTCGGCTTGAGGAATTGTTTAGCGCTTTGTCGGAAACCGAAGATTACGCTGAAGGCAAGGTGATCGAGCGGTCTATCTGGACTATATGGCTCACATCGGGCAGCGATACCGTTGACTTTCTCATGGCACAGGGCATGAATTATATGAGCCAGGGTGCCTTTACCAAGTCACTGACGCTTTTTACATCTATAATTAAAATTGACCCGGAATATTCGGAAGCATGGAACAAGCGGGCGACTGTTCTGTTTCTGATGGGTGAGTTTGATGCTTCTGTCGAAGATATTGGACGGACATTGGAGTTGGAACCCCGACATTTCGGGGCGCTATCCGGGTTGGGCCAGATATATGATCGACAGGATATCGATGCGAGTGCGATCTCTGCGTTTCAAAAAGCGGTCTCGTTGAACCCGCATATGCCGGGTGTCAAAGAACGTATGAAACAGCTGAAAAAAGAACGGGACGACAAGAAGATCTGACGGGTTTTCTAGCCTTCGTCTCTATTGTTCTCCAACCCAGGCTATTCTCAGGATATTAGTGGATCCGGGCGTGCCAAAAGGAACGCCGGCCATGATTACCACTTGATCTCCGGGCCGGGCAAATCCTTCTGCAAAAGAAATTTTACAAGCCTTTGCCACCATATCCGCGAAATTTTCCGCATCCTTCGTGTGGACGCAATGCAATCCCCAAACCAAAGCAAGTCGGCGCGCTGTTTTGAGAGAGGGCGTGAGCGCAAGGACGGAGGTCTTCCCGCGTTCCCGTGCTGCCCGTAGAGCGGTCGACCCGGAAGTCGTGTAGGTGACGATGGCAGAGGCTCCGATTGTGCGCGACACCTGGGACGCTGCCGCACTGATGGCGTCCGCAGTTGTGGCTTCCAGATCTCCGTGGGTCGCATCGGTAATGTTGCGGTAAATCGGATCCTTTTCCGTGACTTCCGCAATATCATTCATCATGGCGACTGCCTCGATAGGGTGATCACCGGCAGCGCTTTCCGCAGAAAGCATCACCGCGTCAGTACCATCGTAAATAGCGTTGGCGACGTCGGTAACTTCGGCTCGGGTCGGGACGGGGGAGCTGATCATGCTCTCCAGCATTTGGGTGGCGACAACAACAGGCTTGCCGGCTTCACGCGCGCAAGTGATGATCTTTTTCTGAATAGAGGGCACTTCCTGTACGGGCATTTCTACACCAAGATCTCCGCGGGCAACCATCACCGCATCGGATAGCTCAATAATATCGAACAGGCGTTCGACTGCCGCAGGTTTTTCGATTTTCGCCATAACGGCCGCCCGGCCCGCGACGATTTTTTTGACTTCCGCAATATCTTCAGGCCGCTGAACAAACGACAAGGCGACCCAGTCAACCCCCAGCTCAAGAGCAAAATCCAAATCCCGGCGATCCTTGTCTGTCAGGGCACTGATCTTAATAACTACATTGGGAATATTAACGCCTTTACGATCCGAGAGTTTTCCGCCGATCGACACGACACAATCCACGTGGTTTTTTGATACGCTGGAGACGGTCATTTTGAGTTTTCCGTCATCAAGAAGTAATTCACTGCCGACGTCGAGAGATTTCAAAACAGCCGGATGCGGCAGGGAAACCCGTTCGATATTGCCGGGCGTTTCGTCATTATCGAACCGGAAAGCGACGCCTTTTTCGAGATAAACAGGGCCATCGGCGAACGTACCGATACGAATTTTCGGGCCCTGCATATCGGCCAGAATCCCGATAGGTCGGCCTTGTTTCACTTCCAGTGCCCGAATATGATCATACGTAGAGCGATGATCGGCGTGGGTGCCATGGCTGAAATTCAACCGGAAAATATCTGCTCCTGCAATGTGTAGTTCTTCTATGGTTTCGGCTGTTGAACTCGTCGGTCCCAAAGTGGCAATAACTTTTGTATTTCTTAATCGTCGCATACATCTTTACTTTCTAGCTCATAGCCGTCCGGAATTATGGCTATTATACTAGCCGTAATTAGAAATTCGTGTGAAATTATTATTATCTTTGTGGGGAATTGAAAACTTAGCATTCGAGTAGATAATAATAAAGAACTATAATAAGTAGCGATGTGAAGCATAGATTTATCCCTTTTAAAAGAGACATTAATGACTGAACTAACTCTGATCCGACATGGCCAGGCGCAAACCGGCGCGACAGATGAAGCGAGTTACGATCTGCTGAGTGATCTGGGGCATGAACAGGCCCGCTGGTTGGGCGAATATTTTCGAAATTCGCTGAATTTCGATCATATTCTGTCAGGGACATTAACACGGCAAATCGAAACGGCACAGTCATTGGGCCTTTCGCATATTTCCTATCAGCAGGATAAACGACTGAATGAGCTGGATTATTTTGGCCTGGCCCATAGTATCAAAGCCTCCCACGGCGTCGCTTTGCCTGAAACAGCGGAAGCTTTTATATCGCATGTACCTCAAGTTCTAGAAATTTGGCGCACCGGAGACGTCGCCGACGGATTGGAAAGTTTTGATAGTTTTCGGTCACGGATATTGAGTGCGTTACGGGATGCCGCAGCCCTTGAAGGGCGTGTCTTGTTGGTAACATCGACAGGTGTTATCGCCACCCTTGTGGCGTTGTCACTTGGACTGGACATCGACATGAAAAGTAAAATGTTCTTATCGGTTTACCATACGTCGACCCATAAATTTGAACTTCGCGGTGACGATCTGCATCTTACGCAATTCGGCGCGACGCCACATTTGGATCGCCCGGACCGAGCTTACGCGAGGACAAATGTCTGAGCGATGGAGCAGGATGTATTCTCCTGATTGCCTAACGACTTAACTCACCCCAGATTTCACGGTTCTCCTTGCGGTCAACTCGGCGGTCGCATCGTGTTTGAGTTATTTTTAAAAGGCCAGTGCTTTCCAGTAGCTTGTTGACCGGTTCTTTTTCTCCCTCTTCCAGCTCGTCGAACGCATCCTGTATTTTTTGCAACAGGTAAATGCGGTACGGCAGCACGCCAACCGTTAGATCATGACCCGACCAGGCGAATGTGCAACTACCGATCGCTCTCGCTTTGGCGTCACCACCGACGATATCGCCTGACCTCAAATCCAGCTGCCTGGTTAGCCAGTTATTTGTAAAATCAACGAAGGCTTCTATTTCCGGTAAGTAATCTCGGGCAATAATGCAGAGGATAGGTCGCAAACTGTCAGGGATAAAATCGTCCGGTAGAATTTCTTCAGTGGTGTTGATAAATTCCGGCATATCGGCAGTCGTCGCGTTCATGCGTTCCGTCCACCGAAATACGGCAGGAGCGATCCGCTTCATCAAACTGGCTGGATGAGGGTCGCGGCCAAGATGCGCATAAAGCGACGCGATCAAACCATAATCTCCTATAGTCGGGACGCCACCAAGCAAATAAGGATACATGGAAAAATGGATGTCAAGAAGCCGCAAAAATTCCTCATAGGCGGCTTCGATGGCTGGAATGGTTTCGGCTGTTACGCCAAACATAACACCTGCCGCCCGCATGCGGTTTGTTGATTTTTCGACAATTTCGGCGCGTTCTGGCTTCGCGATAGTCGGCATTCGGAACAATCCAAATTGATCCTCAATGAAATCTTTGTTTTCGGGATCGAAATTCCAGCGATAATGCATGGCTGGCCGCAAAAGGCCTTCGCCGCCAAATAGCTCGAATATCAATGAGACGATGAGCTGGCATGGCGTTGTCGGATACGCCGGCAAACGTGCGCGCTTTCGACCTTCAAACCAGTTGATGATATCGGAGCCGTCTTGAACTAATTCTCCGTTCGGCGTTTTCAATACCGGAATAATCCAACGGCCGATTTTTGGCATAACGTCGTTCATGTAATCTGGATGTCCTGCAGTGACTTCCTTGAAATCAATGTTCTGCTTGATTAAATAGGAGCGTGCTTTGCCGCTATAAAGGGAATGGGACATTCCATACAAAGTAAAGGGAGGCATTGGCGACTTTCATCTAAAGAGGAAGTTATCAATTAGCGGCTGTAAACGAGTAAATCTTTCTGGTATGTATTTGCGAGTGTGTCCAGGTCGGTCAGCCGCACCGGATCTTCGTTGAGGTTTTGAAAATTGTAAATGTGGGTGTAATGAGATTGAACGAAATTCACAAATTCCCGCGTTTTGTTTTCGCCCATAAAATGCGGTGAAAATTCGAAGAAAACCGGCAGTTTGCTCCCGATAGTTTTTTGAATTTCCTGGAGGATTTCAAAATCAAAGCCTTCAATGTCCATCCAGACAAATTCCACCTGTTCCGGCTTAATAGAATATGTGTTCAAAAGACTGCTTACCGTTATGGCTGGCACGTCAACAGCGTTTGTATTTCCCGGTAATTCAAGCAGGGAATGACCCCCGCTAACCTCTTCTTCCTTGAGGTTCAGGCTAATGACGCCATCTTCAGTATAAATTGCGGCATGATGCGCCTCAATATGGTCTGTCCACCCATTTACCCGGACATTTGCCAGCAATAAATCAAAGTTCTTCGGCGCAGCTTCTACGGCAATGACCTTTTTAAATTTTCCGGTCAGATACAGATACAATGTTTGTGTGCCTATATTGGCACCGAGGTCCATCGCCACACCGTTACCGCTCAACATTTCCTGTTGTTCCAGAAATGCCACAACTTTTTCTGTTTCCGTGCGACCCCAATTTCCGTGCAGGACAACTGACCGGCCAACAAGATCTCGTGGATCGCATATGATAAGATGATCCTCTTCACGGATTGTCACGGCGGAAAGCCGTTCAGGTAATGATTTGCTGAGAACTTTCAGCCCTTTAACGCTGCTAAAGAATTTTTTTAGCGGCTTGTCCCGGAATTCACGGACAAAAAATTTTTCAAGTCGATTGGCCATGGTTTCCGCTAAATATCCCGGCGTTGTTTAATTGGCTAAATACCTGCAAGCCGGAGTGTAATATGACAGAGAGTATGCTGACCAGTAAAATTGCTTTATGAAACTGTATTCAATGCAGCCCCATTGTAAGCGTTGACGAAATTCGATATTGTCGCGGTCCAAATTTAATTTAGTAAAGAATGGTTTCTCAATACAATATGTCTGTATTTGATATTCAAAACACCGACAGTCCGAACCGGTTATTATTCACCGTTGATCATGCCAGTCAGCATATTCCGGAATCTTATAATAATTTAGGACTCGCCGATCCATCAGTGCTGCACCGTCATATCGCCTGGGATATCGGGATTGAAGATGTCACACGTAGACTGGCAGAAAAATTGTCGGCGACGGCAATTTACGCGCGGTTTTCGCGATTGCTGCTCGATGCGAACCGGTATCCCGAAGATTTGGCGTTGACGCCGGCCGTCAGTGATGGTGTCGAAATTCCCGACAACGAAAATATTTCGGTACAGGACAGAGACATCAGGATTGCTACTTATTTCAAACCATACCACGATTCCATCGAACAGCTTTTAAATACGAAAATCGACACGCATGGTCTGCCGCTGTTAATCTCCATGCACAGTTTTACGCCGATTATGAAGGATTTTGAACGGCCATGGCATATCGGGGTTCTCTGGGATAGGGATGAGCGAATTGCCAGCCCGATGTTGGAAATATTACAAAAAAACAGCGCGTTGGTTGTCGGCGATAATGAACCCTATTCGGCCAGGGATCCTTTGGGCTACACTATGTCCGCTCATGGTATGGATCGCGGCGTTCCCAATGTTGCCATTGAAATCAGGCAAGATCTGATCGATACCCATCAAGGTGCGGAAAAATGGGCCTGTATCATGGCCGATACGGTGTCGCAGCTTTTGGACTCGGTGGCGGCCGATCCACTTGAAGGGTAGTTGCAGTAATATCGTGCAGAATGTAAGGCAGGGGGAGCCAGGATGAGTTTGCAGGAACCGACATTTACCATTGGGATTGAAGAGGAATATCTTCTCGTCGACTTGGAAACAAGACAGCTGGCTCAGGAACCTTCGGACGCAATCCTGAGCGAGTGTCAAGAACGGTTGCCCGGGCATATTGTCACTCCGGAATTCCTGCGTTCTCAGCTTGAAATCGGGACCTGTATCTGCGCCAATATTTCGGAGGCGCGGAATGCCTTGCATGAATTGCGTGGGACCGTTTCAGAAGTTGCAAACCGGCATGGTCTGGGATTGATGGCGTCCTCAGTTCATCCGTTTGCCGACTGGCAAGGGCTCAAGCATACCCCAAAAGAGCGCTATGACATCATCGCCCGCGATATGCAGGCGACAGTGCGGCGCATGATGATTTGCGGTATGCATGTGCATTGCGGAATTGAAGATCCGGAATTGCGCATCGACCTAATGAATCAGGCCTCTTACTTTTTACCGCATTTGCTCGCCCTCAGCGCGTCCTCTCCGTTCTGGAGAGGTGAGAATAGCGGCCTCAAATCTTATCGGGTTAGTGTCTTTGATGCGTTGCCGCGCACGGGTATCCCCGACCGATTTGAAAGCTTTGGTGAATTCGAACGATTGGTTCAAACCATGGTACAGTCAGGGGCCATCGAAGATGGATCCAAGCTTTGGTGGGATTTACGACCGTCGACGAAATTTCCAACGCTTGAAATGCGGCTCACGGATGTGTGTCCGTTGGTAGAGGATAGCCTGACCATAGCCGCGTTATATTCCTGTATCCTTCGTATGCTATACCGATTACGCCGGAACAATCAGCGCTGGCGCGTTTATCCGCAAACATTGGTTGCTGAAAACAGATGGATTGCCCAGCGTTTCGGCGTCGAGGGTAAATTGATCGATTTTGGCATACCAGGTCCTGTACCTGCGGCCGAATTAATAGAAGAGATTATTGGTTTAACAGCTGAGGATGCGGCCTTTCTCGGGTGTGAAGCTGAAGTGCAACATGCCATGGAAATTGTTAGGCGAGGCACATCTGCGGATCGTCAACTCGCCTTATATCGAGAAAGCATGGCGGGCGGCGATGATAATCGTGCCGCATTGGTAAAAGTCGTGGATCAGGTCTTGAAAGAAACAATTTCCGGCATACAGTAGAAGAAACAACTTGGTGAAAGAGAATGCAATGACAGATCAAGAGACATTGGAGCTGGAAGCGGCTACATATCGACGCTTGCGCGACCATTTGCGTAATCGGACCGATGTACAGAATATCGATTTGATGAACCTTTCCGGATTTTGCCGTAATTGCCTATCCAACTGGTATATGGAAGCAGCGGCGGACAGGGGAACAGATATAGATAAGTCTGCGGCGCGTGAAATCGTCTATGGCATGCCGTTTAGTGATTGGAAAAGCAGGTATCAGACAGAAGCGACTGACGAACAGAAAGCCGCGTTCGCGAAAAGTAATCCTAGTCACTGATGTGATTTTTTTTCGAATATTCCAAATTGTGGGATGTACGCTGTTGGCATTTTGATGCTACATGTCTGTTCCGGATTTTCGGGTAATAAGTTTCAAAATATTTTTTTACGATGAGGTTAAGGTATGGCTGACGTTGGTGGTGTCGCAGCAGATCATTTGCGGTCCTATATTGAGAGAATTGAACGTCTCGAAGAAGAAAAGAAAGGCCTTGCTGACGATATCAAAGAAATATTTGCAGAAGCCAAAGGCACCGGCTTCGACGTAAAAGCCATGCGGGCGGTTATGCGTTTGCGCAAAATGGAAAAGGCGGATTATCAAGAGCAGGAATATATGATCGATTTATACAAGCATGCGCTTGGTATGATCGACGAAATGGCACCGGCCGGGGAAGAAGACGAGGCGGAAAAGGAAGCCGCCGCTTTTTAGTTTCCCGCCCGTTAAATCTTCGATCCCTTGTATTCCAGTCCACAATAATTAAGTGATTATAATTACTATTATAATCTTTATAATGGTAAATTGTGGACTGTGAAGCCATGACAAAATTTTCAACCGAAGCCGCTGGATTTGCGGCGTTGACCCTTTGTGAACTTATCTTGCAGCAATGCGTGAAGAATAATCTCTTCACGCCAACTGAAGGGAAGCAGATTCTTAAAGCCGCGGCGGAACGTCACGAATCCTGTGCCGAAGGGGATGAAAATAAAATTTCCTTGAATATGGAAACGGCGCACTTGTTGCGGCGCCTGTCTTCAGGCCTTGGGCCGTTGCTAAATCCTGATAAACGCCCGGCTTCAGAAGCAGCAAAGATATCTCAAGAAACCTGGGTAAAATTCCCCGATTAGCTTGCTGTCACGATTTTAAGACGCGTTTAGTGCTTTGCGGATATTTATCCATCAGGGCCGCTGGCCGCGTCGGGCGCAGACTGAAATTACCGCCACAATTGGGGCAGACATCCTTATGGATATCAGAAGCGCAAGCTTCGCAAAAAGTGCATTCAAACGTACAGATGTACGCCTCGGACGCACCGTTTGGTAAGTCTTTATCGCAGGTTTCGCAGTTGGGTCTAAGCTCCAGCATAATGTTTTCTCCTTCGGTCCATAATAGGCGTGACACAAACAGCCCGATAGAGCCAATTAGCGCCCACTAAAGGAGCCATTTGATTAAGAGCACTTATTCCGCAGCTTGCCTTTCGATTTCAGGGTTTAGGAACATCGACATTAATTGCGCGAGATCACCTTCATAGGTTTTGAGGGCGGCGTCCTTTACATGCCCATATCCGCGAACATGAAGAGGTAGATTGGCGATTTCTACTGCGATGGCATAATTTTCTTTGGTAAGTCCGTTCATTAGATCCGCGACTGTATTTTCAAACTCGACAATCAGTTTTCTCTCTTGCTTGCGATCCGCGAGATAGCCAAATGGATCCAGGGGCGTGCCACGTAACCCCTTGAATTTGGAAAGCAAGCCAAACGCTTTCATCATATAGGGACCGAATTCCTTTTTCTGCAGATGCCCCGTGTCGGGATCGCGCTTGGAAAACAGAGGCGGTGCAAGATGGAATTTTAGCTTGTAGTCTCCATCCATCATGGTCTCGACTTTTTGCATGAACTGAGGATCGGTATAAAGCCGCGCGACTTCATATTCATCCTTATACGCCAATAACTTGAAGTAGGACCGGGCGACAGCTTCCACCAATTCAGTTTTACCTGCCATTACGTCTGTTTCTTTAGCGCGAACAGCGGCCACTAACTTGCTGTATTTCATCGCATAACGCGTGTTTTGATAACCGGCGAGGAAGGTTTCGCGGCGGGAAATAATCTCGTCAAGATCTTCTGCCGGCGCCTCGAGGGTTACAGGGCCTTTCAATTCAGCTACTTCAGCCAGCACCCGATCCGGATCGACGGACATGACACGTCCCCAGGCGAAGGCTTTCTTGTTTGCCTCAACGGCCACACCATTCAGTTCGATGGCACGCAAGAGAGCTTCCTCACTCACTGGAACGAAACCTTGCTGGAAGGCGTAGCCCAGCATGAACAGATTGGTTGCAATTGAATCGCCCATCAATGTTGTGGCGATATCGCTTGCATCTATTATAAAGCAGGCATCGTCACCAACAGCGTGACGAATATGATCCAAGGTATCCTGAACCGGGAAAGGGGCGTCGGGATCAAGGGTAAAATCCATGGTAGGCGCTGGATGCGCGTTGATAACTGCATTGGCAACACCGACATCCAGTTTAGCCAGGGAATCGTATGATCCGGAAACAACCATATCGCAACCGATGAGCAAATCGGCTCGCCCGGCGGGAATACGAACGGCATTGATATGTTCCGGTGTCGGGGCAATATGAATATGGCTGGTAACGGCGCCGCCCTTTTGGGCAAGACCCGCTTGATCAAGAACCGAGATGCCTTTGTTTTCCAGATGGGCGGCCATGCCGAGCAATGCCCCAATGGTAACAACACCTGTACCTCCAATGCCGGTGATCAGGATACGATAGGGATGTTCAAGCTCGATCTCAGTCGGTTGTGGCAGATTTTCTGCAGGATTCTCGGCGGCACTTGGTTTGGCTTTTCTCAGCCCGCCCCCTTCAATGGTGACAAAGCTGGGGCAAAAACCCTTCACGCAGGAAAAATCCTTGTTGCAGCTGGACTGGTTGATGGTGCGTTTGCGACCAAATTCTGTCTCAATGGGTTCTACAGACAGGCAGTTGGATTTCACCGAGCAATCGCCGCAGCCCTCACAGACCAGATCATTGATGACAACCCTTTTCGCAGGGTCGGGGAAGGTGCCGCGTTTGCGACGCCGACGCTTCTCAGCAGCGCAAGTTTGATCGTATAAAAGAATGGTGACGCCAGAAAGTTCCCGGAGCTCTTTCTGGATTTTATCCAGATCATCGCGATGGTGAATGGATGTTCCCTTTGGCCACGGGGTACCAGCGGGATATTTATCCGGTTCATCAGAAACAACCCGGATTGTCGTAATGCCTTCTCCGGCCAGTTGCTGGGCAATTTGCCACGGCGTCAATTGATCATCCAGTGGCTGACCGCCGGTCATCGCGACCGCATCATTATATAGAATTTTGTATGTCATGGTCGCCTTGGCGGCGATTGCCTGTCGGATGGCGAGCAATCCGGAATGGTGATAGGTGCCATCTCCCAGATTAGCGAATATATGTTTTTCGTTGGTGAAATGTTGCTGGCCGACCCAGGGAACACCTTCGCCGCCCATTTGTGTAAAGGTGTCTGTATTCCGATCCATCCAGGTGACCATGAAATGGCAACCAATGCCGGCAACGGCGCGGCTGCCTTCGGGAACGACCGTCGATATATTATGCGGACAACCGGAGCAATAGAAGGGCGTTCTGATAAGTTTGGCCGGCTCCGCGTTGAGCTGTTGTTCTTTCCTGTCGAGAAAAGCTAAGCGATTTTCAATGGATTCAGAAGTGTAGAAACGACGAATACGGCCGGCGATGACACGGGCGACCAGGGCTGGTGTCAATTCACCGGCGGAGGGCAAGATGTGGTTCTTTTCTTCGTCAAACTCACCGATAATCCGCGGGCGCACCTGGGTTTGCCAGTTATAAAGCTGCTCTTTCATCTGGTTTTCGACGAGGGCGCGTTTTTCCTCAATTACCAGTACTTCTTCCAGTCCTTCGGCGAAGTTACGGACGCCTTCCGGATCGAGCGGCCAGGGCATACCAACTTTATACACACTGAGACCGATATCGGCGGCTAGTTCGTCGGTAATTCCCAGGTCTCGCAAGGCTTGCCGGACATCCAGATAGGCTTTACCCGTCGTTACAATTCCCAGGCGGCGTTTCGGACCATCCATGACAACCTTATCGAGGTTATTGGCGCGGGCAAATTTCCGGGCGGCATAAATCTTATGTTCGTTGAGGCGGAGTTCCTGATCAAATCGGTTATCGTTGGGACGAATGTTCAATCCGCCTTCAGGCATCTCAATCTCGGGCCGGACAAATTGATTGCGCGTCGGAGAGACATAAACGGAGGCACCGCCTTCAACGGTTTCCGAAATACATTTAAATCCAACCCAAAGGCCGGAGAACCGGGACATCTCTATGCCAAGAAGGCCATAATCCAGAATCTCCTGCACACTGGCGGGATGCAGGACGGGCATCATCCAGCCCGCGAACCCATGCTCACTTTGATGAGCGATGGAGGAGGAGACTATACCATGATCATCTCCGGCCAGTGCCAGAACGCCACCAAATTTCGATGTGCCCGCACTATTGGCATGACGGAAAACATCACCGGTGCGATCAACACCCGGTCCCTTGCCGTACCAAATTCCGAAGACGCCATCATAATTGGCTCCCTTGAACAAGTTAAGTTGCTGGCTTCCCCAGACGGCGGTCGCGGCAAGATCTTCGTTTATACCCGGTTCAAAATGGATATCATTTTGCTTGAGCAGAGGTTTGATTTTCCACAAGGACTGGTCATACCCACCCAACGGAGAACCGCGGTATCCAGAAATAAAGCCGGCAGTATTCAGACCTGCGGCCTGATCACGAGCCTTTTGCATAAGAGGAAGTCGGACCAAGGCCTGAATTCCAGTGAGAAAGACGCGCCCGTCTTCCAGCTCATATTTGTCATTTAGGGAAACGTTGGCCAATTGCATGCGAGGAAACTCCCGATAACGTCTGGTTTACTATCTGTCTATATAATAACACTATCAGTTATTGCAATAAAGGTCAATATTGCTGACATAAATAGTTTTATTCTCCGTAATTGTCGAGAGTGAAGCATTTGTTTGAGTGGCAATTTGGTCAAAGTAGCGTTAGCTTCTTACAAACGATAAAGGGAAAGAAATGACAGTATTGGTAACCGGAGCCGCAGGTTTTGTTGGCATGCACGTTTCGAAGGTTCTTCTGGCTTCTGGGGAAAAAGTGGTCGGAATTGATAATTTGAACAGCTATTACGATATCGGTTTGAAGCATGCCAGGTTGCAGCAATTGGAAGAATATGATGCTTTTTCTTTTATCAAGCAGGATATATCCGATAAGGAGGGTGTGTTCGCGGCGCTGGCGAAATTTCCGGACATAACAAAAGTTGTTCATCTGGCGGCTCAGGCAGGCGTCCGTTACAGCCTTGATCATCCCTTTGAGTATACAGAATCAAATATCACCGGCTTCTTGACAATTTTAGAATATTGCCGACAGTTAGATAGCTTGGAGCATTTGGTTTTTGCAAGTTCCAGCTCGGTTTATGGCGGTAATAAAGAGCTTCCGTATTCTGTAGACCAGTCTGTTGACAAGCCTGTTTCACTGTATGCCGCAACGAAAAAGGCCAACGAATTAATGGCCCATTCCTATGCCCATCTTTACGGAATACCGTTGACAGGACTCCGGTTTTTTACCGTTTACGGACCGTGGGGAAGGCCGGACATGGCTTACTGGACTTTTACGGAAAAACTGCTGAACGGTGACACATTGCCGATTTTCAATAACGGCGATATGAAGCGCGATTTCACTTATATTGATGACATTGTCAGCGGAGTGGTGGCTTTGTTAAATAATCCGCCCATTAGAAATAATGAAACAGCCCCATATCGCGTTTACAATATCGGCAATCACCGGTCCGAGCCACTGCTCAGTCTTGTCAAAGCGCTTGAGGGGTCTCTAGGGGTCAAAGCCAACCTGAAAATGCTGCCCATGCAATCGGGCGACGTAAAAGAAACCTTCGCAGATATTGACCCCATACGCCGGGATGTGGGATATGAACCGACAACATCCTTGCAAGAGGGTATTCCAAAATTCGTGGAATGGTACAAATCCTATAAAAAAGGCTAATACGGCATGTCGAATGCATTCGATATAAATCAGATACAGAATATTATTGATACGGGCATACCCCATTGTTCGGAAATCGGGGTGAAGGTCCATGATATGGATACGGATGGTGTGACCTTCAGTCTACCCTATGACGCGCGCTTCGCCGGTAATCCCATGAACGGGATCTTGCACGGGGGTATTATTACGACCCTGATTGATACGGCAGCAGGGATGTGTATTTACACACGCTTACAAAAATATCTGCCGATTGCCACCCTTGATTTGCGCATAGACTACCTCAAACCTGCGACACCGGGCGAAGACGTTTTCGCCTATGCCAGCTGTTACAAAATCACCAAGCAAATCGCGTTCACGCGGGCCATTGCCTATCATACGGACCCCGAAGATCCAATTGCCAATAGCGTCGGTACCTTTATGCTGAAATCAAGTGAGACGAAGCCTCTTGACCGGGTTTCCGGTGATGGAGGACGCTAATATGGAAAATATTTCCGCAGAGGAATTTGTTGCCATCCTGAAGGACGCGCGGGAAGCCAAGGACTGGACCAGTGCTTTTGACATGATTCCCTATTTCAAATTCCTTGGTTTGCGCCTCGACACAGAAAATGATCGTTTTGTGAGTATCCTGCCGGGAGACAAGAAATTTATCGGCAACCCGGTGTTGCCGGCTCTTCACGGCGGTGTCATCGGTGCGTTTTTGGAAAGTGCGGCGATGGTCCATTTATTTGCAACGCAAGATGTGACCCGTGTGCCGAAGATTATCAATATTACGGTAGAATATTTACGCTCCGCAAAGCCCATTGAAACATACGCAGAAGCAGTTATAACCAAACCGGGACGTCGTGTGGCGAATTTGCGTGTTGAAGCCTGGCAGGGAGACCGGAATAAGCCGGTCGCGGCGGCCCATGCTAATTTTCTTGTTAGTTGATATTTACTGCTTATGTAAAGTCAAAGCTAATTTCAGTTTCGGAGTTTCCTGCACATGAACAATAAAGCGCTGTCCAATTTGCCCGAATGGGACTTGACGGACTTGTATCCCTCGCGAACATCAGCCGAGCTAAAGGAAGACCTGGAAACAGCAGCAGAGGACGCCCGCCATTTTGCCGAACACTATAAAGGAAAACTCTCAGAGCTGACAGGGCAGGAGCTTTATCTGGCCATAAGCACCTTTGAGGAAATCGGAGAGATGCAGGGACGGATCATGTCCTATGCCTATTTGGTTTATGCGGGGAATATGTCGGATCCGGAAATTGGCAAGTTCTTCCAAACCATGCAGGAGAAGGTCAACGCGATATCGACAGATTTGTTGTTCCTGACATTGGAGCTGAACAAGATTGACGAAACCATGCTGATCGAAATGTATGAGGGCAGCAGTCTGAAAAAATACGAGCCCTGGATTCGAAATGTGCGGGCGTTGCAACCGTATCAGCTCTCCGATGAATTGGAGAAATTGCTACACGAGAAAGATATCGCTGGTCGGAGTGCATGGGTTCGGTTGTTCGACGAAACCATAGCCGGCCTGAAGTTTGACGTGGATGGCGAGGAGATGGCGTCTCAGCAAGTCCTGCATCTTTTGTCGAACAAGGAGAGCGACGTTCGAAAAAAGGCCGCGAAAAGCCTGGGTAAAGTTTTTGGTGAAAATGTCCGGCTTTTTTCTCTGGTGACCAATACGCTTGCCAAGGATAAGGCCATTGAAGATGATTGGCGTGGCGTAGGCAATCCGGCGGATATGCGGCATTTATCCAATCAGGTCGAGCCGGAGGTTGTTGATGCGTTGTCAGCCGCAGTCCAGGCCTCCTATCCCACCTTGTCGCATCGCTATTATACGCTCAAAGCTAAATGGATGGGTGTTGAGAAATTGGATTACTGGGATCGCAATGCCCCGCTCCCCGAAGAAGATGACCGCATCATCCCGTGGAATGAAGCGCGTGATACGGTGCTGGATGCCTATGGTCGTTTTTCCCCGGAACTTTCTGAATTGGGACGAAAATTTTTCGAGAATCCGTGGATTGACGCGGCGGTTCGACCCGGTAAATCACCGGGGGCGTTTGCCCACCCAACCGTACCAAGCGCACATCCGTACCTGCTCTTGAATTATCAGGGAAATACCCGTGATGTTATGACCTTGGCGCATGAGCTCGGGCATGGCGTGCATCAGGTTCTTGCGGGCCCACAAGGCGGCTTGCTGGCGGATACGCCTTTGACATTGGCCGAAACGGCCAGCGTTTTCGGCGAACAGCTCACCTTCCGGTCTTTGCTTGAAAAAGAAACCGATCAGGTGAAGCGCCGCGTGATGCTGGCAGGCAAAGTTGAGGATATGCTCAATACTGTTGTGCGGCAGATAGCGTTTTACGAGTTTGAAAAAAGGGTCCATGACGCGCGCAAGAAAGAAGAACTCTCACCAGATCAGATCGGCAAGATCTGGATGGACGTGCAAAAGGAAAGCCTGGGGCCGGCCATCCGGCTGCATGATGAGTACCAGTATTTCTGGTGTTATATCCCGCATTTTATTCATTCTCCGTTCTATGTTTACGCTTACGCCTTTGGTGATTGCCTGGTCAACGCGTTGTATGCCGTCTATCAGGACGCGGAAGAAGGATTTCAGGAAAAGTATTTTGAAATGCTGAAAGCAGGCGGCACATTGCGGCATAAGGAACTTCTCGCGCCGTTCAATCTGGACGCATCCGACCCGGCTTTCTGGTCGAAGGGCCTCAGTGTCATTGAGGGCTTTATCGACGAGATCGAAGCGCTTTAGCGTCCAAATAGGAAGCATATTCTCATTTTTCGCGACTTCTACCGAGACAATCTATTGCTCCGGCAATAGATTTCGGTATATTGCAGTGCAAACTATAACGAACTGATGAGCGAGAAGCGAAAGGCCTAGACCATGACCGAGCCCGGACAAATGAACATTGATGCACAGAAAGCCTCCTTTCATGCCTTTGTGAAACTCTTCACATATGGGACGATTGGGATTGTCATTTTGCTCATTTTAATGGCGACTTTCTTACTCTAGAAATTCTGTAAGGTCTAAAGGACCATGCTATTTTGAGCGGTGTTGCGGGGCACCGGTCAGACCCACGTCAATAATCCAATAAGAGGATCGATTATGAAAATCGCAATCCCCAGAGAGCGTCGGGACCACGAAACCCGTGTTGCGGCTTCTCCGGACACAGTCAAGAAATTTGTGGGCCTAGGCGCGGACGTCCTTGTCGAGACAGGGGCGGGTACTGCCAGTTCCTTCCAGGACGAAGACTATGAAGCAGCCGGCGCAAAAATAGCCGCCGATGCGGCCACCACCGTCAAAGACGCGGACGTTGTTTTGAAAGTGCAGCGGCCGTTGACAGACGCTGAAGGCGGTCCGGACGAGCTCTCCCAGTTGAAAAAAGGCGCCCTGCTGATTTCACAACTGGCGCCGCTGCAAAACAAGGATCAAGTTGCTGCCTATGCAGCGGCTGGCGTCGATGCCATCGCCATGGAACTGGTGCCACGCATCAGCCGGGCCCAGTCCATGGACGTATTATCCTCTCAATCCAATCTGGCCGGATACAAATCGGTGCTGGATGCGACGTCGGAATATGGCAATGCCATGCCGATGATGATGACCGCAGCCGGGACCATTGCACCGGCCAAGGTGTTCATCATGGGGGTCGGTGTTGCCGGCTTGCAGGCCATCGCGACCGCCCGTCGGTTGGGCGCTGTCGTTACCGCGACGGACGTTCGTGCGGCGACCAAAGAACAGGTGGAAAGCCTTGGCGCCAAATTCGTCATGGTGGAAACCGATGAAACCGGGGAAGATGCCGGTGGCTATGCCAAGGAAATGAGCGACGATTATAAAAAGCGTCAGGCTGAACTGGTGTTCGAGCATGTGAAAAAGCAGGACATTGTCATCACCACGGCACTGATCCCAGGTCGGGAAGCCCCCATTCTCATCACCGATGAGATGTTGGCGGTGATGAAAGCCGGATCCGTTATCGTCGATCTGGCCGTGGAAATGGGTGGCAACGTGACCCAATCCAAGCCGGGTGAAGTTGTTATCACAGCGAATGGGGTCAAGATTGTCGGCCACCGCAACGTGCCGGGCCGTCTTGCCGGCGATGCCTCGGCATTGTACGCCAAGAACCTTTTCAATTTTCTCACACCGATGATGGACAAGGAAACTGGCGCGCTCAACATGGATTGGGACGATGAAATTATTCAGGGCAGTGCGCTCACCCGGGATGGCAAGATCATCCACCCGCTTTTGATTGAAGGAGGGAATTGATTATGGATATTGTTGATCCGACCGTCTTTAGGCTGGCCGTTTTCGTGCTCGCCATTTTTGTTGGCTACTATGTGGTCTGGAGTGTGACGCCGGCATTGCATACGCCGCTCATGGCCGTCACCAACGCCATTTCCTCGGTTATTATTGTTGGCGCGCTGATCGCAACGGGCCCTGAAGATTTCTCTCTCGCAAAGATGTTTGGCTTCGTCGCCATCGTCCTGGCGTCGGTGAATATCTTCGGCGGATTCCTGGTCACTCAGCGGATGCTGTCCATGTACAAGAAAAAACAGAAATAGGGGAACAGATCCGTGTCAGCTAACCTTACGGCGCTCGCCTATTTGGTCTCGTCAATTCTTTTCATCCTCGCGCTCAGGGGCCTGTCGTCACCGGCGACCTCCCGCCGCGGGAATATCATGGGCATGGTCGGTATGGCCATTGCCATGATCGTTACCATCCTCAGCCCTGATGTGGTCTCCTATGAATGGGTGATCGGCGGGATCGTTCTGGGCGGTGCCATCGGTGCGGTGATTGCCCAGCGCATTGCCATGACGGCCATGCCGCAGCTTGTTGCCGCGTTCCATAGTCTTGTTGGACTGGCCGCTGTCCTCGTGGCCGCCGCCGCCTTTTACAATCCGGATGCCTACGGAATTCTGGATGCCTCCGGCAACCTGACAGTGCTCAGCCGCATTGAAATGTCTGTCGGTATCGTCATCGGCGCCATTACCTTTTCTGGCTCTGTCATTGCCTTTACCAAGCTGCAGGGTCTGGTGTCCGGTAACCCGGTGACCTTCCCCGGACAACATATGGTCAATCTGGCGATCGGCCTGGTCATTCTGGCGCTGGTTATTTGGTTCTGCGTTGACTTGGATCCGCGCATTTTCTGGGCCATGACAGCTCTGGCTTTCATCATCGGTTTTTTGATCATCATTCCCATCGGCGGGGCGGATATGCCGGTGGTGGTGTCCATGCTCAACTCCTATTCCGGCTGGGCTGCGGCAGGGATTGGGTTCACTCTGGAAAACACGGCGCTGATTATCGTTGGTGCGCTGGTCGGCTCCTCCGGTGCGATCCTGTCCTACATTATGTGTAAAGCCATGAACCGCTCGTTCTTCAGTGTTATTCTCGGTGGCTTCGGTGGCGATGCCGCGGTCGCTGGTCCGGACAAGGGCGATCGGCCGCATAAGGCTGGGTCCGCAGATGATGCGGCGTTTATCATGAAGAACGCCGGCAAGGTTATCATCGTTCCGGGCTATGGACTTGCCGTTGCGCAAGCCCAGCATGCGTTGCGCGAGATGGTCGATCTGCTGAAAGAAGCGGGAGTTGACGTGGTCTATGCCATTCATCCGGTTGCGGGTCGGATGCCCGGTCATATGAACGTGCTGCTGGCGGAAGCCAACGTGCCCTATGACGAGGTGTTTGAGCTCGAAGAAATCAACTCTGATTTCGCGACGGCTGACGTCGCTTTCGTCGTTGGCGCCAATGACGTGACCAACCCGGCCGCCCGCGATGATCCGCAAAGCCCGATTTACGGCATGCCGATCCTTGATGTGGACAAGGCGCAGACGGTTCTGTTCGTCAAACGCTCCATGTCAGCGGGCTATGCCGGTATCGATAACGACCTGTTCTACAAGGACAACACCATGATGCTTCTGTCCGACGCCAAGAAGATGGTCGAGGAAATCAGCCGGTCGCTCTAGCAAAAACCGTCTCTAATTTGAAAAAAAGCCGCGATTTAAGTCGCGGCTTTTTACTGGGTTGTCCAGATCTGATATTATTCAACTAGATGTGATCCAACTCCAGCCCTATATCGTATATACTGAGTAAATAATTTGGAGAGCTACATGCGGCTGCTTTTAATTTTAGGTGTGATTGCTGTAGTTATCTCCGGATGCCAAATGACCGTCGGCGGGACGCTGTCGAAAAGTTATAGTACGGGTAAGTCAGATGATCGACGCCCCTAGACCTTGCGACATCAGTTAAAAGGATACTCAAATGAAAATGATGGTTTTAGTCTTGGTTCTCCTGGGGGCTGCCGCCTGTCAGACGACCGACGGCAAGCCGCAGGGGCAGGATCCCAATTGCTGTACCTGGGGAAATAATCAACATCCCTAAATTTCAGAGCGTCAGCAGAAATGCTGAATGTCTTTCGCTTATTGATAATGGAAAGAACAGATCATGCGGTATATTTTGTTGATCGGAATCGTATTGACCCTGTCGGCCTGCCAAACCGATGACTGGGAGAATGATCCGAACAGAAATTGCTGTACCTGGGGCAATCATCAGTCACCGTGAGGAATATTGGCTTGCTGTTTTTAATATTGTTGAATTAGCTTCGTTTTTTTTAGCCCCTGAAAGTGTCTCCATGTCCGACTATGCCCACATAACCTCTGTTGAAGATCTTGAGGCCCTTTACGGCACCGCCAATCCTATTTCGATTGCCAAGGAGGCCTCTTTCTTAACAGCCGCCTATCGTGAATGGCTTGAGAGCGCCCCTTTCTTTGCTTTGGCGAGTGTGGGCGAGGGCGGGCTTGATTGTTCTCCGCGCGGCGACGCCGCAGGCCAGCTCTTTCAGATAGTCGATGAACGGACCCTGATTATTCCCGACCGGCGCGGCAATAACCGGTTGGATACCTTGAAAAATATCATTGGGGATCCCCGGGTTGCCCTTTTGTTTTTGATGCCGGGGATAAATGAAACCCTGCGCATCAATGGCAAGGCGCGATTGACAACCGACGCAAACCTGCTCGATCAATTTGTCGTCGCCGGAAAAAAACCTCTGACTGTCATTATCATCGACATAGAAGCGGTCTATTTCCAGTGTGCGCGGGCCCTGGTCCGGTCAGATTTGTGGAATGGGAACGCGCAAATAACCCGCACTGATGTACCGACAGCAGGGCAAATGACGAAATCTGCCTTGTCCGATTTCGACGCCGAGGCATATGATGCGGAGCTTGTGGAGCGACAGAAAAGAACCCTTTATTGAATTTGCCCTAATTCGACCGATTGTATATTTTTCTTGTTTATACTCGACTGTCGCGCCATTCTGCCTGTTATATTACAAATATCCTATTCTCCGTAATTAAGGGCCTGTGATGACTTTGGAAACACTTGCACTCATCATTATGATTGTCGTGGCAATTATTCTTTTTTATGCAATCATCGCCATTCATGACATTCCCTATAACATTGCCAAGAAGCGCAACCACCCGCATGCGGAGGCCATTCATTACGGTGGCTGGGTGAGTATGTTCACCTTGCACGCCATCTGGCCGTTCCTGTGGATCTGGGCAACTTTGTATCATGCGGACCGCGGATACGGTTTTTCCGACGGGGGGGCCGGCTCTGCTGCGGTGGTCGAGAAGCTGAACGCGCTGGAAGCGCGACTGGACAGGCTGGAACAGCCTGTCCCCGCCGAAGAAGCGGAGGGTTAGAAATATGGAAACGCTGCTTGTCCTCACTTATACCGCTCTTTGTTACGGCATTTTCAAGATTTTCAAGATCAAGCTGACGGGCTACACGGTTGGCACAGCGTTGCTAGGCGGTGTCGGTATGCTGGGCCTGCTGATGCTGGTGATGAATTATAACCATCCCTATACCAAAATTGCCCAGACGATTGTTGTCACGACGCCGATCGTTCCCGATGTCCGCGGCCATGTGATCGAGGTCCCGGTTGAAGCGAACAAGAAGCTGCTCAAAGGCGATGTCCTGTTTCGCATTGACCCGGTGCCGTACGAGCATGAAGTCGAACGTCTGGAAGCCTTGGTCAGCAGCGCGGTGACACAGGATGAGCAACTGGAAGCCCAATTGATCGAGGCCAAGGCGACCACGGCACAGGCCAAAGCCGAACTAGAGGCGGCCAAGTCCGAACTGGGACAGCAGGTGCGCGAAACCGTCGATCAGGCGGGTGCCGTGGTTGAAAGAGTGGCTTCGGAGCTGACGCTGGCAAAGATTGAACTCGAGCGCGATACAGAACTGTTTGAACGCGGGGTTATTCCGGGCAAGCGTCTGGACAAAACCACGCAGCGAACTGCCGGATTGGAAGCGGAGCTCAAACAGGCAGAGGCACAGGAACGGCAGGCGACAGAAACGCTGGGATCCAGCGGTGATCTCCTGCTGTCCGTTCAGGAACAGCTCCGACGCGCCGAAGCGCAGGAAAGGGCGGCCCAGCTGGCGTTCGATTCAGAGAGTGGCGGCTTTAATCCGGAAGTTCGCCAACGTATGGCAGAACTTGAAGAAAAGCGTTGGGAGCTCGATAAAACCGTGGTTCGCGCGCCCACGGATGGGCTCGTGACGCAACTGCTGCTGCGGCCTGGAATGATGGCGGTGCCCTTGCCTCTTGCGCCAAGCATGCTGTTTATCCATGCCGGAAAGCCGACACTTGTGGCGATGTTTCAGCAGAATTACCTGCAGCGATTGCAAGACGGGAACCATGCGGAAGTTATCTTTCCGGCTTTGCCGGGACAGCTTTTTACCGGAAAAATTGTCGAGGTGCTGCCCGTTCTCGCGTCGGGCGCCCTCAAATCCAGCGGTCACCTGATCAGTGTCGGAAGCGGGCCGCCGGATCGGGCCCCGGTGCTTATTGAACTTGATACGGATATGGGGGAAGTTAATCTGCCGGCCGGTTCGGTCGCGGAAGTCGCCATTATCACCGAGCATTTTCATCATGTTGCGCTTATCCGGCAAATTTTATTGCGGATGAAAAGCTGGCAAAACTATATCTTCTCGGAAGGGCATTAAGCGCAGCCCGATGACGGCCATCGCTGCCGACGGGTCCCTCGTTGCTAATCGCGCGGCAGCCCTGCGACGATCAGGTCGCGCCGTAACTTGAGTTTCCTTTTGTGATCGCGCCAGCTTTCCTTATGTGTAAAATTTTCCGCCGTCAGGTCAGGATTGACGCGGCAGGCTTTTTTAACGGCAGCTTCGGCTTCCGGCAGGCGATCCAGCGCGACCAAGGCGGCGGCCTTGTACAGCTGGCCACGGACCGTCTGCTGGAGAAGTTCCGCGAAGGCCGCCAATACCTGTTCAAATTCTTCTTTGGCAAAATGCGCTATGACCCGCTCCTCGACGCACCAGACCGGCATCAGCGCATCGAGGGCTTCTGCTTTATCGAGCAATTTCAGGGCTTTCTCCGGTTGACCATTAAAGGAATAGAAAGCGGCACAGCGGGCCAGCATATAGGCGTCCCAAGGGCTGAGCTCAAGCGCCCTTTCGATATGGACTTTGGCCGATTCAAAATTATCCTCCAACATCATGACAGTCGCCATAATGCGCAGCGCTTCGGGGTTAATTGGATCCAGTTCCAGGGCCTTCTCGATATGTTGTTTGCCGATTTCCAGATCAAATTCCGGTAGCCATGAGGCTGAACAGACGCGCCAGGCATAGGCCGGGCCGTAACTGGGGTCGGCCTCAATGGCTTTGTCGAACCATTTGACTGCCTCGCGGGGACTGTCATAGGTGACATTGCCCAGCCGGTGTAAATCAAGACCGCGCAGCATCATTTCATATCCTGACATATTTTCCGGCCGCTTGCGGCGGGCGGTTTCAATGGCATCCGCCTCGACCCGCCCGAGGATGGTGGCGGCGATCTGCGTTGTCGCGGTATCCATCAGTTCAAACAAGTCATTGAATTTCCGGGTAATGTGGTCGGCCCAGACACTGATGCCGGTGTGCCCATTGGCCAATTCGAACGATAACCGGATGGTATCGCCCATCCGCCGCACCTGTCCCTGCAAGATATAGGAAACACCCAGTTTCCTGGCTGCTTGTATTGCATCGATATTCTGGCCTGCATAGACAAAACAGCAGCTGCGGGAGGCAACCTGCAGCTTCTTAAACCGCGCCAGCTCGAGAATAATTTCCTCGGTCAGCCCTTCGGCCAGAAATTTCTGGTTTTCATCCGAGCCCGATGACGTGAACGGCAGGACGGCAATGGAATTCGGGCTCGCGTCCCGTTGGGAGGCGGCGCGGGTCGGCGCCGACTGTAAACGATGGTTCGATATCTGGCCGGTCAACCGGAAGACCTTGAGCGGGTCTGAAATATTCTTGAAGCGCTGCTCTCCCAGATTTTCGAAAGTAAAAGGCGAATGACGCTTGATCTGGTCAAAAACAGCTTCGGAGATGTGAATCGCATCCGGTTCCGCCTGCTGTTGAATGCGGGCCGCGAGATTAACACCGTCGCCGAGAAGATCGTAGCCAGAAGCCATAACATCGGCTAAATGCAAGCCAAAGCGCATGGACATCCCATTCTCATCTTCTTCAGCGAGGTTCGACAGATTTGCACGGATATCATTGGCAGCGCGGACTGCATTGACCGGGCTGTCGAATTCGGCAAGGGCGGCATCACCGGCGCGATTGAAGATCCGGCCACCGGCGGCGTCCACGGTCTCGGTCATCATGTTCTGGCAAGCCTGCATTTGCAGGACCGTCTGTTCTTCGGCCGCTTCCATCATACGGCTATAGCCGACGACATCCGCCACCATAATTGTCACCAGCCGTCTTTGCATAAGCTGCCTTCAAATATTTCAAAATATGAATATATCATATTTTAAGTCGAAGGCCATCGCGTTTAAATTGCGGAATACTGCCGTTATTTCCGTGGCATTACCCCGCCATTGTGCGGATTTCTTCGAGGACGGTTTTGACTTCATCCTGCAACATGCCGGAAAATTCAGACAGCTCGGTGACGGCAGATAACAGCTCTGTTGCCGAGGCGCCGGACGCAGACGCCATGGCGGAGACATCGGTGACGCTTTGTGAGACCTCGATGGTGCGCGAGGAGGCCTTCTGAACGTTCTCGGTAATTTCCTGGGTTGCCTTGCCCTGATCGCTGACCGTATCGGAAATGGTCTGGATGGTTTCGTAAATCTGGTTGATCATGGTCTCGATGCTGCCGACCGCATCGACGGCGTCGGTGGTGGCGGTTTGCATTTCATCGATCTGACGGGTGATTTCTTCCGTGGCACGGGTGGTTTGTGTGGCCAGACCCTTGACTTCGGACGCGACAACAGCAAATCCCTTGCCGGCATCGCCAGCTCGGGCGGCCTCAATGGTGGCGTTCAGGGCAAGTAGATTGGTCTGATCGGCAATGTCGTTGATCAGGTGGATCACCTGGCTGATTTCCGTGGCCGTATCGGCGAGCTTGCCGACGACCTTGTCCGTATTGCTGGCGACTTTCATGGTTTTTTCGAACAGCTCGGTCGACACTGTGACCTGGCGGCCGATTTCAAGCTGGGAGACAGATAATTCTTCCGTCGCCGAGGCAACACCGCTGACATTTCCAGCGGCATTTTCTGCGGCGTCAGCGATGGAGGTTGAATGACGATCCGTATCGGCGGCACTATCCACCATGGAGGAGGCCTTGTCTTTCATATGCACTGCAGATTCAGAGATTTGAAGCGCCACAGTGTTGACCGTGGATTCAAGTTTCTGCGCAACATTGCTCAGCAGATTACGGCGTTCCTCGGCGGAGGCTTTGGCGGCGCTGGCTTTTTGCTGCTGTTCTTCTTCCAAGCGGGCTGTTTCTTCGAGGCGTCGTTCGTCCTCTCGGGCGTGTTTTTCCTGTTCTTCGCGTAAATGCTCTTCTTCAAGGGCCTTGACCTTAACGGCATTTTCCTTGAACACCTGAACAGCACGGGACATGTCGCCGACGTCGTCGCTGCGATCGGTTCCGTCTATTTCCACATCATGCTGACCGGCGGCAAGCTGGCTCATGGCAGAAGTGAGGCGGTTCAGGGGCCGGCCGATAAATCGGTTCAACAGAAATCCTGTGACCAGCAGAACCACCAGCAGCACACCGGCGCCAAGCATCAGTTGCTGACGCAGGTTGCCCGCGAGCTGGGCATTCAGAACATCGAGGCTCCAGGCAACGGTGACATAGCCCACCAGGTCGCCTTTCTTTGACAAAACGGGGGCCACAATAATCTGGTGATCGGCGGTTGTTTCTGAATAGGGGGTATTGTCGACAAGGCTGGATTTCTTATCCGCAAAGAAAGCGGCTGCGTCGGCGGCGGCCAGCGAGTCCGATTGGTAATCGGTGACCGGTGCTCCGGTATTGTCGAAGGTCATAAATTCGGCGAGACTGGTATTCTCCGCGGTTGTCATATCCGCGTAAACCTCGGCGATTTTATCTGTTTTTTTCCATTTCAGGGCCCCGGCAAGCTGTTCGGCCATCAGTTCAGTAATTGTCAGGTTATTGGTGGTCGCAAGGCTTTCGATATTCTGTCGCTGGCTTTGCAATCCGAAATAGGTAAGGACGGTGATGCTTGCTGTTACAGTGACAAGCATCACCAGAAGTATTTTGCGGCTCACAGTGAATTTTGTGCCGGTTGTTACGCCGGACGTTTCGGGAGTATTGGCCTTGGTCATTTTTTTTTATCCATCAACAGTTGGGTAGAGAATTCCCTGTGAGCAGGTCGCGCCGAGTGACTATTCAAGCATTTCGACATTAATGCCGACGGTTACCGCGCCGATGGCAACATTGGTTTCCGGGTCGACAATTGTCACGCTGACTTGTGATTGGTAGGTTTGCGAGGAATCATCAAATTCGACTTCATCAATGAGAAGGCCGTCCGGGCCCGCACCATATGTCTTTTGCCACTTGCCTTCATCACCTTGCCAGAAATCTGAGGTCACATCGCTCTGTCCGACATTCAGGCCCTTTTGGTCCATGACGAAAATTTCTGTAATGGTACCCTGGGATTCTTCTTTGACGCCTTTCAGGAATTTAGACGTATCATTGGCCAGCACCTCGTCGATCATCGGAGTAGCGCCGCCTTTGGTTTCGGCGCGCCATTTCTTGTCCATGCCGTCAATGTCACTCTGGCTGAGATTTGCAGACGATTTGTTCTGGTCCTTGATCGCGGCGACAATGGCCGGATCCTGCGCCCATACGCGGATTTGCTCATCAGCTAATCCTTTCAGGGCGGTTTCATATTCGTTGGCGGCAACGGCTGTTGAGAAAAAACTAAAAGCGGCGGCAGTTGTCAGGGATATCAGGAAATTGCGGGTCATCGGTTTCTCCGGTTCTTATTTGGCTACACTTCAGAAAACGGCTCTTTTTCTGTACCGTTAATAATTAATGACAATTTGTGTATAATTCGTAAACACGTCCCGATATCTGCCTGAGAGGTCGGCAAAAGTGGGACAGCGGTCTCATCCGGTAACTTGCTGCTTATTCAGAATTAGCCGAGGGTAAGGGGGGTGCGCAGGACGCGGGCCATGTCGTCCAATTCCAGTTCCGGTGCGTTCTCAAGAAACTCAGGTCGGGCGAGCAGATACCACGGATGGGTCATTTTTGGCGGGGCGAGGCTGACAATGGCAATCTCGCCGCGCTTGGCGGCGGCGCGCACCGTTGACGCCAGTTGAATACTGACGCCCAGTCCGGCGGCGACAAGATCGATAATGGCGCCGAGTGACTGGATTTGTGCCACATGCCCGGGCCGGGTGCCGGCGGGTCCGAAAAATGCCTCCAGCTCGAAGCCTGATTGCGGGGTGAGGGAATGGGCAAAATAGACGGTATCTTCAAAACTCTCTGCATCCAGATAACTGCAATGGGCTTGCGGCTGGTCCGGCGGCACGATGGCAACCAGCGGATCGTCGCAGACAAGGCTCTGCGCAAAAGCCGACTTGCCGGCTCGGGGCTGTCCGAGAGCAAGGGCTAGATCGGCCTGGTTATGGGTCAGGCTGTGGGCCGTAGCGCCGCTGCTGATATAAATCAGATCGAGTAAATGCGGCGCTGGCAGATCGCGTAGATACTGCGCCATGTCCGGCGCCCAGGCCAATCCGTCCTGGGGTCCATAGGCGATGCGCAAGCGCCGTTGGCGGCCATGGCTATATTCCTGTGCCCGTGCTTCCGCATTGCCGAGCAGCGGGCCGACGATGTCGGCGGTTTCGGCCAGTTTCTCGCCGGCCTGGGTCAAAATGAGCAGGCGGCCGTTTTTTTCAACCAACTGGATTCCCAGGCGACGCTCGGCTTCACGGATCTGGTGGCTGGCCGCCGATTGGGTGATGCCATTATGTGCCGCGGCGGCTGTCAGGGTGCCCGTCTCGCGGATGGCCAGCAGCAATTGATAATGGCGCCAGTCAATTTTCAACATATGAAAATTTCTAATGTATTAGGCCGAAAATATCAATTTGTTTCATGTAATTTTAGATCCTACATTGTCTCGATTATTAGATCTGGAGATTGTCATGCCTGTTGCCACGCCGTTAGCCTTTCCCGACATTCGCCCCACCGGATTCCCGGCTCTGACCAGCGAGCCGCAATTCGATCCGGCCCGCCATCTGGCGCTGGAAATGCCCGAGACAATTATTAGTCTGGCGGACCTTGGATATTCAGCGGCGGAACAGGCTGCCTGTCCCAGCGACCTGGGGATAACGTCCAGTTTCCGGATTTTGAGCGATGAGGGTGTCTCCTGCCTGCAGGAAGTTGCGCGAAATCTGGCGCCGTATGCCCGCAAAGTCGAGCGTATTTCGCGCATGGTGCGCGGCGGGGTGTACCAGTCGAATTTCCTGCAGGATTTCTGCTGCTCGCCGGAGGTTGCCGATGTGATTTCACGGATCAGTGGCACGCCGCAAATCCCCCATAGCATTCCCCATCAGTTGGGCCATCTCAACTATAATCCGGAGGCTGTCGGCGAGAATGTGGACAAATGGCATACAGACACCTTGCGCTTTGACTATGTGTTGTTTGTCACCGACCCCAATCTTATTGCCGGCGGGGAATTTGACTATTTTCAGGGAACCAAGAGTGAGCTTGAACAGCTTAAAGCCGCCGGCCAGCCAGTCCCGGCGACGCGGATCAAATCACCATCGGTGCCCGGCGCCGGATATGCGGTCCTGCAGCAAGGCAATATGGTTGTCCATCGGGCCCGTGCGTTACGGGCAGCGGGCGAACGCATAACCCTGGTCAATGGCTATGTTCCGGCGGATTTGTCCGTCGCTGACTTCACCCGTTTCGATCAGCTTTATCTGGCCGATCCGGAGCATATCGCCGCCAGTGAATATGCCCGTCATATCGCCTGGTGGGGACAGCAGATGCTGACCTCACAGGTTAATGCACCGGCGTTTGAAACCGACCGTTCGCAAATTGCCGGTCGGCTTGAAGATGTTTGTCGATTGCTGGGGGAGGCGGCAGGTCAAATCCGTGCCGCAGATGACGCACGCATGGAGCATTTTGGCGACGAATAGGGAGCCGGTTCAGGCGGCGTTTTGCTTATGTAGCATGGGAAGAAGCACGGTTACCGTCGTACCCTGTTGCAGTTCACTCTCAATTAACAGCTTGCCGCGCTGTGCATCGAGCAGCGATTTAACAATGGACAGTCCCAGTCCGACACCATCATCTGAAATCAGCGAGGTCTGCTGGCCTTTTACGAAGGGTTCGGTGATAGAGGCCAGATGTTCTGGTGCGATGCCCTCTCCTGTATCAGATACTTCTACGACAACTGACTCATTTGCCGTCCTTGCTGTCACGGTTATTTTGTCCCCAGGACCGGTAAATTTGATCGCATTGGTCAAGAGGTTAAGGAAGATCTGCTTGATCGCTGTTTCGTCGACGAACACCGCTGGCAGATTCGCGCTCGCCTCCATTTCAAGAAAAACATGCCGGCTAATCGCGCGGGCTTTGACAGACTTGACGCATTCGCTCAAAATATCTGTCAGAATCACGGGTTCCAACACAAGCTCACGCTTGCCCAGCTCAATGGCCGATATATCGAGGACTTCATCAATAAGCGCCAACAGATGCTTTCCCGAACTATGAATATCTTTTGAATATTCCACATATTTCTGGCTGCCAATTTTGCCGAAATACTCGCCAATCATTATATCGCTAAAGCCGATGATGGCATTCAAAGGGGTGCGCAGTTCATGGCTCATGGTCGCCAGGAATTTCGATTTGGAATGATTGGCTTCTTCGGATTTGACCAAGGCTTCGCGCAGGCTTTTCTCGGTCTTTTTGGTGGCCCGCATATCCGTATTGATACCGCCGATGCCGACAATAGCGCCATTATCGCCAAGAATGGGGAATTTTTGCAGGAGAGTCGGGATTTTTGAGCCATCGGCCAACGGACTCATGATTTCTTTCTCGACAGATTGCCCCGTGGTAAGAACCTCTTGTTCTTCCAGATTGACAAGATTTGCATGATCTGCAGGAAACATATCATTCACATGTTTGCCGACAATATTTTCGCGTTTCGGATTAAACCATTTATGCCAAACCTCGTTGGCATGAAGATTTCGGCCTTCAGCATCCTTAATCAGAATGGCAGAAGGTGATAGCTCGATAAATGTCCGGAAAATGGTTTCACTGGCCCGCCGTTTTTGCTGATGGGCCAACGCCAGATAGAGGAAATAGCCGATCGCCAGTGAAAATAAAATACCGCCGATCAGGACAAGTTCGTCACTCGTATTCTTCGCCGCGTCGAGCAGGCTTTGCGTCGGTGTGATGGTAATATTCCAAAGACGATTGCTAACCGAGATTTCGCGGGACATGGAGTATCGCGCGTCAGGAGTCGTATTGGCACTATTATACATTTCGACGCCGCCATCTGTGATAATCAACTGATAGTCATCTAGCGGCCCCGCACTGAGGGCTGCATGAATGAGAGGGGCGGTTCGAAATACGAGGTTGATATAGCCATGGGGTTTGCCGTGCAGAATGACAGGCACATAAGTTACAAAACCAAACCCGAGCTGTTTAAGGGTTATGGGCGGGGTCGTTTGCGGTCGGCCTGATTCTTCCGCTTTCAGGAAAGTAGCCCGTGCCGACGCCAATTTTCTTATGACGAGCCCGATGGCGGCCTTATTGCCCTCAAACGGTGTGACTGTTTCAATGACACCCTCGCTATTAACCCAGTTGATTGCCTGAAAATCAGGAAAAAGCAGATGTGCTGACAAGGCCTCGGAGATAAATCCCTCTTCGTCGCTTATATGGCCGTATTCCCATTCACGCCGCAAATGCTGGCCGACAGTCAAATGAGACGCAATGTGTGATTCCAAACGGGCGGCGAAATGTTCAAGGTTGTTGCGCGTCTCAGTACTCAGGCGATATTCCTGATCGCTGCGCATATTTTGCCAGACAGCAACAACAGCGACAATCATAATCGCGGCCAGGATTGCCGGAACGATTTTACTATTTTTGGACAGGCGTCTGAAAACTTTATCCAGCCAGCCAGTTTTGCTCATCTTGTACATAGTCGTAAGGTACGTCTAAAAGGGCTAAGGAAATCTTAATTCCGAGCAATAAGACACGAATTTTATGTTTCCAGATTGCAGCGGCTTTGTCGAAACTGATCCGGCCCCGGTTATACAGTTAGTTTCGACTTGTAAGATTTTGTATTCTATCAGAAATTTTTGATTGTTTGTGGCAATCTCTATTGCTTCTGATTTTGTCCAACAAGCATTCTAAAAGATCGTCTAGCATTCGTAAATAAATAATATATTATTTACACGAAGGGAGAACCATCTTTTGCAACGTCGTCTTGCTGCCATATTAGCCGCCGATATAGTCGGCTATTCCAAACTCATGGGGGAAGACCAGGTGGGCACGCTGGACGCCTTGCGCGAATTGCGTAAAGAGTTATTCGAACCGGCTGTGAGCACGCATAATGGCGCCGTTATCAAGAACATGGGCGACGGCTGGATCGTCGAATTTGCCAGTGTTTCAGATGCCGTGAATTGCGCAATACAGGTGCAGACAGAACTGGTGGGCCATGCGATCATCACATTGCGCATGGGCATTCATACCGGCGAAGTGGTTCACGAGGACGACGATTTGTACGGCGAGGGGATCAATATCGCGGCGCGACTGGAGGTCCTGACGACGCCTGGAGATATCCTGATCTCGGACAATGCCCTGCAGAGCCTGGATGGCAAGGCCGCGGCACAATTTACCGATTTCGGCGCCCATCAGTTAAAGAATATCGCCCGGCCAGTGACCGTATGGTGCTGGTCCCTGTCGGGGACGGCAAAGCCCGGCGATCCTCCAGCGGCACCCGTTGCCGATGCGAAAGCAGAAAAACCGGCGATCGCGGTTTTACCGCTCGATAATATGTCCGGGGATACGGAGCAGGAATATTTTTCCGATGGGATCTCGGAGGATATCATAACCGACCTGTCGAAATTTTCCTGGCTCACGGTGATCGCCCGCAATTCGAGTTTTTCCTTTAAGGGACAATCGGTTGATCTGAGAACCGTGGCGAAGGAACTGGATGTACATTATGTGCTGGAAGGCTCGGTGCGCAAAGCGGGCAATCGTGTGCGCATCACCGCGCAGCTTATTGATGCCAGCGATGGCGGTCATATTTGGGCGGACCGGTTTGATCGCCAACTGGATGATATTTTCGAGCTGCAGGACGAGATTACCCGCAGTATCGTCACCGCTATCGCGCCAGAACTGGAGAATATAGCGACCCGGCGGGCCCTGGATAAACGCACCGAGAACCTGCAAGCCTGGGACTATGTGCTACAGGCGCGCCATGCCTGGAAAGGCGGGACAAAGCCCGGATTTGAGAAATGTAAGGAATTTATTGAGCTTGCCTTTGCGCAGGACCCGAATAGTGTGATGGTCTTGTCCTTCCATTCTTTGGTCGAGAGCATGAGTGTGTTTTCAAGATGGGCGGATAACGACGCTGAAGCGTTGGCCCGGGCGTTTGTCAGCGCCCGTAAAGCCTTGGCAATTAATGGCAAGGATGCGGAGGCCTTGCTGGCACATGGTTCTGCCGAATTAATCAGCCGGAATCACACAAAAGCGATCACGTTGATCCGGCAGGCGATTGCGGCCAATCCGAATAATGCATTATGCCGGCAAATGCTGGGAGTCGCGTTTATGTGGAGTGGTCGGCAGGAGGAGGCAATTGCCGCTCTTAAACTCTCTTTGCGATTGAACCCGCGGGATAAGGTTGCTTCTGTTACTGTTTTGACCTCCCTCGGCTTTTCCTGTTTCCTTGATGAGCGCTATGAAGAAGCATTGGAATGGGTTGCGCAAGCGTGCTATACGGCACCGGAATATGCCATTGCACGTCGGGTATATGCCGCCTGCGCGGCGCATTTAGGGCATCTCGACGAAGCCCGCCAATCTGTGGAACAGTTGTTGGTCCTGGAGCCGACAACGACGATCGAAAGTTCTATGGCCAGCCTGCCGATGCCGGACCGCTCTGTCCTCGGCCCCTATATGGCGGCCCTGAAGGCGGCGGGGATGCCAGAAGGCTAACCCTTTCTTGCCTCCACAATTTCACGACAAAAAAGATATTTTCGGATTGATTTCAGGCCGGTACATTATGGATTCTGTCGTCAGAGTTGGAATTATTCCAGACAGAATGTCTTGACAGGCTATATCCTTTATAGTAGTATTAAGGTCCCCCAAAAGCTCGCAAGACGGCATATCTTGCGGATTTTTGTGACAGAGGGCTGTGAGGCGACTCGCAGCCCTCTGTTCATTTGAAATCTGCCTGGATGATGGGGATCAGGCAGTTAATTGCGCGCCCTGGCGCAGTTGACGGAGGCCCACTGCCTGAACCGTTGCCAGCACGGCAACCGCGATGGCGACGAGCTCGATCAATAATTGTCCTGGCAGTGTTAAATAGGACCCGAAGAAAATCAGGACGCCAACACTGGCCACGACCCAGGCAATATCGGCGCCGATAATGATCTTGGCAAACAGCGGATTGATCGGGGTGCGGGTTGCCGTCAGGGCGACGTCCGCCGCGAAAATCAGGAGCCCCACACCAAGTGTATACAGGATCCAACTTGGAATCGCTGTCCAGGGGGAGAGGGAATCTGCAAATATCAGGCAGGCAAGGCCGCTGGTGAGAGAAAAGGCGGCATTGAGTAATAAGGTGTTCCTGAGTAATTGAGACGATGTATTCTTCATCAAACTATCCTTTCGATTGGCAGGTGAATAGCCACAGGGTGCCCGGGTTAGGTCATGCTCTCAATTACCTCAGAGGTAATGTCTTTCCTTTTTTTTCGGCTTATACTAGGTCGCATACGTAACCGAAAGGACAGATCATGACGGCAATGGCAGCAAAGCAGCCGATTTCGGAATTCGGCCAACTGCTCAAGCAATGGCGGCAGATTCAGGGTTTTAGCCAGCTTGACCTGGCGCTGGCCGCCAACAGTTCGGCTCGCCATGTCAGTTTTATCGAAACCGGTCGCTCGCGTCCCAGCCGGGAGATGGTCTTGCGGTTGGCCGACGTGATGGATTTACCATTGCGTGAGCGCAACCGGTTGCTCAATGCCTCGGGTTATACGGGGGCCTATGCGGAAAGTGCGCTGGATGATGACGGGCTGTCGCAGGTGCGCCGGGCCCTCGATCATATCCTGCGCCAACAGGAACCCTATCCGGCGATTGTCATGAATCGTTGTTTCGATGTGTTGATGATCAACCATGCCGGTGCGAAAATGATGAATATGCTCGGCTTGCGCCTGGGCGGTGAGGCGGGGCCGCCGAACTTGCTGCGCATGACCCTGCATGAACAGGGATTGCGCAGTTTTATAAAAGATTGGGATCGGGTGGCGCGTCATATCATTGAACGGGCTCATCGTCAGGTGCGAGGCGCCGGTGAGAATGACCCGCTGAAAAAACTGATTGCCGAAGTGCTGGCCTATCCGGATATTCCCGAGGACTGGAAATTGGAAAATCCGACGGATGATGCCTTGCCGATCCTGCCGCTGGCCTTTGAGCTGGGCGGCCAGACCCTGTCCTGGATTACGACCATTGCCAGCTTCGGCACACCGCAGGATGTAACCGCGGAAGAGATCATGGTTGAATGCATGTTTCCGGCGGACGGGGAAACGGAAGCGGCGGTCCTGGCCCTGCAGGAAAGCGAAGAGTGATTTAAAGCTGGTCGCGAATCCATTGATCCATGCGGCTCCAGACTTTGGTACCGGTTTGCAAATGGCTGAAATGATCCAGCTTGTCGACGCCAAGCTCCTCAGGCGACAATGTCCAGCGGGACAACTGACAACCCGGCAACCGTTCATTAAACGCATCGATACCGGCCGGTCGGGCGAGCCAGGTATCATCAGTAAAGCCGATGCTGAGAAACGGTTTTTCAAGGGCGGCAGCTGCCGGGGCCATGTCGCGGCCATCGCTGCCCTGAAATTTACCGCTCAGGCCCCAGCGGACCCAATCCTTGACCACAGTTTTGGCAGAGGGCTTTCCCCAGCCCACATACTGACCGGGCAAGTAGCCAAAAACCTTTGCCAACAGTGAAAAGCCGCCAAACATGATCAGGGAGGGCACACCGATTTTACGGTAATGAAAATGCGTTGAGGTCAGGGTAATCAGGGCCGCAGCGGCGTCCGGATTCTCCGCCAGATACATTGTTGATAGATGGCCACCAAGACTATGACCGAGCATCACCACTGGCACATCCGCATAGCTGGTGGCGATATGATCCATGACGGCGGCCATATCGTGGCGGACAATATCATCAACGCTGAAATCCACACCGCGCTGCGGCAGCGGCAAACTCTGGCCATGACCCCGCGGATCAACGGTTAGGACGCAATGGCCTGCCGCCGCAAGGGCTGACGCCATAAAGCGGTAAGGTCGGGCATGGGCACCCATGGCCGGCATGATCATGACGACGGACGCGGGTGGCTGTCCGGCCGGTGGCTCAAACAGGTTGACTTTGAGGGTCCAGCCGTCGGATGTATTTAAGGTGAGGGGGGTGCCGTCCACGGTAGTCATCGGTGCGTCTCTCGCCTGCGAAGTTGGTCTAAACGACAAAAGCCGCATTCTGGATGCCCAGAGCGGCTTTCGAAAATCTTAAAGGTCACCCGGAGGAGACCGGCGTCAGGACTAGCCTTCGCGCTGCATCCGCTTGCGCGCCAGCTTGCGGGCACGACGAATGGCTTCAGCTTTTTGCCGAGCGCGTTTTTCCGATGGCTTCTCGTAAGCGCCTCGAAGTTTTAACTCACGGAAAATGCCTTCACGTTGCATTTTCTTTTTCAGCGCGCGAAGCGCTTGGTCAACATTGTTGTCACGAACAGAAACTTGCACAGCTAGCGGTGCTCCTAATCTAATATCTAACGAATACTTCTCAAGTTGGCGCGGGTTTAACACGCCTTATCCCGAAAGAAAAGCATTATCGGTGGTTTTTTAAGGCGAATTCCTTAAAGATATGCGTTTCTACCATATATTCGTTAAGAAATCCAGTTGTTGTCACATATAGGCCTCTTCCATGACCGTTCAAGCAATTCTCAAGATGGGCAAACCAATTCTGCGGCAAGTCGCGGATCCCATCGAAGATCCGACCTCCGAGGACATACAGGCATTGGTCCGCGACATGCGCGACAGCCTTGAAGCGGTCGGCGGAGTCGGGCTGGCCGCCCCGCAGATCGGTGTGCCCTTGGCGCTGGTAATCTTCGAGGTTCCGGTGGAGCGCGCGCAAGCCGCTGACGGGGAAGAGGCGGACGGTGTTGAGGCGACGGTCCTGATCAATCCGGTGATCGAGCCGTTATCAGACGAAACGGCGCTGGACTGGGAAGGATGTCTGTCGGTGCCGGGCTTGCGCGGCGTGGTACCGCGACATACGCATATCCGCTATTCCGGCCTGGATCTGGACGGCAACAGGATTTCGGTGGAGGCCGAGGGCTTCCACGCCCGTGTTGTTCAGCATGAATGTGACCATTTGCACGGAATTCTGTATCCGCAACGGATGACAGATATGCGCTATCTGGTGTATGAAGAAGAGATGGAGGCGTTTATGGACAGCCTGCGCACGCCGGCTGAAGAGAGCGCCGGCACCGAGTCGGAGGAAGAGAGCGAGCGATGACAACGATCGAGAAGAATACCCCGTTGCAACTTCTGGATGCTGTTCTGCCCCATGTCCTGTTCGATGGCTGGTCCCGCAAGGCCATGCTCGCCGCCGCGAAAGACCTGAAGACCGATATATCAGTATTCGATTTGACGTTCCCCGAGGGCGCCATTGATATGATCACGTTGTTTATCCAAAATGCCGATGACCGCATGGAAGCGGAGCTGGCGTCGCGCAGTGTGCTGGATATGAAAATCCGCGATCGCATCACCCTCGCCATTCGCTCACGCCTGGAACTCTACGGCCCGCAGAAAGAAGCCGTTCGCCGGGCCGTCAATATCCTGACCCTGCCGCGGAATGCCGTGCGGGCCACCAAACTGACCGCCAATACAGTTAGCCTGATGTGGTACGCGACCGGCGACACGTCGGCCAATTTCAACTGGTACAGCAAACGCCTGACGCTTTCCGCTGTTTACGGAGCAACCTTGCTCTACTGGCTGGATGACAAATCGGAAGATCATGCCAAAACCTGGGAATTCCTGGATCGCCGCATTGAAAATGTCATGCAGGTTGAAACCGCCAAATGGAAATTGAAAAAATCCTTCAAGGAAAAACCCGACCTCTCCCACCTGCCAAGCGCCAAACGCTTCTTCCGAAACCTGCGGATGCGGTGAGGGGGCTTTCTCCTTGTGAGGCAGGTAGCTGGAATTTTTGTAGCTTAAGGGATTAGATAATGGGTCGAGTTTATATGGTGCGGGGAGTTCTTCAGCGGCCCGCAAAAACGCCGGCGATTTTTTCCGGTTACCTGGTCCTGCTATTGTCCCTGTATTTGTCATTGCCACTGGCGCGGGCAGATGATCAGGCGTTGACCGTCTATGTTGCGAAGAAAATCATCACCATGGACCCGACCAATCCCGTTGCGGCGGCGGTCGCTGTTAGGGGTAATCGTATTGTTTCCGTCGGCAGTTTGGAAGATCTCACACCCTGGCTAGAGGCGCATCCGCATCGGATCGACGAGCAGTTCAAGGACAAGATCCTGATGCCAGGCCTCATTGATCCGCATCTGCATCCGCTGCTGGGGGCTATTCAGTTCGGAACAACCTGGATTACACCGGAGCCCTGGTCCTTGCATGATGCAGAAGTGCCTGCAGCGACAACACCTGAGCAATATCTCACTTTGTTAAAGCAGGCGCTGGCCGATGACAGGGGGAGTGAGACGCCAATTTTCATGACCTGGGGCTGGCAAGAATCGGATCATGGCCCCGTGACAAGGGCCATGCTGGATGAAATGAGTCCGTACAGGCCTGTGATGGTCTGGCAGCGCTCGGTCCATGAAGCCGTCTTTAATACGGCGGCAATTGACTATATGAAACTAACCGAAGCGGATGTGGCTGACTTCAGTCAGTCAGAAGTGGATTGGAAAAACGGTCATTTCGTCGAAGCCGGTTTCTTCGAGGGTATTTTGCCCCGTCTCGCGCCCTACATACTATCGCCAACTTTTGTGAATGCAGGGTTCGACAGAAATACGGAATATTTAATATCTGGTGGCATTACGACCATAGCTGATCTGTCAACAGGTCAAGTGGATTGGGATTTGGAGCTTGGTACATTCAAAACCAATTTAATCGACAAGAAGGTTCCGTATCGAACCGTTATTATTCCGGGGGCTCATACTTTGGCACTGACCAAAGGCGGATTGGACGCGTCGTTTAAGCTAATTGACGACTATCTGGCGTCAGATGCACCGGCACCGCAGCTGGTCCATGGCAAACGTATCAAGTTATTCGCCGACGGCGCGATGTTCTCACAACAGATGCAGCTAACGGCGCCCGGCTATATTGATGGCCATGAAGGGGAATGGATAACGCCAAAAGAGGAATTTGAAGCGCAAGCCCGTAAATACTGGAACGAGGGCTATCGTATTCATGTCCATGCCAATGGCGATGAAGGTATTCGATATACCCTGGATGTGTTTGAGAAACTTCAAGCTGAAACACCCAGAGGACCCAACTCTCTTGTTATCGAACATTTTGGCTATGCAGATGACTATGTGATCCGGCGTATCGCCGATTTAGGCGCGACAGTTTCCGCCAATCCTTATTACCTCACGGGACTTGGCGACAGCTATGCGAAAGTCGGTCTAGGCCCTGATCGGGCCCGTCGCATAACCCCGCTTGCCGGTTTGGTGGATCGGGGTGTTCCCATTGCGCTTCATTCTGACTTTGGTATGGCCCCGGCGAGACCGCTATACCTTGCCTGGTCGGCCATCACCCGGGAAACACTGTCTGGAAAATCCTTTGCACCGCCGCGTGGTCTGACCCGGGACGAGGCTTTGAAAGCTATCACAACGGATGCCGCACATATATTAGGGTTGGAGCAGGATATTGGCAGTATCCAGTCGGGAAAACTTGCTGATTTTACAGTTCTGGAAGAAGATCCCACGACAGTGCCGATTTCCGCGTTGAAAAACATGAAGATCTGGGGTGTCGTATTTGAAGGCGACGTCCGCAAAGCTGTCACCAAGTGAACAGATACTCTCTTTTAGCTTTCGCAACCTCATCGCTCCAAATATAAAAGCCTCAATCTAGGACATAGAAGGAAATAAGAATGAGTGAAAAGCTCTATTACGACGATATCAAAGTCGGAGATCGCTTTACCGGGAATACATTGACCCTGGATCGTGACCGAATGCTGGAATTTGCCGCTGAATTTGATAACCAGCCCATGCATCTGGATGCCGAAGCCGCGCAGGCCATGGGGTTTCAGGATATTGTTGCCTGTGGTGCCTATACCTTTTCGCTCAGCTCGGGGTCGTCGACAAAAATCTGGCAGGAATGGCATTTCCTGCCAAGCGGGCTTGGGATCGAGGTCAGTTTTATGTTGCCGCTTTTTGCCGGCGACATACTTACAGGGGAAATGGAGATTACGACCAAACGCCCCAGTAGCAAGCCGGGCCGGGGCTGGTTGGGGAACAGCTTTACCCTGCGCAATCAGGACGGTAAGGTGGCCTTGATTACGAAATCCAACAGTCTGCTGCTGGCCCGACCCTAGCGGTGTCATCACAGTTATTATCGGAGCAATTAAATGGCGTGGGTCTATCTGGGTATCGCGGGGTTGTTTGAGTGTGGGTGGGCTATTGGCCTTAAATATACCGAAGGATTTAGCAAGCCGGTTCCCTCTATTCTGACTGTAGCGGCCATGGGTATCAGTTTCTGGCTATTGTCTACGGCCATGAAGACCATTCCTGTTGGTACTGCTTATGCTATCTGGACCGGAATCGGGGCAGTTGGCGTGGCTATTTTGGGCATGGTTTTGTTCAATGAGAGTCGGGATATCTTGCGGATTTTATGCTTGTTGCTCATTGTCGCCGGGATCGTCGGGCTGAAACTTGTGTCCTCGTCTACGGGAGCAACATGATGCGGCCAACGGCCATGGACCGAATAAAGGTCAAGCAGGATATGGCCGCCGCCGTTACCTTGCAGCGTCAAGGATTGACGGATGCTGCTGCTGATGCTTATCGCAAAATTCTGAAAATTGATAACTCCATTGCGCCGGCGCATTACAATCTGGCACTTATGCTGAAAAATCAGGGAAAATCCTCGGCGGCGGAAAAAGCCTTTAAGTCCGCACTAAAATGCGACCCGGGCTATGTGCTGGCGTATAGTGCATATGCGCGTTTTCAGGGCGCCCGAGGTCGCCGACGAGAGGCTGTCCAACTCTTGCTGAAGTCTGCACAGCTTCAGGAATATCCAGCGGCAGCGCTTCAGGAACTTGCGGATCAAATAGAGTTGGCGCGTCGGGATGATCTTGGCGGTGTAGGGGACAAGGCATTGTTGCTATGCCTTAGCCGCGATGACGTGGCCAGCGATGGCATGATCCTCAATATTCTGGCGCGAATACGTCGCCAGCCACTTTTGAAAAGACTTTTGGTTCCAGAAATATCCGTCGAAGAACTTCAGATTTTCATGAATGATGAAAAAAGCTTACGTAAAATTTCTAAAGCGATAACTGAGCCAATAATTTCTGCATGTCTGGCTCGGATTATCTTACCGGATCCTGAAACCGAGCAATTGGTAACCGTCCTTTGCAGCTCCGCTGCTTTGCTATCAATGTTGGACGAGGATGGGTTAGCCATTTTGGCGTTGCAGCGGGATTTGACGGAATATATCCGGGTTATTCCCGCGGTTGAGCTGGCGGAAGACGGGCTGCGCGGTGCACTTATCAACGCCCTTCAGGCGCCACTTAAACCTGATCGGGCGTTGACACTTCGACAAGAACATCACGAGGCTCTGGAGAGTCGTCCCTGGGTACGGGAGCTGCTTCACCGGCAGGGGATTCAAAAGCAAAGGGAGCGAGAGCTTGCCAAGGAGTTAGCTGATAATACTGTGATCCGCAATAAAATGTCCCGAGCGGTTCAGGGGCAGTATGAAGAAAGCCCTTATCCGCGATGGAAAGGGCTGCGCCATGGCGGTGAGATCGCTCTGCCTGCTTTGGTGCAATCGCTGTTTCCCCGAATTTCCCAAAAACCTCTTGAGTCTGAGCCGGCCATTCTGATCGCGGGCTGTGGTACAGGGCGGCATGCGTTACGAACCGCAGTTCGATTGCAAAATGCCAACGTGACGGCCTTGGATTTAAGTGCGGCGTCGCTAGCGTATGGAGCGCGACAGGCGGAAGAACTGGGTATTGAGCAGGTCCGTTTTCTACAAGCCGATATTGCCGCTCTGCCGAAGGATCTGGGTCAGTTTGATTTGATCGAATGCTGCGGTGTGTTGCATCATATGGCGGATCCAGTTGATGCCTGGGCGGGCTTGTTACCGTATCTCGCCCCAGGTGGCGTAATGAAAATTGCGCTTTATAGCGAGCAGGCGCGACAGGATGTGGCGGCCGTTCATGACATGGTCGGTGATCGGACAACTCTTACGCTCGAGGATATTCGAACCCTCCGGGAAAAAATTCTGAATCTGGATCGTGACCATCCCCTTTCAGCAGTAACACGCGAGCTCGATTTCTATAGTCTGAGTGGCTGCCGTGACTTCCTGTTTCATCAACAGGAACAACGATTTGATTTGCCTACTATCGAAAAAACTATAGACGAACTAAAGCTAGAGTTTATGGGGTTCGAGTTTGTCTCTCCGCAGCCTTTGCAGGCCTATGCCCAAACCTATCCCGATGATTCATCGGCGCAGAATCTCTCTAACTGGGCGGCAGTGGAAAAAGACAATCCCGATCTGTTTCGGGGCATGTATCAATTTTGGTGCCGTCGGAAATAGGGTGCTTGACAGGCGCAGGCGGTCTGTGCATTTTAGGCGGACGGGGTTTCCGCGATCTCCCCGTCAGGCCCTATGCCCAAGCATCGCGTTCCACAATGTTGTTTGGAGGAACGCTTCTATGTCTGACGAAACCCTAATTTCCCTGGAAAAACTCTGGTCTCTTATTGGGACGCCCAATTTTCCGCGGCTGATTGACGCCCGCATTGACGAGGATTTCGATAACGACCCTCGCATGATCCCGACTGCAATGCGCCGATCCGGATTTGAGGCCATGAACTGGGGGACAGATTACTCTCATATACCTGTTATCATTTACTGCGAAAAAGGCCTGAAACTCAGTCAGGGAGCGGCAGCCTGGCTCCGTCATCTGGGCTGTGACGTCGTGAGTCTGGCGGGAGGTTTCGTCGCCTGGCGCGAAGCTGGATTGCCATTGATACCAGAAGCCAAGGTGCCGACACCGGATGTCCAGGGACGCACTGTCTGGGTGACCCGTAGCCGACCCAAAATTGATCGGATCGCTTGCCCCTGGTTGATCCGGCGTTTCGTCGATCCCGATGCGGTGTTTTTGTTTGTTGAGCCCTCGGAGGTGTTGAATGTCGCCGATCGCTTCGGTGTCACTGCCTTTGATGTGGAGGATGTCTATTGGAGCCACCGAGAGGAAAAATGTACGTTTGATACGATGATCGAAGAGTTCGGTCTGACAACGGAGCCACTGCTTCGGTTAGCAGAAATAATCCGTGGCGCAGATACCGCACGGCCGGAATTGGCACCGGAATCTGCCGGTTTGCTCGCGGCCTCCCTCGGTTTGTCGCAATTATTCGGCGATGATCTTGCGCAGCTTGAAAAAGGCATTGATCTCTATGATGCTTTCTACGCCTGGGTGCGGGATGCCGGCGATGAAACCCATAACTGGCCAGCTCGTACGGGAGACGCTGCATGAGCGAAGCACGAACTGACTCAAAAACACGGCAAGGCGCCGACGGTCGCGCCTGGCCTAGTTTCTCAGAAGCCATGGGCGTCTGGGCGCGGATTGCCTTGTTGAGTTTTGGCGGACCGGCCGGGCAAATTGCCGTCATGCACCGCATTCTGGTGGAAGAAAAACGCTGGCTCGGTGAGAAACGGTTTCTGCATGCCCTTAATTTCTGCATGTTATTGCCTGGGCCGGAAGCCCAGCAACTGACAGTATATGTTGGCTGGTTGATGCATCGGACGCTGGGCGGGCTGGTTGCCGGTATTCTGTTTGTCTTGCCGGGCGTGGCGGCAATTATGGTGCTGAGTATTATTTACGCGCTCTATGGGGATATCGGCCCGGTCAATGCGCTGTTCTTTGGATTGAAAGCCGCGGTGCTGGCGATTGTTCTGCAAGCCGTTTTCCGAATTGGTAAACGTGCATTGGCCAATAGCACGATGATCGCACTTGCGGCTTTTTCCTTTGCCGCCATCTTCCTGTTCGACGTCCCGTTTCCGTTGATTATTCTGGCTGCTGCTGCAATCGGTTATCTCGGCGGAAAAATGGGCTGGGCGGCGTTTCAAGGCGGTGGTGGGCATGGTGCAGTCGGGAATTCTTCCATTGCCGGAGAAGATACCATTCTGGGCCGCGAGTCCCGTGCCGAAGCCGGCGCCGGTGCGACCGGTGCGTTGAAAATTGGCATCGTCCTTATCGCGTTGTGGTTAGCTCCCGTTGCGGCCTTAATGCTGTTGCTGGGGCCCGACAACGTGTTCACGGATATTGCTGTCTTTTTTAGCAAAATGGCCGTGGTGACCTTTGGCGGGGCCTATGCTGTGCTGGCCTATGTGGCTCAGGCAGCGGTGGAGAATTATGGCTGGCTTCAACCCGGAGAGATGCTCGACGGGCTGGGAATGGCAGAAACCACGCCCGGCCCGTTGATCATGGTGACGCAGTTCGTTGGCTTTATGGGGGCGTTTCGGGATCCCGGAGGATTGTCGCCCATGGTCGCCGGTATTCTAGGAGGACTACTCACGACCTGGGTGACTTTTACACCTTGCTTCCTGTGGATTTTCATCGGCGCGCCGTATATCGAGAAATTACGGGATAACAAAGCTTTATCCGCAGCACTTTCTACAATTACAGCGGCTGTTGTCGGCGTTATTCTGAACCTTGCGGTGTGGTTTGCCCTGCATGTGGTGTTCCGTACCGTTGGTGTATTCGACGGACTGGGGATGCATGTTTCCCTGCCGGTGTTCAGTTCTATCAATCCCTATGCGGTTCTCTTGACGGTAGCCGCGATCATCGCCTTGTTCAAATTCAACGTAAATGTTGTGCTGTTGCTCGTCATCGCGGCGTTGGCCGGGTTGGGGCTTTTTGCCGCGGGATTACTCGGGTAAGCACCACTGAACCTCTATTTATCAACTGAATTGGCAAATAGGGGTTCGATGCCTAAACGAATGGCATGGACATTACACCAAAACCCACCGTAGATATTTTGTATAAAGTGATCCAACTCACCCGGCCCTTACTACGTCAAGAATACAGCTGACGGCGCGATTAATAGCGATTACGATGTTGTTATATTTGAACCAACCATTCTTTCGTCTTCATCTGAGCAATGGGAAAAATAAAAACTGCGGCTTGCAGGACTTGGTATTCAGCTCAACAGCCTATAAGATCCGGTATCAATAAATAATAACCAACCATAGGCCTGCCCAAATGATTACCATCCATCACCTGAACGATTCCCGCTCTCAACGTATATTGTGGCTATTGGAAGAGCTCGGGCTCGACTATGAAATTGTTGGATATGAACGCGATGCAACGACGCGATTAGCGCCGCCCGAACTGGATGCCGTACATCCGCTGGGAAAATCGCCGGTTTTGACGGACGGTGATCTTCTTATCCACGAATCTGGTGCAATAACCGAATATCTAATCCGCCAGTACGGCAAGGGTAAATTGGCACCGGCCATGGATACAGCAGATTTCGTGAAATATCAGGAATGGGTGCATTATGCCGAAGGATCGGCCATGTTGCCTTTATTACTACGCCTCTACACCGGCCGTCTTGGTGACGCAGCGGCACCCTTGATGCCGCGTATCGATAGTGAAACGGCCAACCACTTCAGTTTTATGAATGCTGAAATGGCAGGGAAAGACTACTTTGTCGGTTCTGAGCTGACAGGCGCCGATATCATGATGTCTTTTCCGTTGGAAGCTGCAAAGGCCCGCGGCGCGCTGGATCAATTGCCGAACTTGAAAACCTTCGTCAAACGCATGCAGGCACGCCCAGCATATTTGAAGGCTTTGGAAAAAGGTGGTGCTTATTCTTACGGGCCAGCGGCAAGCTAGGTACTCGCGGCTATTATGACAGTGCGGCGTATAACCATCAGATTGCTCATGGCGCGGAGGCAGCTGACACCTGATTTTCTTGTCGGTCTTTTCAAGTAAATTTGAGAGGAAACCTGTCCAGGGCGTGAATAGAATTATTGGGGCGCCAGATCGCATCGCCCATCGTTTGAATTTTGTCCACCTTAAGCGCAATGGCCGTCAATACAGCTTCGGCTTCGGCACGGGCTATATTTTGCCCCACACAACCATGGATGCCGGTGCCAAGGGCCAAATGCCCGGTGGGGCGCCGGTTGATGTCAAATCGATCCGCATTTGGCCAGTGATCTTCGTCCAGATTAGCAGCGCCGAGGGAACAGATAATTTTAGTCCCTTCCTTGATTTGTACGCCGGAGATGTCGGTATCCAGATTGGCTGTCCGGCAGAAGGTGTGCACCGGGGATGTGTATCTCAGGGTTTCTTCAAATGCCGGGCGAGCCAACGAGGGATCCGCTTTCAGCTTTTCGAATTCTTCAGGATTGGCGGCGAGGGCCCAAAGCGCGTTTCCGATCCCCGTCACGGTGGTGTCGACCCCCGCAGATAATAGGGAACGCACGAGCATGCCGGCTTCATCTTCGGTAATATCACCGCTGTCAGCGCTGGCATAAATTGTCGACCCAAGTCCTTCTGGTTTTAGGTTCTCCCGTTTGCATTGCTCTGTCAACCAGGGCACAATTTCAGGGCCCATGGCCAGGTATCGCTGTCGTAAGGCATTGTCGGGACCAAGGGCGTTGAATACCATGGCCCCATAATCGATTAAGTGCTGGCGATTGACCTCACGCAATCCGACGGCTTCGGGAAACACCGTTGTCGGAAAGGCCTCGGCCAGATCTGCGACAGCGTCAAAACTGTCTTCCAGCAACAGCTGGTCAATCATTGCATTGGCGGTGCTTTGAAAATATTCCCTTAATTGTTTTACGGCGCGCGGCGACATGGCTCGGGCCATTACCGTTCGGGTTTTTGTATGATCCGGTGGGTCAACTTCCAGAATGATACTGGGCAGTCGCCAGGGTTCCTCCAAACTAAAATCCTGCAGGCCGACGCCTCGAGAGGAGACAAATCTTTCCCAGTCAGTAAAAATGGTCTTTATCTCAGCATGCCGGCCGCAACAGAGGATTTGGTATTTCGGGATATAAACCAGTGGTCCGCGGGCACGCAGTTCCTGATAATAGTCTGTTGGATCCGTCAAAATAGCAGTGTCGTAAGGATCGATGTCCCAAATAGAGACACCCTGTGGCGGCTCTATGGGCCGATGGCCTTCAATAAGAGTCATGAACGGATTCCCTTGAGCGTTTATTATTTTTATATGGATCAGGATGTCGCTCCCGCCACAGATTGTCAATTTTTTTGATGTCATTGCTGCGCTGCACTACAAGTACTTTGCTTAACGCAAGCTTTAGTCTATGAAGAGCCCCTAATTAACACTCCAAAAAAATGGAATTGCTCTTTGATCAAGCCGACGCTTGCTGCTTTCGCCGACCGATTGGCCCGTACGGGCCGGAATTCGGGCGACCAAATAAAATTTACGCCAAACCGTGTGAAAATCGAATTACTCTCCGGTCTCACTGTTGCCCTCGCTTTGGTGCCTGAAGCAGTGGCCTTTGCTTTCGTTGCGGGTGTCCACCCGCTTGTCGGTCTTTATGCCGCGTTTATCGTTGGATTAATTACGGCTGTCATTGGGGGGCGTGCCGGGATGATTTCAGGAGCAACCGGAGCACTCGCGGTGGTGATGGTGTCGCTTGTTGCCTTACATGGAATCGAGTATCTGTTTGCCACGGTCGTGCTGATGGGCATTTTGCAGATTCTTTCGGGCATATTTCGTTTGGGAAAATTCATTCGATTGGTACCACATCCGGTGATGCTGGGATTCGTAAATGGTTTGGCCATCGTTATTTTTATGGCGCAGCTGACACAGTTTCAGATTCTGGACGCAAATGGCGACAAGGTCTGGATGACCGGGATACCCTTGGCGATCATGCTGGGGCTTGTCGCGCTGACTATGGCAATAATCTGGCTGTTTCCGAAGATGACCTCCGCTATTCCTGCGCCGCTTGCTGGCATTGGCATTGTTGCCGTAATTGTCATTGCTTTTGGCATTGATGTCCCGCGGGTTGGCGATCTGGCCTCCATTCAGGGTGGCCTGCCGGCTTTTCATATCCCCATGGTTCCAATCACACTGGAAACTTTGAAAATCATCTTTCCTTTCGCCTTGATCCTGGCGGCCATCGGATTGATTGAAAGCCTGCTGACATTGAATTTGGTCGGCGAGATTACTGGAAAGCGCGGCGGTGCCTCCCAGGAATGTGTCGCACAGGGCGTCGCCAATACGGTAACCGGGTTCTTCGGCGGCATGGGCGGTTGTGCCATGATCGGACAATCGATGATCAACATGAAATCGGGCGGGCGGACACGGCTTTCCGGAATATCTGCAGCCCTGTTTTTGCTTGCCTTTATTTTGTTTGCTTCCGGTTTGATCGAGCAAATCCCTCTTGCAGCGCTGGTTGGCGTGATGTTTATGGTCGTCATCGGCACCTTCGCCTGGCAGAGTTTTCGCATTATGCAGCGCATTCCAATGTCCGATGCATTGGTCATAGTTCTTGTCACCGCGGTGACGGTGTTGAGCGATCTGGCCATC
>Ga0315336_1000865_pt1 | contig 69435 bp, 65 predicted proteins | sample ASW5metaG_FD_204512 | JGI IMG/M metagenome (GOLD analysis project Ga0315336, IMG submission 204512) | Ammonia-oxidizing marine archaeal communities from Monterey Bay, California, United States - ASW #5 | ecosystem: Environmental > Aquatic > Marine > Intertidal zone | place: USA: California... | reverse complement strand
AAGGCGCGCGGCGTCGTTGAAGGCGATCGCGTGGCCGGCTATATGCCGAACATGCCGGAGACCATCATCGCCATGCTGGCGACGGCCAGCCTCGGTGCTGTTTGGTCGTCGTGCTCGCCCGATTTCGGGGCTGCCGGCGTGGCCGACCGCTTCGGTCAAATCGGCCCGAAGATCCTGTTCACCGCGGACGGCTACTATTACGGCGGCAAAGCCTTCTCGTCGCTGCCGACGGTGGCGCGCCTGGCCGCCGACATCGACAGCATCGAAAGCATCATCGTGGTGCCCTATCGCGATACGGCACCGGACCTCGCCGACTTGGGTTCTAAGGCCATGCTGCTGGCAGACGCGATTGCCGATCAGCCGGCCGGCGAGATCGACTTTTATCCGGTCGATTTCTCGGCGCCGCTTTACATCATGTATTCGTCGGGCACGACCGGGCTGCCGAAATGCATCGTCCATGGCGTCGGCGGCACCCTGATCCAACATCTCAAGGAGCACCAGCTGCTCTGTGACGTGAAAGACGGCGATCGCCTGTTCTATTTCACCTCCTGCGGTTGGATGATGTGGAACTGGCTGGCCTCGGGACTTGCCTCGGGCGCGACCCTGGTGCTCTACGACGGCTCGCCTTTTCACCCCGACGGCAACCGGCTGGCCGACGTGATCGAGGCCGAAGGCGTCACTATTTTCGGGACGTCGGCGAAATATATCGATGCCTGCGCCAAGGCCGGCGTCAAGCCGGCGACAAGCCACGACCTGTCGACGTTGCGGACGATCCTGTCGACCGGTTCGCCGTTGGCGCCGGCCAGCTATGATTATATCTATCGCGACTGGAAGGCCGATCTTTGCCTGTCGTCGATTGCCGGCGGCACCGATATCCTCGGCTGCTTCATGGGCGGCAATCCGATCGGGCCGGTCTATCGCGGCGAGATCCAGAAACGCTGCCTTGGTCTCGACGTTCAGGTGTTCGACGAAGCCGGCAACGCGCTGGTCGGCGAACCGGGCGAATTGGTCTGCACCAATGCGCATCCGTCCATGCCGATCCGGTTTTGGAATGACGCCCAGGGCCGGCGCTATCACGACGCCTATTTTACCGAATTCCCCAATGTTTGGCGCCATGGCGATTGGGTTGCCCTGACCGAGCGTGGCGGTATCGTCGTCGAGGGCCGGTCCGACGCGACGCTCAATCCCGGCGGCGTCCGCATTGGCACGGCGGAAATTTACCGCCAGGTCGAGGGCATCGACGATGTCGTGGAAGCCCTCGTCGTCGGCCAAACCTGGCAGGATGATATGCGTATTGTCCTGTTCGTCTGCCTGCGTGATGGCGTTGCGCTGGACGACGCATTGGTCCAGCGCATTCGCCGAGACATTCGAGCCAATGCTTCGCCGCGCCATGTGCCCGCGGTAATCTTGCAGGTCGACGACATCCCGCGCACCAAATCCGGCAAGATTGTCGAATTGGCGGTGCGTGAGATCATCCACGGCCGCCCGGTCAAAAACGTCGAGGCGCTGGCCAACCCCGAGGCCTTGGCGGCGTTCGAGGACCGTCCCGAACTGCAGGCATAGGCCGGGACGGCAAGGAGCAGAAGATCATGTCCGACGACGCCCTTACCCAGCTCGGTCAACCCGCCGTCATCGCCGCGGAGCCGTCGGCGGCGGTCTTGGAAACCGTATCGGATCCCTACCCGGACAGGGACTACCTGGTGCGCTTTGCTTGCCCGGAATTCACCTCGCTTTGCCCGGTCACCGGGCAGCCTGATTTTGGCCATCTGGTGATTGATTACGCCCCGAAGGCGCGGCTGGTGGAGAGCAAGTCGCTGAAATTGTTCCTGGCGTCGTTCCGAAACCACGGCGCCTTTCACGAGGAATGCACGGTCTATATTGCCGAGCGCATTCACGCCGCGACCGATGCCCATTGGCTGCGCATCGGCGCCTATTGGTTCCCGCGCGGCGGCATGCCGATCGATGTCTTCCATCAAATCGGCACGGCGCCGACGGGCCTTTGGATTCCGGATCAGGGGGTGGCGCCCTACCGCGGTCGGGGCTGACGAAAAACCTTGCCAGCGGCCGCAATTCCTGCAAGAAAATGCGGCTGGAATGCGCGTCGACCTGCTTGGGCGAAAGAATCGCATAAAGCTCGAATAATCGGTTGCGTCAGTACAAAAATTCAGCGATAAGGCGCGCTCCCTCGGGCGAATTTTCAAAGCGGCCGCGAAGGGCTTTTTTCACGATCAACCATCTACTGGTTTAGGTGGAGGCATCATGTCTGAGACAGACACCCTCTTCCGACTGGGGATGGACTTGGATGACGTACCAAGCACCACCCAAATGGAAGATCTAAGCAGCGAAGCGGCCGTCGTGCCGGGTTGCCGAGACCGATCGGACCATCACGTTTCCGAAGCCGACCGGCTTGATTTTTTCGTCGAGCGCGACGGCGAACGCTATGCCGGCACCCATTTGATCATCGATCTGCACGGCGCGCGGCGGCTCGACGACTTGGCCTATGTCGAAGATACGCTGCGCGAGTGCGTGATCGCCGCCGGCGCCACTTTGCTGCATATCCATTTGCACCATTTCACGCCCCACAATGGGGTGTCGGGCGTGGCCGTGTTGGCGGAATCGCATATCTCGGTCCACAGCTGGCCGGAAAGCAATTTCGCGGCGCTTGACGTGTTCATGTGCGGCGCGGCCGATCCGCACAAGACGATCGAGGTTTTGCGGCGACGCTTCGAGCCGACGGACATCACAATCAAAGAATATCTCCGAGGCCGCGGCTTGTGAGCAACTGGACGGAGGAAACGCTGCATGCGGATTTCCGCATTCGGCTGCGCGCCAGCAAGGTTCTCTACGACAGCAAGACCGATCATCAACGGCTGGTGCTGATCGAAAACGACACATTTGGCCGTGTTCTGCTGCTCGACGACGTCGTGCAAACCACCGAACGCGACGAATTCATCTATCACGAGATGCTGAGCCATGTGCCGGTCCTGGCCCATGGCGCAGTGCGCCGGGTACTGATCATCGGCGGCGGCGATGGCGGTATGCTGGAGGAAATGCTCAAGCACGAAACCATCGAGGCGGTCGACCAAGTCGAGATCGACGAAAGCGTCATCGACTTTTCCAAGACCTATTTGTCGTCGATTTGCGGCGACGCGTTCGCCGATCCGCGGACCCGTGTCGTGATTGCCGACGGCGCCGCCTACGTCGCCGACTGCGCGGCACGCTACGACGTGATCGTCATCGATTCAACCGATCCGATCGGTCCGGGAGCGGCGCTGTTTACCGAGACATTTTACGGTAACTGCAAGCGCTGCCTCAATGACGGCGGCGTGTTGGTCACCCAGAACGGCGTGCCGTTCCTGCAGGCGGCGGAACTGACCCAGACGTTGGCCGCCCTGAAAGACTTGTTCGAAGACGCAACCTGTTATCTGGCCACCATCCCGACCTATGTCGGCGGTCCGATGGCTTTTGGTTGGGCAAGCGACAATCCGACGCTCAGGCACATCGACGACGCCGAACTCGCGCGCCGCTATGAATCCTCCGGCGTTGCCACGGAATACTATAATCCGGCGGTGCATGTGGCGGCATTTGCGCTGCCCGGCTACATCGAAGCCATGATCCGCTAGAGCAAACGACTGTAAATCGGAATCGATTTATGGTCGATAATTTGCTCTATATCCAATAGTTAGAGCATCTTGTCTGCGTCCAATTGGACGCAGGATGCTCTAGGCTTTGCCGATCAAGCTGGCGAAACTCTGATCGATCAAGTCTTGCGCGGCCAACACTTTGGCTTTCGCCAGATCGAAGCGGGTTTCGCCGGCGGCCTTGGCGAGGGCCTGCTTGAGATCGGTGGATGCTTGGTCTTCGTCGAAATCGCCCGCGGTGCAGAGCCGGAGCAGGCTTTGGACGTTGCGTAACACGGTGATCGCCGCGGCAAGACCCTCGGCGGTATCCCGGTCGATGAGGCCGGCATCGCCCATTCTGCTGATCGCGACCGCGCCGTCTTGGGCCAAGATGTCCGGTTGGGCCGCGGCGTGCTTTAGCTGCAGAAACTGCGCGATGAAATCTCCATCCAGCAAGCCGCCGCGCGTGTGTTTGATGTTCCAAGGATTCTTATCGCCGAATTCCTGGGCGACCCGGCGCCGTATGTCGAGGACGTCGGCCGCCAGCTTATCGGGATCCCGCGGCGCCTCGAGGGTTTGCCTGATGACGTCTCGTGCCGCTTCGGCCAAAGCATCACCACCGGCGACGACGCGGGCGCGGGTCAGTGCCATGTGTTCCCAGGACCATGCCGTGTTGGCGTGATAGTCCCGGAAGCCGGCGAGCGCCACGGCGATCGGTCCCGATTTACCGGACGGACGCAGGCGCATGTCGACTTCGTACAACCGTCCTTCCGGCGTCAGCGCGGTCAGGGCGGCAATCATGCGCTGCGACAAACGGCCAAAATATTGGAGCGGCGCCAACGGCTTAGGGCCATTCGACTGGGTCGTCTTCGGATCGTGATCGAAGACGAAAATCAGGTCCATGTCGGAATTGAACGTCATTTCCCGACTGCCGAGCTTACCCATGGCAATGATCGCCATGTCACCCCCCGGCATCGCGCCGTGACGTTCCTGGAACGCCGCCTCGACATGCACCAGCATGCACTGCAAGGTCGCATCGGCAATGTCGGACAATGCCTTGGTGCCGGCCGCGGTTTGCTCCGGCGTCTCCAGGATCTGCAGCCCGACTTGGAATTTCTTGTCGCCGGCCCAGCGGCGGGTTTCGTCCAGCACGTCTTGGTAATCCGCTGCACTGCGCAGCCGGGCAGCCAACTCGTCCACGAGTTCCGGGGCCGGCGGCAGAGGCTGGGAGAAGTCGGCGCCCAATACGCCATCCAACAACACGGCATTGCGGCTCAAGAGCTCCGCCAGGGCTGGTGCCGTTCCCATGATGCGGGCGAGCAGCCTGAGCAGCCATGGATTGGCATAGAACATGGAAAACAGTTGAATACCGGCCGGCAAGCGCGACAAGAATTCGTCGAAACGGGTGAAGGCGACGTCGGGCTGGGCGGTGGCGCCGAAATTCTGCAGCAGCATCGGCATCAACGCGGTCAGCTTCTCCCGCGCCCGTGTCGATCGCGCCGCGCGGTAGCGGCCGTGGTGCCATTTGCGGACCGCGGCGGTCACCCGCTCCGGCGCTTTGAAGCCGAGGTTTTGCAGTGTTTCCAGGGTCTCCGGGTCGTCGTCGGTGCCGGTGAATACCAGGCTGCCGCTGACTTTGCCCAACGAGGGCGCGGCCTCGAACAACGCCGCATAGTGCGTTTGCACTTCCCCCAGTACCGTGGAAAGCCGGGCGCCGAAGTCGTCTCTGGACGTGAAACCGAGAAAGGCCGCCAGCCGGTCGAGGCCGTCGTCGTCGCTCGGCAGGGTCTGGGTCTGCTCGTCGTTCAGCATTTGCAGACGATGTTCCAAGGTGCGCAGAAAGCGGTAGCATTCGATCAAATCTTTGGCGATGCGCGGATCCAACCGGCCGGTCGCCGCGAGCGCGCGAATGGCGCCGCGCGTTGTCGGTTCGCGCAAGCGTTGATCGCGGCCGCCGGCGATCAGTTGCTGGGTTTGGGCGAAAAACTCGATCTCCCGGATGCCGCCGCGGCCGATCTTGATGTTATGGCCGGCCAAAGCAACGTGGCCATGCCCGCGATGGGAGTGAATTTGCCGTTTGATCGAGTGGATGTCCTCGATCGCCGCGAAATCAAGATATTTGCGCCACACAAAAGGTGCCAGCCGGTCGAGATAGGCTTGGCCGGCAACAACATCGCCGGCGGCCGCGCGGGCCTTGATCATGGCCGCCCGTTCCCAGTTCTGACCGAGACTTTCATAGTAGGATTCCGCTGCCGCCATGGATATGGCAAGCGGCGACGTTCCGGGGTCCGGTCGCAGGCGCAAATCGGTCCGGAACACATAGCCGTCGGCGGTTCGTTTCTGCATGATTTCGACCAGCGTCCTGGTCATCCGCGCAAAAAAGCTTGTCGGGTCTTTTTTGCCGCGGTAATCAACGCGGTCTTGGTCGTAAAGCACCATGACGTCGATATCGGAAGAGTAATTGAGCTCGCGCGCGCCGTGCTTGCCGAGCGCAAACAGCGCGACCCCGCTGCCGGCGACCGGATCGGCGTTGTCGGGCAGGCCGAGATCGCCGTGCCGTGCCGCGCTACGCAGCAGAAATCCGATCGCCTGGTCCAAGGCGCCGTCGGCAAGATCGGACAAGGCCCGGGTCACTTCTTCCAAAGACCAGCGGCCATTGATGTCGGCGACCGCTGCTAACAACGCGATGCGGTGCTTGGCCAGGCGCAGGTGGTGCATGAGATCGTTTTGACTGTCGGCATGGTCGCCCACGGCCCGCAGGTCGCGCAGAAATTCGCCCAACAGATCTTCCGGCGGTTCGCGTAAGATACGGGCGGAAGTCGCTGGGTCTCGTAAGACCAGCTGCGTGAGGTAAGGGCTGTTGCCAAATATGACGGCGAGCAAATCTCGGGACGTGTCGCTTAACGCGAGCGCGGTGTCGCGGCCGCCTGTGGTTTCGCTCAGTCGCTGCGTGTTCTCGAACCAGCGCTCGAATCCGAGCTCGACGCGGGCCGCGTCGAAAGGGCGGGGTTTAAGCTGTATGGTTGCCAACGGGGCAATATCACCGTTTCTATTTACGCCGGGTTCCGGCACAGTGCGGATTCATCGATGACTGGTCAAGAGTCAAAGCCCGCGCCATCGCCGCAAACCGATGCAGCCACGGTGGAGGTGCCGCCGAAGGCGGAGCCGACGCCGACCAGGCGGCGGCGTTGGCACGTCCTTGTCGGCGTCAGTGTCCTGCGTGCCGTGGCGGCGTCGGTGTGTCTGCTGGCGGTGGTCATGGCGGCCGCCGCATGGCGGTTGAGCCAGGGGCCGGTTTCGCTCGCCTTTCTCACGCCCTATGTCGCCGAAGCCATGCGCTTCGGCAATGCCGACCTCACCGTGTCGCTGGACGATACCGTTCTGACGTGGGCCGGATGGGATCGCGTGCTCGATATCCGTGCCGTCAATCTGGAGATCGCCGATCGAGAGGACGTCCGCCTGGCCACGGTTCCGGAATTGTCCTTTGGCCTCAGTCTGCGGGACTTATTGATCGGTCGTGTTGTGCCGACCAGCTTGGACGTGATCGGCTTGGACCTGTTTGTCAGCCGCGACCAAGATGGCCGCTTTTCGGTTGCCGCCCGCCGCGACAATGACCACGGTGACGGTGCATTGTCGCTGGCCGGGTTGTGGGCAACCCTCGGCCGATCCACGATCGACGACGATCCGTCGCGCAAGCTGCGCCGTTTCGGCGTGCACGACACCCGCCTCACGTTTCTCGATCAACCGACCGGTTCGACCTGGGATGCCAAGCTCAAGGAGCTGGTGTTCTGGCGTGATGCGGATGTCATCCAAGGATTGGCGAATGCCGTGCTCATGCCTGAAGTCTCGGCGGTGCCGCTTTCGATCAGCGGTTGGCTCAACGAACAAAACCAAGACGCGGAGATCGTCGTCGATCTGGCCGATCTGGTGCCGGCGGACATTGCACTCGACGGCTTAGCCGTTGACCTCGCCAACATTCGGTTGCCGCTGTCCGGACGGCTCGAACTGTCGTTCGATTCCGGCATGCAGTTCAATGGCGGGGCGTTTCAATTGGCGGCGGCTGCCGGTGAAATCGAAATACCGGGGGTCGCAATTGAACCGCTCGTCATCCGCTCCGCCACGGGCCGCGGCAAATTGGCGGCGACGATGGAAGGGCTGCGCCTCGACGCCATGACTGTCGATCTCGGCGAAACCAAGGCCGAGTTGGCGGGCTCCGTGAGCTGGGAAAACGGCGAACCGGGGGTCAGGCTGGCGGGCCGCTTTTCCGCCTTGCCGGTTGATGACATTGCCCGTTATTGGCCGGCGGATATTGAACCGAAGGTACGAGGCTGGATCGCCGACCATATCCACAAAGGCATGGTCGACGAGGCGACGTTTCAGCTCGCGGTGACACCGGAAATGGTGCGCGCGGGTCGCTTACCGAGCGAGGCGGTCAATCTCACATTCAATTTTCATGGCGTCGAAGCCGACTATCTGCCGCCGATGGAAAAACTAACCGATGCGGCCGGCCACGGACAGCTGACGGCGCGGGATTTTACGTTGGCTGTCAGCGATGCCAAGGTACAGGCCTTACGGCTGACGGAAGGCCGCCTCAAAATTGCCGATCTGCGGGCCGACCCGGCCGAGGCCGAGATCGATATGGTGGTTACCGGTCCGATCGCCGACCAGTTGGCCCTGATCGATATGCCGCCTTTGGAACTCACCGCTAAGCTCAACCTCGACGCCAGCAAGATCGGCGGCACCGCGGCGGCGCGGGTGAAGTTGCTGGTGCCGTTGGACAACGATATCGACGAGGACGATATCGGCGTCGCCGTGGCGGCGAATTTGGTTGACGCTTCCAGCCCCGGCTTGGTGGCCGATGTCGCGCTCAGCAAAGCCGATTTGGCCCTGCGGGTCGACGGCAGGCAATTGGAGGTAACCGGCCAGGGGCGGTTGAACGGCATCCCCGCCCGCGTCACCTGGACGGAAATCTTCGATACTGCCGCCGCGCCGCGCCGGCGATTTACCGTTTCGACGTCTCTCAACGCCGCCGATAGAAAGGCGCTCGGCCTGCATTTTGATCCTTGGGTGACGGGCACGATCGGCTTGGAGATGCAGCTGGCGTTGCCGGAAGAGGGCGGCGCGTATGGTTCGGCGCAAGTAAATTTGGTTGACGCCGTGATGGATGCGGGGTCAGCGATCGGCTGGCGCAAGGAAGCCGGCGTTGTCGCCGACCTTAGCCTCAATTTGGCGGTAACGCCCAACGAGGCGATCGCGTTGAGCGACGTAAAATTCACCGGCGCCGGTTTGCAAGCCGATGGCGAGGCCAACATCGATGCCAATGGCGAACTTGAACGGGTGGCGCTGAAACATGTGAGTCTTGGCGATACCGATCTGGCAATGACCCGGGTGGCGCGCGAGGACGGCTTCTTCACGACCGTGGTCGGCCGCTCTCTCGATCTTCGTGACCAAATCTCCGGTCTTGCCGAGTCTGCCCAGGGGGCGCCCAAAGATTTGGAAATCGGGCGGGAATCGCTCAACCTGTCGGTCGATCGCGTGATCTTGGGAGAAGATCTGGAACTCACCGACGTATCGGCGACCATGATCTGGGCCGACGACCGCATTCGCCGTATGAATGGTGAGGCCCGCCTGCCGGACAAGTCGCCGATAGCGGTGGAAATCGCGCCGATCGGCGAGAACCGGCGCATCGACATTGTGGCGCGCGATGCCGGGGCTTTGTCGCGGGCGCTCGGGCTCTACCCGAATATGATCGGCGGGCAGGTCCGCATCCGGGCAACGTTTCTCGATTCCGAGCCGAAAGAACGCGTGCTTGGATCCCTCAGTTTGCGGGATTTTCGGCTGGTGCGGGCTTCCAGTTTGAGCAAGGTCCTGACCGTGGGATCGCTGTCGGACGTCAGCGATGCCTTGAATGACGAAGGTATTCACTTTGAAGAAGCGGAAATGCCGTTTGTCATAGAGGAGAGAATCTTGCATCTGAACGGCGCCCGCGCGCGCGGTTCCGCCATCGGTCTGACCGCGACCGGCACGATCGATCAACGCAAGAACAAGATTGACTTGGAAGGTAGCATCATCCCGGCTTATACGCTCAACTCCGTGCTCGGCTACATCCCGATCATCGGCCAGTTTCTGGCGCCGGAAGGTGAGGGGATATTTGGTTTCGCCTACAGAGTGGACGGTGCAATCGACAACCCGGAAGTCAACGTCAATACGTTTTCCGCGCTGGCGCCCGGGGTGTTGCGGCGGATGTTTTTCGAGTCCCGTTCGGAGACCGACAGCGATCCGTCGCCGGCGAGCGAGCATGGCGGTCAGTAAGCGGCTCACCGTGAAGAGAAGTCCTTCGCTACGCTCAGTGTACTTTTCTTCTGTTGCGGTCTCTGATCATGACCGACGGTCATGATCAGTCAAAGAAATGTTCAAATCAGACCGCCGGGCCGCCCCAAGGCCTGATTTGGCCTTATTGCCCGGTAAAAAGTCCACTGAGGCGGAGCCGAGGGACTTTTTAACGATCGACGGATTAGCTGACCCGTATCAGCGCGTGACGCTTCCTGCCTGCCGACAATTTGATGATGCCATCGGCGTCGGCATCGGCGGCGGTGAGTTGCGCCTTCTCGTCGGTCACGGCGGTGTCGTTGACCCGGGCGCCGCCTGATTTGATCAACCGCCGGGCTTCACCGTTGGAGTTGCAGAGGCCGGCCGTATTCAGCAACTCATAAACATAGATACCGCCATCGAGATCGCCGCGGGCCACCTCAAAAGTTGGCAAGTTTTCTGCGGTTTGGCCCTGTTCAAAGGTCTGGCGGGCGGTTTCCGCGGCGGTCGTTGCGGCATCGTCACCATGGCAAAGCCGGGTCGCCTCGGTCGCCAGTATTTTCTTGGCCTCGTTGCGGTCCTGCCCTTCCAGACTTTCCAGCCGGGCGATGTCGTCGAGCGGTAGTTCCGTGAATAGTTTCAAGAACCGGCCGACGTCGGCATCTTCGGTGTTGCGCCAAAATTGCCAATAGTCATAGGGCGACAATTCTTCTGCGTTTAGCCAAACCGCGCCCTGCGCGGTCTTGCCCATTTTGACGCCGCTGGCGGTCGTGATCAGCGGTGTCGTCAGGCCGAACAAGCTGCGGTTCTCGACCCGCCGGCCGAGTTCGACGCCGTTGACGATGTTGCCCCATTGGTCGGAGCCGCCCATCTGCAAGGCGCAGCCATGGCGCCGGGCCAATTCGAGGAAATCGTAGGCCTGGAGAATCATGTAGTTGAATTCCAGGAAGGACAATGGCTGCTCGCGGTCGAGGCGAAGCCGGACACTGTCGAAGGACAGCATGCGGTTGACTGAAAAATGACGCCCATAGTCGCGCAGGAATTCGATGTAATTGAGCCGGTCCAGCCATTCCGCGTTGCTCACCATCATCGCGTCGCTCGGCCCGTCACCGAAGGTCAGGAACTGGGCGAAGATGCGCTTCAGGCTTTCCTTATTCGCATCTATCTGGGCGGTGGTCAGCAATTGCCGGGACTGGTCTTTGCCGGACGGGTCGCCGACTTTGGTCGTGCCGTCGCCCATCAGCACGATCGGCTTGTGGCCGTGGCGCTGCAATACGCGAAGCATCATGATCGGAACCAGATTGCCGACATGAAAGCTCGATGCCGTGCAGTCGAAGCCGATATAGGCGATGACGCTATCCGTCGCGGCCAAGTCGTCCAAGGCGCCCTGATCGGTGCATTGATGCATGTAGCCGCGATCAATGTAGGCCTTCATGAGGTCGGATTTAAGCTCTGTCATCGCTGGCAACCAAATCGATACAAGTGAACGGTGGCGCCGCTGGCGCCGGGCGCCGGGATGTACCATATTCGGGTGATCAGGTGAAGGGTGGGCAGGGAAACCGATGCAAACGGACGGGTGGGTCATTGGATTGATGAGCGGGACGTCGAACGACGGGGTCGATGCCGCCCTAATTCGGACCGACGGGCGCGCGGTCTTAGAATTCGGGCCCTGGCGGAGCGACGCCTATGATCCGGCCTTTCGTGACCGATTGCGCCGTGTCTTGGGTCAGCCTTCGGCGCCGGACGCGCTGATCGCCGAATTGACCGCCGCCCATGCTTCGAGTGTTCGCGCCTTGCTTCACGACGCGGACATGCCGGCGACTGCCATCGATCTGATCGGCTTTCACGGCCAGACCCTGCTGCATGAACCGGCGGTCGGCCGCACGGTCCAAATCGGCGACGGGGCCGCGCTGGCCAAAGCCACCGGCATTGCCACGATCAACGATTTCCGCAGCGCTGACGTCGCCGCCGGCGGAGAAGGCGCGCCGTTCGCGCCGCTCTATCACGCCGCTCTCGCCGGGCCGCTCGAAAAACCGGTGGCGGTGCTCAATATAGGCGGTGTTGCCAACGTCACATGGATTGGCCCAGACGATCGATTATCGGCTTTCGACACCGGCCCCGGCAACGCGCTGCTCGACGATTGGATGGTGCGCCACAGCGGCGCCGCCATGGATCGCGACGGCAAACTGGCCGCGACCGGAAAGGTTGACGACAGCGCTTTGCGACAACTAATGGCCAACCGCTATTTCGATCGACCGCCGCCGAAGTCGTTGGATCGCGACGCCTTCGACGCCGGGCCGGTTTCGGCCCTGGCGCCGGCCGACGGCGCGGCGACTTTGGTGGCTTTCACCGCCACGTCCGTCGCCGCGGCCCGGGCCCACATGCCGATTGCGCCGGCCCGTTGGGTGGTGACCGGCGGCGGCCGCCACAACCCGACCGTGATGGCTGCGCTGCAGAGCGCGCTCGGCGTCGCCGTCGACCCGGTCGAGGCGGTCGGCTGGCGCGGCGACGCGTTGGAAGCCGAGGCCTTCGGCTTCCTAGCCATGCGCAGTCGGCTCGGGCTGCCGTTGTCGGTGCCGACGACGACAGGTGTCGACCGGCCGATGACCGGCGGGCGGCTTTGGCAGTAATGGAAATCTGTCGTTTTCGTGACGTACCAAAACTCTATTCAAAACCTAGCTCGATTCACGTCGCTCCAAGCACCGCTATTCTCGTGAGGATTGTGGGCTAAGGTCGGCTATGCCTTCAGCAGCAGCCCGTCAGGCCGCGTGGCGGCAAGTCACTTAGGTGCAAATTTCGGTCATCCCGCCTACTAGATTTTCCAATTCAATACGAAAAGATATCACGCGAAGAAAGATTTCGATTTGCAACGCCGCCTCGCCGCCAAGTTGGCCGCCGATGTGGTGGGCTGTTCCTAAAACGATCGATAAGGGCGGTTTTTCAAAGATATCTGTATATTGGGTGTCACGCACTATTTGTTATAACGGAATTTGGAGCGGCCTCAAGTTTAGCAATACCGTACAGCTATCGAAAACTGTGATATTTGTTGCCTCGTCAAAGAGTAGGATCTCGTTTTAAAAGAAAAATGCGATCTCGATATCGGTACGCAGGCGTCGTGCGAGCATATTTAACATCGCGGTTTAGGTTATGAAGAGTAAAGGGAAGGGCAGGGAAAAGACGACTTCTCCAGAAGTTGAATTGACACGCTCCCAACCGATCAATGGCGTTACGGCCGAGGCCATTGAAAAAGAAATTCGCATTGTGCAGTCAGTGCAAAGCCAGGAAAATCTGCCGGCTTTGCTGTCCGGTCTTGCGCTTTGCGCCTTGGTTGTCGGCTACCTGGATTGGCAGGCAGCGGTTTCCAGTTATGCGATATATCCGCTCGGCCTTATCGTTCTAATGTTGTTGCCGCCTTTGCAGAGCTACCTACGACTTCGCAAATCGCCCCGGCCTGCCAAGGTGAGTAAGCGCCGCATCCGCAGTTTGGAAATTTATACCGCTCTGTTTGGCGTTGCATGGGGCGCGGTTACATTTTTGGATATGTCTGAGCTCTCTCCCTTTCACAGCGCTTTCATCGTGGCATTGATTTTCAGTTTGTGTTTCGCCGCGGCCGCCCTTAATCCAGGACTGCCGCGCGCGTCCATGGCTTTTTGCGCGTTTGTTCTAATTGCTTTAACCGCGGGTCTTTTGAAGAACGATATCCTTTCCCTGGACCTATTGGTGATTTTCGTTGGCGCGGTCTGTTTTCCATTGGCCCGGACAATCTGGAAGAATTGGCGACAAGTCATCGACAATGTGACGCTGGTTTTGGAAAAACTACAAGTAGAGGCAGAGACCCGCCTGCGCGAGACAGCAGCTATGCGCTCAATGATCGAAGCCATTCCATTTCCGCTCGTCCTGACTCGCGAAACCGGCGCGTTGGAAGCTTCCAAAATCGCGGCCCGTCAATTTGGCATACCGGAAAGGGCGGGCGGCCTTGCCATTCGTGATTTCTTTGTGAACCCTGACGATCGGGAGACATTGGCCGCACAGCAAGCGGCGCAAGGCCGGATAGAAGGCTATGAACTGCAATTGAAAAACACGCGAGGTGAACCTTTTTGGGCGCTCTTGTCATCCCTGCCGCTAAGGTATGAGGAGGAAGACTGTTGGCTCAATGCTATCTATGTGATTGATGACCGAAAAAAGGCGGAAGCCGATTTGATCGAAGCGCATACGACCCTTGAACGGGTTTCCAATCAGCTCGCAAAATACATTTCACCGCAACTCTATCAGGCGATTTTTACCGGCGAGCAAAACGTCGCTATCAATTCCAAGCGCAAAAAACTAACGGTTTTCTTTTCCGATATTGTCGGCTTTACAAATATCACCGAGGATCTGGAGGCAGAACAATTGACCACCCTATTAAATCAATATTTGTCGGAGATGTCGGTGATCGCCATGGAGCATGACGCTTATTTCGACAAATTTATTGGTGATGCCATGATGTTCTATTTCGGCGATCCGGAAACCAAGGGTGTCAAGGAAGACGCGTCAGCCTGTGTCCGCATGGCCATTACCATGCAACGGCGTTTGAAACAGCTACAAATGGAATGGCGCGAACAAGGTATGATCGATCAGCCGTTTGAGACACGCATGGGGATTAATACCGGCTATTGCACTGTTGGAAACTTTGGCAGCGATGACCGCATGGATTACACCATCATCGGAGATGAAGTGAATTTAGCCGCCCGGTTGGAATCCAACGCGGACCCCGGCGGGATTCTGATCAGCGCAGAGACCTTTGCTAAGGTCAAGGACTGGATACAGGCGGAAGAACGGGACGACATTGTTATGAAAGGTATTTCTAAGCACATATTGACTTATTCGATCACAGGTATTTACGAATGAAATTCGCGCCGGCAACCTGATCATTCATCATGAGGAAGATGGGCTCGCTATCAAATGTCTTTGACACACAAATAGCCGCCGCGTCCGTTCCGAGTCAGGTTCAGCCCATCCGGCCCAAAATCTGAAACGTCGGCCTTCACCGGCAAGGGACGTTGCCACCGATCTGGTGAAAATGACATTTGCTCCCAGAAGTAGCTCGCCAAAACGGTTGTTTCTCGTATCAGGCCAGGCGGGGAGGCACGTCCGCGGCGTCGAGATAGGTGTCGATCTTGGTCATCAGATCGGGCAGCTTCGCTTGGAAGAAATGATCGGCGCCGTCGACCAGTTCGTAGCCGATGGCGATGCCGCGCTGGTTGCGTAGGCGGTCGACCAAGGTCTTGACGTCGTCGACGGGAACCAAGTCGTCGGCTGAGCCTTGGATGATCAGACCCGACGAAGGGCAGGGTGCCAGAAAGTTGAAATCGAACATGTTCGCGGGCGGCGCGACGGAAATGAATCCGCTAATTTCCGGGCGCCGCATCAGTAATTGCATGCCGATCCAGGCGCCGAAGGAGAATCCGGCTACCCAGCAATGCGGCGCGCTCGGATTAACGTTTTGCATCCAATCCAATGCAGCGGCGGCGTCGGACAACTCGCCCAGGCCTTTATCGTAGGTTCCTTGGCTCCGCCCGACGCCCCGGAAATTGAACCGCAGCACGGAGAAGCCGCGGGCCTTGAAGGTCTGAAAAATATGGTAGACGACCTTGTTGTTCATGGCGCCGCCATATTGCGGGTGCGGATGCAGGACCAACGCGACCGGCGCATTCTGCTGTTCAGAATGGAAGTAACGTCCTTCCAGTCGGCCTTCCGGCCCGTTGAATATGACTTCTGGCATGGGCGCTGCGTATCGCCTTTTTTACTGCCCTTGGCAACTGCGGAGCACGGTCTATTGCGCCTTTTGCCGTCGGGTCGCGAGTTGAATTCTTGACCAATCCACTTGGTTACATATATGTGTGATAGGAGCGAGCCTCTGGGATTTGAACCCGACGCCGGCTCCTTGTAAAGGGTATTTGGCCGGAGGCCCAATGTTCAAGCGGATAAACGAAGATATCGAGGCGGTCATGGAGCGCGATCCGGCCGTCCGATCGCGGCTGGAAGTCGTTTTGGCTTATCCGGGATTCCACGCGGTTCTGTGGTACCGGTTTGCCCATAGCGCTTGGCGGCGGGATTGGCGGCTTACGGGGCGGATCCTGTCCAACATCGGGCGCTTTATGACCGGCATCGAAATTCATCCCGGTGCCCGCATCGGACGGCGGTTTTTCATCGATCACGGCATGGGCGTGGTGATCGGTGAAACCTCGGAAATCGGCGACAACGTAACGCTTTATCATGACGTTACCCTGGGCGGTGTGGCGCCGGCAGTGGATTCGTCTGCGCAGGTCGATCGGAAACGCCATCCGACTTTGGATGACGACGTCATCGTTGGTTCGGGAGCCCAAATCCTGGGGCCAATCCGCATCGGTGTCGGCGCTCGCGTTGGCGCCAATTCCGTGGTCGTCAAAGATGTTCCGCCGGATGCGACGGCGGTCGGCATCCCGGCCAAGATCGTTGGCAAGCCCGACAAGCCGCGTTTGGTGGAACCGGATACCGAAATCGAGCACCGCCGGTTCGCCGCCTATGGCGTGACCGAGGCCAGTTTGTCGGATCCGGTCGTGCGCATGATCGACGGCTTGTTGGAGGAGCTTGGCACGCTTCGTTCCCGGGTCGAGACACTGGAGGCCGGTGACGCGGACGATGAGAGTGATCGCAAGGCTCAAGGCTGATTTACGACGGCTGCTGCCGGGGAAAGGTCCGATATGCGACTGACGACGAAGGGACGCTACGCCGTGACCGCCATGGTCGACTTGGCCGAACACGGCAATCCCGGCCCGGTGCGGCTCGCCGAGATCGCCGGACGCCAGCAAATCTCGTTGGCGTATTTGGAGCAATTGTTCGCCAAACTGCGTCGCGCCGGACTGGTCTGCGGCGCCCGCGGCCCCGGCGGCGGCTACACGCTTTGCCGCCCCGCCGATGACATGACAATTGTCGAAGTGATCGAGGCGGTCGACGATCCGATGGCCTGCGACACCGAGATCCCCGACGGCTGTTGCAACGACAAGACGCGGCCGTTGACCTGTGCGCTTTGGGAAGCGTTGAACGGGCGCGTGCGCGGCTTTCTCACGGCCGTTACCTTGGCCGACGTGCTGGCCGGCCGGTTCGATGCCGGTCGGGCGCCCTTGCCGGCGATGGCCATGGCGGCCGGACAAGGGCCGCTGTCGCGATCGCTTGATTGATTTTGTCCGATGCAGACCGACCGGGTCTATCTGGACCACAATGCCACCACGCCGATCCGGCCGGAAGCATTGGCCGCAGTGGTCGAGACGCTGGCAAGCGGCGGTAATCCTTCTTCCGTCCACCAAGACGGCAGGCGTGCGCGGGCAGCAGCTGAATCCGCGCGCGATGCGGTCGCGGCGCTGGCCGGCGCCCCAAGCGATGGCGTGGTGTTCACGTCGGGCGGCACCGAAGCCAATCATTTGGCGCTCGCGGGATCCGGCGCCGATCGAATTCTTGTCAGCGCCATCGAGCATGATTCCGTGCTGGCCGCGGCGCGGCTTTCCGGCCTGCCGGTGGAGACCGTGGTGGTGACGGCGGATGGCTCCCTGGATCTCGACGACCTGACGGCCAAGCTCGGCGATAATGCTGGCCGCACATTGGTGTCGGTGATGGCCGCGAACAACGAAACCGGCGTCGTGCAACCGATCGAGGCGGTCGTCGAACGCGCCCGGTCGGCCGGCGCCATGGTGCATTGCGATGCGGTGCAGGCCGCCGGCAAAATTCCACTCGATTTCGCAACCCACGGCCTCGATTTCATGACCTTGTCGGGCCACAAAGTGGGCGCGCCGGCCGGTGTCGGCGCCTTGGTGGTTGCCGATGGTGCGGATGTGCGCGCCAGGCAGGGCGGCGGTGGACAAGAGCGTGGCCGGCGAGCCGGCACCGAGAACCTCTCCGGCATTACCGGCTTTGGCGCGGCTGCGAGGATCGTGGCGGATTGCGCCGACAGCGGCCGTCTCGCGGCGCTGCGCGACGAGCTGGAGGTGCAATTGTCGGCGGTGGCTGAAGATGCGGTCATATTCGGCGCGAACGCGCCGCGCCTCGGCAATACCGCGGCCGTTGCTATGCCGGGCGTGTCCAGCGAGGTGCAGGTGATGGCGCTGGATTTGGCCGGTATCGCGGTCAGCGCCGGTGCCGCCTGTTCCTCCGGCAAGGTCCGGGCCTCTCATGTTTTGCAGGCGATGGGTTTCGGCGCCGGTTACAGCGATTGCTCGATCCGGATCAGTTTCGGCTGGACAACGACGGCGGCGGATATCGACCGACTGGTCGCGGCCTGGACAGACCTCTACCGGCGCAAACGGGCGGCGTGAGAGGGTATCGCGCCATGCAGCTGCCGATTTATTTGGATAACCAGGCGACCACGCCCCTTGATCCAAGGGTCATGGACGCAATGGCGCCGTTTTTTGCCGAGCGCTTTGGCAATCCGCATTCGACCAGCCATGAGTTCGGCTGGATCGCGGAGAGCGCGGTGGCGGAGGCGCGCGAGCAAATCGCCCATCTGATCGGCGCCAAGGCGCGGGAGATCATCTTCACGTCGGGCGCCACGGAATCCAACAATCTGGCGATCAAGGGCGTGGCGCGCGCCCGAAGACAGGAGCGCGACCACCTGGTCACGCTGCGGACCGAGCATAAATGCGTTTTGCAGTCGATGCTCGACCTGGAAGCGGAAGGCTTTCGCGTCGACTTTATGGATGTCGACCCGACCGGGTTGGTCGACCTCGATCGGCTCGCGCAATCGATCACCGAGCGCACCGCGTTAGTATCGGTCATGGCCGCCAACAACGAAATCGGCGTGCTCCAGCCGATCGAGGAGATCGCCCGGATATGCCGGCAAAAAGGCGCCATTTTGCATAGCGACGCGGCGCAAGCCGTCGGCAAAATTCCCCTCGATGTCGGCAAAATCGGTGTCGATTTGTTGAGCGCGACGGCGCACAAATATTACGGCCCCAAAGGCATCGGCGTGCTTTACGTGCGCGCCGAACCGCGGCCGCCGCTGCAGCCTTTATTCTCAGGCGGCGGCCAGGAGCAAGGCATCCGACCAGGTACCCTGCCGGCGCCGCTTTGCGTCGGCATGGGTGCTGCTTCCGATGCCGCGCGGCGAGACCTGGCGTCGGAGGCCGTCCGGCTCACCGGCTACCGCGACCGACTGTGGCAGAAACTGTCGGGCGGTTTGTCCGATGTATGGCTCAACGGCGACCGGGATCGGCGCTTGCCGGGCAACCTCAATGTCGGCTTTGGCGGTATCGACAGCGAGGAGCTGGTCTTGCAGGCTAAGGAACTGGCCTTGTCATCCGGATCAGCCTGCACGTCGACGGCGATCGAGCCGTCCCATGTCTTGACCGCGCTCGGCCTGGCGCCGGAAGAGGTGGCGTCGTCGATCAGAATCGGGCTCGGCCGGTTTACCACGGATGAGGAACTCGATTTTGCCGGAGACCTGCTGGTCGATGCCGTATCCACCTTGCGGCGGAAGATCTAGGTATGGTCGAGATCACGTTCGTAGAGCAGAACGGCCGACAGCGCACTGTGGACGCGCGGGACGGCGAGACACTGCTCGACGTGGCGCACCGTCATGACATCGATATCGAGGGCGCCTGCGAGGGCATCATGGCCTGCTCGACCTGTCACCTGATCGTTGCCGACGATTGGTTTGACCGGCTGCCGGCCTTGAGCGAAGAAGAGGAGGACATGCTGGACATCACCGTCGGTCTCACCGAAACCTCGCGGTTGGGATGTCAGATAACGGTAACCGCCGATCTCGACGGCTTGGTCGTGTCGCTGCCGGCGTCGACCAACAATATGATGCTCTGACACCGATGGGGAACGGGACCATGGCGGATAATCTGTTCGAACGGCTGAAAGCCGAAACGACCGACGACTGGCAGGCCTATGTCGATCATGAGTTCGTCAGGCGCCTGGGCGACGGCAGCCTGCCAGAGGCGGCCTTCCGCCACTACTTGATCCAGGATTACCTGTTTCTCATTCAGTTTGCCCGGGCCTATGCCTTGGCGGTCTACAAGTCCGACACACTGGCTGACATGCGCGCGGCAGCGGCCGCGATCAGCGGCATCCTGGATACGGAAATGCAGCTGCATGTCGAATTCTGCGCCGACTGGGGCCTGACCGAACAACAGATGGAAGCGTCACCCGAAGACAACGCCAATATGGCCTATACAAGATATGTTTTAGAAAAAGGCCACGCCGGTGACATTTTGGATTTACATGTCGCGTTATCGCCCTGTGTTATCGGTTATGGCGAAATCGGCGCCAAACTGGCGGCGCATGGCCCGGTGCCCGGCAATCCCTACCAAGCCTGGATCGATATGTATGCCGGCGAAGACTATCAATCGGTGGCAGCGGCCGCTAACGAGACAATCGATCGGCTGGCCGCCAGCCGGCTGACCGAGGCGCGATACCGGTCTTTGGTTCAGACGTTTGCCCAAGCGACGCGCCTGGAAGCGGCGTTTTGGGCGATGGGACTGGAACAGTCGAGCGTATCATTTACGCGACCGGCTTGAGCAACAGGCATAATCGCCGTCGACCGGATTTGCAGATCGTTCGATTTTTTCGATTGACTCGATCGAATTATTTCGCTTTCCCCGGCTTTGCTTGCCAGCCACTTTCGTAAAAGCGAAAGCGATTCGAATGGCTTGGCCGGCACTTGGAGCGGTTCATGAACGACTTGCCCTTGGCGGGAAAGCGGCGCGGCGGTCGTTTGGCCAGGCGTGCGCTTCGCGCCGCGCCGACGGCGGAAGACAAGCGCCCGGTCCGCGCCGGCATGGAAGCCGGCCGCTACAATCCGTTAAGCGAAAACGATGTTAAGCGCATTCATGAGGCGGCGCTCGACGTGCTTGAATCCGTCGGCTTCTGCGACGCCATTCCTTCCTGTGTCGAAATGGTTACCGGCGCCGGCGGCAGCGTCGACGATGACGGCCGGTTGCTGTTCCCGAGAAGCCTGGTTGAGGATACCATCGCCAAGGCGGCGCGGCATTTCCCTTTGTACGGCTTCGATCCAAAACACGACCTCTATCCGCAAGGCGCCAAAGTTCATTTCGGTACCGCCGGCGCGGCGGTTCACATGGTGGATGCCGACACAGGTGCCTATCGCGATTCTTCGTTAAGCGATCTCTATGACGCGGCGCGTCTGGTCGACGCGTTGGAACACATTCATTTTTTCCAACGGCCGTTGGTTGCCCGCGACATGGTCGAGCCCCGGGACCTGGATCTCTGCACCTGTTATGCGGCGATGTCCGGCACCGCAAAACATGTCGGCACCAGTTTCGTGCTGCCGGAGCATGTCGAGGAGAGCCTCGCCATGCTGCATCTGATCGCCGGCGGCGAGGCGGCCTGGCGCGCCCGGCCATTTGTCAGCATGTCGTGCTGTTTCGTGGTACCGCCGTTCAAATTCGCCGAGGATGCCTGCGCCACCATGGAGGTGGCGGTGCGCGGCGGCATGCCTGTGTTGCTGCTGGCGGCCGGTCAAGCCGGTGCCACCAGTCCGGCGGCGCTCGCCGGTGCCGTGGTTCAGGAAGTCGCGGAAGTGTTGGCGGCGCTGGTCTATGTCAATCTCATCGTGCCCGGTCACCCGGCGATCTTCGGGCCTTGGCCGTTTGTATCCGATCTTCGTACCGGAGCCATGAGTGGTGGCAGCGGCGAACAGGGTCTGCTTATGGCGGCCTGCGCGCAAATGGCGCAATTCTACGATTTGCCTTGCGGTGTCAGTGCCGGCATGTCTGATTCCAAGGTGCCCGATGCCCAAGCGGGATACGAAAAAGGCATTACCGAGACGCTGGTCGCGCAGTCCGGCGCCAATCTTATTTACGAGGCAGCCGGCATGCATGCCAGCCTGCTCGGGTTCTGCCAGGAAAGCCTGGTCATCGACAATGATCTGATCGGCAGCGTGCAGCGCACAGTCCGCGGCATCGAGGTGACAGACGAAAGCCTGTCCGTTGAAACCATCCGGCAAGTCTGCCGCGAAGGCCCAGGTCATTTTCTGGGGCACGACCAGACGCTTGGCTTGATGGAATCAGAGTATGTCTATCCCGAGATCGGCGATCGAACCAGTCCCAAGGAATGGGTCGAACAGGGGTCGAGCTCGATCTTGGACCGGGCCAAGGCGCGGACGCGGTCGCTATTGGATGGTCATTTCCCGCGTCATATCAGCGACGAAATAGACGACGAAATCCGCGCCCGCTTCGACATTAAGCTGCCCAAGTCCGCCATCGGGCGATAAACGCCCTAACCTGGCGTCTGCCATTGGCCGTTTTCGAAGATGGTGGTCTGCTCGAAGTCGCCGATGATGCTGGTGTGAGAAACCAGGCCTTCGTCAGCGTGCCAGAAATGTAAGTAGCACGCCGGTGCTTCCTTGATCACGCCAAGCCGCCGCACGTCTTCCAGGTCCAGCACGATCTGAAACGCGGTGCTGGGGCAGGTGCTCGCCACGGTGCCGTGATAGCGACGGGTAATCGGGCGGTGCAGATGGCCGCACGAGACGCGCTCGATTTGGCCGTTGGCCGCCACGATCCGGCCGAAGCCGTCGGCACCGCGCAATATGGTTTCATCCATTTTGCCGATGCCGGTCAGAAACGGCGGGTGGTGCAGGCAAACCATTGTCGGCCGCTCCGGTGCCTGGCCCAAGCTTTCGGCCAGCCAATCCAGCCGCTCGGCGCAGAGTTCGCCGTGGGACTGGCCGGTCACGACCGTATCAAGCATCAGAATGCGATACGGTCCGGCATCGATTTCATAGTTCAAGAAGCCTGTCGGCGGCAGGTATGAGTGATCGGGAAAGGCCTCGCGCATCAGCTCACGATCGTCGTGGTTGCCGGGCATCAAATAGACCGGCAAGTCGAGATCGTCCAGCAACGCCCGTAATCGCACGTATTCTTCGGCCTTGCCGATGGCGACCAGATCGCCGGTCGCCAGCACCATCGACGGTCTTGGCCTCAAACCGTTCAGATGCTTGATGGCCGCAGCCAGTCCCGCCGCGCCGGCGAACGCCGCATCGGCGTCGGTGTCCGCCGACGACACATGCATATCACTAATCTGAGCAACGATCATGGGCGCGAGCCTAATCGAAGCGGTTGCCGCTGTCATGGCTGATTATTTTTGACCGGTAGACTGCGACAAATTGGCTCTTGATTTTGTGGGGGAAGTCGTTATTTCAAAGTGTACCAATTTGGTGCTGTTTGACGGGAATGGCGCGTTTGCCTCATGTTTAAACTCAATCGAATGACTGATTATGCCGTTGTGATGATGGCCGACATGGCCCGGTCGGAGGACTGTATCCGGACCGCGCCGGAGATTGCTACGGCCACGGGCGTGCCGTTGCCGACGGTTGCTAAGCTTTTGAAGAACTTGGCAAATGCGGGTTTGCTTGCGTCACAGCGTGGGGCAGGGGGCGGCTATTTGCTTGGCCGTGATCCGAAGGCGATCACTGTGGTCGAGATCATCGCCGCCGTGGAGGGGCCGATCGCGCTGACGGCGTGTGTCACCGGTTCGCAAGATAGCTGTGAAGTCGAACCCATATGCTCGATGCGAGGGAATTGGGACAAGGTCAACAAAGCGGTGCGCCGCGCGCTCGGCGAAGTCACCTTGGTCGACATGATGCCGGAACCGATGGCGTTTCCGCCGTTGGAAGACATACGCCAGGCCAGCGGGTCGGCCGGAGGACTGAAATGAGCCTGGACTACAAGAGCACCGAGACCGCCGTCGACCCGATGCGGGAGGCGGCCGAACAGAAGTACAAATACGGTTTCGTCACCGACATCGAAATGGAAACCGCGCCGAAGGGGCTGGACGAAGACATCGTACGGTTCATCTCGGCCAAGAAGGACGAACCTGAGTGGCTCCTGGAATGGCGGCTTCGCTCCTATCGCCATTGGCTCACCATGCCGGAGCCGGAATGGGCCAATGTGTCGTTTCCGGCCATCGATTACCAAGAGTCCTATTACTACGCCGCGCCTAAGTCCGGTGACGGGCCGAAGAGCCTCGACGAAATCGATCCCGAATTGTTGCGCACCTATGAGAAACTCGGCATTCCGTTGGCCGAACAGGAACGGCTCGCCGGCGTCGCCGTCGACGCGGTGTTTGACAGCGTCTCGGTCGCCACGACCTTCAAGAAGAAGCTGGAAGAGGTCGGCGTCATCTTCTGCCCGATTTCCGAGGCGGTGCAGAACCATCCGGACCTGGTACGCCAGTATCTTGGCACGGTGGTGCCCTATTCCGACAACAAGCATGCGACATTGAATTCGGCGGTCTTCACCGACGGCTCCTTTGTCTACATCCCCAAAGGTGTGCGTTGCCCGATGGAGCTGTCGACCTATTTTCGTATCAATGCCGCCAACACCGGCCAGTTCGAGCGCACCTTGATCATCGCCGATGAAGGCTCCTACGTGTCTTATCTCGAGGGCTGCACCGCGCCGATGCGCGACGAGAACCAGTTGCATGCCGCGGTCGTCGAACTGGTGGCGCTGGATGACGCGGAGATCAAGTATTCGACGGTGCAGAACTGGTATCCCGGCGATGAGAACGGCGTCGGCGGCATCTATAACTTCGTCACCAAGCGCGGCGCCTGCCGCGGCCGCAATTCCAAGATTTCCTGGACCCAGGTCGAGACCGGTTCGGCGATCACCTGGAAATATCCGAGTTGCGTACTGCTCGGCGACAATTCCGTCGGCGAGTTCTATTCGGTGGCGATCACCAACAATCATCAACAGGCCGATACCGGCACCAAGATGATCCATATCGGCAAAAACACACGCTCGACCATCATTGCGAAGGGCATTTCGGCCGGCAAATCGCAAAGCACCTATCGCGGCATGGTTCGGGTTCGGCCGGGTGCCGAGGGCGCGCGCAATTATACGCAGTGCGATTCGCTTTTGATCGGCGATCAATGCGGCGCCCATACGGTGCCTTACATTGAAAGCCGCAATCGGACGGCGCGGCTTGAGCACGAGGCGACGACATCGAAGATCAGCGAAGATCAAATGTTCTACTGCCGACAGCGTGGATTGTCGGAAGAGGAAGCGGTGGCGCTGATCGTCAATGGCTTCTGCAGGGAAGTCTTACAGGAATTGCCGATGGAATTTGCGGTCGAGGCGCAGAAACTGGTCGGCATCAGTTTGGAAGGCAGCGTCGGTTAGATCAAACTGCATAAAAATGGAATCATTTTGATGCAGATAATTTGATCTATCTTAGAGTGTTAGAGCAACTTAGTTGCGTTCGAATGAACGCAGGTTGCTCTAGACGTCGGGAAAAGAAGAAAATGACAACACCAATCTTGGAAATATCCGATCTACACGTCACCGTTGACGGCCGCGAAGTCCTGCAAGGGCTCGACTTGGCGCTTAATGCCGGTGAGGTGCACGCCATCATGGGGCCGAACGGGTCGGGCAAAAGCACGCTGTCTTATGCGCTGGCCGGCCGCGGCGGCTATGAGGTGACGCGTGGGCAGATGCTATTTCGCGGCCAGGACCTCGCCGGTATGGAGCCTGAGGAGCGGGCGGCGGCCGGGGTTTTTCTGGCCTTCCAGTATCCGATCGAAGTGCCGGGTGTCGGCAATATGACGTTCCTGAAGACCGCGTTGAATGCCGTCCGCAAGGCACATGGCGAAGGCGAACTGGATGCCATGCAGTTCCTGAAAGTCGTGCGGGCGAAAGCCAAGAATCTGCAAATCGGTGACGAGATGCTGCGGCGGGCGGTCAATGTCGGGTTCTCCGGCGGCGAGAAGAAACGCAACGAAATATTGCAGATGGCGGTGCTAGAGCCGGCATTGGCCATACTCGACGAAACCGACAGTGGATTGGACATCGATGCGTTGCGGATCGTGGCCGACGGCGTCAATCAATTGCGCCACGAAGATCGCGCCATTCTGTTGATTACCCACTATCAGCGTCTGCTTGACTACATCGTGCCCGATCGTGTCCACGTATTGGCCCATGGCCGGATTGCCCAGTCCGGCGACAAGAGCTTGGCGCTGGAACTGGAAAAGCACGGCTACGCCGCCTTTGCTCCGGAAGCGGCTTGACGGCGATGAATGCGCAAACACCCAATCTGGTGGATCGGTTCGTCGACCATTATGGCGGCCTGAAGGCCCAGTTGCCGGGTGCGGGCCTCGGCTGGCTCGGCCGGCTGCGCGACGATGGCATAGCCGCCTTTCGGGCCTCCGGCATGCCGACCGCCAAGACGGAGGATTGGCGCTATACCAATCTGCGGGCGATGACAAAGTCTGCATTCCAGCCGGCTGGCGCCGACGGCGTGCCGGCACCGGTCGCTGTCGACAGCGGCGCGGCGCATCGCCTGGTCTTCGTCAATGGCCATTTCCGGCCCGACTTGTCGCATGCCGGCAATTTGCCCGCGGGCGCCCGGTTGCGCCCGCTCAGCCTGGCTTTGGAAGACCGGCCAGACTTGCTGGAATCCCATCTCGGGCGTCTGCTGCTGACAGACGACGCGTCGCTGATCGCCTTGAACATGGCGATGATGCGCGACGGCTATGTCTTGCAATTGGATGCCGGCGTCCGGGTCGACGATCCGATCGAGATGCTGTTCATTGCCTCAGCGGCCGCCGGCCCGGTGCATTTTCATCCGCGTGGGTTGATCCTGTTGGAAGAGGGCAGCGCCGCGACGGTGGTCGAAGATCACGTCGGCCAAAGCGGGTCGTATTTCAGCAATTGCGCCACCGAGATTGATATCGGCACCGCCGCCTCGCTTCGGCATTACAAACTCCAGGACGAGGCGCCGGGCGCCTTTCATACCCATGCGACCCTCGCCAAGCTTGGCCATGACGCACGCTATGAAAGTTTCGTGCTGTCAGTCGGCGCGGCGCTTTCGCGGCATGAAATTCGCGTCGCCATGGCCGGCGAAGGCGCGGCCTGCCGGATCGACGGTGCCTATTTGGCGGCGGGTAGCCAGCATGTCACCAACCGCACGCTGGTTGATCATCTGGCGCCGGCGGCCAGTTCCAGCCAAGTCTACAAAGGCGTGCTGGACGACAGCTCGCAAGCGGCCTTTCTCGGCACCATCAAAGTATGGCCCGACGCTCAGATGACCGATGGCCATCAATTGAACAAAGCCATATTGCTGTCGGACAAGGCGGAAATTGACACCAAGCCCGAGTTGCTCATTCATGCCGACGACGTGAAATGTTCGCATGGCGCGACGGCCGGCGAGTTGGATGGCGATGCGTTGTTTTACTTGCGCTCGCGCGGCATTGCCGAAGCCGAGGCCCGCGGCATGTTGATAGACGCCTTTTTGGGTGACGTAATCGATCGAATCTCTTTTTCCGTTGTTCGTGATGCCTATCGTGAACGCGCCGCCGCTTGGATGACCGGGCGGGCTAGGGAGACAGAACAATGAACGAAGTGTCGAACCTCGACAGCCCGGCCCGCGATCACAATAGCGCCGAGCCGTATGACATCGACGCGGTGCGGGCGGATTTTCCAATTCTGAACCGTGAGGTCTATGGCCAGCCGCTGGTTTATCTGGACAACGCCGCCAGCGCCCAGAAACCGCGTCAGGTGCTCGACGCGATCGAGCATGCCTATACGCACTCCTACGCCAACGTGCACCGCGGCGTGCATCGTTTGAGCCAAGAGGCGACCGACCTGTTTGAAGAAGCGCGCACCGACGTCGCGCGGTTCATCAATGCCGAGAAGGCCGACGAAGTCGTCTTCACCCGCGGCGGCACCGAGGCCATAAATTTGGTGGTCGCGAGCTACGGGCGGAATTTCCTGCAAGCCGGCGACGAAGTGATCATTTCGACCTTGGAACACCATTCCAACATCGTGCCCTGGCAATTGTTGCGCGATCAGATCGGCATCGTGATCAAGGTGGTGCCGATCGACGACGACGGCAACTTCGATTTGGATGCTTACCACGACCTGTTGTCGGACCGGACCAAGTTCGTCTCGGTCACGCAGATGTCGAACGCGCTCGGCAAGATCACGCCGATCGAAGCCGTGATCGACGCGGCGCACCAGCGGGGCGTGCCTGTCATGGTCGACGGCTGCCAGGCGGTCACGCATCTTTCAACAGACGTCCGGGCGCTGGATGCGGATTTCTACGTGTTCTCAAGCCACAAGCTCTATGGGCCGACCGGTATCGGCGCGCTCTATGGCAAATACGACCTGTTGGACAAAATGCCGCCTTATCAGGGTGGTGGCGAAATGATCTCTTCGGTGAGTTTTGAAAAATCGATCTACAAAAAACCGCCGCATCGTTTCGAAGCCGGCACGCCGGCCATCGCCCAAGTGATTGGTTTCGGCGCCGCTATTCGCTACCTGGAAGAACTCGGCATGGCGCGGATCGCGGCCCATGAGGCGGCGGTCGTCGATTACGCCCATGAGCAACTTGCCGCGGTTCCGGGACTGCAAATATTCGGCAGCCGGGAAAACAAGGCCAGCATCGTTTCCTTCGTCATGGAGTGTGCCCATGCCCATGATATCGGCACGATCGTCGATCGCGCCGGTGTCGCGGTGCGCACCGGGCATCATTGTGCCCAGCCTTTGATGGAGCGGCTGGGCGTCGCGGCGACGGCGCGGGCATCGTTTGGCCTCTACAATTCGAAAAGTGAAGTCGACAGCCTGGTTGCGGCGCTGCGGCAAGTCGAGGAGATTTTTGGTTGATGTTTGACGATCTACGAGAGCTCTATCAAGAGGTCATCCTCGACCACGGCAAGAACCCGAGAAACTACGGTATCTTGGAAGGCGCCAACCGGCTGGCGCGCGGCGACAATCCCGTCTGCGGCGACCGCATCACCATTTTTTTGAAGATCGGCGACAACGATTTGATTGAAGAGGCCCGGTTCGACGGACGCGGCTGCGCGATTTCGACAGCCTCGGCATCGATGATGACCGAGATCGTTCGCGGCAAGACGGTGCCCGAAGCGCAGGCGTTGTTCGCAAGTTTCCATGACATGTGCACCAAGGATGAGTGTGATCTGCAGGCCCATGCGGAGACCGATCCGGACGCCGTCGAACGGCTGCAGGTGCTGTCTGGTGTTCGCCAGTTTCCGGTCAGGGTGAAATGCGCGACCTTGGCTTGGCACACCCTGAATGCCGCCGTCGAGAATGGCGAAATGACAACAGTCTCTACGGAATGATATGGCACGGCCGCCAAAATAGAGGACGAAGCAATAACCATGACCTTTGATCCGAGTTTAAGCGACTTCATGCCCGAGGAACCGCTGGACGGCTTCGTCGCCCATGCCGGCGCGCCGCGCGATCCGGGCGAAACGGCCCGAGCCGACGAAAGTGCCATGATCGACGCCATGCGCATGGTTTATGACCCGGAAATTCCGGTCAATATCTACGATCTCGGGCTGATTTACGACATCAAGGTCGAGGACAACGGCAACACCCATATCACCATGACGGTGACGGCGCCGGGCTGCCCGGTCGCCGGCATCCTGCCGCAACAGGTGGCCGATGCGGTCGCCGGCGTGGCCGGAACGGGGCTAATCAGCGTCGAGCTGGTGTGGGATCCGCCCTGGGAAATGAGCCGGATGTCGGAAGACGCCCGGTTGGCGTTGGACATGTTTTAATCAAATTCGCGTAGTAGACGTCAAGAAGGTTTGGAGAAGAAATGATGGGTGTCTTGGAACGGCCAAAGGCCATTAGTTTGAGCGATGCCGCCGCCGAACGGGTGCGAGTGCTGATGGCGAAGTCGGAAGCGGGCATGCAGGGCCTGCGGGTCGGCGTGAAGTCTGGCGGCTGCTCGGGCTTTGCCTATTTCATCGAATATGCCGACGAGGCCCAGCCGTTCGAGGAAGTGGTCGAGGACAAGGGCGTAAAGGTTTTCATCGATCCCAAGGCCATCATCTACCTGTTGGGCACGGAGATGGATTATCAGGTCGACCCGTTTCAGTCCGGCTTCGTGTTCAAGAATCCGAACGAGAAGGAACGCTGCGGCTGCGGCGAAAGCTTCAGTTTCTGACGGCTGCTGTGACAACGATTTAGGTACGCGTTTCATGGCCGTATCAGTCGAATATCGCGATCATTTACAAGAAATATTCGGCCCCCTTGGCCCAGTGTCCGTACGCCGCATGTTCGGCGGCGTCGGCGTCTTCTACGCCGAGGTCATGTTCGCCTTGGCAACCGGCGACGAGGTCTATTTGAAAGTCGATGAGGCCAATAAGCCGGATTTCGAAGCCGCCGGCATGTCTGCCTTCAGCTATATGCGCGGCGGCGAGCCGCGCCAGCTCGGTAGTTACATGGCGATGCCGGAAGCCTTGTTCGACGAGCCGGACGAACTTCTGATTTGGGCCCGCGGCAGCGTCGACGCGGCCTTGCGTACCGCCAAGACAAAACCGAAAAAGAAGCGCAAGCCGAAGCCGAATAAGTCATAACCATCGCCGCGCAATCGCGCATTGCCGAATAAGGCTGTGTGTTCATGAAATCGGATCAGCTGAAACGTCCTGGACGAATGTCCGGCTTACCCCGATTCTGGACTGACTAGGGCAGGTCGCGACCCGGGGAAGTATGGTTTTGCCTCGGCACCGCGGGATTCGACTTCCGCACTGCCGCCGGACCAGTCAGTGGTTTGGTGGCGACCGCTGACATCTGTAAACATTGTCTGAGTGTTCATTCTTGTAGGTGACTCACAAATGGTCGACAAACTCAATCCACCTCAGGTCGTGCGGAGCTGGGACGTGCCGATGTTCGGTCCTGGTTATGACGAGTCCCATTACATATCCGTCCCCATCAAGCAGTATTACAGTCTGGAGGGTGTCGGCAACGTGGGTGTGTGCCACATGCAACCCGGTGATGAAACCTGCGTCTTCTCCATTGAGGATCAAGACGACGGCACTGCCCGGCATCACTATGGTCCCTGCGACGAGTTCTATTATGTCCTAGAAGGCGAATTTACCGTTTGGTGGGGCACAGATGCAAAGGCACTGGACAACAATTTTGTTTTGCAGCCAGGGGATTGCACACACTACAAGACCGGCTGGAAGTACAAAGTCAAAAACACCGGCGATGTGCCTGGGCGATTTTTTTACTTCCTGACGAACCCGCCAGGCATCGAGCGCCGCTTCGATTGATGTAACTATGGGCGCGGAGCCTAAGAGCCCCTCTTCAGCACTCGGTGAATAGCCGTTACGAATTCCCGCAGTAGTTCCCCGTCAAGAAAAGTCCTTCGCTACGCTCAGTGTACTTTTCTTCAGCTGTGTTACCCGATAAAAAGAATAATGAGGCGGAGCCGAAGGACTTTTTAACGATGGACGTAGTAGGCTGTTGTGTCCGTAATTGACCTGACGAACTATCGATCATGCTCTAGACGGTGGCTGGGCCATTATGCGCTCACGTCTTGGTCGATGCAGGGCAAGGATTCGATGACGCGGCCCTTTAAGTTGTGGCATTGACTGCGGAATTCGGCGATGCGGACACCGTCTTGGTTGGTCACGGAAATATCATACATGCCGTAGGTTTTGCCGAGCCAGGCCTCTCGGCCGACCGCACGCAGAACGTCGCCGGCTTTGGTCGGGGCAAGGTAGTTGATCTGGGCGACTTGCGCGACGGCTTTGCGGTTGCGGGAGTTGCAGGCATAGCCGCCGACACTGTCGGCGAGCGCAAAAGTAAAGCCGCCATGGCCATAGCCCAGCATATTTGTCATGTCGTCGCGCACGCGCATCGACATGCCGGCCGCTCCGGGGGCGATATAATCCAGCGTGATGCCCATGGCCTGCACCGCCGGATCGCCTTCGTACATGATACGACCAATCTCGTTGCAGAGTTTCTGTATGTCGGTTATTTCGGCGTCCGACATTTCAACGGCCTTGGAAGTTCGCCGGTCGTTTTTCGAGGAACGCCTGAACCCCTTCTTTGAAATCGTCGGTGCGGCCGGCCTCGCGCTGTAAATCCCGTTCCAGATCGAGCTGCGAGGGCAGGTCGTTTTCCTGTGACGCGGCCAAGGCTTGGCGGATCATGACCAGGCCTCGCGTCGGGCCGTTGCCAAGCTTTCCGGCGACGGCCATGGCGGCTTCTTGCAAAGCGTCGTCGTCGACGCATTGCCAAATCAAACCCCAGTCGGCCGCCGTCTCGGCCGGGACCCGATCGCCCAACAGCGCCATACCGGCGGCACGGGCACGGCCGATTTGGCGCGGCAGAAACCAGGAGCTGCCGGCGTCGGGCACCAGGCCGATATTGCAAAATGCTTGGAGGAAACTGGCCGACCGGGCGGCGATGATGATGTCGGTGGCAAGCGCCAGCGACATGCCGGCCCCGGCACAGGGGCCGTTGACCGCGGCAACAGTTGGGATCGAGAAATCGCGAAGCGCCAGAATGAGCGGGTTGTATTCTTGCTCTAGGCTCAGGCCCATATCGACGTTGTCGCTGTTGGCCCGGTCGTCGGCGTCGCCGAGATCCGCGCCGGCGCAAAACCCGCGGCCGGCGCCGGTGAACATCAGGCATCGGATCGATGGGTCCGACCGCACCGCATCCAGCGCATCGAAGATATCCATGCGCATTTGCCGGGTGAAGGCATTCAGGCGTTCGGGCCGATTAAGGGTGATGACGGCCACGGAGTCGCGTACGTCGAAAACAATGTCTTGATAGCTCATGGGACCCCTCGTTGCCGGCCGGCTTATCTGCCCATCACATAACGCAAAGTGCGCGCGCAAGGAAGGCCGGACTGACAACGGTTTATGCGATGAGCGTTAGGCCGCCATTGTTTGTTGAGCCTGCAATACGCAGTCTCGGCCGGCCGCCTTTGCGGCATAGAGGGCGGCGTCGGCCCGGTTGACGAACGTCTCGAGGCCTTCGCCGGGCTCGAACTCGGCAACGCCGAACGACATCGTCACGTGACCGACGTTTTCACCGGTGCTGCGCTTGACCAGCTTCTTCGATTTCACGGCTTGGCGAATGATCTCGCCCAGGCTCATGCCGCCGGTGATGTCGGTATTCGGCAGCAAGACGATGAATTCCTCGCCGCCATAGCGCGCCGGAATGTCTTGACCCTTGACGCAGGATCGCAAGGTGCCGGCCACCAGCTTCAAAACCTGGTCGCCAAGCTGATGACCCCAAGTGTCGTTGAACTTCTTGAAGTTATCGACGTCGCCCATGATCAGCGACAGTTTGTCACCGGTCTCCATCGCCTCCATCGCCGCGGTGCGCAGGCTGTTGTCGAAGTTCTTGCGGTTGGCGATTCCAGTCAGCTGGTCGGTATTGGCTTCCTCACGGGTCTGTTCCAAATCGCGCGTCAGCTGGCCGATCTCATCTTGGGCAACGTGCAATTCCGATTCCAACGCGGCGCTTTGGTCTTGCATGTGCTGGGTCGCGGCGAGGATGTCGGTCGTCAATTTCTGCAAAATCAACGGACCGCCGACATCGGACACTTGGCCGGAAAACGAGGCCAAGGCCTGCTTGTATTGGGCAGTCTCGATGCCTTGGCTATTCAAGATCTCCAAGGTTCTGTCTAATTCGTCGCCGACCAAGCGCCCGGTGCGCGTAATGCTGTCGGCCTCCGCCGTGGAGGGGGCAAAGAACTGATTGAAGATGTCGCTTGCGACGTCGTCGCTGAATTCTTTGCCGTTGGACAAATACAGATCCACGGTTCGAACAAGGTTCGGGACGTCGTCGGCGAAGTAAGAATACCAAATCGCAAAGTTTTGCGGTGTTGCCGGGATTTCCTTTTCCTGCATCCTGGTCATAGCCGCGGCGGAATATTGTTGCGCTTCCTGCATTTTGTTGGCGTTGCGCATAGTGACCTCGTATTTGCGAATTGATGATACTCGGTGATTTCATTCCGGCGAGCTGCGCCAATTCGCGTACGCATAGCCGGTTCACGCGCCGTCCATAGTGTTGCAATAGATCCTTATGGATTTGTTAAGACGGGTTGGTTGAAATGGTCTAACCGACTGTAACCGCAAATAAAAACGCCTTTTGCGTCTATACGAAAGTATAATATCGGCAAGAAACATACGATTGTAGTTGCTAGATTCCCAGGTATTTGTGTTGCACATCCGTATTAGACTGCAACTCATCAGAATTTCCGGACCAAACGACCCGGCCTTTTTCGACAATATTGTGCCTGTCGCCAATCTGGGTAAGCGCTTTGACGCTTTTGTCGATCACCAGGATCGATTGGCCTTCGCGTTTCAAGTTTTCGAGGCATTGCCAGATTTCGGCCCGGATCAGCGGCGCCAGGCCCTCGGTCGCTTCATCCAATATCAACAGACGCGGATTGGTCATCAGCGCCCGGCCCACGGCCAGCATTTGCTGTTCGCCGCCCGACAATTGATTGCCCATATTGCCGGCGCGTTCGGCGAGCTTTGGGAACAGCTCGAATATGCGGCTTTCCGTCCACAGCGCCGAGCCGTTCGCAGGCTGGCGGGCGGTCGCGATCAGATTCTCCCGAACCGAGAGATTGGGAAAGATTTGCCGGCCCTCCGGGACTAGGCCGATGCCGGCCTGGGCAATTTTGAAAGCCGGCCAGGCCGAAATATCCTTATCTTCGAACTGAATGGAGCCGGCCTGCGATGGTGTCATGCCCATGATGGATCTGACCGTCGTGGTCTTGCCCATGCCGTTGCGCCCCATCAAGGTGACGACCTCGCCGGCCGCGATGCGCAGGCTCATGCCGAACAACACTTGGCTCTGGCCATAGGAAGTTTCGACGTCGGTCAAGGTCAACATCGCTTAATCCTCATCGCCGAGATACGCCGCGCGAACGGCGTCGTTGCCGCGAATTTCCTGCGGCGTGCCTGTCGCGATGGGCTGGCCATAGACCAATACGGTGATGCGGTCGGCCAAGGCAAAGACCGCATCCATGTCATGCTCGACCAGCAGGATGGTCATCTCGGACTTCAGGCCGGCGAGGATTTCGACCATGCGCGCGCTTTCCTCGACACCCATGCCGGCCATGGGTTCGTCCAACAACAGCAGGCGCGGGCCGGTGGCCAAGGCCATGGCGATTTCCAATTGACGCTGTTCGCCGTGCGACAGGTTGGCGGCAAGAACGCCGTCGCGGCCGCCGAGGCCGACGGCGTCGACGGTCTCCAAGGCCGGGCCGGTCAGCGCGCCGTCGGTCCGCGCCGGCCGCCAGAACCGGAACGAATTGCCTTGATGAGCCTGGACCGCCAGCTGGACATTTTCCAGCACTGTCATCTCGCGAAAAATACTGGTGATTTGAAACGACCGCGCCAGGCCGAGATGACACCGCGCGTGCATCGGCAGCCTGGTGATGGTCCGTCCTTGCAGGGTGATGCGCCCGGCATCGGGCATGATTTCGCCGGACAGCTGGGCGATCAGGGTGGTCTTGCCGGCGCCGTTGGGGCCAATGATGGCGTGCGCCTCGCCTTGTTCGACGCTCAAATTGACACCGTTGATGGCGGCGATGCCGCCGAAGCTTTTGTACAGGTCGGTGATCTCGAGCATCGCCTGGGTCATGATTTCCGCTCCCCGCGCTGTAGCATGCCAGCAATGCCGCCCGGCGCAAACAGGACAAACGCGACCAGCAGGCCGCCGAACAGGATCTGCCAATAGATGGTGATGCGTGACAAGCCTTCCTCGATCAACAGGAACGAGACGACGCCGAACAACGGACCGAACAGGTGTCCGGTACCGCCCGCGACGACCATGAAGATGAGCTCGCCGGACTTGGTCCACTCGATATTCGACGGGCTGACGAAGAACTCGTAGTTGCCGAGCAGGGCGCCGGCCAGGCCGCAAAGCGCACCGGAAATGACATAACAGACCAGCTTATATCGATAGGCCGGATAGCCGATGGCCCCCATGCGCCGCTCGTTGAGCTTGGCGCCCTCGATGACCATGCCGAACCGCGACCGGGTAATGCGGTGGACCAGGTAAATCGAGGCCGCCAGCACCGCAAAGCAGACATAGTAAAAAATCACGTGGTCTTCGATGTCGAAAAGCCCTGAGAACTCGCTGCGCACATCGATCACGAGGCCGTCGTCGCCGCCATATTCCTCGATGCTGACGAAGGCAAAAAACACCATTTGGGCGAAAGCCATGGTGATCATGATGAAATTGACGCCACGGGTCCTGAGCGAAATTGCGCCGGTGACCAGGGCAAACAACGCCGACAGGCCGATCGCCAGCGGAAACTGCACGTAGGCGGAATAGACTTCGTAGTAGGCCGGGATGCCGACCGAATAAGCGCCGATACCGAGAAAGGCGGCGTGGCCGAAACTGACCATGCCGCCGAAGCCGAGGATCAAGTTGAGGCTGACCGCGGCGATCGCCAGGATGATCAACCGTGTCGCCAAATCCCGGTAGAACAGCGCGTCGGCCCACTCGGTCCAGATCGGCACGATCGCGAGCAGGAGCAAAACCGTCAGTCCGGCCCAAGTCATGGCGGAGCGTCGTGTGCTGGGGGTGGCCATCGGGTTCAGCGTCTTCAACTGAGCTTCGGCGGAAACAGGCCTTGCGGCCGCAAGGCCAGGACGACAGCCATCAAGATGTAAATCAGCATGGAAGACAAGGCCGGTGCCGCGGTCTCGGCATTCTGGCCGGTCATCACGAGCTTCAAGATGCCGTCGATGTAAGACCGCCCCAAGGTATCGATCATGCCGACCGTCATCGCCCCGAGGAACGCCGCCTTGATCGAACCGATGCCGCCGATGACGATGACGACAAAGGCGGTGATGATCATTTGGTCTCCCATGCCGATCGAGGCTTCGCTGATCGGCGCGATCAACATGCCGGCTAAGCCGGCCATGGCGGCGCCGAGCGCGAAGACGATGGTGAAGAGCTTGTTGATGTCGACGCCCATGGCATCGACCATCTCCCGGTTCGAAGCGCCGGCCCGGATCAGCATGCCAAGCCGAGTGTGGTTGACCACCCCGTAAAGGCCCAAGGCCAAAGCCAGGCCCACAGCAATGATGACGATGCGGTAAGAGGGAAACTGCATGCCGCCGATCAGGTCAACCGGTTGATCGAGCCAGCGTGGTATGGGGATCACCATGCCTTCCGGACCCCAGATCAATTGCGTCGCAGTATTGAAGATCAGGATCAGGCCGTAGGTTGCCAGCACATGGTCGAGATGGTCTCTCAAATAGAGATTTCTGACCACGATCCGCTCGGTTATCAGGCCGACGACAAAGGTTGCCGGCACCGCCAACAGTAGGGCGACGACAAAAGATCCGGTGGCTTCGGTGAGCGTGGCGCAAATAAATGCACCGATCATGATAAAGGAACCATGGGCCAGATTGATGAAATCCATGATCCCGAAAACCAGGGTCAAGCCGGCGGCCACCAGAAACAGCAGCACGCCCAGTTGCAGCCCGTTCAAAAACTGGGCGGAAAATAGCCCCCAGTCCATTTCCGTCGTCCCTTGGTTGCCCGATCTTTCCGCTGGCAGATGAAACCGACGGGACCAGGTGGTCCCGTCGGTCAGACTACGCCGTTAGTGACGTAAGTCGATTACATCTTGCACTGGGACGCGTAGGTATCTTGATGGTTTTTCAGCACAGTACCAACGACCGATGTCGTCCAGTTGCCGTCCGCGTCCTTGACGACTTCGCGGAGGTAGAAGTTTTGGATCGGGAAATGGTTGTTGCCATAGGTGTATTTTCCGCGAACCGACGGATAATCCGCCTTTTTCATGGCGGCGCGCATGCCGTCCATGTCGTCAAGATTGCCCTTGACCGCGTCGACCGCACTCTTGATCAGGAAGATCGCGTCGTAGGACTGGGCGGCGTAGTGCGTCGGATAGCGGCCGTATTTCTTCCGGTAACCGTCGACGAACTTCTTGTTTTGCGGGGTGTCCAGATCCGGTGCCCAATACATCGTATTGAAGGAACCGAGCGTCGCGTCCAAGCCGGCTTTTTGCAACCGTGGTAGCGAGATCGAATCGACCGTGAACACCGTATAGAGGTCCATTTTGCCTTGTAGACCGGCCTGGGCGTATTGCTTGATAAACGCACCGCCGGCGGGACCCGGATAAAACACGAAAATGCCTTCGGCACCCGAAGCCTTGGCCTTGGCAAGTTCGGCGGAGAAATCCAACTGGGCGTCTTTGCCCCATTTGGTCATGTCCTTGCCGAGGATCTTGCCTTTGAAGGTGCGCTCGACGCCGGCCACCATGTTTTTGCCCGCCGCATAGTTCGGCGACATGACGTACAGCGATTTGACGCCGCGTTGATTGAGAACTTCGCCCATGGCCATGGGGTTCTGATCGTTCTGCCAAGATGACGAGAAGAAGTTCTTGTGGCAAAGCTTGCCGGCGAGCTGTGACGGCCCGGCGTTGGCGCTGATCAGGAACTTGCCGGCGTCCAGCACCGATTTCCGCGACGCCAGCAAGACGTGGCTCCAGATGTAGCCGGTGACGAAATCGACGTCGTCCTGCTTGACCAACTTGTCAGTCTTTTGCTTGCCGATGTCGGGTTTGAAGCCATCGTCTTCAAAGATGATCTCGACGTCCAAGCCGCCCATCTTGCCGCCGATATGATCGTAGGCGAGCTCGACGGCTTCCTTCATGTCCTTGCCCATGACGCCTGCTGGCGTCGTCAGGGTGGTTACGAAGCCGATCTTGACTTTCTCGGCGGCAAGCGACGGTGCCGCCATAAGCGCGACGGCGGACACCAGCCCAACCATTGATTTCTTAAACATACTATACCTCCCGTAGGTCCGTGACCGGCCCCGCGACATTCCTTCAGACTTTTGAAGCGTTGCCGTGAAACCAGACGACGATGAATTCGCTGCACCGGACCATTCAAACAGCGATCATCCTGAACTTATAATCCATCTCTTTCGACACCGACTAGAGCGGATTTCAATGATCCAAATCAATCGATAACGGTTGTTATTCCGATTATTCACTCTCCCTGAGAACGTAGCGTTGCAATTTTCCGGTCTGCGTGCGTGGCAAGCTCTCTGCAAACACGACGCGCCGCGGATATTTGTATGGCGCGATCTCTGCTTTTACGAAGTCCTGCAATGCGTGTACGAGGTCGTCGCTTGGTTCCGTGCCGTCACGGGTCACGATGAATGCCTTGACGACTTGGCCGCGTTCGGCGTCCGGCGCGCCGATGACGGCACACTCCAAGACCGCCGGATGTTCCAGCAAGACGGCCTCTACTTCCGGGCCGGAAATGTTGTATCCGGCCGAAACGATCATGTCGTCGGTGCGGGCCTGATAATGGAAATAGCCGTCTTCATCGACCCGATAGGCATCGCCGGTGAAGTTCCAGCCGTCGGCGACATAGGCGGCTTGTTTTTCGGGATTGTCGAGATAGCGGCAGCCGGTTGGGCCGCGGACGGCAAGGCGGCCGACTTGACCGGCGGGCAGGTCGCGGCCCTCGTCGTCGACGACCTTGGCTTCGTAGCCGGGAACCGGTTTGCCGGTGGCGCCCGGGCGAATGTCGTCGCCGGCCGCCGAAATGAAAATGTGCAGCATCTCCGTCGCGCCGATGCCGTCGATGATACGGATGCCCGTGGCTTGCTCCCAGCCGCGATAGGTCGGCAGCGGCAGGGCTTCGCCGGCGGAAACGCATTTCTTCAGGTTGGTCAAGGCGAACCCGTCGACCAAAGGCGTCATGGCGCGATAGGCGGTCGGCGCGGTAAATAGGACCGAGACACCGTATCGGTCGATCGTCTGCAACGTGGTTTCGGGCGTATAGCTTTCGACCAGAACCGTGGCGGCGCCTGCCTGCATAGGAAAGGTGACCAGGGCGCCGAGCCCGAAGGTAAAGGCGATCGGCGGGCTGCCGGCGAATATGTCATCCTCGGTTGGACGAAGAACGTATTGTGAGAAGGTGTCGCCGATCGCCATGACGTCACGATGAAAATGCATGCAGCCCTTGGGGTCGCCGGTGGTGCCGGAGGTAAACGCGATTAGGCAAACATCATCGGCGGCGGTGGCGACGGTGTCGAATTCCGGCGCCTTCGCTGCCATGCGTGCTTCGAGCCCGTCTTGTGAATCGGAATAGAAATAGGCGACGGAATTGAGCGCCTGGCATTGCGGCAACGCCGCTTCCAGCTCTTCGGACAGGCGGGCATCACAAAGCGCGACGCGGGCCTCCCCGCGGTTGCTCATGAACGCGAGTTCGCGCCGCCGCAACAGCGGCATGGTGGCGACGGCGACGGCACCGACCTTCATCACCGCGAACCAGGCGGCGACATACATCGGGTTGTTGGGCGCGCGCAACAACACCCGATCGCCCGGCTTGACGTCGAAATCCTCGACCAGGACCCGGGCGATGCGGTTCGCTTTGTCGCGCAATTCGCCGTAAGACCAAACCGTGTTGCCGTAATACAAAACCGGCCGATCCCCATGGGCGGCGGCCTGCTTGTCGAGCAGTTCCGTGGCGCAGTTAAGCTGTGCCGGATAGGCGCGAAGCGCCGGCGGCGCGTCGAACGACAGCACCGGCCAGGCCGCGCGCGGCGGCAGGTTGCGGGCGGCGAAATCGTCGATATGGGCGCTTCGGCCGGTCGGGACCCAGGGCTCAGGCATGCGCGGCCTCCGTTTGCAGGGCCCGGATGGTATCCGGCAAATCGACATCGACGGTCACCGTGTTGGACGGCGGGCTGGCGCGACCGGCCGCGTCGAAGGCACGCACGTAGTAGCGATAGGACAGTCCGCCGAGGATCGTACGGTCGGCAAACTTGGCACTCTTGATGGCCTCGATCACGCGGATCGCACCATCCTGTTCGGCGCGGTAGATGTCGTAGCCCGTGGGTTTCGGGCCGGCCGGCGGCGACCAGGTGAGGCGCACCGTGCCGGCCTCGACCGTGGCCGCCAGGCCGCCCTGGTCCGCCTGCCATTCCGGTGCCGCGGCCTCGGATTGTCGCGGCGCCTGGCGGGCGCCCTTTGGCCACAAGAAGCAATGCACTTCGTGGAAATTCTCGTCGAGCTGTTTGCAGACGTTGCAATAGATGCAGCGCAGAATTTCGTCCGTCCGGTCCTCGGTGACCTTGCGCACCCAGTCGGGGTCGGTCAGCAATTGCCGCGCCATGCCAATGATATCCGCGTCGCCGTCCTGCAACAGCCGTTCGGCATCGGCCGGATCACTTATTTTGCCGACCGAAATGACCGGAACGTCGTGGCCGCAATCGTTAAGATGGCGTTTCACCGCGGCCGCCAAATGGCTGTGCGGCAGGGCCGGGTAGGCGTTGCCCGGCATGCAACGGTCGCCGGAATAGCCGGTATAGGGATAAAGCGGCTGTCCGGGCCGGTGGATCGCGTCCTCGAACTTTCCACCGACCGACAGTGAGATGTAGTCGATGCCGGACTGCGCCATGCGCAAGGCGATGAGTTTCGCGTCTTCGACGGTGTAACCGCCTTTGGTCGCTTCTTCGACCAGGAAGCGGACGCCCACGGGGAAGTCGTGGCCGACCGTGCCGCGGACCGCCTGCATGACCTTGCCGAACAGCGCCAGGCGCCCCTCCAAGGTGCGGCCGGTATAGTCGTCGCGGCGGCCATTATGGCGCGACAGGAACGACGACAGGGTATAGGCATGGGCCGAATGCAGCTCGACGCCGTCATAGCCGGCCTCGCGCGCCCGTGCCGCGGCGCGGCCAAAATCGGCGATGATGGCGTCAATGTCCGCGGGCGCCAGGTCTTCGATCTTTTGCCGCCAGCCGGAGCGCGCCACCTTCATGAAATGGATGATCTGCGGCACGATCTTGGAATCGGAGCAGCCATGCACGCGTTCCGTCAGCCGGCGGTGGCCAGGGATGAATTGATCGTCCGATATCCGCAGCAGCGGGCCCGACTTTGCCTGATGGATGGCCGTGGCCTCGACCACGATCAACCCGACGTGGCCCTCGGCATAGCGGACGTAGCGGTTGACGATGTCGTCGTTGACGAAGCCGTCTTCGCCCGACAGCCGGGTGACCATGGCCGGCACCGCGACCCGGTTGGGCAGGGTCATCGCATTGACGGAGAGCGGCGACAACAGCTTCATCGGTTGGCATCCAACGAACGTTTGAGCGTGTTGAGCAGGCGAAGCAACGCCTCGACTTGCTCCGGCTCCATATCGGCGAACATGGCCCTGATCCATGATCGGTGGCGCGGCGCCAGGCGGGCGAACAAGGCTTTTCCGGCCGGCGTCATCCGGACCCGTTGGGTGCGCCGATCCCGTGGATCGGCGACACGATCGACCAAGCCATCCTTGCGGAGCCGGTCGATCAAGCCGGTAATGTTGCCTGCGGACACCATCAACTGCTCCGACAAGTCGCCCATAGACATGCCGTTCGGGTTTCGATCAAGCTGGGCCAGGACGTCGAATCGCGGCAATGTGAAAGCGAAATCTTCGCGAAACCCGCTGCGTACCCGACGTTCGATTTGGCCGGTGCAGGCCAACAGCCGGAGCCAGGTGCGGAGCACCGCTTTATCGGCCATGCCGACCGCGTCGTCAGATTGCGAAGGATCGAAGAAGGCGTCGTTCATGCCATGACTTCTCCACCGGCCACCGCGAGCGCCTGACCGGTGAAGGCCGACGCGTCGCGACCAAGCAGAAAATGGACCGCGGCGGCGACTTCGTCCGGATCGATCAGCCGGCGCTGCGGGTTGAATCTGGCGAGATCCTTGCGGGCCTGTTCTGCCGTGCGACCGGTGGTCGCGGTGATGTTGGCGATCGATCGCGTGGTCATGTCGGTGTCGGTGAAGCCCGGACAAACCGCATTGACGGTGACCGCGGTGCCGGCCAATTCCAGGGCCAGTGACCGGGTCAAGCCGATGACCGCGTGTTTGGCGGCGCAATAATGGCTGACATAGGCATAGCCGACTTGGCCGGCGGTCGAGGAAATGTTGACGATGCGGCCGAAGTTCGCCTCGATCATGGCCGGCAGCACCGCGCGAATGCTGCGCACGGTGCCCATCACATTGACGTCCGCCATGCGTTCGAAATCCGCGTCGGTCAATTTCAGGAACGGCGCGCTGGCCGACGTGCCGGCATTGTTGACCAAGCTGTCAGCGGCGCCAAACGCCTGGGTCGCATGATCGACGGCGTCGCCGATTGTCGCCGGATCGCATAGATCGGCGACGGCGGCCATGGCGCGACCGGCCGTGGTCTCGTTGATGTCAGCGCTCGTCTGATCGAGCGCGGCACGGTCGCGGCCCAACAGCGAGACGTTGGCACCGTCCTGCGCGAGCCGAAAGGCGATGGCGCGACCGATGCCTTTGCCGCCACCGGTCACCAGCACGTGTCGCCCCATCATCTCTCCGGATTCTCCGGTTCCCATGGCCGCCTCGGTTCCCTTGTCCGTAGCACCAATGTCAATATTTTAAGCTTAAAGCATTTTTGTGGCCGCTCACAAGCCCCGGTTTGGTGGGTCTAGGTAAAGACCTTGAAGGTGATCAGCGTGAAGGTGTCCTTGACCCCGGAAATGGTTTGAATTTGGCCGGTGACGAAGTGACCAATATCTTCATCTTCGTTCAAGTAACACTTCATCATAAGGTCATACTGACCTGAAATAGAATAGACTTCGGAAATAGACCCTGTCATCTCAGCGGCGTTATCGGCAACCTCGTAGGATTTGCCAAGTTCGCATTTGACCATGACAAAAATCGTTTGCATGCCGTTCTTCCTGGTTTGATTGACCGCAGGCAGTCCAATCCGTCAGCCGTCGACGGTCTCCTTGGCCGCGTCGGTGGTCTTGCTGCTTCGACGTTCGTCCGTCGGCACCCGCATAAACGCCGGTGCGTGATCGCCCCACCCGACGACCGGCTTGTCGCCGGTCGATTCTTTGTCGGATCTGCGCCGGCTCGGCCTGCGCTTTTTCTCGCCAGCGTCGTCGCTTGGCCGATCGGGTTTTATCGCGGCACGGGGCTTAGCCTCTGATTTAGGTTTGGAATTTGCCTCTGACTTAGGTTGGGATTTTGCCTCTGACTTAGGTTGCGATTTTGATCGCGTCGATGACCGGGCTGGGCGGCGGCCGCGCTTGGCGCGCGCCGAGTCGTCGAGTTCGGCCGCATCCAACCCATCAATTTCGACGCGCGGGATAGCTTTGCCGATCAAAGCCTCGATGGCTTCGACATATTTCTGGTCTTCCGGTACGGCCAGCGTAAAGGCGCGGCCGGGCAGGCCGGCGCGGCCGGTGCGGCCGATCCGATGGATATAATCCTCGGCATTCATCGGCACGTCGAAATTAAACACGTGGCTGAGGCCCTGGATATCCAAGCCGCGGGCGGCGACATCGGAACAGACCAAAATTTCGACCTTGCCGTCGCGGAACGCTTCCATGGTTTCGGTTCGTTGCGACTGATCCATGTCGCCGTGCAACTGGGCCACGTTGAAGCCATGTTTGTTCATCGAACGGTAAAGGACGGCGACTTCTTTCTTGCGATTGCAGAAAATAAGCGCGTTGCGGACATTCTCGGCGCGGATCAATCGCCGCAGCCCCTCGCGTTTGTCCATATCATGGATGACGGTGAGGCCCTGGGTCACCGTTTCCGCGGCGGAAGAGGGCGGGTCGACGGCGATTTCCCGGGGATTGCTCAACAGGCCATCGGCAATTCTGCGGATCTCCTTCGGCATTGTCGCTGAGAAAAACAGCGACTGCCGCAATGGTGGCAGCATGGAGACGATGCGTTCCACATCGGGCATGAAGCCCATGTCCATCATTCGGTCGGCTTCGTCGATGACCAAATATTTGATACCGCTTAGCATCAGCCGGCCGCGTTCGAAGGTATCGATAAGGCGCCCCGGTGTTGCGATGATGATATCGACGCCGCGCAACAGGCGTTGATCCTGATCACCGTAGGAGACGCCGCCCATGAGCACCACCGAATTGATTTTCGGATGATATTTGGCATAGGTCTGAAGCGCATCCTCGACCTGTAATGCCAATTCGCGCGTCGGTTCCAGGATCATGACGCGTGGCATCCTGGCCTTGGCCTTGCTAGTCATCAGGATATCGAGGGCTGGAAGTAAAAACGCTGCCGTCTTCCCTGTGCCCGTCTGCGCCGTGCCCAACAAATCCCGGCCCATTAAGGCATGGGGGATCGCACCCTCTTGAATGGGTGTTGGTTCACTGTAACCCGCTTCCTGGACCGCTTTGAGAAGTTCGGAGCTGAGACCGAGATCTTCGAAATTCATTTGTACCAATCACTAGAGTTCGACGGCACCGAATGGCGCGCCGACTGGGCTGGGCATTAGAACAAAATCAGCCCGCTGTCAAACGATAACGGCGCCCGCAGCCACGGCGCGGCGTCGTTCATGGCGCGGACAATGCCGTTTCGACTTTGCGGATTGAGTTGGATAGCGATTATTCATCAATTATCTGTAAACCTTGGATGATCTAAATTGTAAGAAAAATGATGCAACTAATATTGATTCCAGGATTGATTTGTACCGACGCGCTTTGGGCGCCGCAAATCGCCGCGCTAAGCGACATCGCCGAGATCACGGTGGCCGATCATCGCCGGCACGACGCGATCGCCGATATCGCCGCGGCCTTGCTGCAGTCGGCGCCGCCTCGCTTTGCCCTCGCCGGCCTGTCGATGGGGGGCTATGTGGCGCTTGAGGTTATGGGCCAGGCGCCCCATCGCGTAACCAATTTGGCGTTGCTGGACACGTCGGCACGGGCTGATGACCCAGCCAAACAAGCCGAAAGGCGGGCGCTGATCGACCAAGCCGGCATGGGCCGGTTCCGCGGCGTTTCTGATCGCTTGTTGCCGTTGTTCGTCCATCCGGAGCGGCTGAAGGACAAGGCGCTGGGCGACATCGTTTATCGCATGGCCGAAGAGACCGGCCGCGACGCTTTCATCCGCCAGCAGCGGGCGATCCTGTCGCGGCCGGATTACCGCGCCGGCCTAGCGGCGATAGCGGCGCCGACCCTGGTGCTATGCGGGCGGCAAGACCGGTTGACGCCGCTTCACCTGCATGAAGAGATGGCCGCCGCAATACCCGATGCTGACCTGGCAGTGGTCGAGACATGCGGCCATCTCAGCACGCTGGAGCGGCCGGACGCAGTCAATCAGGCGATGCGCCGATGGCTGACGACCTGATCGGCGGAGCACCGCAACCGCGCCTGCGCCAGCAAAGAGATAAAATACAATACCCACTAATTTCCCCCGGATATCAGCGGACGCCGAAGGGTGCCGACGCTGCTGGCTAACAGGTCGCCATCGGCCATTAGTCGGAACCGATAGGCGGTCTCTTCTTGGCCGCGGCGGGAGAGATGGACCGTCGTTTCCAGAATTTTCCGAGTATCCTCATACAGGGTTTTGACGCTGACCACGATGGTGATGGGGATTGTCGTGCCATGGGGCAGCAGCCCGTACATGTGCGCGTTAACGAGGTATTCGCCGGCCGGGATGCCGCGGCTATAGCTGACCTCGTAATTGCGTCCGGACCCTCCTACCGCCGCGATCAATCCCGGGTCTTCGGCAATTCGAAATTGGCGGCGCGTTCGACAACCCGGATGATTTCGCTGAGATCGCCGTCGCCCAATCCCATGGCGAGCGCCTGTCGCATGGTATGATAGGTCGCGCCGGCAACGTTCTGGGGGACATCCAGGCGTTCCGCCTCCATACGCCAGAGCGACGCGTCTTTTTCGATGATGTACATGGGCGCCTGCATGTCGAACTTCCGGTTCATGACGAAGTTGGGAATTTTCGTCAGGGTCGCGCTGTTCTGACCGGACCCCGAATTGAAGACGGCGAGGGCCTTCTCCGGGTCGACGCCGCCTTTCGCCGCCATCACCATCACTTCCGCCCCGACCACTAGATTGGTGAACGACATGATGTTGTTGCAGATTTTGACCAGCTGCGCCTGTCCGATTTTTTCGCCAACGTAATGGATATCGCGCGCAAACGCTTTAAGGAATGGTTCGACCTGGTCGAAGACGTCCGGCGGGCCCGACGAAATGACCGTGATGTCCGCATCCCAGGCGCGTTGGACGCCGCCAGTGATGGGCGAATCAAGCATGGCTATGCCCTGGGCCGACGCTACGGCTTCGGCCGCTTGCAGGGCTTCGGTGCCCATGGTGCCGAGATTGACAAAAATCTTCATCCGGTCGCCGCGTAAAACGCCGTCGGGTCCGGAAACGACGGCGTGAAAACTGTCGATACTGGGCATGCAGGCGAAAACCACGTCGCTCTCGTCGGCGACTTCGGCCGGGGACCGAACGATCCTGGCTTGGCTGTCGGCGAGGGATTTCGTCGCCTCCGGATTGATGTCGAACGCGACCAGGGATTTTTCCTGGGTCAGGATGTTGGTCGCCAATGGCGCCCCGATGCTGCCCGTACCGATGAACCCTGCCTTCATGGTGTCTCCTCCCGTTCCTGCGCTGGTCAGTTTAAAATAGGCGATCTCGGCAAATTCAACCACCGCGGAGGCATCGAATGATACTGTTTGAGATATCGTGTAAATAGGCCGCCGGGTGACGTGGCGCGGCCGCGTTGTCGCCGTGTATCCAGAACTATTGACGGAGTTCGCTTGATGGTCGAGGTCATCCCAAGCAGCCTAACCGATGATCCGTGGGGCGAAGTGGCGCGGGCCGCCCAAGCCGCCGCAGATGCCGCGGATGCCGAAGCGGCGTTGCGTGAAATCGTTCATGCCGCATTGCGGATTACTGGCGACGGCAGTGCCCATGAGCGCCCCGGTTCTTTGAAGCCGGGCGAACGCCATTTCATGATTTCCGGGATATTTATGGTCAGCCCGGACAAGACGTCTCATTTATTGATCGCGGATTGGGGTTTCCCGAAGGATCAGCACCGGCTCACCATTCCGCTGGATACCGCCCACCCAGGTTGGGTGTGGAAAAATCAGCAACCCTTGATCCTGGAAAATACCGACGATCACAGCGATTTTAAGCAAATTCTGAAAACGGCGCGCATGGGTTCAGCCCTTTATGCACCGATGATCTGGCAGGGTGACTTTATCGGTCACCTGATCGCCGCAGCCCAGGCTCGCAATACCTACGCGCCGCGCGACCTGGTTAGGCTGGAAGCCCTGGCCGCACTGGCGGCCGCGGCCTATATGGCGAACGACGGCCCGCGCCATTTGGCGAATATTTGGCTTGACGCGAGCGGCAGACCAATCAATTAGCCCGTCGCATTAGACACCGGTCCGGGCCGCGCCATCGTCGTTCGGATCAATCGGCGGCAGCAAATTCTCAATCAGTTGCTGCATGCTCTTATGAAAGACCGGATCGCTTGGGTCCTTGCCGGGCGGAGCCCGGAGGACGGCGGTGCTGACCACCTCTTCGCGAGCGCAATAAGCCGCATGAACGATCATGGTGGTGCCAGACGCGCCGTCGGTCTGAATGGCGCCGGCGTCAGCACAGAGCTGCTTGAAACTCGGAAACACCGACGGATTGAAAACCAAGACTACGCGATGGCCGGCACGCTTTTCCGCCGCCGCAGGGGCTGCGGTGAGGCGCGCCGGCGGCGCGTAGCTCGGCCCGGATATCGCCGCCGCGATCGCTTCCCCTGTCTCCGTTCGGTCAGCAAAGGGCTGGCCGTGGATCTCTGCCGGGAACCGGCCGTCGACCACGGTCCACGACACCGTCGCCGGATTGTAGTACGGGTTGGTATCGATATAGGTAACCACCGGAATGCCGCTGCCATTGCAGGCGGCAAGGGCGAAGGCAGCGAGTGCCGTGAGGGATCTGATCGACATTTTCTTGCTCAATGTTGCCGCTCTAGAGCAACCTGCGTTCATTCGAACGCAGATAAGTTGCTCTAACACTTTGAAATAGATCAAATTATCAGCATCAAAATGATTCTATTTTTATGCAGTTTGATCTAGTCATTCACGATTATGAAAAAAATAGCGCAGAATTTCCGCAAGCGCCAATCACGATCAATCACGCCTCCTTAGACACCATCAAATATCGACGTCGCCGACGAACCGGGCGTTATCCTGAATATAGGCCAAGCGCATTTCGGGTTTGCGGCCCATCAGGCGCTCGACCAAGTCGGCGGTTGGCTTCACCGTATCCGGGTTGACCTCGACCCTCAGGATGGTGCGGGTTTCCCGGGCCATGGTGGTTTCCCGTAATTGCTTCGGCAGCATTTCGCCCAAGCCTTTGAAGCGGCTCAATTCGACCTTGCCGCGACCGCTGAACTCGGTTTCCAGCAGTGTGTCCTTATGGGCGTCGTCGCGGGCATAGAGCGTCTTGCCGCCTTGGCTCAGGCGATAGAGCGGCGGGATCGCCAGGTAAAGGTGGCCTCCGTTGATCAGCTCCGGTATCTGGCGAAAAAAGAACGTCATCAGCAGCGCCGCGATATGGGCGCCGTCGACATCGGCGTCGGTCATGATCACGACCCGATCGTAGCGCAAGTCCTGCTCGCGATAGCGCTCGCCCATGCCGCAGCCGAGCGCCTGTAAGAGATCGGCCAGCTCCTGATTGGCCATGATTTTTTGATTGGACGCGTTGGCGACATTCAATACCTTGCCTCGCAGCGGCAACACTGCTTGGCTGCGGCGGTCGCGCGCCTGCTTGGCCGAGCCGCCGGCGGAATCGCCTTCGACAAGGAACAGTTCGGCGCCGTCGGCGGTCTGTTGGCTGCAATCGGCCAGTTTGCCCGGCAGCCGCAAGCGCCGCGTCGCCGACTTTCGATTGACTTCGCGTTCCTTGCGCCTTCTCAGCCGGTCTTCGGCGCGCTCGAGCACATGGCCGAACAAAGCGTCGGCGGCGGCGGGATTGCCGGACAGCCAGTGGTCGAAATGGTCTTTCAAGGCTGCGTCGACCAAACGCGTCGCGTCGGCGGTCGCCAATCGTTCCTTGGTCTGGCCCTGGAATTCGGGGTTGGGGATGAAAATTGAAAGCATGGCCGAGATGCCGCTGGTGACATCGTCGCCGGTGATTTGCGCCGCGCGACGGTTGCCGACCAAGTCGCCATAGGCTTTCAAGCCCTTGGTCAAGGCCGACCGCATGCCGGTTTCATGGGTGCCGCCTTGGGGCGTCGGCACGGTATTGCAATAGGAGCCGACCGCGCCCTCGCCGTGTTCGGGCCAGGCAATCGCCCATTCGATACGGCCGCGGTCCTTGGGCAAGGTCACGCGTCCGGCGAAAGGTGTCGGTGTCACGCAGGCGCGGCCGTCGAGGCTGGCCGTCAAATAGTCTTCCAAACCGCCGGGAAAGCTTAAGGTGGCCTCGTCCGGAGTGTCGTCAGTGATTAAATCGGCAGGACATTTCCAGCGAATTTCGACGCCGCGAAACAGATAGGCCTTCGACCGCGCCAGGCGATAGAGCAGGGCCGGTTTGAACGCCGTCTTGGGGCCGAAAATCTCCGGGTCGGGCAGGAAGCTGACCTGGGTGCCGCGCCGGTTCGGCGCGCTGCCGACTTTTTTCAGTTTGCCAGTCGGCTCGCCGCGGGCAAATGCCTGGCGCCAAAGCGCCTTGTCACGGGCGACCTCGACGGTGAGGTCGACGGACAGCGCGTTGACCACCGAAATCCCGACGCCGTGCAGGCCGCCCGAGGTGTGGTAGACCTTGTTGTTGAATTTACCGCCGGAGTGGAGCGTCGTCAGAATGACCTCCAGCGCGGTTTTGTCCTTGAACTTGGGATGGCGGTCGATCGGAATGCCGCGGCCGTTGTCGCGCACGGTCAGGGCGCCGGTGCCGCTCAACTCCACATCGATGCGGCTCGCATGCCCGGCGACCGCCTCATCCATGGCGTTGTCGAGGACTTCGGCCGCCAGATGGTGCAGGGCGCGTTCGTCGGTGCCGCCGATATACATGCCGGGCCGCCGCCGCACCGGTTCCAGCCCTTCGAGGACTTCGATGTCCTTGGCGGAATAGCTGGACTGGGAGCGTGGTGAGTGTTCGAACAGATCGTCGGGGACCGGCATCGTCGTTTCAATACTCTATCAGCTGCGGAATGGCAGCGCAGTATAGAGTAGGCACGATCCCAGCTACAACAAGATCTGGTGGCTATTAAGCCTGTTTTTCTATCCGGCCATGGTTGGGAACGGCGCTAATTGCTGGCGCGAAGCCGGCCGGTCGCACCAGGCACGAACGCGACCACATTGTCGAAGGAGCGCTCGTACAGCTGCGCCATGACACTGCCCTGCGCTTCGGCACAGGTAATGTGGTGACTGACGCACGGCATGCCTTCCCACTCGTTCGGCCAGACCCTGTTCAGTTGATCCGGATCGATCGACATGCCCGGCTGGAAATGCCAAACAAGCCAGCGTCCGCTAACCAATTGCACGGCCCATTCTTCACCTTGCCAGTGAAGGACATACATGTGTTCGTCTGCTAATCGCCATTTCGGCATTGTATCGGTCATACACTAAACCCCCGTCCTTTGCCTCGATTGGGGCAAGATCCATGCCATGACCTGCCCTCTTCTTATAAATGACGTAACTTCAGCACGATAGCAGACAGGCCACGGCATGGGCGAGTCCCGAGCCGGGGTGATTGTGTAAAAAGTTCCGACGGATAAGTTCGCTCGCGATTCATCAATTAACTAAGAATTCGACGACAAGACATTGTTTTGTTAAGGTTTTTCGTTGTCGAAGGTTAATGAAACCGCGGCCGGGCAGGCCTGGTCACGATTGTAAAAAAATTCCGATTCCGAGTGCTGCCTATGCGCGCTCGGGCGGCTGCTATTTCGACCACTTCGTGACCGGTCTATCCATGACCTGGCCATCGACCGAAATCCGGTCGACCCGTTCATTGTAGAAACAAACATAGTCCTTGATCTGTGCGGCTTCGGCCACGGGTTGGCGGTAGAGCCAAGCAATATCCTCGAAATCGGTATCGCCGATTCGGGCCGAAAAATAGGATGCCGTGCCTTTATAGGGGCAGGCGGTTTCCGTCGCGCTGTCGCGCAACAGATCGGTCCGGACGTCCTGGCGCGGCAGATAGTAGCGGACCGGCAGGCCGGTTTCGAATAGGAAGCGCGCGGCGCTCGACCGGGCCACGGTTTCGCCACCCAACACCACCTCGACCGGCCGGCTGCTGTTGGCGATGTCGATCCGGACATGGGGGTCGCGGGCATGGACGAAGACCTCGTCGTCCTCCTCGAACCAATGATCCATGCGGTTCCAATAAAACGCGACATAGCCGGCGAGATCCGCCCATTCGTCATAGGGCGCCTCATAGGACCAGGCGGCGTCGGCGGCGGTGCGGTCGCCGACCCGTACCGTCCGATAGGTCGCGTCGCCCTTGAAAGGACAATGCGTGTGCCGGTCGGTCCGTTCCATCAGATCCAGGCGCACATCGGCGGGTGGGAAGCAGTAGACAGGCGTGATGCCGCGCTCGAGCACGATTTTCACGTCCAGGCTGTCGGCGATGGTTTCGCCGTTCAATACGGTGCGGATCCGCTTGCGGCACGGTTCCGCCACAAGACGATAGTTCGGATGCTTGACAAAGCCGGGGGCCGGGTTGTTGGCGGCGGGGCTGGACATGGGCCTGATCTCCTGTGCTGGCAACGCAGAGGGCGGCCAACAGCGTGGCATGGGACCGATGATCGTGACAAGTCGGCGCGTGGTTCGGGATCGCCCCATATCCTGATCGGTTGATCGAAAAATCCGTTTGCCGTAGTCGATAAAATTCGTTGGAATTTCGACCGCGATTTAGGGCATAAGTCGCGCTGATTCCTTGATGATTAATCGGTGGCTGAGGTCGGACGATGGCGGCGGCGATGTTGGGGTGCTGGTCCTTGTTGCTGGGGGTCGGCCTGTTAATGCTTGGCAACGGCCTGCAGGGTACCCTTTTGGGTGTGCGTGCCGGCATGGAGGGCTTCGCGACGGCGACAACCGGCGCCGTCATGACTTGCTATTATCTCGGCTTTTTCGCCGGCTCGATCTTGGCGCCGCGCCTGGTGCGCCGGGTCGGCCATATCCGCGTCTTTGCCGCCCTGGCCTCGATCGCCTCGGTCGCCGTGCTGTATTGCAGCCTGTTCGTCGACCCTTATAGTTGGGCCGCCATGCGGCTGATCAGCGGTTTCGCCATGGCCGGGCTCTATGTGGTGGCGGAGAGCTGGCTCAACGACCAGAGCAGCAACGAGACCCGTGGCCGGCTGTTGTCGATCTACATGGTGATCCAACTTGCCGGCATGGCCGGCGCGCAGATGCTGCTCAATGTCGGCGACCCCGGCGGCTTCGAGTTGTTCTTGCTGATTTCGGTCCTGGTGTCGGTGGCTTTGGTGCCGATCCTGTTGACCGTGGCGCCGGCGCCGCGCTTCGACGCGCCGGCACGGCTGGGATTGCGGTCCTTGCTGACCATATCGCCGCTTGGCGTGATCGGCTGCATGGGCGTCGGCATGGCCCATGGCGGGGTCTTTGGCATGGGCGCGGTTTATGCCGAACGGGCGGGCTTGAGCGTCGCCGAGATTTCGATCTTCATGGCGGCGGTGCTGATCGGCGGCGTGCTGTTGCAATGGCCGATCGGCCGGCTGTCCGATCGCTTCGATCGGCGCATCGTCATCACCCTGGTGACCTTTGCCGCCGCGGCGGCGGCACTCGGCGCCTATTGGGCGACGGCGGTGGATTATAGGCTGACAGTGCTGCTGTTCGGCTTGTTCGGCGGCTTCTCGCTGCCGCTTTATTCACTGTGCCTGGCCCATGCCAACGATTATCTGGAGCATGACCAGATGGTCTCGGCGAGCGCCGGGTTGGTCATGATCTCTGGCCTCGGCGCCTGCATCGGCCCGCTCAGCGTGGCGCTGGCGATGAGCAGCGTCGGTCCGCAAGGCTTCTACTGGTACCTCACCTTGATCCACGGGCTGATCGGCCTGTTCGCGCTCTATCGCATGTCGCAGCGCCGGTCGCTGCCGCGTGAGGAGCAGGGCCCTTATGTGGCGATCGCGCCCCGGGCATCGTCCTGGGCCGCCGCCGTCGGCCCGAGCGAGGTCCGCGAACAGCTCGACCGCGAAGCGGAGGAAGATGCGGCGCCGGCGCCGGACTTACCGCTCGACGCGGCGTTCAATCGAGGCGGCTGACCCGCCGCCTGAACACCGGTCCATTGCCGCGGTGGGCGATCCTGTGTTTTCATTTGGCCGGCGATGGTACTCGAGCCGGGCAGATATTGGAGATAGGATGAGTACGGGACTTTCTCGCGCGATCACCGAACATGAAATCCGCACATACGAGACCGATGGCATCGTCCTCCTCAAAGGCCTGTTCGATGCCCACTGGGTCGACCATCTGCGGCAGGCCATCGAAGCCGACATGGCCGAGCCCAGCGCCATGTGGAAGGACATCAACCGCGGCGGCAGCGGCACCTTCTTCGGTGATACGTTCGTCTGGGTGCACCAGCCCCGGTTCAGAACATTTCTGCACCAGTCACCCGCGGCAGAGATTGCCGCGGCGATCATGCGTTCCGCCAAAATAAACCTGTTCTTCGACCAAATTTTGGTAAAGGAGCCCGGTACCAGTGCGCCAACAATCTGGCACCACGACCAGCCATTCTGGCCGGTCTCCGGCAGCCTAGTCTGCACCTTGTGGCTGGCGCTCGATCCGGTAACAGCGGAAAGCGGCGCGGTGGAATACGTCAAGGGCTCGCACCGCTGGGGTAAACGCTTCAAAGCCGAGAGCTTTGATAAGAACGAAGATTACGGCGAGGACCTGCCGCCGGTGCCGGACATCGAGGCGATGCGCGACGACCTCGAATTTGCCCAATTCGACATGGCGCCCGGCGACTGCACCCTGCATCACGGGCTGACCGTGCACTGGGCGCCCGGCAATAGCACAACCCAGGTCCGCCGGCGCGCCTACGTCAGCCGCTGGGCCGGCGACAACGCGGCCTACGACCCCCGTCCGAAGATCCAGAAGATGCTCTACGATCCCAAGCTCACCGCCGGCGGCCCGCTCGATTCCGAACTCTGGCCGGTACTCTGGCCGCGGCCAGAAAGCCTCAACGCCCCAACCCAATCGCCCGACCCCCGGCCGGCGAGCTAACGGCGATCACGATTGTCGGCATACCAGCTGTTCAAAACGCTGCCTTCAATCGAGGAAGCTGACGAACTCCGCGAGGTCGGCGCGCTCGGTCTCCAGGCGGTTGACCGGCGCGTCGTGGTCAGCATGGCCGAGCGCCATGCCGCAAATCACGGTCTCGGTTTCCGGCAAGCCGAGATGGTTGCGGATCAGCACGTGGTAGCTGGCGAAGGCGGCCTGCGGGCAGGTGTCGAGGCCGCGGCCGCGGGCGGCGATCATGATCGATTGCAGGAACATGCCGTAATCGATCCAGCTGCCGACTTCCATGCGGTTGTCGATGGTGAACAGCATGCCGACCGGCGCATCGAAAAAATCGAAGTTCCGCGAATGCTGCGCGTGCATGCGTGCGCCTTCGCCCTTCTTGATGCCGAGCAGGCCGTACATCGCCCAACCGACGGTGCGGCGCCGTCCGAGATAAGGCTCGAACAGCGGATCCGGATAGTATTTGTAAGGCCGTTGCTGGTCGTCTTGGCCGCTGTCGCGAGCCGTTTGGATCGTATCGGTCAAGGCCTGTTTGGCGGCACCCGTGAGCACGTGGACGCGCCACGGCTGCATGTTGGTGCCGCTCGGGGCGCGGCGCGCCACGCTCAGGATATCGGCGACGGTATCAAGGGGCACGGGATCCGGCCGAAAGGCGCGGATCGACCGGCGGCTGGTGATGGCGGCATCGACGGCGGCGGCCGCCTGTTCGATCGGCTCTTGCAGCATGGCGTTCCTCTTAGGTGGCGCCCTTAGCCTACGCAGGGCGGCTGCGCGGGCCAAGTCCAGGCCAACAAAAAGGGCCGCCGGCATGACCGACGGCCCAATGGCGGAGGCTTCTGCGAAGCCTCAGACCGAATAGTACATGGCGAACTCGACCGGGTGAGGGGTATGCTCGAAAGCATAGATCTCTTCCCATTTGAGATTGAGATAGCCGTCGATCAGGTCATCGGGGAAGACATCGCCCTTCTTCAAGAAGTCCCGATCGGCATCCAGGCAACCGAGTGCCTCGCGCAGCGAGCCGCAGACCGTCGGCACGTCCTGCAATTCCTCCGGCGGCAAATCGTAGAGGTCCTTGTCCATCGGGTCGCCCGGATGGATTTTGTTCTCGATGCCGTCGAGGCCGGCCATCAACATCGCCGCGAAGGCGAGGTAGGGGTTGGCGCCAGCGTCGGGGAAGCGCACTTCGACGCGCTTGCCGTTGGGGCTTGGCGCGAACGGAATGCGGCACGACGCGGAGCGGTTGCGGGCCGAATAGGCCAGCAAGACCGGCGCCTCGAAGCCCGGGATCAAACGCTTATAGCTGTTGGTCAGCGGATTGGAGAACGCGTTGATCGCCTTCGCGTGCTTGATGATGCCGCCGATATAATAGAGCGCGGAATCCGAAAGATCGGCATAACCCGTGCCGGCGAACAGCGGCTTGCCTTCCTTCCAGATCGATTGATGCACGTGCATGCCCGAGCCGTTGTCATCCATCACCGGCTTCGGCATGAAGGTCGCGGTCTTGCCGTAGGAATGGGCGACGTTGTGGACGACATATTTGTATATCTGCATGAAGTCGGCGTTCTTGACCATGGTCTCGAAACGAATACCGAGCTCGTGTTGGCTCGGCGCCACTTCATGGTGATGCTTTTCGGTGTTGACGCCCATTTGCCGCATGACGCTGATCATTTCGGCGCGCAAGTCGGAGCCGGAATCGACCGGCGGCACCGGGAAGTAACCGCCCTTGATCGGCGGCCGGTGGCCGGTGTTGCCGCCTTCCAAGGGGTTTCCGGAATTGTAGGGGCCTTCGGAATCGTCGATCCGGTAGAACATGTGGTTCATCGACACATCGAAGGTGACATCGTCGAAAACGAAGAACTCGGCCTCCGGGCCGAAATAGGCGGTGTCGCCGACGCCGGAAAACTTCAGGAAAGCCTCGGCGCGCTTGGCACAAGAGCGCGGATCGCGGGAATAGCCTTCGCCCGTCGACGGTTCGACGACGTCGCAGAACATGATCAGCGACGGCAAGGCGGAAAATGGATCCATGACCGCGGTCGCGGCATCGGGCATAAGCGTCATGTCGGATTCGTTGATCGCCTTCCAGCCGGCGATGGACGAGCCGTCGAACATCGTTCCGTCGGTGAAGAAATCATCGTCCACCATGGCCGAGTCGATCGCCAGATGCTGCCATTTGCCGCGCGGGTCGGTGAACCGGACATCGACCATTTTTACGTCGTTTTCTTTGATGGCCTTGAGGACATCCTCAGGCGAATTGCAATTCAAGGACATGGGTACGTGCTCCTCCGTCTGTCTACCGCATCCTTAGCCTATGGTCTTTGTTGCCGAAGGCAGGACGGGGCATCCCTAATTGATGAATGGTATTGAACGGCAACGCGCCGCTTCGCAAGCCCTAAATGATCAGATCGCGTCGCTGCCCTTCTCGCCGGTCCGGATGCGGATGACTTCGGTAACATCGGTGACGAAGATTTTGCCGTCGCCGATGCGGCCGGTGCGGGCCGCCTGTTGAATGGCTTCCAAGGCCTGTTCGACCATAGCATCGTCGACGACGACGTCGATTTTCACCTTGGGCAGGAAATCGACCACGTACTCTGCGCCGCGGTAAAGTTCGGTGTGGCCTTTTTGGCGACCGAAGCCTTTGGCCTCGGTTACCGTGATGCCTTGCAAGCCGACCTCGTGCAGCGCTTCCTTCACTTCGTCGAGCTTGAACGGTTTGATGATGGCTTCGATTTTTTTCATGTGACTGTAAACGACCCTCGTTCAACACCGGCGCAAGGCCGGTAGTGATGATGCGCCCGGCAATCATCCAGGCCGGCGCGCGCCAACGTGCCTTTGTCCGATGATTAGCAGGTTTCGTGCCAGGTTAAGACCGCGCCCTGACCGCAGTTTTCCAGGATTGCCGACCGGGTGTCTAGGGTTGCGTCACCGACGGCGCCTCTATTTTCGGCAAATGCACAATTTTTATGCACTAATCCGTCCGCGCCGGACCGATATTTTGTGCCGACAGCCAATCGCCGATGCGGCCGATGGCCTCGCGGATGTTGTCGACTGAATTGGCATAGGAGAACCGCAGATAGCCCTCGCCTTGGGCACCGAAACTGGTGCCGGCGATGGCGGCGACACCGATTTCCTCCAACAGTCGGTCCTGCAGGGTTCGGGCGTTGAAGCCGGTACCGGTAATGTTGGGGAAGGCGTAGAAGGCGCCGAGCGGCTTGACGCAGCGGAACCCCGGCAATTGGTTCAATTCATCGGTGATGATCCGGCGGCGTTCGTCGAAGGCCGAGACCATTTCTGCGACCGCATCTTGCGGTCCTTGCAGCGCTTCGATGCCGGCGAATTGGGTGGCGGCGTTGACGCAAGAATGGCAGTTGATGGCAAGCCGTGTCGCCTGCTCGGCCAAACCCGCCGGCCACAGCCCCCAGCCCAAGCGCCAGCCGGTCATGGCATAGGTCTTCGACCAGCCGTCCAGCAGGATCAGTCGATCGCGAATTTCCGGATAATCGAGCAAGGTGACGTGGGCCAAACCATCATAGGTCATGCGCGAATAAATCTCATCTGACATGATGGCGACGTCGGGGTGATGGGCGAGGCCGGCCACCAGCTTTTCGATTTCCGCGCGCGGCACCACGCCGCCGGTCGGGTTGGCTGGGCTGTTCAAGATAATCAGCCGCGTGGCCGGGCCAATTTGGTCCAGGACCTCGTCGGCGTCGAACGAAAACCCGGCCTCTTCATAAAGCCGGATCGGCACCGGCGTGGCGCCGGAAAAACGGATCATGGATTCGTATATCGGGAAGCCGGGGTCGGGATACATGATTTCCGTGCCGGCCTGGCCGAACATCAGCATGGCGAACGCCATGGTGACCTTGCCGCCGGGCACGCAGACGACATGGTCGGGATCGATTTCGGCACCGTAGCGTTGGCCGACGTCGGCGGCGACGGCGGCGCGCAACTCGGGGATGCCGTTGGCCGGCGTATAGCCGTGATGGCCGTCGGCCAAAGCCTTGCGGCCGGCTTCCACCACATTCGGCGGTGTCGAGAAATCCGGCTGGCCGATGCCGAGGTTGATGATGTTCCGGCCCTGGGCGGCGAGCCCGTTGGCACGGGCCAGAACTTCGAAAGCGCTCTCGGTACCGAGGCGGTTCATGCGGTCGGCGGATTGCATGGCCCTTATATGCCATTGTCTTGGCGGCGCTGCAATCGCCCGTGAATGGGTCGACGGAAAATGATTTAAAAACAGAATATTAGAGAATTTTCCTTCGTAATTAGGATAAATTTTCGGAAAACAGCCGGCCAATCCTTAGGCGTTCCTTTATCGATTTGCGCTAGCATTCGGTTGTCTGCTTGGTCCGGTAAAGGACGATTTCGATGCTGAAATTTTGCAAGCCACGCTCGATCATGCTCGCCCTGCTGTTGGGCTTCACCGCCGGGTCAGTGTTCGCGGCCGAGGTCAAGAACGAGGTCCGGGGCTACGGTTTGGCCGCCGACACGCCGATCGGCGCGCCGTTGTTTGCCGGCTCGCCGATGGTCGGTGCCATGCGCGCCGGCCCGACCCGTCTGGTCGCCCTCGATTCCGGGGCGGCGACGGAAATGACCCGGCCTGTGCGTGCCGCCATCGACCAGGCGCTCAGCCACTCCCTCGACCGGCGCGGGCTGTTGGCGCCGGCCGACAAAGCGGCGCGGTTCCGCATCGAACCGACGGTCTATGATTTGACTTTGGAACGCTCCGGCGCCGCGGTCACGCTGCGGCTTGCCTTCGGCTATAGCGTGATCGATACCGCCGCCGACGGTCAGCGCCACAACGATATATTTCATGTCCGCGTGCCGGTGCAGAACAACAAATGGAACTGGCGGTCGGTGGTTTCTGACCGCGGCGAGGCCCATCCGGCGACAAAGAAGGCGATCCGCCAAGCCTTGAACGGCGTCGTCGCCGATTTGCTGGCCTATGATCGACGCCTCGAGACGGACGATCCGCTGCACGGCTTTCGGCTCGACTGACCGCCGGCGCCGGCCCGGTTGCCGGCCCCTGGGGCGAGCCATATAGTGGCGCCGAACAGGCGCTGCGGAGGTCGGTATGAGAGCGGGAAACGGGATCCTTTCGGAATACGGCACGACGATTTTTGAGGTTATGTCCCGGCTCGCGATTGAGCATGGCACGATTAACCTCGGTCAGGGTTTTCCCGACCAGGACGGGCCCGAGGACGTCCGCGAAATGGCGGCCAAAAGCGTCGTTGACGGTCCCAATCAATATCCGCCGATGCTGGGCGTGCCGGAATTGCGCCAGGCGGTGGCCGATCATGACAGCCGCTTCTACGGCATCGATGTCGATTGGCAGAGCGAGGTGATGGTGACCTCGGGCGCCACGGAATCACTGGCCGCCTGTCTGTTTGCCTTGATCGAGCCGGGCGACGAGGTGGTGCTGTTCGAACCGCTCTATGATTCCTACGTACCGATCGTGCGCCGCGCCGGCGGTATCCCCAAATTCGTCACCCTGGCGCCGCCGGACTGGCGGCTCGATCCGGCAGCGCTCGACGCCGCCTTCAGCGATGCCACCAAGCTGGTGCTGTTCAACAACCCGATGAACCCGACCGGCAAGGTGTTCACCAAAGCGGAACTGGCGGCGATTGCCGAACGGGCTGTGGCTTGCGATGCCTTCATGATTGCCGACGAGGTCTATGAACATATTTCATTCGCTGCCGAAGGCTTCACCTCGATGATCTCAATGCCGGGAATGCGGGAGCGCACCATGCGCATCGGCTCGGCCGGCAAGACCTTCTCCCTGACCGGCTGGAAGGTCGGCTACACCACCGCGGCACCGGAGCTGTTGCGGCTGGTCGCCAAGGCGCATCAGTTCCTGACGTTCACCACCGCGCCCAACCTGCAGCAGGCCGTGGCCTTCGGGCTCAACAAAGACAATGTCTATTTCGACGGCCTGGCCGCCGATATGCGGGCCAAGCGCGACCGCATTCGCGGCGGCCTCGAACGGGTCGGCTTCAAGCCGGCGGTCTGCGACGGTACCTACTTCATCAACGCCGATTTCCGCCCGCTCGGCTTCAACGGCACCGACGAGGAATTCTGCCGCCACATCACCCTGGAAGCCGGCGTCACCGCGGTGCCGGTCAGCGCCTTCTACCAATCCGATGCCGGCGCCGAGATCACCCATTTCGCGCGCTTTTGCTTTTGCAAACAGGACGCGGTCCTCGACGAAGCGATCGACAGGCTGACCCGGCATTTCGCCTGACCCCGTCGGGCGCCAAGGCGCCGGACGGAATGCTTGACCGCAACCGGTGCGAAGGCTACAAGAACCGCCGAAACCAACCTGATGGCGAGCGTAGCTCAGTAGGTTAGAGCACCTGACTGTGACTCAGGGGGTCGGGGGTTCAAGTCCCCTCGCTCGCCCCAGTTTTATCAATAAAATCAACATATTAGCGTCTCGGCCGACGCCTTCTTCGTTTTGAACCGAGTGACGATCGGATGCGCCGCCGTTTCCGCACTATATCTCAATAGAAATCCGAGTAGATCATTCGCAAGTCCCAATTGGCGATATCCAGTATTTTGCGGTCCGCTATGCGCCAATGGTCTACGGGCACGTCTTCCTTGAGCGCCTTGACCAGAAGGCCGGGGCGGTAGTCGATGGCGTTTTGCCCGGTATGCACCGGTGCGAAACCGAAGTCGCTCAGCTTGTCCGTCATGTCTTTGGGAAGGCTAACCGACCAAATCGACAAGCTGTCGAATGCGCCAAGGCGGAGGGCCGATTCAAGCAGGCAGTCTCTGACCTCGGCGCTTGCCGCCTCCCAGTCGACGATGCTGACATGCCGCGTTTTCCATTGCGCCTGCAATACCAGAAACCCGCGAGGATCCGGATCCCCCAAGAACAGGAATCGATAATCTTGTCCCGGACTTTGGTAACGCCAGGCGAAGTATTCCTCGCTTCTGACGTGGCGCAGCCGTTGCCCGGAGCCGACGTGCCGCGCAAGGTCCGCCATTACACTCGGTCGTGGGTCCCGCGTGATGGTTACAACACCGCGGTTCGTCTTGAGCGAGGAAACCGCGTCCAAAGTCCGGAATTTGCGGACCGACGATTGAGAAGCACCGAGTTGCGAAGCGCGCTGCAGCGCGGGTATTTGGCGCACGCGGTCCCAGTTTCGCTGTAACACGGGATGATTTCGAATGCGGCTCATTGCCCGCGCCTGCCAGGACCCATGGCGTCGACGTTCTTCGTTAGGCGCGACCAGGCGCCATCCCATCCTGAGAGAAGCCAGATTGTTGATCCGATTTGCGCTCAGATTGAAGACGTAAGCATGGCCTTGCTCGGCGAGGTCCGAGATTGCAAATTGCATGACGCTGCGAAGCGGATTGAACAATCCCCGGCCACGGTGCGCCGGATCGACGACGAGATCGCCGGCGCACAGGCAAAGGTGTGCCGGTTCCGAGGCGCCGAGTTGCCATTCGGCCCCAAAAAAGCCTCGCATACCGATGACTTTGCTACCAGAAAGCACCAAATAGATTAGCGGCTCCCGAAGGTAGGGATTGCGCTCGTACTTCCAGGCGAAATAGGCGTCGTTCAGGTCGAGGTCCGGTCCCCAGAGATGCTTTTGCAGCAAAAGCACCTGGTCACGAAACGCCGGTCGGTAGCGGATGACGTGGTAGCTCATCGTCTAAACACGCGATGCGCCCCGAACGCCCACGCCTCCGGTACGCCAGTCACCGATGTCTCTAGTCGGGCAATCAGGCATTTGTGCGTTTCTGGAAAATCGTTAAACGACCGCGGTCAATCCGCGTTCTTGCGCGCCGCTTGCCAGCTCTCGAAGTCTGCCGTGCGCTCATTGCTAAGCGGGAACAGGCCTTGAGGAGACTCGCCGGCCTGGACCCGCTCGAGGGCGAATTCCTCCCGTTCCTCCTGGGCCAGGGCGTCCCGGGTTACTTCCTCCACCAGTCCGGCGGGGATCAGGACCGCGCCTTCGCCGTCGCCGACGATCACGTCTCCCGGCACTATGAAGACGCCGGCGCAGGTCACGGGTTCGTCATGGGAGAACGGCAAGTGCTGGCGGCCGAGCGTCGCGCCGTGGGACGCCAGATGGTAGACGGGCCGTCCGAGGTCCGCGATCGCCGGCGTGTCGCGCAGTGCGCCGTCTGTGACGATGCCGACCCCGCCTAAGCTAAACAGGCGCGTGGCGAAAATGTCGCCGATGGTCGCGGCGTCAGGAACCTCGCGCGCTTCGATGACCAGAACGTCACCCGGTTCCGTCGCCTCGACGGCGCGGCGTTGGGCGTTGAGGCCACTGCTATAGTGCTGCCGCAGATCCTCTCGCAGCGCGACATAGCGCAACGTTCGGGCCCGCCCGACCATTCTGAGCCCGGGATGCAGCGGCCGCAGCCCACTCAAGAATGTGCTCCTGATGCCGCGTGTCTGCAGCTGATGCGTCAGGGTCGCTGTGGCAATTCTGCCGAGCGATTCGATCAATTCCGGCGTCAGGACGACAGGGATCGCAGCTTGGTCATTCATAGTGGGGTCCTCCAAAACGGCGTGAGTAAATTGGCCATTCGACAGCAATCCTATCGTTGAAGCCTTTGAGGGCCGATGTCGGTTATAATGTCGCTGATGATAAAAGGCGATCTATGCCGCAGAGCAAGTCGAGAGGAAATGTTGCCCGGAGCGGCGAAATTGACGGGAGAGCCTGATATTCAAGAAACACCGTGGGAAACCGCCAAATACTGGCTAACGATAGCGCTGGTGATTGCCATGCTCTCCGGATTGGTGATCATGATGGTTGATGGTGCCGTTAGGAACGGCCAGTGCACTTTCGCGCAATTCGTCACGTTCGAATGCAACAGGTGGGACGCGAAGTTCAAACCGTGGAAGTGACCGGGTCTGTCAAAGGCTGCGGCGATACGCAAACCAACAACGGAGACACCCGATGGATGTTGGCATGATGATGGTGTTCGCCAGTTACGGCTGGGAGGACTGTCCCGATGGTCGTGTGTGGGATGAGGAGATCCGGCTGGCTCGGCTCGCCGCCGATTCAGGCTTCGACTGCCTGTGGTCGGCCGAGCACCACTTCAACGACTATTCGTTCGTGCCCGACAACATCAACCTCATGACCTATCTGACGGCGCTCTGTCCCGACATCGATGTCGGGACCGCGGCCGTTATCCTGCCCTGGCATGACCCGCTCCGCGTCGCCGAGAATGCGTCAGTGCTCGACATGCTGAGCAAAGGCAGGCTTCGCCTTGGCATGGGGCGGGGGTTGGCGCGACGCGAATTCAACGCCTTCCGCCTCAGCATGGATGAATCGCGCGGCCGCTTCGACGAGGCGGCGCCGATGATTGTTGATGCGCTCAAGACCGGCTACATCGAGGGTGATGGCCCGTACTACAAACAGCCGCGTACCGAGATCCGTCCACGGCCTCAACATTCCTTCGATGGGCGCATCTATGCCGTGGCGTCGAGCGAGGACTCCGTCGATTCCGCCGCCAAACTCGGCGCCCACATTGTCATGTTCGCTGACCGGCCTTGGGAGGTGCGGGCGCCGGTGATCGAACGCGGGCGCGATCTTCATCGCCAGTATCACGGCACCGAGCCGCCGCAAATCATGCTGACCGAGTTCTGTGTATGCGGCACCGACCTCGCCGAAACAGAACTGGAAGCCCGCGCCTATCAAGGCAAATTCGTCGAGAGTAACTTCCATCACTATGAGTTCCTAGGCGAGCACTTCAAGACCGTGAAGGGTTATGATTCCTACCAGCAGAAGGCCGATATGGCGCGTAAGAGCGGTCTTGAGGGTGCGGTGGCCGGCTTCATGCAGGCGGCGAGCTGGGGCACGCCGGACAAGATCCTGCGCGGATTGGAAGAGCGCCGCAAGCTCGTCGGTGACTTCGAACTCAACATTGCCTTCCGTTTCGGCGGCACGCCCTACGCGGTGGCCGAGCGGGGCTTGAAGTTGTTTGCCGCGGAAGTACTGCCGGTGCTCAAGTCATGGGGACCGGCCACGGCCGCAACGGCGACGGCATGAAATAGGATCCTTCGTCGAAGGGGAGGGAATGATGGAATTCGGTATTGCTATGGCGACGGCATCCGACGCCTGGAAGTTGGTGCAACGGGCGGAAGGCCTGGGCTTTTCCAACGCCTGGTTCTACGACACGCAGATGTTGAGCGCCGATTGTTTCGTCGCCATGGCCGCGGCGGCGGTGAAAACCGAGCGCATTCGATTGGGCACGGGCGTCTTGATCCCATCCAACAGGATCGCACCGGTTACCGCCAATGCTTTGGCTTCCTTGAACCAACTGGCGCCTGGGAGGATCGATTTCGGCGTTGGTACCGGCTTCACCGGCCGGCGCGCCATGGGCCTTGGTGCCATAAAGCTGGCGGATTTGCAGGACTATATCCGTATCGTCCAAGGCCTGCTTGACGGCGACTTGCTTGAGGCTGAATTCGAGGGTCAGCGGCGAAAGATCAAGTTTTTGAATCCCGAACTGGGCCTGATCAATACCCGCGACCCAATCCCGCTGCATATTTCGGCCTATGGACCCAAGTCGCGTGCCTTGGTGGCGAAATTGGGCGCCGCCTGGCTCAACTTCGTCGGCGATGTTGATTCCGCTGTTGCCAGCCTCGAGGACATGCGCAGGAGTTGGACCGATGCCGGCCGTGGTTTGGCCGACCTGACGGCCACGGAGTTCGCCCTCGGCTGTGTGTTGGAGGAGGGGGAGCCATTCGATTCACCGCGCGCCGTAGCACAAGCCGGACCCAGGGCGGCGGTGGTTCTGCATCGCGCGGCGGACGAAGCGATCAACGGCATGCCCAATTCCAGCGGCATTCCCGATGCGGCCTCGGAGGCCATCGCCGGATATGTGGCGCATGCCATGAATTACGAACCGGCGGACGCCAAATATCTGGAAAACCACCGCGGCCATTTGATGTTCGTCAAGCCGGAGGAGCGTCAGTACGTCACCGCCGAACTGATCCGCGAGACGTCCTTTACCGCCACGGAAGCCGAATTAAAGAACCGCATCGGCGACTTGGCGGATGCCGGCTATAACCAATTCACGATCCAGATCGTGCCGGGTCAAGAAGATGCCATTGAAGACTGGGGTCGCATTCGCCGGTCTTTTGCGTAGTTTGTGTTGCCGCAGTTTCCTAGTACCTAGAGCGGTTCACTTTCAATTAGAAGCATAGCCGGCGTTCGCGAAATAGTTTCGGTATTCCATATTGTCAGAATTTTCCGACGATGGTTCCGACATAGCGCCATGCGTCCTCGGTATTTCGTTTCTGGGCCATCCGCATCCAGTGTCTGATCCTCGCGAAGACCTGCTCGATCGGGTTGAGAACGGTCGAGTATGGCGGCAGGAACCATAGTCGAGTGCCGGCCTACTGGATGGTCCGGCGGACAGCCTTGGATTTATAGCTGCCGAGATTGTCGACGATGACGATGTCGCCGGGCTTGCGGATTCGGGCGAGATATTGTTCGACATAGGCCCTGAAGCTTTTGCCGTTGATCGGGCCGTCGAACACGCTTGGCGCAGTCAGTTGATCGCAGCGAAGCGCCGCAATGACTGTCATGGTCCGCCGTTCGCCGTGTGGCGCGTAGCCGATCAGACGCTGGCCCTTCGGGCCCCAACCCCGGAGCGGCACCATGTTGGTCTTGATCCAAGTCTCGTCGACGAAGACCAGGTGCTCCTGATCGAGCCGGCCTTGCAAGCCCCGCCAGCGCCGACGGCGATGCACAACCGCCCGGAGCGCTCGCTCAATGGCATTCAGCGTTTCTTTTGCTCAGGCCCTTGCGCCGCAGAAACTCCCAGACTGTCTGATGCGAGACCTCAACGCTTCGCTCCGCCGCCGGCAGATCCTTCAGGCGGTGCAGTGTTAAATGCGGCCTCTGCTCAATCCGTTCGACTATAAAGTCTCGATACGGCTCAAGCGGAGGCCGCCGATAGCCGCCTATCTTGGCCGGCGACACATTCTCCATCGCCCGGTAACGTTGCGACCACTTCACCACCGAGGAAACCGAAACACCAAAACGTTTGGCAACCGAGCGGCGGCCCTCACCGGCACCAACTGCCAAAAAAAACATGCTCGCGAATATCGTTCGAATAAGCTCGTGGCATAGATGTTGGCGGTCTTATCTAATATCCATCCTGCATCACCATTCGCCTCTAAGGGGAATCCCAACGATTCACCCTAGTCCTTGAAGACTCTAGACGTTCCTGTGGCAGCGCCGGCTTTCACCTCGCCGGCTTTGGCCAGGTGCCAGATTCCGGCCTTAAACTGATTGGGCTTGAAACAACGAGGATGACTCAACCAAAACGTCGGGATTATACAGTTTCGACGCCCACACCTCGACTGGTCGGCAAAACTCTACGCCCGGACAACAAGATGACGTGCCGTCACGCTCTCTAAATTGCGAACCGGAGGAGCTGTAGAGATGAACAAAGTCGAATTTGCGGATTTTGTCACACCAAATGGATACGATAAGAAGGGCCGAAGTGAATATGCATTGGTAATGGATAACGTGGAGCATACCCACGATTTCAGCTTCGCCGCACTTGTGCTCACCGGTAGGTTACATCTTGCGACAGCAGAATAGGAAAGCACCCTCGGTACTGGGGAAATCTGGTCATTGCCGGCGAGGGTTCCTCATTCGGAAAAAGATCTTGGCAATGCGCCTGTCACGTTCCTGTATGGGATCAAGAGCTAGCGAACCGCATTGATAGCGAGATCGACCGGCCATTGACGGTCAGCGAGGAGATCAACTGGTCTAATGTCCACAGTGGCGCTAGTTCGAGACGTTGTGCCAGCACTTTCGAATTGACGGCGGCAATGCACTTGAAAGCCGATTTGCAACGGTGCGATCACTAACTTGGCCTTGTGGTCACTTTGATACATTCCGCAATTCAGTGGAGACACGGGCAGCAACTCACTAGACTCTGACTTGCCACAGCATCCTGGGGATAGGTGGGCTCGGCTGATGGGAAGTGACTCGCCAGCCTGTGCCCGGATGTTGGGCGGAGCGTTCCGCCAAAGCCTAAAAACACTGTAAAGTTGCCACCGATGGTTAGAATCGCTACTATGATAGCCGATACCGCGTTCGTAGGAGAAATCTGGGATAATTGCGAGAAATCTATGTCGAACAAAACCTTTTCGCTCTCTGCCGTAGTCGCAACTGCACTAATTACATTTGTTGTATCAGGTATTGGCGGAGCGATATTGTCGGAGTGGCTGGCACGAGCCCAGCCATTGCTAACCATAAGCGCAATTGGGTTCTCAGGAACGGAGAAACAGGTAGCCGTATCTGACTTACTGCGGACCGCAACCAAAAAAAGTTCATGGACCCCGCGCCGTCGAAAGTTCGAGTCGTTTGCCACGCTCGAAAAAGATTATAAGAACGCAGAAAGGATAAAGTTGCGACTTGAAAGTGGAATTGCATTAGTTGAAGAATGGTTGAAATCAAATGCAGTTGAATTAGAAATAGAGAACAATCCTCTTACGTTGAAACAACTTGATTCTACACCATATATGCAGGATGAGATTGTTGGGAGCGCTCTTGTTGGTATGGCCCGCCGTGGAGAACTCTCTGCAGCGCCAGTTGATTTGGCCTCGCTAGAAAAAGGAATCCCAGTCACCGAATTGACAAAGGCAAATGGCAGATATTTGCTCTATATGGGCAATAAGAATGTAGCGTTTCCATTTGAGAATGCGGACACACAAACTGAAGTAAAGCAAATAGAGCATTTGGCGCAATCATTCGCTTACGGCAGCAGCAAGAACATCGTCTATTTCATGAAAAGGATGGCGGAGGCATCGAATCGCGAGATTCGACAACTCATAAACTTGTTGGAGATATTCAAAAGTTCCATGCTTCCTGTAACCTCGCTGTCAGTTCGCTCCGAGATCTTTAATTCTGGAAGAAAGCCCCTAGTTGTAAAGCCTTATGCGCTTTTGCGGGTTTTGAATGAGGATATTGAGCAAACGGATTACTTGCTTAGACTATCGCCACGTGTAACGTCACAAATTTCGCCACAGTTGGAAATTTTTTCGGAAATTGTGCGACGTCAAACTAACAGTAGTTCTGGCCGTGACGTCGTAGTTGAAGGTTTCTTGCCCACTGTGGAAGATCGGAGTTACGTGCTTGTCCCACCGAGCGGTTCCGTTTCACTACAACTGACCTCAGATGCGGCACTGGGTGCATCAGGTAGTAGGCTCCGAGCTATCTTTGACGCAAATGTTCTTCGAGTGAAACTTATCCTTGCGACTGATAATGGTGATCAAATCCACAGCGGAACAATGATTTTCGGTGCTTCTGCAAATACGAATGTGCAGAACGAACTCACGAGAATCGAATAGAAGACTGTAGCTACGAAATTGCATCCAGAGGCATGCATTCCCCGCTTCGTCATGCGAGTACTGTCAAATTTATTCGCCCGTGCAAGATTATTGAGCCGAAATAACCCTTGGCGGTGTCAACCTTGTGCGAGTAACGTACCGCCTGTAGTCACTTCACACATCTTTGGTGCCATTCTGTTCGATCGGTGTTATTTTGCCCCAAACTGCCCAGGACGTGCTAAGATTGACCCTACTCGAATGTCGTAAGTTGGCACCATGGTCTTGCCCCGATTTAGTGGACGGTTCAAAAAGATCCGGTTGACTGTCTCTCGAAGTCAACGGGGCTGATGTTGCCAAGATACCCATGGCGACGCTTCCGATTGTAAAACACCTCGATATACTCG
>Ga0315336_1000864_pt1 | contig 69490 bp, 58 predicted proteins | sample ASW5metaG_FD_204512 | JGI IMG/M metagenome (GOLD analysis project Ga0315336, IMG submission 204512) | Ammonia-oxidizing marine archaeal communities from Monterey Bay, California, United States - ASW #5 | ecosystem: Environmental > Aquatic > Marine > Intertidal zone | place: USA: California... | reverse complement strand
GACTCTGAGGCCTCGCCGGGGGGGCTTGAGATTTATGGTTTGAGAACGTGCCATTGTGCGTCGGTCAGGTCTGTAGGATACTTCGTGCGACGCGACTTCGATGCGCGGCTCTTGCGTACGGCTCTTTCCTTGGAAATTGAAAACAGGAGGCGTACTTTTTTTGATCACATCAGTCAACTGGACGACTGACTCTACGAGATGATTCGCTAGTACTCGAAAGGACGACTAACGATGGACCGAGAATCACGGTTGATTGCGGCGAGTCGCCGACGCTTTGGTGTTCGACGTGTGGCGGTTAGCGCCGTGTTGATTCCAGTTGTTCTAATTGGCGGTTGGTTTCTTGAAATATGGTTTCAACATTATCGAGAGCAGCAGGCGGTTGCTCGTCTGGCAGTTGCAGCCCATACGGTTGAGTATGTGTCGATATGTCCCCGCTGGCTTGGCAAGTGGATCGGCCATGCGAAGTGCTTCAAAAGAGTTGTCGGCGTGACTGGTTGTAACTTGAATCTGGACGAAGAACAATTTGAAACGTTAAGACAACATGGTGCAATCGAGGTGTTGGATGAACAACATGGATTGCCGCTGGATGAGCTCGACGGATCCCCACTACCATTTGAAATGAGTGATGTATCAAACATGGTGTCATTAGATGCTGGCTTAGCCGAACTGGTCGAGAGTAGCTCATTGGATGAGATTTCCGACCTCGTAGGCGAACCGCAGCCGGACGTCCCGCCGCGACAAGAACTGAGGATCTTTTCCCGACTACGTAAACTTGACTTGAGCAACACTTCCGTAAATGACGCGTGGCTGCGACAGATTTGTGAGTTTCGAAATATTGACTGCCTGAATCTTGCTCTGACGACGGTCAGCGACTCGGGTGTAAAGAATCTATGCTGCTTGCCTCATCTTCGTGAACTCAATCTCGACGGAACGCAAGTGACGGACGCGAGTCTGTCGCATATCAAAAATATCAAAAGTCTTCGCGTTTTGACGCTCGACGGCACACAGGTGAGCACGTCAGGAGTGTGGCGACATCTTCGAGAGATGTCTAGGTTGGAAGTGCTCTCCTTGAACAATACACGGATCGATGACGCAGCGTTGCCGTACATCGGCCGGTTAACGAACCTTGAGGATGTTGGGCTACGGCGAACCAAGATTGGTGATGAGGGTATATCTCATCTTGCGAATCTGCAGAAACTGCGTTCGCTGGACCTGGGTGATACAGAGATCAGTGATGCTTGCTTGACGCACGTTGTCGGCCTAGCACTACTGAGGGAATTGATGCTCGACAATACTCAGGTAAGCGATGCGGGAGTGGAATTCCTACGTCAATTGCCGGGGCTCGAAGTGTTGAATGTGTTTGGCTCACAGGTGAGTGATGCTGACGAGGCTTCGAAGGGGGTTTACGGTTCTTGGCTAGAGGAAATGTTGCAATTGTCTACCAGTCGCACGAGTCAGTTTCGTTCCGTCCGCCGAACAGCTAAATGAGCACACGGACCAGCACGAACGCCATACTCCGCGTCGAGTGAACTTGCGCCGCCATTTCAGCTACCAGCCGTGCCGTTGCCGCAGCCACAGAATTTGTCCCGTGTGATGTCTGGAGTGCCACCGGTAGTAGTTCAGCGCGGTCCATAGATCGACGGTCTCGCCCGTTTGTGGATGAAGGAACGTGCGGGAGTATTGTTCTTGTGTCATTGTGGACAATAGTTGCGCCCATTTCCGATGAAGGCCGTCGAACAAGGCCAGCGAGGGCTCGACGTCACCGTGCTGGGCGTCTTCCAGCAGCACCCAGACGCCTTCGTCGTAGGCTTTGATCGTTGGATGGTTCTCCGTCAGCGCCCATTTGAAGCGGATGTAGCTGTGGACATGGCTGTCTGCAAGATGATGAACGATCTGTCGCACAGACCAGTTCTTGTATCGCGCATCGAGTTGAGGACCGTCTAACTCGGCGACAGCTTTGCGTAATTCGTCCGGTGCGCGCCGGATCGTGTCGATCAGTTGTTGCGCTGTTTCCTTGGCGTAGTTGTCGATCGGCGCAAAAGCCCCAGTCGGGTTCGAGGGAGGTATTGTGCCGTTCATCTCAGAAACCTCATGAAGAATCGTTCCACAGGTCCGCGGCCGACGTTGTCTTGATCCGAAATGATTTTCGTTCTGCCGAACGACCACCAAGTCGTCACATAGTTCAAGCAGGCTGCCGTGATGCTAAGGGTTCATTTCTGATCGAGATGTTCGGCCAGGAAACCGAGCACGAGGTCGGCATAAAGTGTCGCATTACTTTCGTAAAGATCGACGTGCGCCGCACCATCGAACAGAGCGAGTTGTTTCGGCTCTCGCGCCGCCTCGAACAAACGCCTCGTTTCGGCCGGTGTCGTATCGCGGTCGTCGCTACCCGACATGACCAACACCGGACAACCAATCTCACCGATATGGTCAATCGGTCTCAGTTGTGACGTCGAGACGCCAAGTCTGGGTTTCAGTTGTACGAGTAGAAGTTGTTTGGCGATAGGACTCAGCGGGCCAATCCTGGTCCGTATGCGATTGCCAACGGCCTCGTCGATCGTCGGATATGCGGATTCCACAACAGCCGCGTCGATGTCCAAGGGATGTGCCAATATTGCTGCAGCGCCACCTAATGAGACGCCAATGACGGCCACCGGTTGTCCGGGCCTTCGTTCTCGCGCGAAAGCGACGGCCGCGCGTACGTCCAAGCGTTCAAGATGCCCGATGCTGATATAACGGCCCGGGCTTTCGCCGTGGGCCTGAAAGTCGATGAGCAAAGACGAATAACCGCGACGCGTTAGCAGCCGCGCGCGGTCAATCATTTGCAGCCTCGATTCGTGGATTCCGTGCAGCAGAACGACCGTTCCCTTGTCTGGTGCGCCACGAATATACCAACCGCCGAGCGTCGAGCCCGATTCGCTGGCGATCGAAACGGTTTCCGCATCAAGATCGGCCGGAGACGTCCCCACAGAACTTGGCGCGGGAGAGACGAGTTGGCCGCCGACAATCCAGGAAACGGCGCCCGTCATAACAATCAGCGCGGCTACGGAAACGCCAGCCCGGCGCAACGCGCGACGGCTCAATCGTTTTCGCCGTGCCATCGAAGAACCACTCCATAAGAATCGACGTGCTTAATCAATCGAAGGAAGGAACGCTACCACCAGTTCCAAGACACAGTTGTATGCAACGGCGGTCTATTCTACCAACACCGTGCGTCATTGCGCCATGGACATGATATTTGACGGCTCAATCGTCTTCCATCAGTCGCACAGCTAAATGAGCACGCCGACCAGCGTGAACGCGATCGACAGTCCAACGACGATGAGCGCCAAGTATCTGGCCGGATCGCTGAGCCCGTCGAGGACCGGATGGTGAGTCCAGACGAAGTGAAAATGAAGGAACGCGGCCGAGGCCATGTAGCACACTCCGACGGAGGTCGCGGCGAGTTTGTGAACTTGCAGCAGTCCAAACCGTCCAATGAACCATGCGTGGCCCGACATGATACATTCAATTGCGTAGAGCGCGATGACCGTCGGCGCGACAACACCGCCGAGAACTTTATATGCTAACTCGCCAGCAGACGCATTTTCAGTTCCTAGCATTCGAATGCAGATATGCGAAATGCGTTTCCACATGGCTCACTCCCTTTCGGAGGCGTGCTGCGACTCTTTTGAAAATCGAGATTTCAAGCGCGATTCCCAAAGCCGCTCAATCGGCTCGCGCAGTCGATTAGGGAATGGAAAAACAGATCTTCAAACATCCCATCTGACACGCCAGTAACTCGGCACGTGGCTGTCGTCGCGTCAACTTCTGTCACGACAGGCTCGCGGGGCCCAAAGATGCCAACGCAGCGGCGCGGAAATCGGCTCACATTTTCTGGCCGTTCGTCCCGATGCGGCGCGTTATCATGAGAATGCGTGCTCTGGGTGGACGTGAAAGCGCTGCGTCCTGTGCTGTATCACGATATTTTGCACTTGATCAGACACTTACCAAAGGCTAGAGATTCGATCTCTCCATCGGAGCCCCGGCTGCCGACCGCTGCGAAGTCGCACGATTCGAGGACCTCGTAGCGAAAAGGAGCGCCAGTCGTCATCGCCGGTCAGAAGATTGCCACTAGCCGATACGTGCGACTGACGCGATTTGCGTACCGCGATCCCGAAAAAGGCCCCAATGAATCAGAAGCTTCCGTCATCTCAGGAAACGTCAGATGTGAAAATTGACGTGCGTTCGTTCAGCTCGCCGGACTGGTATCTGCGCGACGTTGACCTGCGGACGCTCGATGCCCAGATGGTGCCGATGTCGCGGGAGACGTATCGACAGACTTCGTTTCTTGATAGTCGCACTGTGACTCTGGACGGGCGAGTGTTTCACGTCAGTCTCCCCAAACTCACACAAGCGGCAAAGGACATCGGGCTCGGCCACCGCCGAGTGAATTATGTTTTTCATTCGGCCTTCTGCGGATCGACGCTCATGTCACGCTGTCTCGACCTGCCGGGTCAGAGCTTTTCATACCGTGAGCCGAGCGTCATTCACAGATATGCCTGGTATTCCCGACAACCACACAGGCTCGCCGAGAACTTTGTCGATCGCGCCATCGGCGACCAAATTCTCGATGTCTCGTTGCGGTTCCTCTCGCGCACCTACGAGGCGGGCGAAACACCGCTTATCAAGCCGTCGGATGCCTGCAACAATCTCGTCGAGCCGCTGTTATCCTTTGATCCGGGATCGAAGGCCCTGCTGATGTATTCTCGAATCGAGGACTTCCTCGTCGCTGTGCTTAAGGGTCCCGGGCGGCGACAATTCATCCGCGAATGCCTCGGCCGAGCTCGTTTTGACGCGGCGCGTCTTGACAAACTCTCTGGAATCAATCCGGATCAACTTTCGGATGCGTGTGCGGCGGCTTACGTTTGGATCGTACAGCTCACACTCTTTCGCGACCTGTTGCGTAGTGGCCCCGAACGGATCCGCAGCCTGCATTCGGCTGAACTCTTTTCCAACCCTGCGGATGTTTTGGAGTCGGTCGGCGCCTTTTTTGGCGTAGAGATCGCCCACGAACAGGCCTCACACGTCGCGACACAGGTCCTGGCACGAGACTCGAAATTTCCCGGCAAGCCGTTTGATCGGACGTCTTATGAAGCGAAACAACAAGAACTCTCGCGTCAGTTCGCCGATGAGATCAAAGCCGGTATCGAGTGGGCGAGCAACGTCACAGACGATGACCCAATTCCCGGCACCCTGCCGTGTAGCGTCGTGTGAGATACGCGCACGATCGCGCTTGTGCGTCATATGGTCTCGATGGACGTCGATCGCTGAGCAAACGATTGCCCGGTTGGGATACCGAGCGCAACAGACTCAGCGTTGGCGACTTGTACGCACGCGTTCGAACGTTGCGAAGCCACCCGCGCTACACCATCGTCGCCTCGTCGACGCGCGTCGATACGGTTCTCTCGACGCTTTTCATCCGGATCTAGAAATATGGAGCATGGAAGCGGCAATGTCGCCATCACTCGTCAGACGGTGGCGGAGCGGGTAAATCGCCTGCCGGCGCACCCAGCAAATTTGCCGGAGAACGGCTGCCTGCGGCGAGCCGTTTGAGGACCTGCGCCGTGACGTTTGTCGTAAAGTAGTATTCGAGCGCTTCGATCCGGTTGCTCAGTTCGCGGCCCTCGTAGATTCGGGCGACAGAGTAAATTTGCAGGCACGTTGTGGGATCGATTTTGGCGCGGTCGAGTTCGACGACCGCACGTCGTGCCTGTTCTTTGGAGTCGTCCAGCCAGTCTTCCAGCGCCCGCTCGTTCTTCAGGCCCACGAGTTGATAGTTTTCGTCGAGTTCGACGCCGAGTGAGTAGTATTTGGCGACGAGCATCGCCGTTCGTGTGTGCATGGCGACTCCCGCGGCTAGCCTGGCGTATTCGAGTTGCTTTCCATCGCCAAAATACTTCGGCAGACTGGGCACGATTTGTTTGATTCCCAAGTTTGCCATGGCGTACTGCGGGTCGCGGAGGGACAACTCGGCTACGGCGACGTTGTTCGACAAATTGTACTGCTTGGCGACCTTTTTGACCTCGAGTTCATTCACCATCGACAAGCCGGCATCAGCACCCTGTAAGAAGAACCTCGCCATTTTGTCAACCGGCGCACCTTCGGGGATGGGAGTTCCCTCATAGCGATCCGCCAGTTCGAGGTAATCTCGCGCGAGCTTCATGTTCACCCAGCACAAGGCGTGCTGCTCAGCAACGGCGACGACCCAATTCACGGCGACGTCCGGGTCTTCGGGAAGATTGCTGCGCACGACGTCGGCTAAGTGTTGATAGCAGAGGCCGGTAAAGAACGCGCCGCATGCTTGCATGTAGATCGAGAGTTGGTCGAACGTTTGCGGCCGGTAAAACCTCATCGCCGCCGAGGTGCGATCGACCTCACGCTTGAGCCATTCGTCCTTGAAGACCAATCCGAAGGCGGCTTCGCGGCCCTTCAAGTTGTAGTTGTACTGGTACCGCCCGACCTCGTGGGCGATCCACGAGAGGGCCATCGACCACACGCCGTCCCAATAAGCGGGAGCGAACTGCCCTTCCTCGAGCAGGCGGTTGATCTTCTTCTGGTGCGTGTCCGCTTGAAGCATGTACTTCTTGGCATATTCCGGGCGGGCGTTCTCGGGCCAGGACATGAATTTTTCACGAGCCGAATCGTAAAGCTTAATCCAGTTGGGAATGCGGTTGAGCACGTGTTGGCTCATTCTGGTCGAAACCGTCGGCAGATTCCCCGATTCCGGTCGCGGTAACGACTTGCCGGTGAACTCACGGTACGCCGACCAAATATCATTTGTCGGAATCACCTTCACGCCGAGCCGCTCTCCGTGGGCGACGAGATCCACTGGCTTCTTCGTGCGCGGATCGAACTCGAATCGGTCGTGAACCGGGATCAAGACGATCTTCTTGCCGACTCGAGCCGCTCCTTCGATTTTGAACGGGATGCCGCCGACGGGACCAATCATTCCGTCGGGGTTGATCGTTCCCGTCATGGTGACGTCGTCGCGGAGCTTGTCGCCCAATACCGCTGAGATCACTCCGATGGTCAGCAGAGCCCCGGCGCTCGGGCCGTCGATACCCCCTTCAACGGTGAACGTGGTCTGCATGGCCTGCGGGTGGAAGTCGAGAAGCTGGGCCGCCGTCAACGTGGCTTGCCAGGCCGCCGTTCTCCACATCAGACTCGCCCCGCCAATCCGAGTTTCGATGACGCCGACACGCACGTCGCCCGGAACATCGCCACCGACAGAAATGGGAACGGCGTGACAGATTCCAAACGGCACGCTGCCCTCACCGCCGCTCACGTAGGCCAACGGGTACACGGTGACCTTCGCCGTCGGCGTAGCAGTCGCGCCTTGGCCGGCAGCATGTTTGGCACTGGGAATGATGACAGTCAGCAGTACAACGATCGCGCCAACGCTTGAGAGCTTTTTCATGAGTGAACGCTTTCTATCAGTATTCTTCGTACAGCGAGTGCTGCACGCATCCGTCCTCGCGCATGCGACGGCGACCGTCGTTTAAGCCTCGCGCTTTTCGCACACGTCAGTCTAGCAGTATCGGGTCTGTGAATCATTCAAATTGTCGAGAATTGATGACCAAGACGTCGCACGTGAACGTGAAAAGGATGTCGTGATTCAAGCTCTCTGGGCTGCCGTCGGGCATTTGCGCTGGATTCGCGATGCGATCACATGAAGCGCGTCGACTGCCAGCATTTTTCGACAAAACTCAGAAAACCGAGACTATCGCGCAAACAGGTTGCCGGTGAGTCGCGTACAACGTCTAGGCGCGAAATGTGCGCCGGACGGCGCGCGTTGTCTGTTCGTCCTGCGATGGGGCAGCAGCCTTCGATCTGCCGTGGTTCACCGGGAAGGAATACGGAATCGTTTCGCTCCCCGCTTGCACTGGACGTGGACTGAGATTCACAATGCGGACGTGGTTGACTCGTTGCACTGCCTGCTCGACGCTGGCTGTCTATCTGACAGCCATGCTGGGGTCGGTGTTCTTTCACGACCACTCGCACGGACACCAGCACCATCACGTGCATGGCCATTCCGCCGGCCACGCCTGTTCACATTCGCATAGTCACGCGCATTTGCGGTGCGCGGATGAGGCAAACTCTTGCCGCCACGCATGCGGACATCACGCGCACGACGACGACAATGTAGCGACGTGCGCAACCGATGAAAGCTCGCACGGCGTCGACCTATCACAACAGCTCGGGGAATCTCAGCCGTCGCCTTTGCACGACGATGACTGTGCCGTTTGCCGCTTTTTGGCGGGCAAGCCGTTGGTTGCCTCGCAACCTCTGCTGATCGTTCAGACGGGCGTCGTCTCAGTCGTCTGCCCAGCTCCCGTCTGCGAGCCGAGCTTACCCCTTCCCGCACTTCCGAACCCTCGTGGTCCTCCTTCGCTCGCTTAACGAACATCTTTCGTCTTGCGATTCAGAGCACATGCGCGCACAAGGCATCGCTCTTGCGCACTGTACTCGGCACGTCAGCGGCGGCGACTAATTGACATGTTGTTAGGCGCCCATGCCTGCTGATTTCAGCGAGCGCTGCTCTGATCGTCATCTTCTCAAAGTATCGACTTACAAATCAGGACCAAGCCGACGGCTGCGCGATCGCGTCCCCGGAAAACCGCCGGCGATGTCGCGCGCACCGGCGCGGAGGAACTCAATAATGCGCAAGACACGAAAAAGACTCGGATTCACACTCATTGAACTACTGGTTGTGATGGCGATCATCGGCGTATTGGTCGCCATTCTGCTGCCCGCCATTCAGTCGGCGCGGGCGGCCGCCAGGCGCACACAAAACCGCAACAATCTCAAACAGATTGGTGTCGCGCTTCACAATTACCACGACACGTTCAAGATGTTCCCTGCAGGATGGATCGGCATCGATTCGGGCGCTCCCGACATCGAGGGCAGCAACGGCTTCGGCTGGGGTGCGATGATCCTTCCGTTCATCGATCAAGGGCCGCTATTCAATCAATTTGACTTCAAGTTGATGATCGACGACCCAGCGAACGAGGCCCGCCGGGCATACGTCCCAGCGTTTCGTAGCGCCAACGACGTCGGACCGAATCAGTGGAAAATCGAAGACGAAGGCGCACCCGGCTCAGTACTGGCGACGCTGCCGACGTCCAATTACGTCGGCAACTTCGGCACCGGGGCGCTGGAAGACTGTCACACGCTGCCCCCGGGCGCGCAATGCATCGGAGACGGCGTTTTCTATCACAATAGCAAGGTGCGTTTGGCCGACCTACTGGATGGATCGAGCAACACATTCATTGTGGGAGAGCGGAGAAGCGACGCCGAACTGGGTTGGCATTCGACCTGGGTCGGGTCAATCCCCAATGGCGATGAACATCTGGCGCGAATTCTAGGTGTTGCCGATCACACGCCCAATCATCCCGACGCCCATTTCGACGATTACAGTAGCCACGACGCCAACGGCGTGTTTTTTCTCTTCGGCGACGGGCACGTTCAGCATATTAATGAACACATTGACCTGACGTTGTTCCGTTCGCTGGCAACGCGCGACGGAGGCGAAATCGCCGGGGAGTTTTGAGCGGGTATGCTCGTATTTCAATCATAACGCCGTTGCGTGGGATGCGTGTTCGATCGCTGCGATGTCGCGCAATTCGACAACGTTCAAGCGCGCGAAGAATGCGAAATCGTGGTGGGATGGGCTGCGCCGTCTACCGCGCTATTCCAGGCCGATGCAATACAAATAGCGATCCGTGCGCAGCAGCAATTGCCCGTTGTGGACGACCGGCGAGGCGTTCGTTCGGCTCGCGTCGTCGTCGAACAGATTGAGGGCGAGCTGTTTGAACTCGGGTTCGGCGGCCAGCACATACGCGCCGTGGCCTTGCGAAGCGCAGTACAGCTTTCCGTCCGCGATGACGAGAGACGCATAAACGGTGCCCGGGAGCGGTGAGAGACGTTTTTGATAGACTTTCTTGCCCGTTGCCGCGTCGAGGCAATGCGCAACGCCTGAATCGCGGACCCAATAGAGATGCCCGTCGTGGTAGACTGGCGACGGAACGACCGAACTCACGGCGGCTCGCCAAATGACGTGCGTGTCGGTCACGTCGCCGCGGCCGCCGGCCCGAACCGCCAGCGACTTGCCCCGCACGACGTACACGACGTCATCGTGCACAACGGCACTGGGGCAAACGTATCCACCAAAGCCTCCGACGTGCCACAATACTTTTCCAGTAGCCGGATCGAAGCCAAGCACCTTTTCAGATTCCGATACGACGAGCTCCTGCGTTTTTCCCACGTTGACGAACACGGGCGTATTCCATGACTCGCGAATGTTCTCGGACCTCCACACCTCTTCGCCGGTGAGCTTGTCGAGCGCGACCAACGAATCGCTTTCGACGCTGGCGTTGATAATGACGAGATTTTCGAACAGCACGGGTGAGTTCGACGACCCCCAGCCGGTCGTCTTCGAGCCGACGTTGGCATGCCAGAGTTCTTGCCCATCGAGATCCATGCAGTAGACGCCCGACTTACCGAAGAAGACATACAGCCGCTCACCATCGGTCGTCGGGGTGCTGGAGGCGTATCCATGCTGTGAATCGTTGCCCATCGAGTATTTCGATTCCGGAAGCGCAGGCTCAAATTTTCTGTCCCAGACAATCTTTCCCGATTGCCGGTCAACAGACAGCACATGCCGCTTCAATTTCGCTTGGTCTCCGAATCGGGGAAATATGCCGTAGCCGGAGTAGCTCGTCAGGTAGATTCGCTCGCCCAAAACGATCGGGCTCGACGTACCGGGCCCGGGAAGCTTGGTTCGCCACACGACGTTCTCATTCGACGACCAGGTTTCTGGCAGAGACGTCGCATCACCGACGCCCGCGCCACGCGGTCCGCGAAACCGCGTCCAGTCGTCCGCACGGATCGATTCGACGAAAAGTACGCTGACGACGATCAACGCGAGAGAATAGAAGCATTTCATGATGGCCTCTTTGGCGATTGCCGTTTCATGATTCGTGAACTTTCCGGCGGGCGATTCAACATGACGATTTGCCGGTATCAGAGATGGTCCCCGATTGCGGCGAATCAAAATCGTTCGACCCATAGATTCGGCAGTCCCTCTCGCAGCCGATCGACGGCCTCGCGGGTGACGGACGTGCGATGTAGTATGAGACACTGTAAGGATTTCAGTTTGCCGAACGACTCGATCGCGCGGTCGGTCAGCTCTGGCGCCTGAATATACAGCCAACGCAGACTCTTGATCTGTGATAACGCGGCGGCATCCGTGTCGGTGAACGTCTTCGATTTCACTCTCAGAAATCTCAGGACGGGCAACTGCCCCAGTTGTTGGGCATTTTCCTTCGATACCTCCCCCAAGAGATACAGGTGCACAAGGTTCTGAACACCTCGGAGAGCGCCTAAATCGGCGACCGTGTCGCCCTTGATCTGAAGCTGCAGGTCTTCTAAATGCTCCAGAGGCTCGATGTCCGCCAGTGAACACGTCTGTGTGTCCTCTAGCACGAAATGCAGCGATCTTAGGCTCGCCAGCGCCCCCAAGTTCTTGAGGTCACTGCCGGTGAGCGTTCCCCGCGCGGCAGAACCTAGAGGAATGGCTGGGCGCAGTATGAGTTCCTCCAACTGAGTGAGGGATCCCAGCCAGTCGATTCCATCGGCCGACGGTGTGAACGCCAATGATTTCAGTCGTTGAACTTTGGCAAGAATCTTTCCTTGTTCGGGCGAAAGCGGATTGAACGTCAGATTGAGCGTCTCTAGCTTCGAAAAATGTTCCAGCGACTTGAGCACTTCGGTCACGACGTTGTGCTCAGTCGGTTGCCTAACTTCAGCGTCGGGAGCAGACGGGGCGGGATTATAGGGGCTGACGCTCAGACTGCGTACAAAGCCCTCCGCATCAGTCCTGACGCCGACGCCGGTGAGATCCGCAATCGCCCCGGCCGCTCCGCCTTCGGTGTCGTTTACGTTGCCTTCCGTGGACCACGGGCCTTGAATTGGTTTAGGATATCCGCACACGTCGAGCCGGTCTAAAGGCAGGAGCGTGATCCAACCGGGTACGGGCCATTTTTCGCCCAGATTTTGCGAATCAGACACCGGTACAACGAGGCCAAGTGGTGTTGAGATTTGATCACCACCAGCGCTAATCGTTTCGCCGAACTGTCGCAACCAGGCCGCCGGATCGTCGTCCGACATGTCGAAGATGTTTTGGTTTTCGTACTGAAACACCGACTCGATATGCGGGCGCATCTCAATTCGTGCCACACGCCCCAGCGAATCGCAAACCAAATCCAGTCCCACACCGTCTCGTTCTTCGAGCAGTTGATCGCCGTGATCGCGCGTTCCGCTGATCGCCCAATCGGGGACGCCCTCGATCGCGGCGACCTCTTCGGACGTCATGCCGAACTTGACGGGTCCGACGCCTTCATTTGGTGTAATTGCGAAATCCATGGCTCGACTTGCTCTTGCTTTTCATTGAATGCCACCATTTTCGCTTACGACGATGAAGCGGCCCCGAAATTAATACTTCACGACGATCTCTGTGTCGTGAACCGTGTCGTGGACATCGTCTCCAATGATTCATGACGCGTTATGGCTCAACCGCCCTCATGCGAAAAGTTGCGTCTTGACCTCGCCGTGGACGTCGGTCAGGCGGAAGTCGCGGCCTTGGTAGGGGAACGTGAGCCGAGTGTGGTCGATGCCCAACAGATGCAGGATTGTTGCCTGCACGTCGTGAACGTGCCACACGTCGCCGGTGGGGAAGTAGCCAAGTTCGTCGGTGGAGCCGATGATTTGCCCGGGCTTCACGCCGCCGCCGGCGAACCACATCGTGAAAGCCTTGATATGGTGATCGCGGCCAACGGCGACGTTGGGCTTGTCGCTTTTTTGTGCGACGGGCCCGCGTCCGAGCTCGCCGCCCCAGATGACGAGTGTGTCGTCCAGCAGCCCGCGCCGGGCCAGGTCTTTGACCAGCGCCGCGGCCGGCTGATCGGTGAGCCGGCACTGCGCCGGCAAGCCTGTTTCGATGCCCGAGTGATGGTCCCAGTCGCCGTGAAACAGTTGCACGAAGCGTCCGCCGCGTTCGACGAGACGGCGGGCTAACAAACAATTTCTTGCAAACGTGGGGCGAGAGACGTCGTCGATGCCATACAGGGCCAGAGTTTCCGCCGTTTCGCCCTGTAAGTCGAGCAGTTCCGGTGCGGCCGACTGCATTCGAAACGCCAATTCGTACGACGCGATTCGCGCGGACGTCTCGTCGTCGCCAGTCTGTTGATACCTGAGCCGATTCAGCGCGTTGATGGCTTCGATCGACTGACGCTGCCGCTCGCGCGAATAGCCGTCGGGGTTGGCCAGATTCAAGATCGGCTCGCCCGACGTGCGCAGCGGCGTGCCTTGATACTTGGAGGGCAAAAAGCCGTTGGCGTAATTCGCGCGTTTCGAACGCGGTCGCATGCCGCTGCGCAGCACGGTAAAAGCGGGCAACTCCTCTGACTGGCCGCCCAAGCCGTAAACGACCCAACTGCCGATGCTCGGGCGGCCGAACTGACGCCAGCCGGTGTTCATCATCAATTCGGCGAACATGTGATTCGTGTCGTCGGTCTTGACCGTCTTGACGATCGAAACGTCGTCGACGATCGACGCGGTGTGCGGCAGCAGTTCCGAGACGGCGGCGCCGCTTTCTCCGTAACGAGAAAACCGCCAGGGCGATCCCATCAGCTTGGGTTGCTTCTCTTGAATCTGGGCGAACTTGGCCTGTTTGAGCATCTCGTCCGGTAAAGGCTCACCGTGACGCCGTATCAATTCCGGCTTTGGGTCGAACAGGTCGAGTTGGCTCGGCCCGCCGATCATGAACAGGAAAATGACCGACTTCGCCCGAGGCGCCTGTTGTGGGGCGAGGGCGGGCAATGGGCTTTGTCCACTCGGTCGCTTCGCGTGAGCTGTTCCTGGTGCCGTCAATGATGCCAGCGCCGCCGGCGCTAAGCTGAGCGCCGAAGTGCGAAACCACTCTCGCCGCGATTGCGGAACGCCGTGTCGACAATCGGTCATTGGGGGTTACTCCCGAGTGATGAACTCATCCAGATTGAGGACCGTCCGGCAGACGACGTTCCAGGCCGCCTGTTCGCCAAGCGGAACGTCCTTTCTTCGAGCGGTTCCAACAATCTGCTGTGCAGCGACGGAATCGATGCCTAACGACATCCGTTGTTCGAGCAACGTCGAACTAACGATCTCGACTTCTTCGGGCGCGGGATCACGCGACAAGCAGATGCGAAACAACCGGCGAATACGGTCGACGTCGTTTGCAACCGGCTCGATCAATATTCGGGCCGCCAACGCCTGCGCGCAGGTGACAAACGTCGGGTCGTTCAGCAAAGTCAGCGCCTGGATCGGCACGTTCGAACGATCGCGTCGCGAGCAGGCGGTGATTCCGTCCGGCGCGTCGAATAACGGCAGGTGCGGATGCTGCGTCAATCGCCACACCCAGGTATACATGCCGCGACGATAGCGATCCTGACCATCGCTCATCGTCCAGGTGGCCGGGGTCGCCCGGTTGTCCAGCACGCCATCCGGTTGGTGCGGAAAAACGCTCGGCCCGCCGATTTTCGTGGCGATCAATCCACCGGCGTCCAGTGAGACGTCACGGATGACTTCGGTCTCGAGCCGTAATCTTTGTTGTCGTGCCAACAGCGCGTTGCGGGGGTCGGTCTCTAACAGATCTTGTCGTACGTCGGATGATTGGCGATACGTGGCCGATGTGACAATGAGCCGATGCAGTCGTTTGAGGTTCCATCCACTGCTGCGAAAATCGCTCGCCAGGAAGTCGAGCAAATCCTTGTGCATCGGTGCGGGGGTTTGTTTGCCGAAATCGCTTTCCGTTTCGACCAACCCCAGCCCCAAGTATCGCTGCCAGATTCGATTCACGGTAACGCGCGGCGTGAGCGGATTGTCGGGCGCAACGAGCCAGCGAGCTAAGTCGACTCGATCGGGGTTTTCTTTTCCTTCGACGTTCAAGTCGTGTAGAAACGCGGGAACCCCGGCGGTCACCTCTTGGCCCGGCTGTGCCGGATCGCCTCGTACGAAGATGTGTGTCTTTTGCGGCGTATGCTTCATGACCAGTGTGTTGGCCGTTTGGATGCTGGGGTTCGACTGGCTGGTCAACACAAGTTCCATCGTGTCGACGGTGGCATCGTTGAAGAACGCGTAGAGCTGAAAAAACTCGCGCTGCGTGACGGGGTCGGTCTTGTGGGAATGGCATTGTGCGCAGCCGAGCGTTAGGCCGAGGAACACCGAACCGGTCGTGTTGACGCGATCGACGATCGACTCCCAGCGCACACCGGGATCGAGCATGGCGTTGCAGTGGAACCCCGTCGCGATAACGCGCTCTTTCGTGGCGTTCGGTAACAAATCGCCGCCAATCTGTTCGATCACGAAGCGATCGAACGGCATGTTGTCGTTGAGAGCCGAGATCACCCAATCGCGGTAGGGCCAAATCTCGCGAGGCTTGTCCGATTCGTAGCCGGTGCTGTCGGCATAGCGGGCAAGATCGAGCCAATGGCGCCCCCAGCGTTCGCCGAAGTGTGGTGAGGCCAACAACTCGTCGACTAACTGCGCGTAAGCCTCGGGGCGTTCGTCGTTGGCGAACCGCTCGACGCGCTGCCATTCGGGCAGCACACCAAGCAGATCGAGAGACAGGCGGCGAATGAGTGTTTCGCGGGCGGCTTCGGCCGACGGTCGAACGTTCTGTTCGTCCAGCTTCGCCAATACGAAGTGGTCGATGGCATTGCGTGCCCAGTCGCGATTGTCGTCGTCTGGCAAACGTGGTCGAACGACGGGTTGAAACGCCCAGTGTTTCGACGCGTGGGCTTGTGGTGCGTTCTCAGGGAGTCCCGGTACGCCGTCGTCGATCCAGGCTCTTAGTAGCGCGATCTGCTTGCCGCTCAGCGGTTTGCCCTCGGGCGGCATTCGTTCGTCTGTGTCGTCTGTTGAAACCCGGCGAACAAGTTCGCTATCGGCGCCCTTGCCCGGCTCGATCACCGGCCCGTTATCGCCACCTTGAAGGAAACGGTCTTTGACGTCGAGCCGTAAGCCGCCTTCGTGTTCATCCGGTCCGTGGCAACGAAGACAGTTCACCGAAAGAATCGGCTCGATGTCTCGTCGGTAGTCGATCTTCTGTGGCGTCGATTCTCCGCGTGCGCCTTCTTGAGCGAACGCCGTTTGGCTTCCGGCCGCAAACAGTCCGCCCAGGATCATCGACGGCAGCAGGAGCCGTGACAGAAAGAGAGCTGTAGGGATTCTCATAGGCGACCATCAACTCAACGAAAACCGCTTACCGAACAAGTCCCCAGATCAACGTGGAGAGCCGTGACGTCTCCAGATAATATGTTATCACATCGATCGCCGTCGTACGATAGGCGAGCGGTGGAAGCGAGACAGTACAGAGCCGAATGGATCAGCGAAGACGATGATCGACGGCGAATCGGACGACGACGATTCGGAGTACAACGACTTCGGCGACGAATCGCGCGAAGCCGAGCTTCCGCCCCGCCCTGCTTGCAAGAGGCCGATCTATGAAGACACCCCGCAGTATCCGCCGCGTGGTGAAGAGGACATGCAACGCCATCGACAACGCCGCACATTCCTTTTATTGTACTCTGAATTGCACAGCGGGCGCCGATGTGAACCGTGCTGAAAAGTGCTGACAAATGCTGCTTGTAGACGTCACTGACGCCCGCGTACGGATCGAAATGGATGAGCGAATACAACTTTGACTTCGAAGGTTATCAGCCCACTTGGCTCGAATATGCTGATGCGTCCATCCGGTTTCGGGACCACCTAAGCGCCGTGGCTGGGGAGACGTTTGGCGATATCAAAGGGGTTGTCTCTCAGGATGGATGGGAGCCCGATTGGCCTGTGGTCTTCGAGTTTCCTACAGCCGTGTTCGCGATCAACACAAAGCAAGATCATCTTTGGGCGATAGATCGCTGGCATGATTTCCGTCTACGCGTCCAGGACGAGGGCGAACCGCTTGTACTTACCTACGAGTCGATTGCCGACATCGTTGATTTGACTGATGCGATTGGAAAACAACTAGAGGCAATTGCTTGGCCCCGCGATCGAAGCGATTGGAGCCAGCAAGCCTTTCTTTTCCGCTTCGTGGGAGCGAACCTCCGCGTATTCGATGCGGGCGATGAGCTCGGATTGGAAGTCCTCGACGAAATAGAAGACGCTGATTGGGAGAACATCTATTGAGAACGTCCAGAGCCGGATGGATTAAGGAAGACGATGATTGACGACGAATGGGATGACGACGATTCGGAATTCGACGACTTCGGCGACGAATCGCACGAAGCCGAGCTTCTGCCCTGCCCTGCTTGCAAGACACCGATCTACGAAGACGCCCCGCAGTGCCCGGCTTGTGGTGAATATGTCGTACACGATACAAGTGCCTGGAGCGGTCGATCGTGGTGGTGGATTCTGCTCGGCCTGGTGGGGATCGTGGCGGTCATCTGGCAGTTTTCAATTTGAGGTGGTTTTTTCGTTCTTGTCGTGTGAGTTTGAGCTGTCCTATTGTGTCCATTGCAACACGATCTGATGTTCGAGGCATTGATGACACGTCCAACATTCTTCCGTTGAATTGACGTCATGGCCCAAGAGTACCTCGACGACCTATCAGCACTGCTGGCCCGTGTCGATCCGGCGCTGCCGCCCGAATCGACGATCGAAGTCAAGCATTTCTTCGGCGGAGCGGCCGCGTATGTCGACGGCACCATTTTCATGTCGTTGACGAAAGTCGGGCCGGCGCTCAAGCTGCCGGAACCCGACCGCGAACGGCTGTTCCGATCAAAGGAAGCGAAGAAACTGAGGTACTTCCCAAAGGCACCGGTCAAGAAACAGTATGCGTTATTCAAAAAGTGTTTTCTGGAAGACGATGGTGCCCTTAAAACGTGGATTGAAAAGAGTGTCGCGTTTACGCTGGGCGGGTTGGATGACAAGGATGCCGAGGCCAAAAGATGAACGAGTCGCCGTTGCAAGGAATTGGGGCCATGCTTCGCTCAGGCTCCGGCAACCTTTTTGCAGCGAGATTCACCCGCATTCGCGCAATTAAGTACCAAGGAGCGAGACTCGTTGTCATGGCAGTTCGAACGCCATGATGTTTTCCCGATTGCGGACGAAAAGCTGATTACCGACGAGCGTCGGGGGCGTCCAGGCGCGTGACTCGAACAGCTTCACCTGGGAATGAATCTTTAACTCTTCCGGAGAAGCAGTGGCGAGTGAGAGCTGGCCGTTTTCTTCCAGGATGAGGAACTTCCCGTCGGCGTAAAGGATGCTGCATCGGGTGACGCTCCGTTCACGCCAGGCGATCTTGCCGGTCGTCATGTTGATGGCCGTGAACAGTTTGGGGCCGAAATCGCCACTGGAGCCGTAGACGTAGTCGTCTACGTGAACGACGTTGCTGTGGTGCACGCGCATCTTTTTGTTGAACCATGCTTCGGTGACCGTCGTTTTGTCGGCTCGGCGATCAAGTTTCAGGCAACGGCTGCCGCCGCCGTAGGCGCAGGAGAAAAACAAGCGGCCGTCGTTTCCCCAGACCGGCATGCTGGCGATGTGCCCTCCGCCCATGTCGTGCGGATGCTGCCAGAGAATCTCGCCGCTCGCCGGGTCGAGCGCCGCGATGGTTTTGTCGGCATAGACGATTAGTTGGTCCTGACCTATGTAGGAAACAAGGAGCGGCGAGGCGTGCGAGGTCTGAAAATCATGCGACTGCCATTCGATCTTGCCGTCTTTGAGCCGAAAGGCCACGATCGCATGCCCCGGGCCTCCAACGAGCGCTAGCACAGTGTCTCGGTAGGCGATCAGGCTCGACGAATAGCCTCGATAGAGTTTGGTCCCACCGAGTTTCTCAATGAGATTCTGCGACCAAAGGACGTTACCGTCCGCTGCGTCGAGGCAATGCAGAATTCCGGTCACACCCACACTGCAAACTCGGTCGTCGACAACCAGCGGCGTTGTGTGCGGCCCCGGGCCGGGTGAGAGGTCGGTCCCGGTGAGAAACGGCGCGGCGTAGCTGTGTTCCCACGCGGTCTCTCCCGTCTGGGCGTGAAGTGCGACGATCGACTCCTGCTCATCGGAGCGAAACATCGTATACAATCGGCCGTTAACCGCAGAAATGCCGGAGTAGCCGTCACCGAGTGGCCGCGTCCAAACACGGGGCAAACCGGCCTCTGACCATGAGTCGGCCAACGGCTTTGAATCGACCTTGAAACTTCGATCGGGGCCACCCCATTGCGGCCAGTCCGCGAGTGCGTTGGAAACTAGTGTGGTCACTAGCGGCACTGAGAAAAGGAACGTCAAGAGGCTGTTGTAGGCCGATGGCTTTTGATGTTGCACTTTACGCATCCGGTGGGTGCATAGGGATGGCCGGGCCGATCTGTCGGAACAATCGAAGGCCAGCGTCGCTTAGGCGCGAGGGCCGTAAAGTTCGATCGCCTGAATTCCCATGATGTCGACTCGTCTCGCCTACCGACAGTCGCCCGTGAAAAAATCACGTAAAACGGCTCGTCGGATTTCCACGATGTTGGTCGGCCGAGATAGGAATCGGTGACCGCCGGCCTGCCGAGAAACGAGCCGCGAACGGAAATCTTAGACAAATCGCGCACCGGTTGATGTCCGACATTGGGCTCCGGCGGCAACGTAACCGACGTGATATCATTACGTTATGAGGCAAGGCGGCGGTTGTTGACTCGTGTCGATCGACGGGGCAACAACTCGCAACATGCGACAGATTACCAGGTCAAATTCTCATCTAGGCAAGGATCCGCTCGTCCGTATAATTCGCCACCTCTCTCTTCCGAAAAAGACAATTCACGGCGCCATTCGTCGTTAAGCGGTCCAAGTATTTACCCTTCAAAATCCCTTCTGACCGTGCTGCCGAAAATTCGGTTAGTCCGCTCACAATCCGACATGCGCAGCCGTGCGACGGCGGTGGCTTCACACATGCGGTGATCATAGATGACTCTTGCGAACATCGAACACGGGTGGCGGGTTCATTCTTCGAGATGGGTTCGAAGAATCAGCCTGGTCTGCTGGGCGGTACTCATGCTGCTCGTTGCGCCAGCCGCAGCCGAAGACGCGGTGCGCGAGAAGTCTACGCCCGTCCGCATCCGCTTGGAATGGGGTGGCGGCAAACCGAGGATGTGGAGTGGCTTACTCGAGGTGAGCGAAGGACGTCTCGAAAATCCAGTCTCTCTCGGCGTCGAAGCCGATGAGCCGAGCGCGATTGGGACCAACGACGGCTCTGTCTGGATGCAACGACGAGCCGAGGGCGTGTACGACGGGTTCGACGTGACGGTTGTCGCGCCGGCCACAGCCAAAATCATTCTGACGCTACAGTCGCCGGAGCCGAATCCGAGCCGGGAACGGATCGAACTTCCGATCGCCAAGATCGGAGCGTTTCTTAGCGCCATACCGATTGGGCAGAGTGGTGCGCGATTGGCGGTACGTCGCGCCCCCGGCGATGCGCTGGCTGTTCGTCTTGAGCGTTCTCACGTCATTTACCGGCCGGGAGAGACGTTCGCCGTAAAAGTCTCCCCAAACATTCCCCAGGCCGATTGGAAAGAGGATTCACACGAACTTGTATGGACTCTCGCATCAGCTCGGTCTGACACGGCTCGAGCTACGGGACGCATTCCGGTGTCCGTTCGGGGAGGTCGTCCGCAAGACATTCCCTTGTCGATCGTTCTGCCGAGTGAAGAAGGCGTGTACGACGTCACTCTTCGTCTCGATTCGTCGTCTATTTACCAAAGCTACGCGCCATCGATTCTGGAATCTTACTCGTCAATGGTCCAAGTTGTCGTTCTGTCACCCGACGGCGACCCAGAGCGGTTGGACCTATCGGAACGAAATCGCGCTACCGTTGTCGATTCCTTTCGTCCCGATGCCGTCAACTTGATGCGTCGGGTATCAAAACGCCGTACGTTGCGGAGGCTAAACGATGCGTTTGGAAACCTGTTTGGCGGTGGTTCGGACGCGCACGTCGCAAGCGCGGCGGGCGAGCCGGGCACCAAGGTCGACTGGCGAGCGTATCGATTGAGCGTCAAAAACCCGGGCCGACCACATCGACTGGTCGTGACCGTGCCCGGAACGGGTTCACAACAAGTGGGCATCAGCTTGCTCGAACCGAACGTTGCCGGACAGCTCATGCCGATTGGACTCGACGCTGGTTTGATTGTCGACGCGAAGTCGTCTCTGAGCACTGCGTCGAATGCCTCGGCTCAATCGGGAAGCTTTCAACATGAATTGTTGTTCTGGCCCAAGATTCGTCAGCCGATTGTATTGTTGCACGACTTCGGCTCCGGCCGAGCGATCGACGTTAATTCGGTCGAGGTTCAGGAAGTTCGCACGTCGCCATTATCAGCAGAGAAGTCTATCTCGGCAGAATCGCTGGCTCCTAAGCGTCTCGTCGGTCCCTACCTGCACCGCCCCCTGCTTCCGGAGAATTTCGGCGCCAGCGAAGCCTACGATGAGCAAAGCCAACGAAGCTTAGACGACTGGGTCACGTTTCACACCGCGGCGCGCAGGTTGGAGCAATACTTGAAGGCACATGGTTACAACAGCCTGATGCTGTCCGTCTTTGCCGATGGCAGCAGCATCTATCCTAGCCGACTGTTGCAGCCGACGCCGCGCTATGACACGGGCGCCCATTTCGCCACCGGTCAAGACCCGATGCGCAAAGACGTGCTCGAGTTGTTGTATCGCATGTTTGATCGCGAGGAATTGGCTCTCGTACCGGAGCTTCAGTTCTCGACACCGCTTCCCGAGCTCGAGCGGCAAATCGCATCGGGCGATGCACCCGGGATCGAGTTGGTGGGCCGCGATGGCAGGACGTGGCGCGAATCGATGCCGTACGGACGAGGTTTAGCGCCGTACTACAATCCGCTCGATTCGCGCGTGCAGACGGCCATTCTCAACGTCGTCGACGAATTCGTCGAACGATATGCGACTCACGCCTCGTTCGCGGGATTGGCGATCGAACTGTCTAACCGGGGTTATATGGTTCTTCCTGGAATGGAGTGGGGCTACGACGATACAACGGTGGCCCGCTTCGAAGATGCAACTCATATACGCGTTCCTGGCGGTACAGGAGCTGAACGATTTGAGCAGCGATTTGCGTTTTTGAACGAACAGCAGAGCGAGGCATGGAATCAGTGGAGAACCGAGCAGTTAGCGGCGTTCTACGGGCGTCTCACGGCACGGGTTACTAAGGCGAAAGCAGAAGCGAAGCTTGTGCTGTCAGCGCCGCAGTTGCGGCCTCGCCAAAGTTCCGACGTGAACCCGCGACCGATGGCCCGTAGCCGGCGGAAGCACGCCGCACCGTTTCGAGCCAACGGAATTGATTTTGAGTTGCTCGAAAACCAATCGGGGTTGGTTGTGTTAAGGCCCCCACCGGGAGTTGTCGCTGGGAATGGGACCGACGTCGAATACGTCGACACGTCGTTCTGGAACATGGCCGCCCAAGGCTGTCCGCAAGGCAGTCTGCTTTGGCATCAAATTCAAGAGTGCCGCGTCGCCGAATTTGATTCGATCTCACCGTGGCAACCGGCTTTTACGTGGCTCGTGGCGCAGACGTCACCAACGGGGCAGATAACTCGGAAACAATACGCCTCGTCGTTGGCGACATCCGATTCAATGATGGTCTTCGAGGGTGGCTGGCGGCCACCGTTCGGGCAGGAAACGCACACACGAGCAATCCGCGACCTGATCACTAGCCTGCCGGCGATTCCCTTTCACAGGAACAACATCCAACATCAACCGGCGCTCGTCCGCGTCGCCCGCGATCGTGATCAGACGTGGATCTACGTCGTCAACGAACTCGGGCACGAGACACACATCAAATTACGCTTGTCCTCCGGCCCGAACGTCGTCGCGCGACGCCTGCCAGATCGAACCTCGATTCAACTCACTTCAGATGAGGAAGGCGGCAGCACGGTCCTTGTCAAACTTGGACCGTATGAAGCTTGGGCCTGCGAAGTGATCGACCCCCGGTGTCGGATTACTGACGTCGTCAGCGAGGTGTCGAGCAGTGCATTAGCCAATATCGAGTCAGCGATCCGACAGTTCGATGAGAAGATCGGCGACTTGCGGCTCCCTCGAAAAACAGTCGGTCCTGTCGCCCTCAACCCGGGATTCGAAGCTCCCGCAACGAAAGCCGGTCGCATACCCGGATGGGATCTTGCCGTTCGCAACGCCGATTCGTGGGCAATCGACGGCGACAACCCCCGCTCGGGAAACTCGTCGCTGCTTCTGGTTTCCGGGCATCAGTCGTCCACGTCGCTCATGTCGGATGTTCCTCTCGAGGGCACCCGACTGTTGACCATGTCGCTCTGGCTGCGGAGCGATCGCGCCGATGCCGACGTGAGGCTCGCATTCGAGGCAAGCGTCGATGGACGACCCCACGTACGGCATATGAATGTCGACGTCGACGACGTCTGGCGGCAATATCGATTTCGAGTAACCGACATCCCGTTGGATCGACTTGAAAATGCGAAAGTCCGCGTAGAAATCCGTGGAGAAGGCAAAGTGTGGGTTGACGACGTCGACATCCAAGCGCGTCGGCTCACTCGGGATGACTTACGGCGGTTGACCAAGGTCTCCGCGTCGGTGTCAATTGCTTGGAACGAGAAACGCTACGCCGATTGCGAAAAGCTGCTACAAGGCTACTGGGCGCAGTTGGTGCTCGACGAACCCACCTCTGAGAAACCGGCTTCGCAGAAGCCGACCGGTGCCGTGAGCCGATTCCGCCGACTGTTCTTACGTTAGGCGAAGAACAGCCGGCAGATGCGTTCGTGCATTGCCCGTTGCGAGGACAGGCGTCGAACGGAACGCGGATTCCAAAGCATTTGGCGCGGACTTGTGATCCGACGCGATCCGAAACCAAGCCCTCGACAAGACGTTAGCCGATGAAGCCGTTCTTTTCGAGATATTCGACGACTTCGTTCGCGAGATCGTCGATACCCTTGTCGTTTGCGTTGAGCGTGATCTCGGGTTTTTCGGGAGCCTCGTAAGGATCATCGATTCCCGTGAAGCCTTTGATCTCTCCGGCGCGGGCCTTCTTGTAGAGCCCTTTAGGATCGCGGGCTTCGCAGGTCTCGAGTGAAGCGTCGACGAACACCTCCACGAACTGACCTTCGTCGAGCAATTCTCGAACGGCGTCGCGATCGGCGCGATAGGGGGAGATGAAAGCGGTGAGCGTCAGTGTGCCGGAGTTCATAAATAGCTTTGCCACCTCGCCAATCCGGCGAATGTTCTCCGCGCGGTCTTCGGCCGAGAAGCCGAGATTCTTATTCAATCCCATGCGGACGTTGTCGCCATCGAGCACGTACGTGTGCATGCCGCGCGAATGCAGAAGATGATCGACCGTATTGGCGACCGTGCTCTTGCCGCACGCGCTCAACCCGGTAAACCACAGCACCGCCGATTTGTGGCCCTTAAGACTCGATCGGTCTTCCGCCGACACGCTGTGGTCATGCCAGTGGACATTGGTCGCTTTCTGCTCAGCCATTCTCTTAGACTCTCTCTTTGGGGCTCGTGAAATCGAGCGTTTCGTTGGTGATTGCCATTTTTCGAACGGAATCGATAGTAGAAAAACGACGCGTTTGTGGGAAGTCCGCCGGAAAAAATTGATTGATTGCGTATTGGGGCGGTTTGGAAGGCAGCCAAAAGCGTGGCTGGTGGCAGCGAAAGTGCTCGGATTCAAGGCTCGAACGCTTCGTCGAGCGGCTTGTCGCTCCGATTTGTAAGCCGATCTTGGCGCCAATCCCAACACGTCACGGCAGTCGTTTGATCCGGACATTCTTAAATTGCACGATCATTCCCGGGTCGTGGATTTGTAGGGTGATCATGCCCTTGTCGAGACGTTTTTCTTTCGCGATGTGTTCTGTGAACTCCGAGGCGAGTTTGTCGTTGATGAAGAACTTGAAGTTGTTTCCCTTGGCAATCACGTGCACGTCGTTCCAGCCGCCCTTATGAATGTCGTCGGTGGTCACCGCGTTTTCGATCTTCGCCACGGAGGGCTTATCGTTCTCGTCGATGACGAGCCGAGTACCGCGGTGACAGGCATGCTCCGTGCGGCCCGGCGTGTGAAAATCCCAGGCTCCCAAAACGCGTTTTCCGATTCCGACGTGCCCAAAGTCGGCGTGGTAACTCTGCAGCGCGCGTCGGCCCGTCTTGTCGATGCGGGCACGAACGTCGACCCCACTATTGCCCTCGCCTGGAAAGCGATAGCTGAGTTTGATCTCGAAATCCGTCAGTTCTTTGTTCTTGTAAGCCAAGTAACCCTTACCTAAGTCGCCGTTACCGATCATCACGCCATCAACGACACGCCACGCCTTGAGCGAATCGGAAGGAAACGCTTGCCAACCATCGAGCGTCTTCCCATCGAAGATGGGCGTAAATCCCGATTCGACTTGATCGGCGGCGCTTGAAGCAACGGGACAGGCGACGGCCAAGAGGCAGCTCGTCAGCAAGATCGATCTATTCATGAATATGTTGCGCACTTGGAGTCTCCACAATTCGGGCGGTAGCGGCTTCGAAACCCGGGCCGGTTGCGTCGGATGACGTATCTGTTGGCACCTTGAACCATTCAACGCTTCAACTGTACGCTTTAACAACGAATCACACAATTGAAGACCAGACTGGTTGAATAATGACCGTTTGTCTCGACGACCAACGCGACTCTATTGATCGCGTCCCAAGGGAAAACGACCACAAGCGTCACGTCTACTTTCGAGCCGGTACGCCTTCCAAACCCAAGATCGACAGACTGTCGCGGTGGATCATGGCTTCGATTGCCTCGCCGTCCAAGCGCGGTAGCAACGTGCCGTCGAGCTGATCGTTCAGACGTCGCAAACCGTCGATCGAGCCGTCGACCGTTGTGAACGGATAGTCTGTGCCAAATAGAACTTTGTCCCAGACACCGTATTCCTGAACAAGCATCAGACTGTGGTAAAGCTGAAACGGGCGATAGTGCAGCGCGCTGACGTCGGCGTAGACGTTCGGATGCTTTCGAATCACCGCAACGCACTCATGCTCGTACGGATGGCCGAGATGAGCCATGATGATTTTCACTTCGGGGAACCGGGTCGCGACGGGGTCGAGGTGCCGGGGCAACGTGCATTCGAGTGGCGCCTGAGCCACGAATGTTGTGCCGGTGTGCAGCAACACGGGCAGCCGATGTTGTCGCGCGTAGCGCCACAACGGGTCGAGCCGCTCGTCATTGGGGCGAAAGCCGGCGTACATCGGTAGCAGCTTGATGCCCACGAGCTCGAGTTCCTGATGGCCCGCGTACATTTCGCCTTGCCAGCCGTCCTGCGTGGGGTCGAGCGATTGGAATCCGATCAGTCTGTCGCTATGAGCCGAGACGTAGTCGGCAACGTAACGATCGTCGACCCACAAACCGCTGAGCCGAGCCTTGCCGCCGAAGACGATCGTCCAGTCGGCTTGAGCGCCGGTCGCCGCGTATTCGTCGTAGTGAACCGTCAGGTCGACGTCGACACCCGCGCGAGCCCGTTTCGCCTGCTCGCGAAAGTCGTCGCTGAAATGGTCCGGTGACCGCCACGTGTGGCTGTGAACGTCGATGATCATCGCTGCCTCGATCGAGGGATAAGAGGGACTGCGTCCGAGTATCCAGCATCGAGCGGCGAGTATCCAGCGCAGATGCGTCTCAGCTCTCTTCACGAAACGAACTATCATGCCTCACAGCCTGGGGTCGACGGGCTCGCTTTCAAGCGCCAGCACGCCGAAAACGCATTCGTGGACGCGTCTGAGCGGTTCCTTGCGGACGAATCGTTCGAGGGCTTCGATGCCCAGTGCGAATTCGCGTAGCGCCAGAGATCGTTTTCGGCCCAGGCTTCGGCTGCGTAGCCGAGGCAGATGCTCGTCGGCCGTGTAATCGGCACCATAGATGATTCGCAGGTATTCCCGGCCACGGCATTTGACCGCCGGCTGCACGATGCCCTTCTTGCCCTGCATCACCCATTCGGTCGGCTTGACGACCATGCCCTCACCGCCTTTGTCCGTCAGACGCGTCCACCAATCGATGCCGCGCGCGTGGCTCTCGGGATCGGTGACGTCGACAACCTTGAACTCCGTCGCCAACAACAACGCCGGGTCTTCGCGGCAAATCGCGGCCAGCGTTTCCATGTGCCAAACGTGATTCTGGTCGATGTGGACACCGCCTTCCGTGGCCAATAAATGAAACGGAGCCAGCTTCAGGCCGTCCATCGACTCCACCGGCCAGCAATATTGCCGGTAGGCAGCCACAAACTGCTCGACGTTCTCTAGGCGCCCGCGAAATCGATCGAGCGCATCGTTGGCGTGCTGGTCGTCGTCGAGTCGAGCCGCCGTCTGTTCGAGTGAGCCGACGACTTCGGGGAGCGAGGCCCTGCCCGCCGCTCCCACGGCCGCGTACTGCGAGCGCAGAAGCTGTTGAGCTTTGGCCGACCACGGCATCAACTCGCAATCGAGACAAGCCCACGTCGTGTCGAATTGGTCCCAGAACCCGGCGGCGATCATGGCTTTCTGCAGGCGTTCGAGAAACCGTTGTTCGAGGTCCCGGTCGTTAAAGAAACGTCTGCCAGTGCGGGTGTAGACAATTCCGCTTTCGCCCTCGGTGACGCCGAATCGCTCCCGGGCGGCTGCTTCATTCCGGCCGACGACAACGACGGCCCGCGAGCCCATGTGCTTTTCTTGACACACCACCTGCGGCACGCCTTGGCTGCGGAAATACGAAAACGCCTCGGCGGGATGCTCCAACAAGCCGGCGTTGGCCGTCGTTTCCGGCGGTGACATCGTCGGCGGCAGATAGATCAGCCATTTTGGATTCGTGGCAAAGCGGCTCATGACCTCCAAGGCCGCGGTCGAGTTCTCTTCACGGATCGTGACGTTCCGCCCGAGCCGAGTCGAGATGATTCGTTTCCCAATCACGTCTTCTGCATCGAGAATGTCGTCGTGCTGTTGCTGGGCGGAAAGTGACGGTGCCTGCTCGCCTTCATCAAGAAAGGGTCGTGACGGCTCGCAGTAAGTCAGCTTTGCGGCGACAGAAACCAGCTCCTTCTCGGGATAGCGAAGCGCCGTCATTTTTCCACCAAACACGCAACCGGTGTCGATGTTAATCGTACGATTGAGCCATTCGGGTTCAGGCACTGGCGTGTGACCATACACGACCATCGCCGAGCCTCGGTATTCAGCTGCCCAGTTGTAGCGGACGGGCATGCCGAATTCGTCGGTCTCGCCGGTGGTCTCGCCATACAGGGCGAACTCGCGGGTCTTGCCGGAGCCCCGGCCTTGCATCTTCTCTTTCATTCCGGCGTGGGCGACGACGAGCTTGCCGTCATCGAGCACGTAGTGGCTGATGAGCCCATCGAAAAACTCGGCCATCGCTTTCGAGAACGGCTCGCGCGTCTCATCGGGAAGCGCTTCGATCTCGGCGACGGAATTGGCGAGCCCGTGCGTGATCTGCACGTTCTTGCCCCACAGCTTGCGAAGCAGCTTCATGTCATGGTTGCCGGGAACGCACAGACCCGTTCCATGTTGAACCATGTTGCGTGCGATTCTCACGCAATCCAGAACGCGCGGTCCGCGGTCCACCAAATCGCCGACGAACACCGCTTTACGGCCCTCCGGATGCGAATGAACCGAAGGCTGAGGGATGAAGGAGGAAGGAGGAAACCAGAGGGCCTCGGCTTCGTCGAGCGTTTCGCCGGGTTCGGTGATTGGCGTCCTGATGTATCCCAATCGATCCAACAGCTCCTCGAGTTCATCGCAGCAGCCGTGAATGTCGCCGATGATGTCGAACGGGCCGTGCTCGTGCCGCTTATCGGTCCACAACGGCACGCGCTCGATGCTCGCTGCTTCGACCTTCTCGACGCTGTCCATCACGAAGACGTGGCGAAACCCCTCGCGTTTGAGCCGTTTGAGCGAGCGGCGGAGTTGCGAACGCTGTTGCCGCACCACGTGAGGCCCGAACGCGCGGTCGGGCCGGTCGCGGTTGCGTTCGCGACACACATTTTCCGGAATGTTGAGCACGATCGCCACCGGCAGGCAGTGGAACTTGCGAGCCAGCGCGACGAGAGGCTGGCGCGATTCGGGCTGCACGTTCGTCGCGTCGACCACCGTGAGCCGCCCCAAGGCGAGCCGTTTTGCGGCGATATAGTGCAACAACTCGAACGCATCGTTCGTCACCGTCAGATCATTCTCGTCATCGCTCACGACGCCCCGGCACACATCGGACGAGATCACCTCGGTCGGCAAAAAATGCTTCCGCGCAAACGTGCTCTTCCCCGAACCGCTGGGGCCGACGAGGACGACGAGACTGAGTTTTGGGATTCTCATGTGCATTGTGTAATCAACCGTCTCGCTTTGCATCCGTGCGAATGACTCGAAACACTTCGTCGAGAAACGAACGTTGATCCGCATTCGGTGACGCCAAGGGTCGAGCTTGCTTGATCATGCCAATTGCTTCGTCCGGTGACTCGGCGAGTCCCATCCAGCCTAGCCATGCGGCTACGAACATAACACTGCGTCCATGGCCGTTCGCGCAAAACACATATACGATCGAGTCGTCATTCGGTTGAAGCGAATCGAACACACGGACACAGTCTTTCCAATCTGGGGCACAGCCGTCTAACGTTGGCACGCAAACGATGCTCAGTGATTCACGGATAAACCGTGGTGTTGGGAACTCGGCAGTGAGATCAACGACGGCACGCGCGTTCGGTGGGAGTTCAGACTCCGTGCACCGTCGTCCGACGACAAGACCGGGTGAAACCGTGTTCCAAATTGGCTCCCGTACGACTCGGTTTTGAAGCGACCAGGCGACCCACGTAGTACACGAGAACGGAAACATGATCGTTCGGGGCACAAGCCGCATCGAGCCGCTTGCCGTTTTTCCAAATACACCTGCATACCTGAAGACAAACGCGATGCCCAGGATGAAAACGCAGACGCCAAACCAACCGACGAAGAGAGTCGCTACGGAAAGTTCCATACGCACCGCTTTTGCCAATAGGACGAAACCCAAGGCCGTAAAGATAACCGCGAACGAATATCTTCGCCGATTTATCACTGCACTCGGGTCACGCGTCATGCTTCCGTTTTCCGCCGCACCCTCACCAACAGGTCATCCAACGCTTCCGCACCGCTCGGTCGCTCCGGCAGTCGGCTGTTCTCGAACGCCTGTTCCAGCTCGGCTCGCAGTCGTTCGTACTCTCGTTCGTGAAAACTAAGGTCGACCTGGTCGAGCGTGCCCTTCTCGGTGCCGTTCAGCTTGCGATCGATGAGTTCGGGAATGTACGTCAGCTTGGCGGTTTCGTTGAGCCGAACGAGATTGGCCTCGACCTCGCCCGTTCGCATTAAGTGGATGCCCGTGAGCAGCACGCGATACACATAAAGCAGCGGCTTAACACGCGGCGCGTCTTCCTTTTGAAACAGCTTCCACTGTGTGGCGGCGAAGCCGAGGTAGTGGTGGGCGTGGTGTTTCGTGATGCAGTCGGCGGCGATGGCCTTGAGTTCGTCGTGTTCAGGCGTGGTGTGCATGACGAGTGGTGAAAGCAACTGCTCCAGCACGTTTCCGTTTTTTTTGAGCATGAGGCCCATGAATTTCTTGATGTCGTGCGTGACGAGGTCGATCTCCAGTCCATCATAGAAGCCGGACTTCTCAACCGTCTCTTCGCCGGGCTGCAAGCCGAGCACATCGTCGATCGGCAACACGTGCACACCGCGCAGGTCGTAGTCGGAATCGAGCGAAGGAAATCCGAATCGATGCGCCCCGCTGATCGTTACGAACAGGAGCGAATGAGGATGGGCCGAAAGGCTGAAGGATGAAGGGGGAAGGCTGAAAGGTGTCATCGCTTTTGGTTTTTCTGTTTTGCGTTCTTTGAACAGGTGACGAGGATGGCTGTGAGTTCGTTGATTTCGTCTCGAAGTGGAGCAAGGCGGTCTTCTGGTAGGATGTCCGCCTGAACTAACAATTCGACCCAATAGTCTGTCTCTTCAAGCTCTTGCAGTCCACCTTCGATCTTGCTCACAAATTCCGCCGTAGAGCGAGCCCGCATCCCCTCGCGATAATGTGCGCCCACTGAGGTTCCCGACCGCAACAGTTGCTTGCCAATGCCCTGCGCAGCAGTTTCCTTAGGCAACGCCGCATAAAGTCGCACTATCCGCACGGCAAATGCCATCGTCCGCGTCTTCAAATCAACAAGTCCATCGTTCTGATTCATCCTTCACGCTTCCGCCTTCATCCTTCCAACGCCGCGTGCCGAGCCCTGATTAAGAAATCATTCGCCTTCTCGTAGTCGGGCCGATCCGGCAGTTTCGTTTGTTCCAGTGCTTTGTCAAAGTCGGTGTGCAGGCTAAGCCGCCACTTTTCGGTCTCTTCCCAGGGCATCTCGCCTCGCTTGATTGAGAGCAGTTCTTCGCGGTGATCGTCGACTCGGACGGGCACGAAGCCATTTTGCAGCACGCTGATCCCCGAAATGAGCAGACGTATGAGGTGCATGACGTGCTTCCACTTCACTTGCCCTTGATTGCGGATGTCGGATTGCATCTTTTTGAACTGCGAATTCACGTAACCGTTGTACGTCTGGTACACGAGCCGGGAGAGAAAGATCGACCGCATCGCGAGCAGTTCTGCAGCCAGCGGCGTCGCCTTCTCGACCAATGGAGTGTAGAGGCATTCCAAGACGTTCGGGTTCGCTTTGAGCGCCAGAATGAGAAATTTCTGGATTTCCCAATACGCCTCTTGCGTCGGCTCGCATTCGAGTTGTTCCGGCACGCCATAGAGCGACCAATGAAGTTCGGCCGGCGGTAGATAGAAGCCACGGTAGTCGGTGTCCGAATGGTCGTCCTCCAAGCCGTAGGCGCGGGAGCCGATCACGCATTTGTAAATCACCCTTTCGAACAGATCGCTGCGGCCCGCCGAGATGCCGGCGTCACCGATTTCGCCTTCCTTGTATTTGGCCAATAGCGTGACTTCGCTTGGTTTGAGAGCCTGTTCGACGCCATCAAGAAAACGAACGCGATAGGCGTGCTCCAAGTCACGAGGTGACTTGACCACCACGCCGACCGAGCCTTGAGGATGCAACGTGCGGCCGTTCTGGCCGACAACATCCCGCAGCGCGACAACTTGAGTGCCGACCGAGTAAATGAGATTCGGGCTATTGTGAACGCGGTTCGTCATTGTATGTGTGACCTACCCTTCTGTGAGAATCAGCCGGTGCCCCTCGGCCCATGTTGGGGGCTCGCACTTTTCCGCGAGGTCGCGAATGACCGGTTCGGGAACCGGCCGGTCTCGTTGTTTGTTTTGACGGAGCAGAGTTGCAAACGGTGGCTCGACGTAGACGAGATCGACTCGTGCGCCGTAGTCGGCGAAAAGGTCGATCCAACGCTTGCGAGTCTGCCGCACAATGTTTGTCGCGTTGAATGCGAATGACCTCCCGGCCCGCAGGAACTCCCGGCACCGTTCCCGCGCGAGTTGAACGACGTCGCCCTGATTGTCGGTCGGATCGACGTTCAGTTCGGAGCGGATTTCGTCGAGAGCGACGATCGGCGTCTCTGCGAGCGACTTCGACAGCCATCGATCCTTGCCGCTACCGGGCAATCCCGACATGAGCGTAACGGTGCAACAGTGGTCCTCGTGCGGAGCGTAGTGGATGTTCGGCTCGCTTTGCCGATAGAACAGAAACCGGGCTTGATCGTTCGCGAAACGATAAGGACGCACGAAACAGTCGTTCTCCTCAGAGACCATCTTCCAGAAATCGAGGTTCTCTTCCGGGCGGCTCATTTCATCAGTTTTTCGTCCCCGCGTATCGGCTAGGGCGAGCAAGTACAGCAGCTTGTTGCTGACCAGCCATGACAGCGAAATGACTTCAACGTTCGGGTCGGGTTTGTCGAGCAAAAATGCGGGGCGACCGTGGAATCGCACCATTCCGGCAATCTCCTCCCGGGTTATCAGGTCACATCCCAATTCACGCAAAACGTGTCGGGCGAGGTGCTCACCTTTCACCGCATGCTTCGGAGATGTGATTCGTCCGGAATCAAGGTCGACCTGTGACGTCAACGGTTTGGCGGCGTCGTGAAACAGCGCAGCGTAGATCAGTACCGTCCGCTCGTGAGCGGTCAACGACGGCCACGCGTCGAGTTGAGGCAACTGGGCGCAGACCATTCGCGTGTGGGTCCAAACATCTCCCTCGCTGTGCCAGCCTGCGTCTTGTTGGCAATCGGCCATCGCTCGACACCAGGGCTGGGGTTTTGCCCACGCCAAGATGTCATCGAGAGAGGCTTGTGATAGTGTCTGCCACGTCATGACCAGATGTCCGCTCCGTCAAAAAGCTGATTCGGCACGAGCGGTTGATGCTGCCAATGTGTACTCTGCTTGGCCTTTTCCACAAACGCGGGACGGACGAATTTGGCTCGCCCGCTGACGACGCCGTCGGCTTCCGTTCGCAGGTACAGCCCTTCCATCAGGTTGTCGCCACGTCTTGTCACGGGATTATCGAAATGACTGTCAAATTGGGATGGGCCGACCAGTGTTTCGAGTTGGTCCTTCTCGATAGATCCTGTGTGGACCACCGGTACCGTATGAATTCCCGTTCCTTCGAGCAATTTCGCCCGTCGATCCAGACTCAGAAACACCTTGTCCATCTTGTCGTAAACGTCAAACTCGAAGAAGTAATGCGGCAACGATCGGTAATGAACAGAATGGCGTGCATAAACCCATTCACCGAACAAAATGAATCGGCACGCCAGCCGGTCTTTCAGAGCGGAGCGTTTTACAACGGCCCACCGTTTGAAAAGATCATATTGCGGATGCATGCCCTCGGTAATCAGGTGGCCTCGACACTGGAGCACCATCTGCTCGTCGCTGCTGAAGTGAATACCGACGTTGGTGCCGTCAAGCTTCTCCTCAGCGATCAGCGAGTCATCCGCCATGAGCCGGTTTGACGCTGCCTTTCCCAGATGCTTATCGTCGTCGCTACCGCGTGAGCCCAACAGATGAGGCGTTCTCGGATACTTGACGAAGTCGTCGTGTGAGCTACCCATTGGAAGTCGCATCCCTTCCGCCGATGTCGAATACACCCATCTGCGACGGCGCTCCGACATCCGCGTCCTCCGGCCCTACGGGCAGGATGCGGACGGAGTATTTGAAGCGCCCGGCGATCCTGTTCGCCCATTCTTGGAACTCCGATCGTGTCCATTCGAAACGGTGATCCGAGTGCCGGACTTCGCCCGCCGGCAGTGCGGGCCACATGACGTTGTATTCTCGGTTCGGCGTTGTCAGCACGACCGTTTTCGGCCGGGCGAACTCGAATACGGCTCGTTCGAGTGCGGCGAGTCTTGGTGGGTCGAGGTGTTCGATGACTTCGATGATGGCGGCCGCGTCGAAGCCTTCAATTCGTTTGTCACGGTAGATTAACGAGCCGTGGATCAATTTCAATCGCTCGGCTTGCCGCTCGGGGAGGCGATCGACCTTGAGCCGCTTGTGGGCCAGTTCGAGTGCGCGAATCGAGACGTCCATGCCCACGATCTGCTCGAATTGTTTGTCCTTGAGCAGCTCACGGAGCAGCTTTCCATCGCCGCAGCCGAGATCGAGAACTGTGCGGGCTCCGCTTCCACGCAGAGCCGCCAGCACCGCCCCATGCCGCTGTTCGTGCAGGCTGAGCGGTGTCTCGAGCGACTCCTCTTGCGATTCCTTCGTCTCAACATCGTCCGTCGAGTCGCCCTCGTCTTCCTCGACGAGGCGAGCGATGGCCTGCCGAAACAGGTTGCCGCGGTGTTTTAAGTAACGCCGGCTGATCTGCTCTTTCTCGGGATGTCGGGCGAGCCAGCCGGCGCTGGATGGCTGACTTGCCGCGCCGAGCTCACCGTTTTTGGTTGTCGGAGCGCTTGAGATTTCGCTATCGACGTTGGCGAACGTGCGCGACCCTTTGGCCAAGAGCTTGTCGATTTCGTCGTCGCCAACGAAGTAGTGCTTGTCGTTGTCGAACACGGGAATCAGCACGTACAGGTGCGTCAGCAGTTCGACGAGCGTCTTCGCCCCACTGATGGTGACGGTGTGGTACGGGCTCTCGCCCCACTCGGGAAACTGTTCGTCGAGCGGGTGACGCGTCGTGCTGACGGTATAGCCCAAGGGCTCAAACAGCCGCTGCACCAACCCTGTGCGAATCGTTCTTTGGTCTGATTCGGGTTGCGAAGCGCCAACGGGATCGGATGTATTCGGTCTTGATGTACTGGCTCCCTTTCTCTCATCGCCGTTCCGAACGGGAAGGACGTCGATTCGCGCTGTGAGCGGAATGGGCGTCGTCACCAATTCAGGACGAGCCGAGCAGCGGCCTCCCAAAGCGGTGCCGAATACCTGCGAGATGGCCACGCTCATAAAGGACGAGGCGACGTAAGGGCGGTCGTTAACGTAATGCCCCAGCAGAAAGCTTTGATATCGGTTTCGATTTCGACCACGCACCATGCCTACCGGATCGACGTCGAGCAGCAAGCAGACGCGGCAACGCTCATCTCCCACCTCGGGATAAAAAACATGCGCCTTGCCGAAACTGAGATCGAAGCTCTGAAATCGGTCCGGGTGCTTGTGCAACAGGAAGCCGAGATCGGTCGCCGGCCGATGAGTTGTCGAGATCGTCAGGAGCATGCCGCCTTGCCTCGCGCCAATTCGTCGAAGAAGAGACCGGTCCCGGACCCGGTTGTGGTGCGTTTCGACTCCACGTGTCAGGGGCCAACGTCGCCCATCAAATTGTTTGGGGCCACTTCTAGAAGCCGTCCCGAAACCCGGTTGTCGTGGAATATGACCCTACGAATCAAGGACACACGTTACTCATCAGAGGGTTTTGGGACCAACTCGAAAGTATCGACACGACTGTACCGATCTGCGGTCGAAACGTCGAACTCGAATTCCAAGCTTAAGGCGTGATTTGCCTGCCGCGAGATTCGTCGACCACCATTCAACAACCACAATGGCGGCGGTGCGTGATGATGCGCAATTCGACACCGCTAGAGCACACGGGGTTCGGGCGATGATTCGCTTGTCCTGGGCGGCAGACTCAGGCGGAGCATATCGTGCGTCGAATGAACGACGATGCTCTCCGACGGAGCTGATCATGATCCACTCGCACAGAGCGGAAATGGTCACGATGACCGTTTGATGGACTGTATCCCTGCTTATCTCCCCCTGAGTTGCATCACGAAGCCCCGCCACAAGCCGGTTTGGGGACGACGTCCAAAGGTGTCGAAGGTGTTGTCAGATTGACAAACTCGAGATCGCTTCATCCGTTGCGACAAATTGATAGAATCAGCCGTCGAAAGAACGACAAACGTCCCTCTTCTTACACAAGAATGGTGCGGTATGAACACGGACCTTCGTTGGCTGGCGAATGAATCGATGAGCTGCCTGCACGCGGCTGAGGTGGTTCGCCGAATGGCCGATGCCGCCGAGCCCCGTATGGCTGCTGCCATCGCTGAGGCCACGGCTGCGCTGGTGATCGAGGTGACCGCGTTGGGTCTTCCCGAGGAGAGGTTTTGGGAGCACGTGATTCCACTGTCGGCTCAAATGGGAGGAAATCGGCATCTGGCTGACGTGACTTTGCGGAAGTGCGGTCGGAACAGCGACGACACGGCGGCTTCCCATTTGGCGACACGCATCGGAGAGTTGGAATCGGCTGTTCGCCAAGAGTTTCCGACATTAGCAGAAGACATGACGTCGCAGGGCCTGGGTCTTCGAGATCAATGGGATCGAATCGGCACAGATTTGCTACGCACAATCGCCCACTTGATCGAGGACGAACTTTTGCCTGGGAGCGCTGAGATCGTTCTTGTTTATCCCGTACAACGGGGTGGAGGATCGGCGCATGTGTTGTACAACTCGGTCCGTATGGAGGCCACGGAAGACGATCCGGTGCCGAAACTCCCCGAGGCCGTACGTCTGGCGTGGCTCATTTCACAGTTGAACCTGGAACTGCCGATGTTCAGCGAAACTGTCAACGCCCATCGTCTGCCCACAGTGGCTGCGCTAGCAACATTGCCGGCGGCGCTACAAGCGGCGGAAGCCGCCGACTTGGCGGCTTGCGATCAGTCGCACGTCAAGTTGGCACTCAAAACGTGGATGCCGCAGTTTCAGTGCAACGAGGGGTTTACAGAGCAACTGCTCAAGTGGTGGGAAGTGTACAGCGGAAATCGACCACGCTTTGGTGTGGCCATCGGCGCGTTAGACCAAATCCTGCAGAACGAATCGGCGTAAGCCGCGACTTCGTTGGATCTGTCCGGGAATTCCCCCAATGGCGGTTGAATAAACACGCTCCGACACGGCACAGCAATGACCGCCAAGCGTTTCAGCGCAGTAACGCAGAGAATGGATCGCATTCTCAGGCCAATCGACTCTGTTTCGCACGTCATTCGTTCGTGCAGGCTTCTAACATCCGCGCGTAGCTGCACCAGACACCACACCGAGATATACTGAAGTGATGGTTTTGGACCAAACTCTGGAAGCCCATCGAATTGAGAGAATCGAAGGAAACAACACCATGAGACTCGTCCTGACTTCGTCGATCGCACTGTTTCTGGCTGCCGCTGCTGCCCAGGCAGATGACTGGCCCCAATGGATGGGAGCAAATCGTGACAACGTCTGGCGGGAAACGGGGTTGTTCGAGAAGTTTCCCAAGAACGGTCCGAGTATCGTTTGGCGAGCACCGGTCGCGGGGGGCTATGCGGGGCCGTCCGTCGCCGACGGTCGCGTCTACGTTACCGACTTCGTTCCCGATCAAGCTGTCGAATCCGAAGAGGGCGAAAGCAAACCGCTCGCGGGAAAGGAACGCATCGTCTGTTTGAACGAAGCGACGGGCGATGAAATGTGGAACCACGCGTACGCGGTGACATACGGCGTCTCGTATCCGGCCGGTCCGCGGTGTACACCCAACGTGAACGGCGGCAAGGTCTACACGCTGGGAGCCGAAGGGCATCTCTTCTGTGTCGATGCCGAATCGGGTTCGGTGAATTGGTCGAAACATCTTCCGGAAGAATACGGCACGAAAACGGCGACGTGGGGCTACGCCGGGCATCCGATCGTCGACGGGGGCAGGCTGATCTGCGTTGTCGGCGGCGAAGGCAGCCACGCGGTCGCATTCGACAAGGATTCGGGCCGCGAACTTTGGAAATCGGTCACGTCGAGTTCGCAAGGTTACTCGTCACCGACGATCATCGAATTCGCCGGCGTTCGGCAGTTGATTCTGTTTCATCCCGATGCGGTCGTATCGCTGAACTTGGAGACAGGTGAGCCGTACTGGTCGGTTCCGTACGAAGCGACGAACGGCTCGGTCATCATGACACCCGTACGCTCGGGAAACCTGCTCTACGCCGCCGGGTTCTCGCACAAAAATATTCTGATCGAACTGTCGGACAAACAGCCGGCGGCGACAATGTTATGGCAGGACCAAAACAAGAAGGGCATTTCGCCGGTCAACGTGCAGCCGTTTGCCGAGAATGGCGAAATGTACGGCTTCGACCAGAACGGCTTGTTGTACGGCATTGAAATGGCAACCGGTATCCGGCGATGGCAGTCCGGCGCGCCGCTGAATGTGGAACGCCCGCTCCCCTCCGGCACCGCCTTCATCGTCAAAAACTCTGATCGCTTCTGGATGTTCAACGAACTGGGCGAGCTGCTGATTACGAAGCTTTCGCCCTCCGGCTACGAAGAGATCGACCGGACGAAAGTCATCGAGCCGACCAACGTCGCCTTCGGCCGCGACGTCGTCTGGTGCGCCCCGGCTTGGGCCAACCGCCGAGCATACATCCGAAACGGCAACGAATGCATCAGCGTTGACCTGGCCGACCCAGCAGCGGGCGAGTGAGCGGTGCGCCGTTGTATGCCGAGCGAATGTCGAAGTCACAGCGGTTCGCGAACTCTGACGGGGTACGTACCCCCAGAGAGCCGTTCGGTCGCTGCTGGGCAGCTTTCCGACCAAAACTGATCTGGGGCGACCGTGCCGTCTTCCGTATCATCACGACGGCTATCGGCTCGTGATCAGGGGTGGCGATGGGCGATTCTGCCCGTAGTAATACGGTACGATTTGAATTTCGCGTTGAGAAAACACGCCGCTGCATCGTTTCGCGACAGCCCACCAGGCAGCTGAGATCGCCTTTGGCATATGCCTTGCGGCGTTAGCGTTGTTGGGCGTGACGCCTTGTAACAAGGAAGCTCTTGAGATGTATCGATTGCTACTGCTCGTTTCGTGTTTGAGTCTGGCAGCAATAGCGTCGTGCTTTCTGGAGTATCCAGAAACTGTGGACTATACAACAGCTAAACGCGGCGATGGGCTCGTTCGCGTGCTGAACGACGATCGGGTGAAATATATCGGCACGACCTGGGCTTGGGGCGAGGCATCACAAATGGATCTGCCGCCTACCGATGATAGCCTGGTGTCGCCGGCAGAGGCCGTCAAGCTCGCCGAGCCTCATCTTGGCACAAGTTGGGAACTTCGCTGGAAGCATGTTATTCCTGGCGAAAACATCCTTCGGGGGGAGACCGGGTTTCTGAGGACTACATCGTGCGCAAGGGCGACTGGTATTACGTATGCCGGGATGGCATTGGTTTAGGAACGTTGAATCGGATCGAGGGGTTGCCGAGTATCGGCATAAAGGACGGCGTGACGGCGGCTTGGTTCATCCCCTATGCCGTGCGTGTTCATGCGGTTGATGGCCGGGTCATCGAGCCCGGTTGTGTCGAGTGATTGTCCACGCGACGATGTGTCGTTCCGATAACGGTCCAGAGCGCATGTTCGATGGGATTTTGCCGCGAGCGGAGTTGATCGAACCGACGGGTTTGGCCGCGCCCTGAATTGGCTGCACGCGATGTTCGTTGCACCTGAAAATCGCCTGCACTATATTGCACCGGCAAGTTGGCCCTCGTTAGGAAACAACATTGACTTCGCTTGGGCAAGACCTGGAATCCAACAACGAGGAGCGGCGCTTCGGATCCGGCTGGATCAGCGGCGCCCTGGCTCTGGTCCTGTCGGTCGTTGGCCTGGGGACCGTGCTCTGCCTGCGGTATCCGGAACTGCTGACGGTGCCCGAAGCCCAGGGCATGTACAACGTGGGGCTCATCCGGCTGTCGTTGCACCTGGTCTTGATTGCCGCGTTCGTGCTGGGGATCGTCAGCATCGTACTGCGTAGGCAGAAGGTGCTCGGCTTCACGGCGATCAGTCTGGTCTTCGTCGCCGTAGCATTTGGGGGCTCGCATACGCAGAGCCGTGCGGACATCCAGAGCGATGTCTACCTGGGCCTGGACTGGTTCCTACTGAGCTTGATCTTCACGGGGATCGTGTTCGTTCCGATCGAACGAATCCTGGGCAATCGCGAGCAATCAATCTTCCGCTTCGAGTGGCGCGAGGATCTGCTGTATTTTCTGATCAGCACCCTGTTGGTGCAGGTGCTGACTTTTCTGTCGATGCTTCCCGCAATGACTATTCTGGAGAATACTGACTGGGTCGGCATGCGGAATTGGGTTGGAAACCAAAGCGTGGTCTTACAGTTCCTGGAAATCACGCTGCTTACCGATCTGGTGCAATATTGGGTCCACCGGGCGTTCCATCGCATTCCTTGGCTCTGGACGTTTCACGCGGTGCATCATTCAGCCCAGGTCATGGACTGGTTGGCCAGTTCACGGATGCACGTGCTGGAAATCGTGCTGTTGCGTGGCCTGACGGTTATCCCCATGTACGTGCTGGGCTTTGGCGAGCCAGCCCTGTACACGTATCTGGTGTTCGTGTTTTTTCAATCGGCACTGGTCCATTCCAACCTGCGAATTCGGTTCCGCTTCCTGGACCGCCTGGTCGTCACGCCGCGGTTTCATCATTGGCATCACGGCATCGAGAAGGACGCCACCGACGTCAACTTCGCCGTCCATTTTCCGTTCCTGGACCGCATCTTCGGCACGTACCACTTCCCCGCCGAAGGCCAGTGGCCCGACGGATACGGGATTGCCAATCATCCGCTTCCCAAAGGCTTTTGGCGGCAGTTCCTGTACCCGTTCGTTCGCCAGCATGGCCGTTCTGATGATTCGACTGGGGCCAGCTAGTCACGGCCTCGACGCGCATTTTCGTTACCGACTCTCCCACGACTTCTCACGATTTGACGGACGCATTTCCCTATCACGTCCGGGGTCCATCCGCCTTCGAAGCCCCAGCCTGCGGTGATCACCGTCGGTGCCTTGGCAGGAATCAGGCCAAAGTCCGAGCCGTCCGTCGGTCGATAACGATTGTAGGAATTCTCACGGCGAAGCGGGCAGGAACCCCGGCTGGAGCGCTCTAAGGAGACGGACAATGCCAGATGGCGACATGATGCTGGTCATCGAACAAGCGATCCACGACCTGTTGGTCTGGGTGGGATTCGGTACGCTGGTCGGCTTGGCGGCCAAGGGCATTATGCCGGGCAGAGACCCGGGCGGAGCTGTGGCGACGATGCTGATGGGCATCGGCGGCAGCATCGTCGGCTGCGGCACGCTGCTGTTCTTCGTGGAAGGACAGCGGGTCACTCCGATCAGCACGATCGGCTTCGCAGCGGCGACTGGCGGAGCCTTCATTCTGCTGTTCTTCTACCGATTATTGTCCGGCTCGTTCATTTCCGAATCGGAAGACGGCGATCGGGGCATCCACCGACGATATCGCCGCAGACGTCGCCGCGAGCTAATCCGCGACTGACATAATCGGTCACTGGGCCGGCTGAGAACCAAACGGGTCGCGAAATCGCCGTGCGCCGTGTTCAATATTCCCGGCGTTGCCGCGATGATGGGATGCTCATCGCCTTGCGGTACTTGGTGACCGTTCGCCGCGCCAGCGTGTAGCCTTCGGCGGCCAGCTTCTCGACGAGAGCATCGTCGCTCAGGGGATGTTGTTTATCCTCGTTGTCGACAATGTCTTTGAGCTTGAGCCTGATGATGTCCCAGGCGACTTCTTCGCCGCCGGCTGTTGTCGTACCGCCCCCGAAAAAGCGTTTTAGCGGGAACAGGCCTCGCGGAGTCTGAATCCATTTGTCATCGACGGCTCGCGAAACCGTTGTGACGTGGACGCCGACCACATCAGCAATCTGCTGCATCTTCAAAGGCACGATCGCTTCAGGCCCGGATTCCAAGAATTCCGTCTGGTGATCGACAATGGCCAGCGCCACTCGCTTGAGCGTGTTGTGCCGCTGTTCGATCGATTCAATGAGCCACTTGGCCGAGTCGATTTTCTTCTTGATGAATTCTTTCGTCTTTTCATCGGGGTTGCTGCGCATCAGGTCGCGGTATTTACCGCTAATCCGCAGCCGGGGTGTGTATTCGTCTTCTAACGTGACGGTGTATTTCCCGTTTTCATCGAGCTCGATGGCCAAATCGGGCGTGACCTTCTGCACCGCTCTGACTTCAAAACCCTGACCGGGATAAGGATTAAGATTCCGTAACTCCTCGCGGGCATCCTTGATCGTGTCGAGGGAGTAGCCTGTCTTACGGTGGATGACCGGCAATCGATTTTCCGCCAAGTCTTCCAGGTGCGAACTGACCAAGTTGACCAGCACGTCGCGGTACGGTGTTTCGGGCGTCAACTGCAGTAGCAGGCATTCACCGACGTTCCGCGCGCCGACACCGGGAGGGTCGAGCTTCTGAATCAACAACAGCGCCGCCTGTGCCGTTTCGATCGAGATCGGTCGGCCATAGACTTGGACGATTTCCGCCAGCGAACTTTGCAACCGACCGTTGTGATCGAGGTTCTGGATGAGATATTCACCGAACTCTCGCGTTTCAAGATCGCAGTTGAAGAAGCTAAATTGCTCGACCAGATAGTCGTGTAACGACTGCGGACGCGAAACCATGTTCGAAACGGCATCGTGTTGGCGGTCGGAGGCTTCGTCGGTACGGTTCGAGGAAGGACGCGCCCCGGCTGAGACGTTGTCCTCCGACCAGTCGGCCGACATCTCGAGCAGGCGTTCGAAATCCGCCTCGTTGTTGTGATCGGAATCAACGACCAGTTCCCGCTCGTCGAGTTCCTTCTTGGGCGTTTGGTCCTCGGTCGTAACGGGTTCCTCGTCCCGGTCGGTCGAGTCGGCCGAATCGGTATCGGACCCCGCTTGCATGCTTTCCAGCACCACGTTTTCTTCGAGCTCCTGATCGATCCGCTCTTGAAGTGCCATGACCGGAAGTTGCAGGATCTCCATCGACTGAATCATGCGCGGAGCCAGCTTCATCTGCTGGCTCATCTTCATTTGCTGAGAAAGATTCAGTTGCATGATGTCGCGCTGATTGCTCGGTGCATGTGTGATAGATGAACAGGGTTGACGCGTTGAGAATTCAACCTGTGTTCGATTCGCCGTCTACGTGAAAACGGCCGAGTGGTTCTCGATTTAAAACTCCTGCCGGCCGCGGATGGCGTCGGCCAGCATTTCTTTGTTAGCAAACTCTAGCACACTCCCCGAGGCGATTCCGCGGGCCAGTCGGGTGATCTTGACCTGTTCGGCTTCCAATAGGTTGGAAATGTACAAAGCCGTCCCATCCCCTTCGAGCGTCGGGTTTGTGGCCATGACAATCTCTTCGACCCCTTCATTCCGCACACGCCGAACCAAAGCTGCGATCGTCAAATCATCCGGCCCAACGCCTTCGAGCGGCGAAAGACGCCCCTTAAGCACGTGGTACAGGCCGTCGTAGACGGTGGCCGCTTCTAGAGACATCAGGTCGCGTGGTTGTTCAACGATGCAGACAACGTGTTGACGCCGCTTCGGGTCTCGGCAAATTGAGCAAAGTTCCTCTTCCGTGAGATTGAAGCATTTGCCGCAGTTTTTGATCGATGATTTGACGTCGCGAATCGCGTCGGCCAGTTCGATCGCTTCGCCGTGAGCGCAGTCGAGCATGTAGTGCGCCAACCGCTCGGCCGATTTCCGTCCGATTCCGGGCAGCTTGCCAAATTGGTCGATCAGGTTACCGACGGCCGGCCCATACGTGTGGGTTCGTCCGTCGGAAAAACGCGGTGACATGACATTATCCCGTTACAACGACCGAAGCGTCCGAACTCGAACGAGTGTTCGAGCCGGCAGCCCGACCCGTTAGTGGCGATCGATTTACCGATCTCAAAGTTTCGCTTCGACGTTCACAGGACCAGCGGAGCCACTCACTCGTTCGAACCAACATTCGACAGGACCGTCCGTCGATCAAGCATCGCGCGCTCCTAAGCATGACGGTCGAATGGATTGGGGGCGAACGTTACGTTGTGGGCTGATTGCCGTCCAGCCCTAAATGCGAAAGCGCATCATTCAAGACGGACATATCGATATTGCCGGTCACTTTCTGCATTTCTGCACTAGCTGCTTCTTTGACTTTGTCGAGCGCTTGATTCGTCGCCGCGACAATAAGATCCTCAAGCATCTCCTGGTCGCCCGCTTCGAACACAGATTTTTCGATGTGGACGTTGAGGATTTTCTGTTGACCGGTTGCTTCGACCGTCACCATGCCTCCGCCCGCGCTCCCCTCGACGCGAATCTGGCCCAGCGAGTCCTGCATTTCCGACATACGGCCTTGCATTTCTTGCGCCTGCTTCATCATCGAGGCGATGTCTCCCAGTCCCTTGAACATATTGTGCTAATCCTCCTGCGTCGGTTGGTTGCATAGGCCTTCGACTTTCACGACCGTGCCACCGAAAAGCGAGCGGGCCTTCTCCACAAATTCGTCCTCGATCGGTTCGCCCACTCGCCGCAGCAAATCGGATCGTTTCGTTGTGGTTGTCGCCGGTGTGGGCTCCGGTTCTGTCGCTGAGTCGTCACTTTCAACCATCCGAAACGCAATTCGGATGGGTTTGCCGGTCACGCGAGAGGCCAGTTTCTCCAGCCGGCCCACCGAATCGGGCCGCTCGCAATACTGTTTACTGAAATGATAGCTCTTAGGAAACACCAATTCCAGTTGATTTGGCCCGGAAATTGCTACGTTCGCGACGGCTTTGACGTGGTCCTTTAACACATCGCTAATATGAGAAAGAACTTGCGCCCAAACTTCGCGCTCGGTTCCGCTGCGGAACTCGACGGTCGCGCATTCCGCTTCGGACTGAGACGCTTCGACGGCAGTCGATTCCGTCGGCTCAACGCTTTTTTTTTCCGGCTCGGGAGCATTTTCGGTCGCTGGGACCGACGCAGAGCCTAATTGGGGAGCGTCCTCGCGAACGGGGGGAGCGACAGGTGGAATCGGCTCCTCCCTAGGTGCCCTCGATATGCGAGGCTTCCGGCCCGTTTCGGCGGATGATGACGAAATCTTGCCGGTGGGCAATGCCCCCGACTTCAGCGCGTCGACGAGTTCGCCCAATTGGTCGAGTTCGTCCAGCAGTGAGATACGGACGATCGCCGCCTCGGCTAACGCTCGGCCGAACGTCGAACGAAACATTTTCGCCTTGGCCTCGGCCAAAATCTGTAGCGCGGCCACAATTGTCTGCATGCCCCAGCTCTCGGCCAGCTCGCCGAGCCGGCTTCGGCTCTCGGGAGAGGCTCCCAACAGGGCGATACCATCTGCCTCACAACTCAGGATCATCAGGTCGCGCAGGAAATGAATGAGTTGATCGACAAGTTCGCCCAATTGAGCCCCGTCGGCCAGCGCCTGGTCGAATTGCCCGAGCGCCTCACCGGATTGCCGCTGGATGAGCGCTTCGACGACCGCCATGAGTCTTTCGTCGCTGGCCGTTCCCAACAATCGATGCACGTCGTCCACGGTGACGTACGTTTCACCGAAGGCCAATAGTTGATCGAACAGCGATTGGCTGTCTCTCATCGAGCCGGCAGCGCGTCGCGCCACCAGTTCCAGCGCGGCCGGTTCGACCTGGTAGCCCTCGATCTCGGCAATGGCGTGCAGCCGCTCGATGATGCTCGATATGCCGATCGTCGTGAAATCGAACCGTTGGCAGCGCGAGAGGATCGTATCGGGAACCTTGTTCGGCTCGGTGGTGCAGAAGATGAAGTTGACGTTGGGAGGAGGTTCTTCGAGTGTCTTAAGAAGCGCGTTGAACGCTTCTTTGGTCAGCATGTGAACTTCGTCGATAATGTAGACTTTATATTTCGTCCGCATCGGCTTCACGCTGACGTTCGCTCTTAAGCCGCGAATGTCATCGATGCCTCGATTGGAAGCCCCGTCGATTTCGAGCACGTCGACGTCGTTGCCTTCAGAAATGCCCTGGCATATTTCGCATTCGTTACAAGGGTCGCTCTGCTCGGCGTTCGGGCAGTTGAGGGCCTTCGCGAGAATTCGGGCGGTCGACGTCTTGCCGACACCCCGCGCCCCGGTGAACAGGTACGCATGCGCGACGCGGCCCAGCTGGATTGCATTCTTGAGCGCTTGGGCGACGGCCTGCTGCCCTATGACCTCATCGAACGTCTGCGGCCGGAAACGGCGGGCCAACACCGTATAGTGCGTCGAAGTCTCGTCCATGACCGTCTCGATGGGCAGGAAGGGGAATCGAATTCGGGGGACGAAACGCTATCTCCGCATACACCCAGAACCTAATGCTTAGGGCTGCTTCGGTTAAGATCTGACCCGGTTCACACGGCTCCGCCGCATTTGGAGATAGCGTTCCGCCCCCCGTTCTCCTCACGTTGGTATGTCGTTCGATCGGCACGGCCGGCTCGCTGAGCCGACAGACGATACGGATCACAGCCGCGGGACCAGCCTGCGGCCGCCTTGGGAAGTGATGATATCAATTTTTGCTCGAGTGTTCCGGAAAATCAGCGCTTTTCACGGGGAAATAGCGGTGATCGCCCAGAACCGTGCATCGATTGATACACCTCTGCATTATCGGTAGGGACTCCCGATCGTCAAGCGAACAGGTCGCTCCAGTTTGTCGAATTCGCCATTCTCCTTGATTGGGCTGAATTTGACCCGCAAATTGGCGATCAGATCGTTGGAGACCTTTCCGCAGCCATAAATGCGATTTGGTATCATGTCGGCATCGGATCGAGACCATTGGTCGCCAACTTCGTTAATCTATCGGGTGAGATCGTTATGAATCTTCGACACAACACGCTGGCGACGGCGTGTTTCCTGGCCGCGGCCACGTTGATCACGGCCGGTTTCGCAGCATCAGCCTATGCCTTCGACGACGATGGCTGGTCGCAACATTCCGTACGCAACGAGCTTAAGCCCCAGTTCTCCTATGAGAAGGCAGGCGGACCGGCCGGTCAACCGGTGCTCAGAATCACGTCCGACGGACGCCCGGGACTCGACGGCGCGTGGGTGAAGAGGTTTCCCGTCACCGGGGGACGCGTCTATCGCTTCTCGGCACTGCGCAAGACTGAGAACGTTCCCGTGCCGCGACGCAGTGCGATTGTGAAGATCACATGGCAGGATGATCGAGGGAACATGGTTCCCGGCGACGGTGATAAGGCGAGACCCGAGTATCCGCGTGAGACGGGAAACCCGTCAGACGGCTGGCAGCCGATCTCCGAGATGTATCCGGTCCCAGACAAAGCGACGCAGGCCCGCGTGGAATTACGGTTCCGCTGGTCACAGAACGGCGCGGTACGCTATAGCGCGGTCTCGTTGGAACCGACCGCCAAACAACTGGGCCGCACGGTTCGGCTGGCAACCGTGCATTATCGGCCCAGCGGCGGGAAAACACCGGCCGAGAACCGGGAGCAATTCGCTGAGTATATCGCCGAAGCCGCGGCGAAGGGAGCCGACTTGGTCTGCCTGCCCGAGTCGCTCACGCTGTACGGCACGGGTCTGAAATACGCAGAGGCCGCCGAGCCGATTCCCGGACCTTCGACCGACTACTTCGGCTCGCTCGCCAAAAAGCACAATCTGTACATCGTCGCCGGCTTGTTGGAGCGCTCCGAGGACCTCGTCTACAACACGGCGGCTCTGCTCGGGCCGGGCGGCGAACTCGTCGGCAAGTATCGCAAGGTCTGCCTGCCTCGCGAGGAGATCGAAGGCGGCGTCGCCCCAGGCAGCGCGTACCCCGTGTTCGAGACACGTTTCGGCCGGCTCGGAATGATGATCTGTTGGGACGTCCACTTCCCCGAAGTGGCCCGCAACTTAAGCAACAACGGCGCCGAGGTGATCGCCATGCCCATCTGGGGTGGAAACCCCACACTGGCCCGCGCCCGGGCCATCGAGAACCAGGTCTTTCTCGTCACCAGCACCTACACCGACCCGGAGAAGGACTGGATGAAGTCCGGCGTGTTCGACAAGGAGGGCCGCTTGTTAGTGACCGGCCACGACTGGGGCAAAGTGCTCGTCGTCGAAGTCGACCTCGACAAGAAGAAACAGTGGCCCTGGCTCGGCAACTTCAAAGCCCGCATCCACCGCGAACGCCCCGCGAACGGGTTTCAGAACTGATGGGCGACGCCGAGAACAAACGCATTGATCGTCGAGCGTCACACGACCCTCGTTCCAACACTCCGCCTAACTGAGCGCCGAGCCAAGCATTGCGAGCACGATGAGGAACGCTGCCGCAGCCGCACCCACAAAAATGCCAATCGCGAAGTATTGCCAGGTAATCGCAGCCACACAGCAGCCCATCGAGCTGGCAGTCAGCGCAATGTGTTTTTCGCGAAACTGCCCGATCGAAGAGATGACCAAACCCACGAGCGCGCAGCCTATTGCCGATATCGTGAACCAGCGCGCGGGGTCTTTTGTGATTTCAAGTTCCGGTTCCGGTTCAACAGCTTTCTTCTCCTTGGAGACCTTTCCGCCAAGATTGACGGAGAATTTCTTGTATTTCAGGGTGATTCCGCCTTCGCGTTCGGGCGTTGGTTCAGGCCGCGGTTTTTCTTCTTCTTTTTCGGCAAACGGATTGGGTAGCGGAAGGTCGAGCGCAAGAGCGGGAATTGATGCAAGCCCGAGCGCGATGACACCCATTACGAGGGCAATGATGCTGAGCACAAATGGGCGTTTTTTTGAAGTATTCGCTGCACTTGGCTGCTCCGGGAGCGAATTCTCACCTTGGCTCTTGTCGGCTTGATCGGTCATAAACCACTCATATTTAGGAGTGTAATTGATTCTTGCCGTATGACTTGGAAGTTTGAACGTCTCACACGTTTCTCGTTACTCGACCCTGATTCACGGCGATTCAGTCCTGCGGCCAGAGATCACGCCGCCAAGCAACGCGCGGAATGAGATTCTGATACGTGTCCGTGTCACAGTAGATCGCGAAGGCCTTACCCGTGTCGATGTCGATCGCCGCGTACACCATGACCTCACCGTCTTGATGTTCGCCTCCATCTTCGAGTTGCGGTAGACCAAGGATCAGACACTCCTCTTTCCACACGGTAGCCTGAAAGGCCGGGCGGACGTCGAGGAACTTGCGGCCTTCTTCGGTCCTTATGAAATTGAGATCCCAGCGCCGCAACAACCTGCGGCCTTCACCTTCGACAAGCGGATACGTTCGCTCGCCCAGGACGACGCGGTCCGAAATGAGGTTGCTGACATTGATGGGCTCGCCCTCCGTCGCGACGGCCTCTGCCGCTTCTGCGTCACCAGGATACGGCCCAACGTATGCTCCCGGCATGGAGCCAAACAGAGCTGTCATCATGCGTATCGCCGCGTTGTTTGAATGCCGAAAGATGAAGTCGAAATCGGTGCCACAGCGGAATGGCGACACTTGACAGCGAAGTTCCCGGTCGATGTTGGATTCGTGAGTCATGTAGAACGATCTCGACGGCACGAGGATGGAGGCGGCCCCCTGTGAGTATTTGTAAACGCCGTTCGCGTAATAATAGAAAAACGGCGTACACATCAGCCACATAACGGCGACGAACTCCGCCTCCGAGGGTCGCCTCCGCCTCAAAAGCATGGCAAACACGTGAGAGATCATAATCACGAACAGAAAGAAAAGACCAAAGCCGATCGCGCCGAGTACACCAAACCAGTGCAACCACAAGACGCTCAGCAACGCCAGCCAACGCGCCCAGACGGGGCAGTTCGCTCGCAGCCAATGTTTCGCTGACCGTACCGGCGACATTGTTTGCGTCGCAGATTGGTCGTTGTTGTCCACAACTCTTGTCCTCGCGCTCACCCAATCAGGCCGGCGACGCAACTCGAATTGGCCAACCGTTCGGCTGGCGTCGACATCGTCAAACGAAGCCAACACCAAGTTCACTGGACATTCTACGCGCTGAATCGGCGCCAGCTAGGCGAATTCCAACATCGCCATGACGAAGAGCCGACTTACTGTCTACGGAGTCAACGTTCGCGGCCAAGGACACATGGCCCCGTTTCAAAACTCCACAGACGCCAAACACGACTCGCAGAAAACGTGTGAATGTGTCCGCGAGATCCGAATCATGTCGCAATCGACGGCTTCATGAATAAGTAGAAGCCAAATCCCATGGTTGAACGCCCCCAACGAAGGTACCCATCGCGCCATTCGCGGCTTCGCTTCAGTTTCTCTGCGATCGTGGGATCAGTTGGATGAAGCGCCGCTTGACGCTCGGTTTTCATTCGGTGGGACCATTCAAAATGGTCCCACTCATCGTCATTGCTGACGGCTGCATAGATCGGAATGAGGCCTCGACCTTCTGCGAACGAGATATTTGTGGCGTGGTCGTGATAAATCCCAACCGGTTCGCCGATCAACTTCAAGTAGTCTGGCGACGGCGGTTGTTTCCAGTAGCCTTCTCCAAGAAGAAGTTGGCCGCCGGGGCGTACAAGTCGGGATAGAGTATCGATTGAGTTGGGGTATGCAGCCTGCCCTACACCAAACGCGTGTGTCGAGCCCATGCAGATCGCCAAGTCGAAAGAATCGTCTTCCAACGGCTCAGATTGAATATCGCATTCTCGAAATTCACACGACCCAGTCGATACTCTGCCTGCCGCGCGGCTGAAATCGACTCCGCATCAACGTCAATTCCCAGCCCAACCGCGCTGGATGCCTCAATCATCCGGATGAGGAGTTCCCCATGTCCACATCCGGCGTCAAGCACGTAATTGTCGCCGGACAAATCGAGAACACGGATGATTTGACTGGCTTTCTCGGAACTAATGGGGTTGTTAAACAGCATTCAGTGCCAATTTCATGTATGGATTGCGACTTGCCATTTTTGATACGACGTAGTGGACGAAACGGTTCGCAATAGGACTCGGTCGTTCGTGACGGACGGAGGTACACAGAATACGTTCGCGCAGAACGATCATCTTGTCTCTCGCTCTGCAGATCCGCTTTGGCACGTCTTCATCGGGCCGGCCATCGGTAACCCAGTGTTGACTCATCGTAAAACCGCTCTTCATCAGCGACGTTTGCGCCTCCTCTTTTTCTTCGCGGCGTGTTTAGGCTGTGTTTTCGGAGGCGCCTTGCGGCCTCGCTTCGCCTTAACCGGTTTCTTGCCAGTCGACTCCTTCTTGCCGCGCGATTTCTTCGGCGGCGTACGATCTGCCGAGTTGCGTTTCGTGCCTTTTCGCTTCACTCGTTTCTGACCGGAACGCGGTTGGCGGGGAGCGAGTCTCAAATCGAGTTCGCGGCGGTCGACGTCGACGCGGGCTACGACGACCCTGATGGGGTCACCGAGCCGATAGGTTCGGCCCGTCCGCCGTCCCGAAAAGCTGATGGTCGTCTGGTCGTAGTCGAACCGGTCGTCCGCTTCGAGAACACTGACGTGGATCAACCCCTCGACCGGAATCTCAACGCACTGGCAGAACACACCGAATTGTTCGACGCCCGTGATAAAGGCGTCCATTTCGTCACCGACCCTGTCCTTCATGTAGGTCAACAGTTTGATTTTCACCAATTCGCGCTCGGCCTGTGCGGCGCGGCGTTCCATGGCTGAAAGATGTTTGCCTAGCTTGATTAATTCGAGTTCGCTGGCCTTTTTCGGTTTGCGAGGCGACTTGATCAGCCTATCGATCAGCCGATGAATCGTCAGATCGGGATACCGCCGAATCGGACTGGTAAAGTGGCAATAGTTTTCGAATGCCAACGCGTAATGCCCCATCTCGGCAGCCGAATACGCGGCCTGCTTCATACTTCTCAACAGCGCGTAGTTAATCGAACGCGTGACTGGTTCGTTTCGAACGCGCTCGATGAGCGCCTGCAGATCCGTTCGACTCTGGTACTTTTTGAGTGGATAACCGAGCGCGGTGACGAATTCGGAGAATCGTCGCAGCTTGGCCTCGTCGGGGTCGGCATGCACCCGCCGCAGGTAAGGCAGGTTCCGGTCTGCGAGTTCCGTCGCCACGGCGACATTTGCCGCGAGCATGAATTCCTCGATGATCTGGTGACTTTCATCATTGATCCGCTCGTGCGCACCGCTGACCCGGCCGTCATCGTCGAAGTCGATTTTCACTTCGGGCATGTTCAACTCGAGCGCCGTGGCTTCGAAACGCCGGCGTCGAAGAATCATCGCCAGTTCATACATGTGCGATAGCAGCTTTCGCACCTTGGCACCCACGCGGCCCTTTTGTTGTTGGGGTGAGCGAATGACGGGCAGAACCTCTTCATAGGCGAACCGCCGCGTGACCTTGATGGCGGAGTTGGCCAACTCGGTGTGTACGGGAACGCCTTCGGCGGTAAATTCGATGAACGCCGATTTCACGTAGCGAACTTTTCCCTGCTGCAGACTGGCAAGGCCGTTCGAAATGACTTCGGGCAGCATGGGCAGAACGCGGCGTGGCAAGTAGACGCTCGTGCCGCGATTGTACGCTTCGGCGTCCAACGCGGTGCCCGGTTTCACAAAGTGCGAGACATCGGCGATGTGGACGCCCAGGTGCCAATGGCCGTCTTTTGAGCGCGAGAGCGAAATGGCATCGTCAAAGTCCCGCGCGTCGACTGGGTCGATCGTCACGATGACATCTTTGGTGAGATCGCGCCGGCCAGCGGTGTCGGCTTCGTCGAACTTGTCGGCCTGCTTTCTCGCTGCGTCGAGCACTTTTTCGGGAAAGTCATCCGGCAATCCGAATTCGTGAATGATCGACTCCGTGTCGACGCCGACTTCACCACTGCCGCCCAAAACTTTGGTCAGGACCGCTTCTCCCGCACGATAGTGCGTGGGAAACCGTAACATCTCGATGACGACCTTATCATCTGTCCGTGCGCCTTTGGCACCGGGATCGCCGACAAGCACGGGTTCGACGAACGTTCGTCCGTCGACACGCACACGGCCTTGTTCGTCCTGCTCGAAATACGTGCCGACGAAGGTTGTCGTCGCCCTGGAAACAATCTGCTCGACACGCCCGCATCGCTGCCCGCCGCTTCGCCGGCGTTTTCTCAACCGAACGAGCACCTCGTCGCCACTGTGGGCATCGCGCACGTCGGACGACGCGACGTAAATGTCGGTGCTCCTGTCGGGTGCCGGCCGGTCCTTCGGGATGACGTAACCCGCGCCACTCGACACGCGCCGCATGATGCCGGCAATCAGGTCAACCGCAGACGCGAGCCGTAGGCGGCCCTTCTTGCCGAGATGAACCTTGCCGTTTTCGATGAGCCGCGAAATGGCTTCGTCGTGCTGAGGGATGAGTTGTTGAGACAGCTTCAGTTTGGCCGGCAGTTTCGTCGCCTTGACGGGGACATAACCCGGCTCAGAAAGGTAGTCGAGGATTCGTTTTTCGAATTTGTTCATTCAGTTTCCATAATGACGGAATAGCCGATCGCGAGACCGCGATAGCATCTACTCGCGGCGGACAACGCTTTTTCGCTTGGCCGGGTCGCGGACCGGGTATCGTAGCGACCAGACCTTGGGAATTTGTTTTTGGTACTCAGCGGCGAAGTCAGAAAGCTTCGCGACGACATCCGCGTTGTCGCTCGCCAGGTTTTTCGATTCCCGGATGTCGGCTTGAATGTCGTACAGTTCCGGTTCGGGCAACGCGCGACCGCGATGGTTTAAGTGGAGCTTCCATCGTCCTTCGCGGATCGACGTGATCTTGTCGTGCGAGATCCAGACGAATGGCTCCCGGCGAGCGACGCGTTTGTTTTCAAACAGCAGCGGCGCGATGTCGACGCCGTCGTAATCGCGGTCATCGGGGAGTGCCCCGCCTGCGAGATTCAGCAGCGTGGGAAACCAGTCATAGGCGATCGCCGGTTCGTCGACAACGTTCCCAGCGGGAATATGCCCAGGCCAACGAGCAATCAGCGGGACACGAATGCCGCCTTCGTAGGATTCGGTAATGCGTCCCCGTAACCCGCCGGTGTTGCCGCCCCCACTCATCGGGCCGTTGTCACTCGTGAAGATGACGATGGTGTTCTCCTTCAACCCGAATTCTTCCAGATGTTCCAAGAGCACACCTGTCTGCCGGTCGAGGTGTTCGATCGCTTCGTCATAGATCGGGCGGCCCGGCGTGCGGACGCCCGCAGGCAGCGACAGCGGCGGGTGGGGAATGGTGTGCGACAGGTAGAGGAAAAAGGGGCGGCTTTTGTTAGCGGACACGAAATGAATTGCCTCGTCGGTGTACCGTTCGGTGATGTTCCCCACCTTTTGTCCCGGAAGTCGTTCGATGATCTCGTTGTCGCGATACAAAATCGTCGGCAGCATGTCCATGCTGTAGGGCAGCCCGAAGTACCCGTCAAAACCGTGTTGTTTGGGCAAGTATTCAACGCGGTCGCCCAGATGCCATTTGCCGATCGCCATCGTGGCGTAGCCGCGATCCTTAAGCGCCTCGGCCAGCGTGATTTCGTCATCTGGAATGCCGCTCGGACCGTCCGGCCGCAATACGTCAACAATGCCGACGCGAAACGGTTGCCGACCCGTAAGCAGCGCCGCCCTTGAAGGGCTGCAGACGACGTGAGCCACGTAATACTGGGTGAACTTCGCCCCTTCTTCGGCGAGCCGATCGATAACCGGCGTCTTGATCGTTTCGCTCCCGTAGCACTTCAAGTCGGCATAAGCGAGGTTGTCGGCCCAGATCCAAACAATGTTCGGCTGACGCGGTTGCTTGCCTTCGGATGACCCAGCCGCTTCAACCGAGACCTCGGCGCTAAGGTTGAGCCACACAGCCGCCAACAGCAGGATTACGTTCCAACATCTCATTAGTGAGTTTCCCAGGTACTGGTTCTCAAAACTCGCCGTGCACGGTTCTGGACACAACCGCAAGCGTTGTCAAAAACGCCGCGCGCGACAAGTTGATCGCCGACGCACTCCGCGCGTCGGCAAAAAGCTATTTTGACTTGTTCCGACGTTTCTTTCGCGGAGACCGCTTGTAGTCTTTCGGGACCGAGCCGCTATCATCGGGCACGTTGTAACGGCGTTGAAGTGCAGCGAGTTCTGACTTGAGTTTTTTCACCGTGTCTTGATACTCGGGCGACCCGTATTGGCTTTTTAGCTCCAACGGGTCTTGTTTTAGATCGAAGAACTCCCACTCACCAGTGTTGTAGAAGTGCATGAGTTTGTATCGATCGGTGCGAACACCGTAATGCCGGCGGACCATATGCACGGCAGGGAATTCGTAGTAGTGGTAATACAAGCTCTTCTGCCAGTTGTCCGGCGTCTTGCCACGAAGCAACGGTGCGAGACTGGTGCCTTGCATGTCGGCAGGTGGTTCGACACCGGCAAGCTCCAAGAACGTCTCAGCAAAGTCGAGGTTCGAGACGAGGTCGGTGTTATCCGAACCCGGTGAAATGTGCCCCGGCCAACGAGCAGCGAGCGGCATGCGGTACGATTCTTCATACATGAAGCGTTTGTCGAACCAGCCGTGATCACCAAGGTAAAAACCTTGGTCGGACGAGTAGAAGACGATCGTGTTTTCAGCGAGACCTGATTCGTCGAGATAATCGAGAACGCGGCCCACGTTGTCATCGACCGATGCGATGCAACGCAGGTAGTCCTTGATGTATCGCTGGTACTTCCAGCGGACAAGCTCGCGGCCTGAAAGGTTCGCGCGGCGAAACGCAGCGTTCTTGGGTTCGTACGCGGCATTCCAGGCATCGAGTTGCGGTTTCGTCAGATTTTTCGGAGGCACGAGTTTCAAGTCGCGATCATTCAGATGCTTGGCAACCGTCATCTCCTGCGTCCGGGCCGCCGAGCCGCGTCCGCTGTAATTGTCAAACAACGTTTCGGGCTCGGGAATAGTGACGTCGTCGTAGAGATTGAGATACTCCGGCCCCGGCTGCCAGTTTCGGTGCGGTGCCTTGTGCTGATACATGAGCAGGAACGGTTTGTCTTGGTCCCGCTTGTTCTCCAAGAACTCGAGTGCGATGTCCGTGATGATGTCGGTGGTGTATCCGACGTGATTCACGCGCTCGCCGTTCTCGATCATCCGCGGGTTGTAATACGGGCCTTGGCCGATGAGCACCTGTGAGTAATCGAACCCGGTCGGAGCACTCTTGAGGTGCCATTTGCCGACCATAGCCGTTTCATACCCCGCCTTTTGCAACAGCTTGGGAAATGTCTGTTGCGAGCCGTCGAACGTGTCTCCGTTGCGTGCGAATCCGTTGAGATGGCTGTGCTTGCCGGTCAGAATGACGGCTCGGCTGGGACCGCATATGGAGTTCGTGCAAAAGCAGTTGCGAAAAATGACACCTTCAGCCGCGATTCGATCGAGATTGGGCGTCTGGTTGATCTTCGAGCCGTAACAGCTCATCGCGTGCGAGGCGTGGTCGTCGGTAAAGATGAACAGAATATTCGGTGGACCCTCAGCGGCGCGCGCCGATGCGAAGGCCATCCCGAACAGCGTGGTCAAGGTAGCGCAAAGGCCGACGAGTCTTTGCGTACGAGCGTTTCCAAGTGCGTGTCGAATCATGGAACCAAAGTCCTTAGCGAGTGTAGGCGAACTCCGTCTGACGGTGATGCTGTCAAACAGAGCTTCTCCATCATCGCGCGTCGAGCGCAGCGGTGCAACTCCCGAACACGTCCGCGTCGATGCGTGTCTACCATCTCAGGCCTGATGCGAAGATCGCCCGCCGACGTTCGATATGTCCCGGCACGATGTCTGAGCAAGAAATGGCCGACAGGTTCTGCGTGTGAACAAATTCAAATTGACGAGCATGCTGAGGCAGTTCGTGACAGTTCGAGTGACGTCAGTTTGAGCGATTGTGTCGCAAAAACGGGAAGCCGTTGTGGGATGTGCAGCGCGTCGAGTCGCTGGGAATGTCATATCGGCAATGGCGTTCCAATAGTATTGGTCAAAAAAACATCTGCAACATGTGTACTATAAGTGAGTTACGACATTAACACTGAATGTTTTTGATTGACTGGCACGGGCTTTGCCCTAGCGATGGGTTACCTAGATGAGACGATGGACACTGGCGAGGCTGCCGCAACCAGGAAACGTATCTCGAGGGATGCGCTCGATACGTCGCGGCAGGCAAAATATCGAGGTGCTAGCGAACCGACTTTGTCGACGAGCTGGGCGCCGTGAGGAACGAGCAGAGTCATGAGAAACCAACCGCAAATACTAAATAAGACTGTCCGTCGGCTCACGGCAGCCGAGGGGTACCTCGAGCTGGATCTGCCGGGCTACGCGCTTGAGCAGTTGGAATCGATTGAGGATCCGGGGCCGTTTGAGCCTCTGGTGCACTTCATGACCGGCGAAGCGCTCAAGGGGCAGCAGCGGTATCGGGAAGCGATTGAGCCGTTAAAGCGAGCCGCCCAGACGATTCCCGCGCCACACAACTGCATCGCCTGGAAGTCGCTCGGCGAGTGCTTTCGGCAAGGTGGACAACACGCGCTGGCCGACGTCGTCGAGATGTTCGCCGATTCACCCCCGTCGCAGTCACCCGTTCAGATTCAGCTCATGCCCGGAGCGGCGATCAATCTGACGATTTCCGACTCAGAAGGGCGAGTCGACATCTCCGACCTGAGCGAAGAAGACGACGATCGTGACGCGTAGGCGGCAATCGGCAGGAGTGTGAGCGACTCTGTTTTCGGCAGCGGCGAGTTCTGGTGCACGGTCGCTCGTGCGTTTTCTTCTCGTTCGAGAAAATTGTCCTGCATCCGACAATCTGCATCTGAAAGATGGAAAGGCCGGGGAATATCTTCTCCGGCCTTCTTGTGTCTTTGGTGCCGCATTTGATAAAAAGTTCTATCGGAATGTGCGTCGCCACGGGGACGAACGAGACGGCGTACTTCGCTGTCGGTTTCGATTGTGGCGGGCAGTTGGTTTGCTCACGTCCGTGCTCGTCGCATTGAGTGACACATGACCGAAAGCTCATGTCGAAGCGTCTTTATGACGTTTCGGAACTTGCAGAGAACGAAATGTGATGGCCGAAAAGAAGAAAGTGTTTGAAGTCGTTCAGGACGCCGCGACGGTGATTGTTATTCCGCAAGGTGACACTGTGTCGTTTCGATACAACGACATTCACCTGGAGTCCAACCGAATCCTGCGATTGCTCGACGACGCATCGGTGAAAAACGTCATCATTGATTTTGGCGACACGAACTACGCCAGTTCAGTCGTAATCGGTGCATTGATTCGAGTCGCGCGAAAGGCGACCAATCAAGGAGGCCAGTCGGTGATCTGTTCGGTAACTGAACGCATGCGGGATATTCTAACGACCATGAATCTGTTTCAATTGTGGCCGTCGCACTCCACACGTGAAGAGGCACTCGCGGCGTTGGCGGAGTCGAGGTCGTAGTGACCGACCAACCCGGCGACATGCCACTCGAAGCATGTTGAGTCCGTCAATGATCGGGAGGAAAGATACCTCAATGTCGGTCAAAGTCTATCGTGAGACATTCGACGACGGTCCCGGTGGCTGGTGGGGCTGGATCAGCAACAGCCAGGGTCCAAAGCGGCTCGAGTGGCAAGCATCGAGTGTCACGTCGCGAAGTCCGTGGTGGATCGATTATAACCATGCTCCGCCCGGGGCAGGCTATATGCATCTGCTGTTCTGCTTGAACACATTTAGCTCGCAGTCGGAACATCAACGCGAAACGGCCGGCGATAATCGTTTCATCGAGTCAATGTTTTCCACTGATTTCACGGATGCGAGAATCACATTCACCATCAAGGGAGAATTGGCCGACCGGGGCGCCAGAGCCTTGTTGTTGGTTCAGGGCTCTGTCGATGGGATTGTTTCACCGTGGGTTCTCACTGGACAGCCCGTCGAGATCACCGACGAATGGTCTCAACAGACGCTGACTCTCCCTCCTGACCGAGAGCAATGGACGGCGTTTGGATCTCGCCACGACCGGACGGACATGTACGGCACGGTTCCACTTGAGCGTTTGTTGCGCAACGTAAACACGAACATCATGCTCGTATTGTTTCCGTTGGAGATTGTCCCCATGGGGCCGCTCGACGGTAATCCGCATCTGCTTCGCCCCGAGAAGGATTATCCCGTGTGGCGACATCGGCTTCCCGAAGGCTACGTCAGCCTGGACGAAGTCACGGTTGAGTTTGCCACCCGTAGCTGAGGCTTTCTGACGTGGGTCGCCACGACCATGCCCGCCGTGATCAGGTGCCCGAACTCGCTTGAAGCTGCTTGACGTCTCCTTCGAGACGATCGAGTTCCTTGCGCATCTTGGAGACGGAGGTGTTCACGTCATCCTGCCCCATCGTCTTAGTGGATGCGTGGGCGAGTTCTCCATATTGGGTAGGCAGTCTCATCGCTGCTTCCAGCGCCGCCAGCGCCTCGCGCATGTCCTCACAGTGCCCGCTTTTCAATTCGATCTGATCGGAAACCGGTAGCTGGCCTACTTCCCGCACACCACGCTCGAGCGGCGCTTTGTAGAGATTCTCAAAACGCGACTTGAGATAGATCGAACTTGCCAGCCTCACGTAGTGTGCCGGCGTTGGGCGTATGTCAATCATCTGGCGTTCGAGGTCGGCCTTCGCCTCCGCAGCCGCAATCGCCAGTTTGAATTCGTCCAGACTCTGCTTGACAAGCCCCTGCCTGTAAAACTGGTCGGCCTTTTGCGCGTGCCTTTGCACCGCGCCGGGGCTCAACACTGGATCCGTGTGAACCGCCCACGCACCTCCGGCGAGCAGGCCGATCGGCAAACCAAAGTACAGGCAGTGTTTGCCTAACGTTTTCAGCGCCGGCGTCGCGCTGCGGTGGTACCACCAGGAGGTCGACTCTTCCGTTTCCGGCTGCGTATCATCCTGCTTGTCCTGAAGCAAAAGATTCTTCCGATTCTCCTTATGTCGCATTTTCCAAACGAAGCCCTCGAAATAATAATGTGTAATCGTTGATGTGAAACAGAATGCCAAGGCGATAGCGGTCAACCACATCACCCAGCGGCCGACTGTCGCCTGGGTCGTAACCGACATCAGTTCAGGCCATCTCTCGGTCGTCACAACAAACCACGCATCGAGCTTCGTGAACTCGAGGCCGCCGAACCCATACGTCAGACACAGCGCCACGTAGGCGACGAGCACCAGCCCACCGCCCCGAGAAAAAAGTTTCGTGAACAGCCCTGGGCGAGCGTTGACACCCCGCTCGGCCAGGGTGCGGCTGTACTTCCAGACGATCGCCATGTTTTGCGAGACGTGGACCATCCCCAGCGTCGCGAAGCCTGCCATGAATCCCCATCCGGGCAACAGGCGTTCGGCAAGCGGATTAGGAACGTATGTCAGATACATCATCCCGTACATGAACAAAAAGAAGGCGATTTTCGCGGGGCTAATGTAGTATCCCTTTCGATGGCACCAGAAAAGGTAACCGACGTAGATGATGCTTATTCCAATAGAAAACACAAATGACACGATTTGTAGAGCCGCATAGGTTCCTGAACCGAACAGCCAAAGCAGCGAGATCCCGCAATTCAATTGCAACTTGTAGAAAATGCCCGGCAGCCAATTCACCGCTCCCAGCATGATCGTGATGAACCAGGCCCAGCTGAACGCCAGATCCATACGGCTGGCCAATTTTCGGGGCGCTTCGTTGTGTCGGTCGTAGATCCGGACAAATCCATAGTTCTGCATCAGAAAGTGCCACGGATCCCAAATGAACAACACGATGAACACCAACATCAACGTCCGCAGATCGTAACCCTGGGTGATGATGTATGAGGCAACGATCATCGCCGAAACAAATGGAACGATCGGGGCCAGAAACAGATTCCAGCGGAATCGCTCCACGAGCGACCTGTCACCCCAGATACGGATAAACATCGGCACGTGATGCCCGAAGTTGAAGCCGACGAACACCGTGAACACCAGAGCCGTGCCATCCATGTTGAATCGCGGCGCCATCAAAAACAGCGGTGCAAACAACAGGAAAGCCACGAGCGGCGCTGCAACAATGAACAGCATGTCCACCGTCGGGCTCACGACCCAATTCTGCTTGGGGCTGACCGACGTCTGCTGAGGGTCCTGAGCAATGGTCGCCATGACGTCGATCCAACAAGAATACAACACCGCGGACAGAACGCCTCCATTCGCGGCTCACCCACCATTTTGGCACACGGCTTGGAGAATTGCCACCGGTATTGGGAGATGCACGTTGAGTCGTCCGAATTGCATACGATGCAAATCTCCGCGCCTACCAAACGAACATCGCGACAGAGAGTCGAATGTGCGAGTCGACGGCGTGGCGAATGGACACGGCCCTGAGGAGACCTCGACCGCCCTCAAAACAGATCCAAAATCGGTGCCCCTTCGTCCAGCAAGTTGAAGGGCCTTCCTTGGCGGTCGGTGGCTTCGAGATCGTCGATGCCCATGGCGTGGTAGACGGTTTTGGTGATGTCGGCGGGGGTGACGGGGCGGTCGGCGGGGTAGGCGGCGTAACGGTCGCTCGAGCCGTAGGTCTGTCCGCCGGCGAGACCGCCGCCGGCCATGACGTTTGTCAGGCAGTGCGTCCAGTGATCGCGGCCTGCTCCGGTTTTGCCGCCGGAGCGGACGTCGCCGATTTTCGGCATGCGGCCCATTTCACTGGTGACGAGCAGCAACGTCTCATCGATCAGCCCGCGATCGGCGAGGTCTTCGATGAGTGCCGAAAAACATTGATCGAATTCGGGCAGCAGGCTGTCTTTGAGGCAGTTGAAGTTGTTGCCGTGTGTGTCCCAGCCGCCGGCGCTCTTGCACTTCGTGGCCAGTTTGAGGTTTTCCATCCAGAAGACGGTGATAAAGGGCACGCCCGCTTCGACGAGCCGCCGCGCGACGAGCAGGCTCATCGCGTTGACCGTCTTGCCGTATCGTTCGCACAGCGCGGTCGGTTCACCGGAAAGATCGAACGCCGCGGTTGTTTTCGCTGAAGAAAGCAGCGAGATCGCGCGCTGCTGCTGACGCGTCCACGTCCGCGTGCTTTCGTAGGCGTCGAAGTCGCGGCGCATGTCATCGATTGAGCGAAGCAGTCCCCGACGGTCTGCCAGACGCTGTTCATTGAGCCCCTGCTGTAGCTTCAAGGCGGGAACGTCGAACTTGAGCGGCTCGTCTTGGCTGCCCTGGACATACAGCGGGTCGTGTTCGATGCCCAGCCTCGCCGCGAATTGCCCCGGACGCGTGTATGGCGCGCGGCTCGGCTTGTGGGGAAGCGTAATGGCGTTCGTCAAATAGTCGTGAGCGGGCCGCTTGGCTGCCACAACGGTCCCCATGAACGGCCAGTCATCGGGCATCGGTGTGCGGTTGTTACCGAGCGACAGAAACGTCGGGTCGGGGGCGTGCCCGGTCAGATTGTAATAGTATCCGCCGTGATGATCGTTTGTATTGACCGTCGCCCCGACCGAATTGACCACCGCAAGATGGTGGGCTTGTTGCGCGAGCCGGGGCAGATGTTCGCAGAGCGTGACGCCGGGTGCCGACGTTTCGATCGGTTGAAACGGCCCCCGGTATTCGGTGGGTGCGTTCGGTTTGAGATCCCACGTGTCGATGTGCGAAGCGCCGCCGCACAGGAAGAAGAGAATCGTCGACTTCGCGGTTCCCTGATTCTGCGATAAAGTCGCAGACGACTCCGCCCGAACCGCGCGACCGAACCGATGACCGGCGACGCTCAGACCGGCGGCCGTGAGAAACGTTCGGCGTTTCATTCGGGGTTCCAGTTTGTTGTTACGGCGGACGGACGCTTTAACCGATGGGGTATCGCATGATTCGCTTCGGGTGGGAATCGCCGGGCATGACTTCCAGCTTCAATTGTACTTGTCCCGTGAGACGTTCATCAAGCCGAACTACGTCAATACGACCAGAGAGCGGCTAGGAATCTGCTGTGACCCAATCGACGACGCGCCAGTCCATCCAGCGGCGGTCGGGGTCGTTCCCCGATCGGCCGACGTAGCCCAGGTGCCCGCCGTGGTCGGTGAGGCATGTTTTGACAGTGTCTGAGGGCGCCAAAAGCTCGAAGGATTCAACGGGAATCATCGGGTCGTCGCGCGACATCACAATCAGCGTCGGCCTTTGGATGTGCGAGATGAATTGTGCGGAACTGCACTTCGCATAATAATTCGCCGCCGTCCCGAATCCGCACAAGGGCGCGGTATAAAAGTCGTCGAACTGGTAAACGCCACGCGGACGGCGTTCGCGAAAGAGTTCTGCGAGATCGTTGGCCGACTCGCGTGAATGAGCGACGTGATCCAACAGTTGATTGACGAAATGCCGGTCGTACAATCTCGCGTTGGGGCGATCGAGCCGCTCTGCCGACGCCTGTAGATCGATCGGCGGATTGACGGCGACTCCACTATCAAGCGACGCGGGCAGCGCATCGGGCTTTTCGCCCAACAGTTTCAATACGACGTTACCGCCCAAGGAAAAACCAACGGCCGTGGTGGGCGAACTCGGACAGAGCTCGCGCACCCGGCCCAACGCCGCCAGCGCATCTTCTGATCGTCCTGCGTGATAAGGATATCGCGATAAGCCTCGCCCGGCTCCACACGTACGTAGATCCATACGAAACGTGCGGACGCCCCGATCGTTCAGTTTTGCCGCGATTCGGACCATGTAACCGCTTTGATGGCAGCCCGAGAGCCCGTGCAACATCAACGCAGTTCGGTCGCCTTCACGCCACGACGCGGGCCGATCATCGTGCAGAATAACGACGTCGTCATCGGGCAGAGTGACGGTGTGTTTCGTGGCACCATACGGATGATTTGGCGTCGGCAACAGGAAACCGGCTAAGGTCTGCGCGTGCCCACCGCTGAGCAGAGCATGTGGCCGAAAAGGTGGAATGTCCACCGCATCGTGCGGGCGGTGGACATCGCAAACGTCGCGTTGGGGTTTCAGAGACTCTCGAAGAGACATAGAGCGTTTTAGTTCTTCCTTCTCGATGAGTCGTTTCGAAAATCGCGAGGTGACGATGTTGCCGCTGTGAATGAAGGACGTCTTGTAGTAGGTGGGTGAATTAGAACGACGCGAGCCTCCAGTTCACTTTCGTCACATCGCTAGATCCCGTTCGGGATAACTGTGGCGGCTATCGGACGATTCTTGGTCTTCGAATATCGTATCTACGCCGCCAGAACCCGCTACACTGGTGAAGTGGCGTCAAAACCCTCTGTTGCCAAATCAGCCCCCTTGTTTTCCAGGCCGAGATTTGTCCACAACCAGGTTTTGACGTGGCTTCATGTCGAATGCGCTCTAGGCTTCTCGGACAACATCGAGCGCTGCCTGACGATCGGCACAGATTGGCCACAATGTGTCGAATCGAGCGACCTCAAGAATATCCTTTCCGACGCTGGACACGCTGCACAGCACCATCTTTCGATCGGTGTCTTCGATTCTGCTCCAAAGGCCGCGGAGCGCTTCGAGCATGCTCGATCCAAAATAGTCGACCTGATGAAAATCGACAACGATCCCATCGACGGCGGAATCGTCGAGCTGTTCGAATATGGGAGACAACTCTGTCATGACCTCCGAATTGGCGAAGCTGCCCACGTCGTCGGCGACGTTGACGATTAACGTCTGCCCACTCCAGTCGATTTCGAATCGCATTCCCTCGGTCACGATGAATCCTCGTATGGTCGACACAACGAAACTGTTTGCCGAATCATTTTTCCGGATGTCGTTCCAAAACCCTCGGATGGGCCGGCGTGTGCAGCATGACCGTCGAGCGACAACCCAACACAACCGGGTTGTGGGATGTGTTCCCGTCTCACGCCACCGACGATTCCTTACCATTGCTGTCGTCGGCAGGGCGCCGCTTTATCATCGTCACTTCGTTGCCCGCTTCGTTGTGTGATATCTCATCCATAAACGTCCGCATAAGCAGCAGCCCGCGTCCGCACGGTCGCTCAAGATTCGCGGGATCGGTTGCATCGCGTAACGTAGTGGGGTCGAAGCCCGGGCCGTCATCGCGTATTGTATATCGAATTTGGAGCGGAGAGAGGCTTGCGTCGACGTCAATCGTCCGCGCCTTGTAGGGCAATTCCCTACTGCGTTGCCGGGCCAGTTCGTAATAGGCAGAATAGTCCGTCTCCCGCAACTCGGAACTGACCTCGAGATTGCCGTGAAAATAGGCGTTGAGTAAAGCTTCTTCTAAGGCAACACCGACGCGCAGGCGCTCAGCTTCGTCGCAAAACCGCATGCTGATAATGACCTGTTGCAAGTAGCTGACCATCGAGGGGATGAGCGTCAGATCGTTCTCGAGTACGAACGACACTTCGATTTTTTGCATGCGATGTATGAGCCTCGACTGATTGCGCTCCTCGTTGGACGCAGCGAGCACCCGGGAGACGATATCCTGCAGGTCGTGCGCCAGTTCGCTCTTGGGAACATAGCTGGCCGCCCCCTTTTGCAGCGCCTCGACTGCAAGTTCCTCGCTTCCTTGTGCCGTCATCAGCACAACCGGAATCAACGGGAACCTTTGCTTCATCTCCGTCACGAGCTCGAGCCCGTTCATGCCGGGCATCTGCATGTCGGTTAGCACAACATCCGGCAGATGCAGGTCGAGTGTGCGCAACGCACTGCCGCCATCGGTGGAGTACAGAACATCCCATTCGGAGTTCTTCTCCAACAAGCGACCCGCCAACCGGCGATCCATTGCCGAATCGTCGACCACTAAAATGGTTGCCATTACCACCATCCCTTCAAACAATTGGCCCTCGTCGCCGCACGAAGTTTCAAAACGTCAATACGGTCCCGTACCTCATCGTCCGGAACAAGCAGTTTTTCTGAACAGGATTTGTGTTTGCGACTGCCGCGTTTGCATGTCTGGACGAAACCCCACGGAATTCCGCAACATCGTGCCGGCGTCTTACCCGAATGTTCAATAATGCTCGAATAGTTCACCATGACAGAGTACCAAAAGCCGTCCCAAAACGCGGTTGTGGCGAAATGCCAACCTTCAAGCAGAGGACACACGTAACTCGTTAAAAGGTTTTCGGCACAATTCCATTATGGGACAGTATGCAGACGGCGGATCGTCCTGCAAGCATGTCGCTGCTACGACGACTCCGGCGCGTCCCGGTTTCCACGGAGCAACGCGACGGCTTCCGGCACCAATTCATCCACCTTTTTCTTCAACGTCGCGAGACATTCGTTGACTTCAATCAGTTCGCCGGACGCCCCCATCTGCTCGAGTTCCCATGCGGCGTCGCCTGCCTGGGATGCTCCAAAGGTGCGCATGGCGCCTTTGAGCGTATGGGCCGTTCGGCGAAGCCAAGCTGTGTCATCTGTCTCGATCGCCTTTTGAATGTCTGACATCAACCCAGGGCACTCTTCCAGGAATGCGTCGACGACGTCCCGCAGCAAATCCCAGTCGCCATCAACCGCCGCCAGTGCGACCGACCAATCGAAGCCTACGCCAGACTCGCGTGCAGGGCATGTTGCAGCAGGTTCACTTGGCGATTGTTGATCGATGACCGACTCGATCGTGGCAAACAGCTCTTTCGCACGAACCGGTTTGACCAGATATCCGTCCATGCCGGCGTCCAGGCAGCGATCGCGGATTCCCTTCATGGCTTGCGCCGTCATGGCGATGATCGGAATCCGCTGAGCTGTGCCGGCTTCCTGCCGACGAATGAGCTGGGTCGCTTCCAGGCCATCCATCTCTGGCATCTGGATGTCCATAAAGATCAAGTCGAATCGCTGCTTCCTCGCCGCTTCGACGGCGGCCTTTCCATTATCGGCCACCAGCACACGGTGTCCCCACTTGCTGAGAACTCCAACCGTCATCTTTTGGTTATAAAGGCTGTCTTCGGCCAGCAGAATGTGCAACTGGCGTCTGTGCGCGCGCGGTTTCACGTCCGCAACCGATTCAGCAATCCCATCGCTGGACGCGTCGCCATCCAATACGGCAGCGATCGTGTCGAATAGATCGGACTCGTCAATCGGCTTGACGACATAAGCGGCGATTCCCGCCTGTTCGCAGCGACCGACGCCCGCGCGCAAATCAAACGAATCAAGCAGCATGATGATAGGCGGGCACAACGATGCCCGTTCGCGACGAAGCTGCTCGGCAAGCTCGAACCCGTCCCTGCCCGGCATACGCGCATCAATCAGCAATATGTCGAACGGGGGCTCTGCCTGGCTGTCGTTCGCAAATGCCTTAAAGGCGGCGTGCGCGTCGCCAACAGCCGTTGTATTCATCCTCCAGATGTGCAGCAATTCGACGAGTGCGCTGCGACTCGAAGCATTGTCATCAACTAGAAGAACGCGTGCGCCGTAGATACGTGAGTTCTCGTCCGGCGGTAGCGTCTGCAACTGGTTCTCTGGCAAGTCAAAGCTCGGTGTGACGTGAAACTGGCTGCCGGAGCCGAAATCACTTTCACACCAGATCGATCCCCCCATCATCTCGGCCAGGCGGGTGCAGATGGCCAAACCCAAGCCGGTTCCACCGGTCTTCCGTTGCATCGACGTGTCAACCTGCTCGAATGCCCGAAAGACATGAGCTTGCTTTTCCTCGGGTAATCCGATTCCCGTATCACGCACCGTGAGATGTAGGACCGCTGACTCGGCGTCGCGTTCGTCGACAGCGACGTCGACGACAATTTCCCCCGTCTCAGTGAACTTGATTGCGTTGCCGACAAGATTGACGACGACTTGCCGCAACCGCGTCGGATCGCCGACAACACGATAGGGCACATCGGAGTGGATGCTGGAAACCAACTCCAAGCCGCGACGGTGCGCTTCCACCGACAATGATTTTAGTGCCCCGCCGACTGTCTCGCGCAGCCCAAACTCCACGTGCTCGATTTCGAGTTTGCCTGCTTCGATCTTCGAAAAATCGAGCACGTTATTGATGAGCGACAACAGTGACTCGGACGAGTCCTGCACGATTTTCAAGTACTCGCTCTGTTCGGATGTTGACGGCATGTCCAGCAACAGATCCGTCATGCCCAATATGGCGTTCATCGGCGTGCGGATTTCGTGACTCATGCTCGCCAGAAACACGCTCTTGGCCCGGTTCGCCGAATCGGCAGCCTCCTTTGCGGCCTTCATCTGAGCCTCGGCTTGCTTTCTCGCCGAAATGTCGAGCACGAAGCATAGGCTGCGGTCCGGATCCTTACGCAAAGCGGCTATGCCGATGAGCACCGGCACGCGGCTGCCGTCGACATGATAGAATTCCTTTTCCCGTGGGCCGAAGATATGTTTCGTTGCGAGTTGTTTGACCGCTTCCTGATCGAGTCCTCGGAATTCCGGAGGCGTCCCCGTATCCCATCGCATTCGACCAGCCGCAAGGTCCTCTTGTGTGTGGCCGGTCATCTGCAGAAACGCGTCGTTGGCTTCCGTGATCAAACCGTTGCGGTGCACCATGATGATGCCCACGATGTTTGAATTGACGAGGCTTTGAAAACGAGCATCGCTTTGTCTGAGCGCTTCTTCGGCCCGTTTGTGGTCGGTCACGTCCCAGCACATGCCTTGAATGCCAACGAGTTCACCCCGGGCGTTGCTCACCGGCGCTTTGAGCACGTGCATGTATCGCATGTGCCCGTCATGATCGACATTCTGTTCGACGTCTTCGAACACGTCTCCCGTCTCTGCAACGCGAATATCGTCGCTGCGGTATTTCGCGGCGAGTTCGTGCGGATAGAAATCAAAGTCGTTCTTACCGATCAGTGTTTCGACGTCGTGCCCTGTTAGGTCGCAAAACTTCCGATTGGCGAACGCAAATCGACCTTCGAGATCTTTACGGAAGACGCACAGCGGAAGGCTCTCGACCAGCGATTCATATCGTGCTTCCGTATCGCCCAACGCAACTTCCGCCGCGACCCGTTGTGAAATGTCGACAATCGCTGCCAACACGACGGTCCCTTCACGGGTCTCGATCGGGTTCAAGCCGATCTCGACTGGGAACTCGCTGCCATCCTTGCAGACGACGTACAGATGCCGCTCTGAGATCAAATGCGGCTCTGGATGTTCAAAGTACCCATCACGAAACGAGTGGTACTCATCACGAAGGCGTTCGGGAATTAGCGTATCGACGGGGCGATGAATGAGCTCGTCGACGCGATACCCGAACAGGGTGGCCGCCGCCGCATTCACCAGCGCGATCGTCCCCGAAGAAGTGACCACTAGCACAGCGTAGGGATTGGCGTCAACAAGATGGCCCAGCCGGTCGACGGTCAGTGTGAATTCGAAGTGAGAATCTCGGCCTTGGCTGCTCATCAGACTACACGCCCGTCATCAATAGGGCGACCAAATTCGATCTCGCGGCACAACCGTTCGAGCGGTGCCAAAACCCCGCTCGAGTAGAGGGTCGTT